>OLNN01000366.1_pt1 | contig 49440 bp, 40 predicted proteins | sample 1672141 | NCBI WGS metagenome assembly OLNN01 (sample SAMEA3136652, study PRJEB25190) | human gut metagenome | biome: human gut; feature: human-associated habitat; material: faeces | place: Austria | collected 2013
AGGGGGGGCCGCCCGCGCGCCGGGCGGCCCCCCCTTCGCTGTGCGTGGGCCATGGCATGCGACCGCGTCTGGCCTATGCCCCGTCGCCTCCCCGCGACGCCTTCCCGTCATGCTCGGCAGCCGCTCGCCGACTAAATTCGATCAAGTTCAGTCGGCCGGGGCTGTCTTTCTTCATAAAGTCGCAGCTAGAACTACTTCTAACAGAAATCTGACAATTTCCCAACAGTCATTCGCCGTCTAAATTCGTCCTTTTATAGTTTCGGGCTTTCCTTCGCCGTAGCGTTACAGGTCCAACGCTACTAAGGGAGGGCGCTTATGAGGGGCGATTTTGACACACGGAAGACTGGTTCCTTTGAGCGGTCTTGTCCCGCTGACGTTTCGAGCGATTCCTTGTCTCTGCGTAAAGATGGTCAGCCTCTGCCTTTAGTGCGTCTCGTTAGGCGTCCTGCAGTCCAACGGACAATTACATCCGCGCTCGAACGTGATTCTCTTGTTGTCTTGTGTGCCGAGCCTGGTTTGGGTGCGCATTGCGTTTCTCGGCTTGTTGGGACTTCTTATGTGGACGCTGGGCTTGAGACTATTCGCGTTAAGCTCAACGTTAAGTCTGCGTCCGCAATTTGCCGGCGCATTAGCAAGTCTGTCACAAGAATCGTGGAGATGTCTCAGGGACTGGGCTCGCAGCCATCTGGACTTCTCGTGCTTGATGGATTCAACATCGTCGATGAAGGGATCGCAGCTCGTGCTGCGAAGCATATCGCTGGCGCAATCCTTGCTGGTGTTCACGTTCTCGTTCTGATGTCACCCGACTACTCTTATCTCATTGACTATCTCCCTCACTGCCGCGTATTTGAGGCGCGTGATCTTGTATTAACTGGCTCGGAAATTCGCAAGTGGTGTGGAAAAAAGAGCGGGCTGTCCTTTGAGTCTATTAAGGCCGCCTCTCACGGAATTCCGGCGCTTGTTGACGTGATTAGAACCGGAGAAATGGCTTTGCGTGCAGGTTCTTTTCCCGGCGGATGGGATGATTGTGCGTTTGAGCTATATATGGCCGCTTTGAGGCCGAACCTCATAAGCGAGGAGTGGCTCATTCGCTTTGCTATGTGCGCATTTGGTTCTGGCAACCTTGATCATTTGAGGGCGTGTGGCGTAAGGGTTTCGAGCGATTTGGCGAATGAAATCGCACAGGGGTGTCCGTTGCTTGGGCTCAGACTCGATTCTGGCTCTTTCGATTGCGTTTGCATGAGCGAGCCTGCGATCGTGCGCGTTCTTAGTCAAGCTATGGACCAAGTTCCTCGAGGAGGCCAGATTCTCCCGGACATTGTCATGATGCTCATGAGCCAGGGCAGATATCGAAGGGCTGGCATGCTTGCTTCGCTTTGTTCTGGCTCCTCTCTGGTTGCACGCCGCGTACTGGACCATCCACTCGAACTCATTGATGCTGGCCATCTCGGCTTGGTCATAACTGTGTCGAACGAGTGCGCTCAGGATATAGATTCCGTTGCTCGAATTGTGCTGGACGTACTCGGGGTTCCCTCGCCGAAAAATCGAATACGGGGCATTGCGCCGGGAAATTCGCGCGCCATTCCAAGGAAAACCGAACTTCACGTTCGGCTCCTTGAGTTGTGCCAAGGCATCGAATCAGAGGCAAGCCTCGCAGAGATTGCCTCTTCGCTCGATGAGCTCGAGCCGGAGGTACTCAAATTGGACGATCCGTTGTCCTCAAAGCTGTACCACCACGTTCGTTCGCTTCTGCTTGCAATGAATGGCGCTTCGCTAGAGGCTTTTCGCGAGCTTGTGCTTGTGCAGGAGCTCAGAGAACAGCCAAACGAGGGTCTGTCTCTCTTTTCGGCCCTGTTGTGTCGCGACTTCGAAATGCTTGGGCTGATCATCGGTAGCCCCGTGAGTCAAAGGGATTCCGTCTTGTTCAGAACGGCGTCCAAACTGCTGGCCGAGGCGGGCATGACTGCGCTTTCCGAACAGGCCAGAGCTATGTGCGAGCTATCTGAAATCGTGGCTGGGGAGCGAAAAGACATCGAGAACGAGAACCGCGTGCTCATACGCTGGCGTACATCGGGGAAGACTCGGCTTGTCATGTGGGGAACCTCGTTGCTCTCCTTGGGCTATTCCCTTCGCGGGCAATTCCAGCACGCACACGTAAGGGCAAACGAGGCCATGAGAATCTCCGAGCGATTGGAGGAAGGAGATGCCCTGGCCCTCGCAAGAATGGCCGAGCGCTGCGCGCTTCGCGGTCTTGGAGAAAGAGTGTCTCTTGATGCCGTGAATCCAAATATGACATGCTCGCCTGATATGTCAGCTCTCGATCGCTTCCATGCCCTGACTGGCTCTGAGGACGAAGCGGCACCTGATGACATGATGCTTGAGATGAGAGGGATATCTCCCAGGAATGGCGTGATGGCGATTGCCTCTCGGGTCTCTGATGCCGATAGAGCCCATGGGGCGAAAATGGCGGAGAAACTGCCCCTTTCATGGAAGGGAGCCGCGCCGTCGCAGGCTCACATGGTGCCGGCGTGCTCACACCAACGGCGGTCAATGACCAACGGCGACACTGGCGCCCATCTGACCATAAGCGTGCTTGGCGGGGGAGTGGCGGCTTGGAAGGACGGTATCCGCATACCGGAGCGAAACTGGACGCGTAGGCAGGCAAAGATGCTGCTGGCTCTGCTGGCGCTGGCTCCTGGGCATCTCATTCAAAGACATGAGGCAATCGGGTTGCTGTGGCCTGATTCGGACCTGGCACGTGGAAGGGAAAGCCTCTACACGGTGCTGAGCTCGCTGCGTTCGACGTTAGGGCAGACGACGTCGGGCAACAGGTTCGTTCTTGGCGAGCTCGGCCAGATCTGGCTTGATGATGAGCTCGTGAGCTGCGACGTAGACGAGTTCGAGCGGATCGCCCGTCATGTCGTCTCGAGGAAGGCCGAGGACAGCGAGGTCATAGCCCTGTGCGTTGCTTTGGAAGGAATGTATAACGGCGGCAGTTATGTGCCGACCAATGATTCGACGGGAAGGTTCAGGGATAGGCACGAGGAGCTTGCGAGGCGATACCGAGATGCGATGCTTGCCGGGGTCGAGGCGGCGACGAGGCTGCGCGATGCTCATCAGGCCGCATGGTTTGCGCAGAGCGCAAAGAGAATAGGATAAAAACGGTGCGCAAATTGTGCGCATCGGAGGTTGGGCGGCGCCTGAGATGCGCCCGATTGAGAGTAACGATAAAGTGGAAAGGCTTAAAGATATAAGCGCATGCCCTGCATGCGAAGGCCAAGTCCGTACGTGAGAGTAAGCAGGAAAAGCCATGGCAGGTCTCTTCTCAAAGATCCTCTCCATCGGCTCCGACAAGGAGCTGAGGGAGTACAACTCCATTGCAGCAAAGGTGTCATCGCTTGGCGATACGTTTGCGAAGATGGATGATGAGGAACTTGCGGGGCAGACCGTAAGGTTTAGGGAACGGCATGCCAACGGCGAGTCGCTTGATGACCTCCTCCCCGAGGCTTTCGCCTGCGCTCGCGAGGCATCCGATCGAGTGCTCGGAATGCGCCACTTTGACGTGCAGGTTGTTGGCGGCATTGCGCTGCATCGCGGCACCATTGCCGAGATGAAGACGGGCGAGGGCAAGACGCTTGTCTCCACGCTTGCAGGCTATCTCAACGGCATTGCCGGCGATGGCGTGCACATCGTTACGGTTAACGATTACCTCGCAAGGCGAGACTCCGAGTGGATGGGCAAGCTCTACAACTTCCTTGGCCTCGAGGTTGGCCTGCTCCAAAACGGAATGCCGCTTGCAGACAAGCGGCCTGCCTACGCGGCAGACATTACCTATGGAACGAACTCCGAGTTCGGTTTCGACTATCTGCGTGACAACATGGTTATGCGTGCCGATATGCGTGTTCAGCGCGGGCACAAGTTTGCCATCGTGGACGAGGTTGACTCGATTCTCATCGACGAGGCCCGTACGCCGCTCATCATCTCTGGTGCTGGCACGAAGTCGGCGGACACCTACAAGGAGTTCGCGCGTGCCGTCCGCGGCCTCGAGCGTGGCGAGGAGCCGGAGCGCGATCCGCTTGGCGGTCCTGTTCCCGAGCCCGACGGCGACTACATCATGGATGAGGCCAAGCACACGATTGCGGCCACGGAGCGTGGTCTGCGCAAGATCGAGCAGCGCCTTGGCGTTGACATCTACAGCGACCTCTCCGGCCAGCTTGCGAATCACCTTCAGCAGGCCTTGAAGGCGCAGTACATGTTCCATCGCGACAAGGACTACGTGGTCATCGACGGCGAGGTCAAGATCGTCGATGAGTTCACGGGCCGCATTATGGAGGGCAGGCGCTGGTCCGAGGGTCTGCACCAGGCAGTGGAGGCCAAGGAGGGCGTGCTCGTTCGCGAGGAGAACCAGACGCTTGCCACCATCACCCTGCAGAACTACTTCCGCCTCTACGACAAGCTCTCCGGCATGACGGGCACCGCCATGACCGAGGATGCTGAGTTCCGTGAGATTTACAAGCTGCCGGTCACTGAGATTCCGCCCAACAAGCCGGTCGTGCGCGTTGACCATGACGACAGAATCTATCGCACCATCGAGTACAAGTTCAACGCGGTTGCCGATGACGTTGAGCAGCGCCATGCCAAGGGCCAACCGGTGCTCGTGGGAACCGTCTCCATCGAGAGCTCCGAGAAGCTCTCGAAGATGCTGACCTCTCGTGGTATCAAGCACGAGGTCCTCAACGCCAAGTTCCACGAGCGCGAGGCGCAGATCGTGGCTCAGGCGGGTCGCGAGGGCGCCGTCACGATCGCCACGAACATGGCCGGACGAGGCACGGACATCCTGCTTGGAGGCAACCCGGATGAGCTCGCCGACGAGATGCTGGCCGAGGCCGGCACTCCGGCGGACGTCGCAACTCCCGAGCAGCTTGCCGAGGCCCGCAAGAAGGCGCGTGAGATCTGCTCGGCCGAGCGCGAGCGCGTGCTCGCTGCCGGCGGCCTTGCCGTCATCGGTACCGAGCGTCACGAAAGCCGCCGAATCGACAACCAGCTTCGCGGCCGTGCCGGCCGTCAGGGAGACCCCGGCGAGACCCAGTTCTATCTTTCGCTCGAGGACGACCTCATGCGCCTGTTCGGCGCCGATCGCATGGATCGCATTGGTGCACTCATGGCGAAGTACGACATGCCGCCCGACATGCCGCTTAAGGCGAAGATGGTCAGCAAGGCCATCGAAGGCGCCCAGCGCAAGGTCGAGGAGATCAACTATGCCATGCGCAAGAGCGTCCTTGACTACGACGACGTCATGAACCAGCAGCGTCAGGTCATCTACGAGGAGCGCAACAAGATTCTCGATGGCAAGGATCTCATCGAGCACATCTCCGAGGTCACGAGCGCTACGGTCGAGAGGGAAGTCCGCGAGTACTGCCCAGAGGGCACGGCAAGCGAGGACTGGGACCTCGGCGGCCTCCGCTCCTGGCTGAACGAGCTCGCGGGCGTTGACGACCTGCCCGAGTTCTCCAAGGAGGCCGATACGGCCGACGTCGTAAGCGCCGTGGACGCCTATGTCTCCGACCTGTATGCCAAGCGCACCGAGGATCTTGGCGAAGACATCACGCACCGCCTCGCGACGCAGGTCATGCTCCGTGTCATCGACACCCGCTGGATGGCCTACTTGCAGGAGATGGACTATCTCAAGACGGGCATTGGCCTGAGAGGCTTTGGCCAGCGCGATCCGCTCGTCGAGTACAAGCAGGAGGCGTACGCCGCCTTTGGCCAGCTCGTTGACACGATGTACGAGGACTTCCTGCGCACGATGCTCCACATCCGCCGCAACACGGCTCCGGTTGCCGCCGCCACGCCGGCTCCCTCCGCGCTCGACGGGGTCAACTACTCAGGTCCTGCCGAGGTCGATGGTGCCGAGGGGACCAGGGGCTCCGTGTTCTCTCGGGCCCGTGCCAACGCGCGTCCCGCGCAGGGCGCGCATGCGGAGCGTCGCGAGGCGAACGCGCCCTCGCCCAAGGCCTCCGAGGCAAAGCCCCACACCTATCGCAAGGCAGATGACCCCGATCCCTATGTGGGCGTGGGCCGTAACGATCCTTGTCCCTGCGGAAGCGGCAAGAAGTTCAAGAACTGCCATGGGAGAAACCGATAGTGGCCGAGATGACTCAGGAGCGCCTCGGCGAGCTCGCTGACAGGCTCGCCGAGGTCGAGGGCTATCTGCACGTGGACGAGAGCAGGGCGCTTGTCTCTGATCTTGAGCGGCGCAGCACCGAGCCGGGTTTTTGGGACGACGCCAATGCCGCCCGTCAGACCATGGCGCGTCTCGCCAAGGCGAAGGATGACGTCGCCGGCATCGAGGCGGCGCACGCCAAGCTTGACGACGCACAAGCCGCCTTTGAGCTCGGTGCCGAGATGGGCGACGACGACCTCCTTGCGGAGGCCGAGGCAACCGCGGCGTCTCTCGAGCACGACCTGTCCGAGCTAGAGCTCACGAGCTGGTTCACCGGAGAGTTCGACCAGGGCGACGCGATCGTGAGCGTCACGCCAGGCCAGGGCGGCCTTGAGGCGCAGGACTGGTGCAGTATGCTGCTGCACATGTATCTACGCTACTGCGAGCGTCGTGGATGGAAGGTCACGGTCAACGATGCGCCAGCCGCCGAGGTCATCGGCATCGACCGAGCGACGTTCACGGTGAGCGGCAAGAACGCCTATGGCATGCTCCGGGCGGAGCAGGGCGTTCATCGCCTCGTTCGCATCTCTCCCACGGATGCCAAGAAGCGCCGCCAGACCACCTTTGCGGGCGTCGAGGTCCTCCCAGTCCTGCCGGACGACATCGAGGTCAAGATTGCGCCCGATGAGATCCGCGTCGACGTGTACCATGCGAGCGGCCCGGGCGGCCAGGGTGTCAACACGACCGACTCTGCCGTGCGCGTGACGCACTTGCCCACGGGCATCGTCGTCACGTGCCAGAACGAGCGCAGCCAGATCCAGAACAAGGCCACGTGCATGAGCATCCTCCGCTCCAAGCTCTATGAGCTCGAGCTGCAGAAGCGTGCCGAGGCGCTCGACGAGCTACGCGGGCCCAAGCACGACATTGGCTTTGGCAACCAGATCAGGAGCTACGTTCTGTACCCCTATCAGATGGTCAAGGATCTGCGCACTGGCTGTGAGACGGGCAATGTTGACTCGGTTCTCTCTGACGGCGACCTCGACCCGTTCGTCACAGCGTATCACCGTTGGGTCGTGGGCGGACGAGAGCCCGTCTCCGTCGAAGACGAGCAATAGCCATACAAAACAAGAGCGTTTGTCCGGACGGGCGTCCGCGAAGGCGGGCGCCCGAGCTATGCGTCAGGGCGGAATTTGCACGCATTGTGAAGGGCGCGGCCAACTCGTCCAAATACATCGGGTTAAGCCTTTCACCTGCAGGTTTGTTGCGAAAAAACTAAAAATAATGCTACGGCTCGCATGCGCATGGGATACACTCTCACCGAACGTTTCTCTGGAAGGCAACGTTTTGTCTGTCGGTAAACCATTAGACCAAAGGAGTCTCATGGAAGAGAAGGAGCAGAAGGAGCTCGAGCTGCTCGCGGCCAAGGTTCGTCGCGACGTCGTCGAGATGCTGCTGCACCGTGGCTATGGCCACCTGGGCGGCTCGCTCTCCATCGTCGAGGTCATGGCCGTTCTGTACGGCAAGCAGCTCAAGCACGATCCCAAGAACCCCAAGTGGGAGGACCGCGACCGCCTCGTGCTCTCCAAGGGCCACGCCGGCCCCGCCTGGTACTCTGTCCTCGCCGAGCGCGGTTTCTTCGACCGTGACATGCTCTTCACGCTGAACGACGGCGGCACCAATCTGCCGAGCCACCCCGACCGCACCAAGACCCCGGGCGTCGACATGACGACGGGCTCCCTTGGCCAGGGCTGCTCCACGGCTGCCGGCATCGCCACCGCCCTCGCCAAGAAGGGCTCCGATGCCTACACCTACCTCATCGTGGGCGACGGCGAGCTCAACGAGGGCCAGTGCTGGGAGGCCTTCCAGTACATCGCCAACTACAAGATGGACAACCTCATCGTCTTCATCGACGACAACAAGCGTCAGCTTGACGGTTGGACCAAGGACATCATGAACCCGTTCGACTACGTCGCCAAGATGCAGTCCTTCGGCTTCTACACCCAGAAGGTCAACGGCCAGGACGTCGTGGCCGTCGATGCCGCCATCACCGAGGCCAAGCAGCACAAGGGCGAGGCCCTCTGCATCGTCCTCGACACCGTCAAGGGCGCTGGCGTCAAGGCCTTCGAGGAGATGGAGAGCAACCACGCTCCCAAGTTCAACACGCCTGAGCTCAAGAAGACCGCCCAGGATGCCGTCGACGCTCTTAACGAGCAGGTCAAGAAGCTTGAGGAGGAGGTCGCCTAATGTTCAAGCTCGCTGAAGATCGCAGCGCTACCGGCGCTGACCTGCGCAACGTGGTCATGGAGACCCTCCAGAGCCTCATTGCCGAGAACGACAAGGTCGTCATGCTCGAGGCCGACCTTGGCGGCGCCTCCAACTCCCTGAAGATCAAGGCCTCCAACCCTGACAACTTCATCGAGTGCGGCATCTCCGAGGCCAACATGATGGGCGTTGCCGCCGGCATGTCCTCCGAGGGCTACATCCCGTTCGTCCACACCTTCGCGCCGTTCATCGCGCGTCGTGCGTTCGACCAGGTTTTCCTCTCTGGCGCCTATGCTCACAACACCATCAACATGTACGGCTCCGACCCCGGTTTCTCCGTCGCCGCCAACGGTGGCACCCACACCTCCTTCGAGGACGTCGCCATCATGCGCACGATTCCGCACGCCCGCGTCTTCGACGCCGCTGACGCCGTGCAGATGGCCTGGATCGTCAAGACCTGCGCTGGCCTGCCCGGCATCAACTACTTCCGTGGCGACCGCAAGGCCATCCGCAACGTCTACGCCGAGGGCTCTGAGTTCGAGCTTGGCAAGGGCAACGTCCTTCGCGAGGGCTCTGACGTGCTGATCATCTCCGCCGGCCGCCTTGTCTCTGACGCTCTCGACGCTGCCGAGAACCTTGAGAAGCAGGGCATCTCCGCCGAGGTCATCGACATGTTCTGCATCAAGCCGCTCGACGAGGAGCTCATCCTCTCCGAGGCCAAGGGCAAGAAGGCCATCGTGACCTTCGAGAACCACGGTGTCATCGGTGGCCTGGGCGACGCCGTTGCGTCCGTCCTCGCCGAGAACGCCGTCGCCGTGCCCTTCAAGCGCCACGGCATCGTTGAGCAGTTCGGTCAGGTTGGCACCGCCGACTGGCTCCAGAAGGAGTTCAAGCTCACCGCTTCCGACCTCGAGGAAACCGTCAAGGGCCTTCTCGCCTAGTCGAGGCACACAAGCTGCACCAAAAAGGAGTCGCGTCCATGTGGCGCGGCTCCTTTTCTATTGCGTATGGTTGAGGTCAAGTATCGCAGGAGTGGCGGACGAGAGGTCGTGGGCCGAGTGGGCGTGAGACCTGCCCTTCGCGGTCCCTATTTTGTTGAGCCAAGCCACCTGGTGTGGCAGGCGAGAATCTCCTGCCTTGGCTTGGTGTCCTCGTTCTCCAGCAGCCCGATGAGCATCTGGCATGCCATCCTGCCCTCTTGGCGCACGGGCTCGATGACGGTGGAGATGGAGGGTGTGGTGAGGTCCGTCCACTCTGCACAGTTGATGCCAAGGATTCCGATTCTGTCCGGAATGAGGTGCCTTGACGGCTCAAGCGCCTGGAACACGCGGCCGAGCGCCCATTGGTTCTGTACGAAGATGAGCGTCCGATGGGCCGGGGAGATGGCGTACTTGAAGCGCTCGCGAAGGTCGGCGACGCTTGGCCCCACGTGATCGATGTCGACCTGCTCCATGGCAAGCCCGTTTGCGGACAGCGCGTCCGACATGGCGCTCGCGCGCTCGAACCTGGTCCTGAACTGGCCGTTCGTGGGCGAGGGGGGAGCTGCCACGGTGATGAACCTCTCGTAGCCCATCTCTATGCACTGCTGGATGGCGGAGTAGACGCCGTCATACAGGTTCGCCTTGATCCAGCTTGTGCTGAGGTCGAACGTGTCGCAGTCAAAGAAGACGACTGGCCTGCCCGCGCGCTTGATGCGCTCGTGGACCGCCCTGAAGTTGGACGTTGGCTGGATGATGAATCCGTCGACGCCAAGGGAGAGGAGCTTTTCGACGCAGCTCTGCTCCGTCTCGCGGTCAAAGTTGGTGCCGCAGACGACGATCTGGTAGCCGGCCTCCCGTGCCGCGCTCTCGACGCCGCTCTGGATCTGGCCAGCCCACAGGTTCGTGTTGTCAAGGATAATCTGGCCCAGAACGTGCGTGGGCTTGCCAGACAGTGCCTGGGCCTGGGCATTGGGGACGTACCCGGTCTCCCTGATGGCGGCTGCGATGCGGTCCTGCGTGGGCTTGCCGAGCTTCTCGAGCTTGCCGTTGAGGAAGTAGGAGACGGACGCGGTCGAGGTTCCCGCGAGCTTCGCAACGTCGACGATGGTCACCCTGCCTGCCATGCTGGCCCCTCCCGTGTGTCACCTGTCGTTCGCGGAAAAGTTCGAGTAGTTCTTGACTTTCCAGACGTCTGTCGAAGCAAGAGTATAGGCGAATGGTTAATCGCATAACAAGTGAAAACTATATAGCGTTCTAGCTCGCCACTTACCGATTTAACTAGCAAATGATTAGCGATACGTGTACATTTATCTTGCGCCAAAACAGCTCCGGTGCCGTGACTACGACATCGAGTTTGTCTGGCCGCGGAATTGTTTGGGCATGCATCGCATGTTCGGCTACAACTGGGAGGGATAAGCGAATGAAGTTCTTTATCGACACCGCCAACCTTGATGAGATCCGCGAGGCCGAGGCCTGGGGCATCCTTGCGGGCGTTACCACCAACCCGTCCCTCTATGCCAAGACGGGCGGTAAGCTGGCCGACTTCGAGAATCACATGGCCAAGATCTGCGAGATCTGCAAGGACATCCCCGTCTCCGCGGAGTCCACGGCCGAGACGACCGAGGAGATGGTCGCCGAGGGCCGTCGCCTCGCCGCCATCGCCCCGAACATCGTCGTGAAGCTCCCGATTTGCGAGGCGTCCCTGCCCGCGTGCCACACGCTTGCCACCGAGGGCATCCGCGTGAACATGACGCTCATCTTCTCCGCCCCGCAGGCGCTTCTCGCGGCCAGCGCCGGCGCGCGCTACATCTCGCCGTTCGTCGGCCGCTTTGAGGACTGCGGTGAGGACGGCATCGAGCAGCTCGAGACCGTCGTCACCTGCGTCAAGAACTACGAGTACGGCTACTGGGAGCAGGAGGGCGGCCCCGAGATCATCACCGCCTCCGTGCGCACCCCGCACCACGTGACGCAGGCCGCCCTCATGGGCGCCGACATCGCCACGGTGCCGTTCGCCGCGCTCAAGAAGTGCGTGCACCACCCGCTCACCGACAAGGGCCTCGCGTCCTTCGCCGCCGATTGGGAGAAGGTCGTGAACGCCTAGGAACCCTGGGCAGTGAATCGAGGCGTCGGTCCTTGCGGCCGGCGCCTTTTTTATGCGCGATGGGCCCCGGGCGTCCTTCTTGGGGCCCATTGTCTTGGGGCCCATTGCCTGCGCGGCTCTTCTTGAGCCATATGTGGCCTGTGTGGCGCCTGCGTCGCATTTGCTATGATTGGGCGCGTGTCAACCTTCCTATCGCGCGAAAAAAGGAGCAATAAGTGGCCAACCACTTCCGCAGCAGCGAGGGACAGGACGGCATGGCTCCGGTGCAGCAGCCCGAGACCCCCATGCCGATCGAACCGCAGGTCGCGCCCATCGATTCCGCCGACGTGACGCAACCCGCCCCTCTTAGCGAGGCCCCGGCCCAGCCGGCGCCCCAGCCCACCCAGGCCCAGCAGCCTGTCTCGGCATCGAGGGTTCCCTCCCTTGACATCCCCGTCATGAACCAGGCGCCCGCGGCGCAGCAGGCCGCCGCCCGCCCCGCCGAGCCCTCCGACGGCTTCGACCCAACGAACGAGGCGGGCTTCACCACGGCGTTTGCCCCCATCACCGCCGAGGCCGACACGAGGTCGGTCAACGCTGGCGGCACGCCCGTCATCTCGTTCCAGGACGTCTCGATGGTCTACCCCGCCCAGCCCAACAAGCCGGCCCTCCAGGGTGTCAACGTCGACGTCTACGCTGGCGAGTTCGTCTTCCTCGTAGGCCACTCCGGCTCGGGCAAGTCGACCTTCCTCAAACTCATCACCCGCGAGCTCAAGCCCTCTCACGGCCGCGTCATGGTCGCTGGGCAGGACCTCACGAACATGCGTAACTGGAAGGTTCCCTACCTCCGTCGCCAGATCGGCTGCGTGTTCCAGGACTTTAAGCTCCTGCCGGACAAGACGATCTTCGACAACGTCGCCTTTGCCCTCGAGTGCATCGGCAAGCCGCGCTCGGTCGTTCGTGCCCAGGTGCCCGAGGTGCTTCGCCTCGTTGGCCTTGGCGAGAAGATGGACGTCTACCCAGACCAGCTCTCCGGTGGCGAGCAGCAGCGCGTCTCCGTTGCCCGCGCCATGGTCAACCGCCCGCCGCTGCTCGTCTGCGACGAGCCCACGGGCAACCTGGACCCGGCGATCTCGCTCGGCATCATGAAGCTGCTCGAGCGAATCAACCGCACGGGCACGACCGTCCTCATGGCCACGCATGACCGCGAGATGGTCGACTCCATGCGCAAGCGTGTCATCGCGCTTGAGGCCGGTCACGTTGTCCGAGACGAGGAGAGGGGAGGCTACGGCTACTATGGCTCCTTCTAACTTTGGCTATTCGCTTCGCGAGGCGGGGCACCACTTCGTGCGCAACGGCTCGTCGACGTTCGGCGCCGTCATCACGATCTTCCTGTCGCTGTTCATCATCGGCCTGTTCGCGATGGGCTCCGTGCTGCTTGACGGCATGGTTGGCACCGTCGAGGACCAGGTGACGATTCAGGCGTTCCTGTCCGACGATGCGTCCCAGGACGCCGTCGATGCCCTCCAGTCCAAGATCTCTGGCTGGAGCGAGGTCGAGTCCGTCTCGTACAAGAGCAAGGACGAGGCACTGGCCGAGTACCGCGAGACCATGACGCAGCGTAACGCCTCCGACGCCGTCGCCGCGCTTGACGACCGCAACCCGATTCCTGCCTCCATCGTCATCAAGCTGCATGACCCGCAGGACGTCGAGGGCGTGGCCAAGCGCCTGGGCTCCGATGACGACTTCGCGGCCGTTGCGGACGTCACGACCGCCGAGGACGGCACCACCTCTGACCCGGCTGATCAGGTCCAGTACGGTCAGGGCACCGTCGAGCGCCTGTTCACGGTTACGAACTGGATCCGAGTCATCACGCTCGTGCTCGTCGCGCTGCTCACGTTCGTTGCCTTCGTGTTCATCAACAACACGATTCGCCTCTCCATCTCCGCGCGTCGCCGTGAGATTGCCATCCAGCGTCTCGTGGGCGCGTCCAATGGCTTCATTCGCGGGCCGTTCATCATGGAGGGCGTGCTCCAGGCGCTCATCGGCTCGGTCCTCTCCATTGGCGCCCTCGAGGCCATCCGCCGCTTTGGCCTGCCCATGCTGGCCGAGCGCATCACGTTCCTGAACTTCGCCATCTCGGCCCGCGCGACGCTCTCCACCTACGGTCTGCTCGTTGCCATGGGCCTCGTCATCGGCCTATTTGGTTCTGCCATCGCGATGAGGCGCTACCTCAAGGTTTAGGAGCATATGGCACGCAGGCGTCACAAGTCATCTAGCTACCGCCATGCCGGTCCCACGCGGGGCCGGCATGCGGCGTATATCGGTACGCTGCACGTTGCGCGTCCGGGATCTGCCACGGTCGAGACGTCCGAGGGGACGTTTCTCGTGGCGCGCGGGGGACTTCGCGAGGGCATGGACGGGGACGAGGCTACCGTCGTGCTCGTCCGCCGCGGTCCTGGCGAGCCCCAGGCCGTGGTACAGGGGGTTCTGAGACGTGCGTGCGAGCGCTTCGTGGGAACGTTCGAGGTCGCGGGGCCGCTGGGTGCCGTGGTGCCGCTTGACGAGCGCATCCGTCGCGACTTCTTCGTGCTTCCTGACGACAAGAGCCCCGAGCGCCTGGGCGTGGCCGAGGGCGACGTCGTTGAGGCGCGCATCCTCACGTATCCCTCGCGGCACGAGGCCGGCGTGGTCACGGTCGAGCGCAGGATCGGGCGGCCGGAGGGCCTTGACCTGCCCATTGAGAAGATCATTGCGAGCAACGGACTGGCGGTTCATTTTGGCGAGCCCGCGCTTGAGCAGGCGGGGACCATCTCGGTCGATGTGGAGGGGGCCCTTGCCGCGCAGCCTCGCCGTCGCGACCTTCGCGGGCTGCTCTGCGTGACGGTAGACCCCGTAACCGCCCGTGACTTTGATGATGCCGTCTCGTGCGAGCCGCTTTCCGGTGGGGGCTGGCGCCTGGGCGTCCACATCGCGGACGTGTCCCATTACGTGCTGCCCGGCACGCCCATCGACCTCGAGGCCCGGGCAAGGACGTGCTCGGCCTATCTCGTTGACCGCGTGATCGCGATGCTTCCCGAGCAGCTCTGCAACGACGCATGCTCGCTCGTTCCGGGCCAGGACCGTCTGTCTATGAGCGTGCTGTGCGACATCGATGCCGGCGGCGAGGTCTTGTGCTCGGAGGCGTGCTGCTCGGCCATACGCTCCAAGGCCCGCCTGAGCTACGACGAGGTCGACGGGATGCTCGATGGCGCCGCCTCCGATGACCTGCCGTGCGTCGAAGGCGTCGATCCCGCTGCCGTGGCCGGGATGCTGAGGGAGCTGGACGCCCTCGCGAGCGCGCGCCGCAAGGTGAGGCGCCGCCGGGGGTCGGTCGACTTCGAGACGGTCGAGGCCAAGGTCGACCTTGGCGAGGGCGGAGTGCCCGTGGGCGTCTCGGTGAGACGCCGTACGAGGGCGACGTCTCTCGTCGAGGAGGCCATGCTCGTGGCCAACGAGGCCGTGGCGGGCATGCTCGCCGGTCGCGAGGACACGCTGCCGGCCGCCTTCCGCGTGCATGAGCGACCCGCGCCCGACTCCATGGGCTCGGCGCTTCTCGCGCTGCGCGGGCTCGGCGCGCTCGCGCCGAGGGAGGCGGAGCGCCTGCGCGTGGCAGACCCCTTTGCCATCCAGGACGCCATCGAGCGCGCGCACGGCACGCCTGCGGAGGTACCCGTCAACTCGTTACTGCTCAGGGCGCAGAAGCGAGCCGTCTACCTGCCGAGAAACGATGGCCACTATGCCCTTGGCGCCCCGGCGTACTGCCACTTCACGTCTCCCATCCGCCGCTATCCCGACATCACCGTGCACCGCGCGCTCAAGGTTCTCATCGGCATGGGCGCCGATGCCGGTATGGATACCAAGACGCGCAAGCGCGAGCTCGCCGCCTTGCCGCAGCTCTGCCGGACCTGCTCGGTGCGCGAGCGTGCCGCCGACGCCGCTGCCCGCGAGAGCCAACAGGTGAAGATGGCCGAGCTCTATGCGAGCCATGTGGGCGAGAGCTTCTCGGGCGTCGTGGTGGGCGTCGAGCGCTACGGGCTGTTCGTCCGCCTCGACGAGACGTGCGCCGAGGGGCTTCTGCCCACGAGGGCGCTCGGAGACGAGTGGTTTGCCCACGATGAGGGTACGATGTGTCTCACCGGCGAGTCCACGGGCAGGACCTGGGGCCTTGGCCAGAGGGTTGCCGTGACCGTTGCCGGATGCAGGCCCGAGAAGGGCCAGATAGACTTCACGCTTGCGCGTGGCGCGCGCCCAGGCCGTGCCACCCGAAAGGACGAGAGATGAACGAGCGCACGAACATGACCGACGAGCTCGACGCCGCCGAGGGACTCATCGCCGGCGGCCAGGCAGATCTCGCCGTCGAGCTTCTCGAACGCCTTGCGGCGGATGCCGAGGAGTACGTAGACCGAAACTGCCCCACTTCCGACGAGGTCCAGTGGTTCAGCTTCCCCACCATCTTCGAGCGACTGTGCTATCGACGCGTCGAGAAGGACCCGCGCGAGCTCCGCGACGTGGGCGAGCCGCTCGACCGTCTCTACGCCGACCTCGCGTTTGCCCTCGTGAACGAGGGCGACTACGCGGCGGCCACCGAGGCGCTCAGGCAGGCGGTCCGCTGGAACCCGATGGGTTGCGGCTACCGTCTTGACCTGGCCGAGCTGTATCGCACGAACGGCGATGTGGACGAGTACCTTGCGCTCACGTTCTCCGTGTTCGAGCGTGCGAGTGACGTGCGCCACCTCGTGCGCGCCTTCTGCAACTTTGCGCGTCACTTCATGGACACGGGCGCGGACTCCGCCGCCGCGGCTGCCCTGCGCTGCGCCCGCAGGCTCGACTGGCCCGACGCCGTGCTCGAGGACCTTCTCGAGCGCGCGAAGGGCACGCGGGCAGACCCGGACTCCCTCTCCGACGAGCAGGCAAGCTCCGTCCTGGCGGAGAACGGCCTGCCCGACGGCGCCAACGCCGAGGTGGCGCTCTGCATGCTCATGTGCGCGACCGACTCCGCCGCCAGCGGGGACCGGACCCTTGCGACGGCGCTTACCGTGCGAGCCCGCGACCTCGTGGGCGCGCCGGCCGTGAAGGCGCTGCTCGAGCTCATCCGCAGCACGGATGCCGAGGACGGGGGCGATGGCCATGCCGATGCCTAAGAAACACGAGCGCAGAAGCATTGCCAAGAACCGCTCCGCGCGCCATGAGTACGCGATCGAGGAGACGTTCGAGGCGGGCCTCGTGCTCAAGGGCACCGAGGTGAGGAGCCTGCGCGAGAGGGCGTGCCAGATCACGGACTCCTTCTGCCTCATCCGCAACGGCGAGTGCTGGCTGCACGGCGTCCACATCCCGCCGTTCTCGCATGGCACGATCTTCAACGTGGACTCCGACCGCAAGCGAAAGCTGCTGCTGCACCGCAAGCAGATCGACTATCTCGATGGAAAGCTGCGTACGAAGGGCATGGCGCTCGTGCCGCTCGAGCTCGTCTTCGACGACCACAACCGCGTGAAGGTCGTCATCGGCCTCGGCCGCGGCAAGAAGCTCTATGACAAGCGAGCCGACATGGCCAAGCGCGACACCGACCGCGAGATCGCCCGCGCCCTCAAGGAGCGCAACCGCTAGGCGCGCGCACGGCGATTGATCGCCTCGCGTGATTCTCGGATGGGTATAGTAGGGCGCGTCAGCGCATGAGCCCGCGTCTGCGGGCGGCACGAAGGGAGGCCGTTATGGCCGAGGAATCCACGTTCGAGCGCGTCGTCAAGATCCTGCAGGAGCAGGACGGGCTTGAGGACGTCGAGTTCACCAACGACACGTCGCTTACCGACCTTGGCCTGGACAGCCTGGCCATCGTCGAGGCCACGATGGCCTGCGAGGACGAGTTTGGCATCGAGTTCGACGTCGACGAGGCTCCCGAGACGGTGGGCGACCTTGTCGACATGATCGACTCGCTGCTCTAAGTTCGGGTAGAATCACATCCGCGGCATCGCCGCACGTTCATTGACAGCTCGCATGGTGGCATTGTCCCCATCCACACCCGTGGGGGCGACTGGTTTCGACAGGGTGGTCCTGAGGTGGGCAGCAAGCCGTGGTCTCCTCGCCACGTTAAACAGGGGTACCGTCAAATTGAATTGACGACAACTCTTACCAGGGCGCTTACGCCCTCGCTGCTTAATTTACTAGCGGCCGTCAAAGCGGGGATTTCTCCTGTTCCCGCGGCGACGTCATTTTAGGGAGATGCTCGTGCGGACGTCGTTGGTATGCCGCACGATAAGACCGAACCAGCTGGGACGCCGAGCGCGGGTCACGGAGTGTGACGCGTCCGAGACTTAATCGGTGACTGAGCTTGGAGACACCTGCCAGGGGACTGTTCTGGACCGGAGTTCGATCCTCCGCGCCTCCACCATGTAGTTGCTTGCCGGTAGGCGCTCGCGCGTCTGCCGGCTTTTTCATGCACCCCGTGAGCGGAGGAGCGAACTCTGTGCAGGGCGCGGCTTCCGCCGCCTGCGGAGAATCGCGGCCGTGTTATGTAAGGTAAACGGGTATAAGCAAAGACATCGGCCGCGAACGCGCGGACGGCTGCGAGAGGGGGAGGCGCCATGGCGCTGGGCATCTTTGGCAAGGGCAAGGCCGAGAAGGCCGAGCAGAACTCGGTGGGGGCACCTCGTACGGGTGTTGACCTTGTGCTCGAGGGCGGCGGCATGCGCGGCGTGTTCACGTCTGGCGTCCTCGACGTCCTCATGGAGCGCGGCGTGTACGGCTTCGACACCGTGTGGGGCGTCTCGGCCGGCGCCCTGAACGCCACAAGCTACCTCTCCCGCCAGATTGGTCGCTGCATCCGCGAGAACCTCGCCCTGCGAGACGATCCTCGCTTCATGGGCCTCAAGTCTCTCGCCAAGACCGGCGACATCGCGGGTGCCGACTTCCTCTACCACGAAGTCCAGGATGAGATGGACCCATTCGACTATGAGACGTTTGCCCAGAGGCGTAGCCGCCTCATGGTCGTGGCGTCGAGCCTGGCGTTTGGCACGCCGGCCTATCTCGAGGTCAAGAGCCTGCCCGAGGACATCGACAAGGTGCGCGCCTCGGCGTCCCTGCCGGTGCTCTCGCGCGTTGTCGAGCTCGAGGAGGGCCGCTTCCTGGACGGCGGCACCACCGACTCCGTGCCCGTCGAGCGCGCGCTCGAGCAGGGGGCGGAGACGGCGGTCGTCGTGCTCACCCAGGCTCGGGACTACGTGAAGAAGGCCACCCCGGAGATTCAGGCCCTGGCGGACAGGCGCTATGCGAGCTATCCCTACTACCTCGAGGCCATGCGGAGCCGCCCCGAGCGCTACAACGCCCAGCGAGAGCGCATCTGGGAGCTCGAGCGCGAGGGAAGGGTCGTCATCGTGGCGCCCTCCAAGCCCGTCACCGTGGGCAGCACGTCGGGCTCCGATGGCGAGGGGCTGCTGCGGCTGTACCTCGATGGCCGGAGGCAGGCGACCGAGGCTCTCGACGCCATCCGCTCGCTTGGAGCGTAGCCACCCATCGGCTCAACGAGCCCATGTGGGGCATTTGTGCGAAACCGCCCAAAAACCTGCGTGTTTTCCTTGCACTTCTCCGGCTGTGCGCTATACTTGGAAAGCTTCTTTTGCAGAGCCCCGTAACCTCGTAAAAGAACAAAGCAACACGTAAGCACACGGAGGAGTCAAATGAAGTCGACTCAGTACGCCAAGCCCGGCGAGGTCACCCGTAATTGGGTCCTCATCGATGCTGAGGGCGCCACGCTCGGCCGTCTGGCCACGAAGGCAGCCATGATCCTTCGCGGCAAGAACAAGCCGCAGTACACCCCCCACACCGACACGGGTGACTTCGTCGTCATCATCAACGCCGATAAGGTCCAGCTTACCGGCGTCAAGGCCGACAGCAAGCGCTACTGGCGCTACAGCGGTTGGCTGGGCGGCATGAAGTTCGAGAGCTTCAAGGAGGCCATGGAGAAGCACCCCGAGCGTGTCATTGAGCACGCCGTCAAGGGCATGCTCCCCAAGAGCTCGCTTGGCCGCAAGCAGTTCACCAAGCTCAAGGTCTACGCTGGTCCCGAGCACCCGCACGCTGCCCAGAACCCCGTTCAGATCGATTGGAGGGCCTAACCGATGGCTGAGAACACCGCTGTCTACACTGGCACCGGCCGCCGCAAGGAGGCTGTCGCCCGCGTCCGTCTCGTCCCCGGCACCGGTAAGGTCACCGTCAATGGCCGCGACGCGCTGAACTACTTTGGCCGTCAGCAGCTCATCGATGACGCCTGCGCCCCCTTCAAGGTGACGGACACCGTTGACCACTTCGACGTCATCGCCCTGTGCGATGGTGGCGGCATCTCTGGTCAGTCCGGCGCCCTGCGCCTGGGCATCGCCCGCGCCCTCCTCGAGGCTGGCGACTACCGCGCCGATCTCAAGAAGGCTGGCTTCCTCACGCGCGACGCCCGTGCCGTCGAGCGCAAGAAGCCGGGCCTGAAGAAGGCCCGCAAGCGCCCGCAGTTCTCCAAGCGCTAAGCTTTTCGGAGACGCCGGGGCTTGTCCCTTGCATTGCATCACAAAGGACCTGTCGGTTTGTGCCGGCAGGTCCTTTTTGTTGCGCGCGGAGAGCCTGACCCCAGCGCAACTCTCTATGTATTTGGTGGTTGCTATATCAAGTGATGAAGCTCTACCAGGACTTTTGATGAGATGGGCGCATCAACTTAACCTATTTCTCGTGTTTCGTCCTTAATTGCCGGGTATACGGCTAGCCTTTGTTCCCGTGCGAGAAAGACATGTCGCCGGTGCCGGACCGGGGCCTGGCGCAAGGACAAGGGGGAAGCCATGTGCGGAATCGTTGGCTACACGGGCGCAGACGCTGCCAAGGGAATTCTCGTCGATGGGCTCAAGCGGCTTGAGTATCGAGGCTACGACTCGTCGGGCGTGGCGCTCGAGGTGAGCGAGGGCGGGACCACGCGCCTTGACGTGACGCGCCGCGTGGGCAAGGTCGCGGGCCTCGAGTCCGAGCTTGCGAACCTGGACGATGCGTCCACGTGCGGCATCGGCCACACGCGTTGGGCAACGCACGGCAGGCCCTCGGTGGCCAACGCGCACCCGCATGTGAGCTGTGACGGCCGCATCGCCGTGGTGCACAACGGGATCGTGGAGAACTTCCAGGAGCTTCGCGAGGAGCTCGAGGGCAGGGGCCACACGTTCAGGAGCGAGACGGACACCGAGGTCTTTGCCCACCTCATCGAGGATGCCTACGCCGCATCCCATGACCTCATGGCCGCCGTGCGCGACGCGTGCTCGCACGTGGTTGGTGCGTATGGGCTCGCCGTCGTCTGCGCAGACGAGCCGGGCGTCATTGCCGTCGCTCGCAAGGACAGCCCCATCGTCATCGGCATGGGCGAGTGCGGCGCCTACGTTGCCTCCGACGTCATCGCGCTCATCGGCGCCACGCGTGACGTCGTCATGCTCGAGGACGGCCAGTATGCCAGGCTCACGCCTGCCGGCATCACCTACACGGACGAGGATGGCGCGCCCATCGAGCCGGACGTCACCCACATCGACTGGGACATCGACATGGCCGAAAAGGGCGGCTACCCGGACTTCATGCTCAAGGAGATTCACGAGCAGCCTCGCGTGGTGCGCGACACGCTCGTGGGCCGCCTGAGTCCCTCCGGCGAGATTGACATCGACGAGCTGGGGCTTTCCCTCGAGGAGCTCAATGACGTCGACCGCGTCTACGTCATTGCCTGTGGCACGAGCTACCACGCCGGGCTCATCGCCAAGAACCTCATCGAGGCATGGGCGAGGATTCCCTGCGAGGTGGAGGCGGCGAGCGAGTTCCGCTATCGCGACCCGATTATCACGCCCTCGACGCTCGTCGTCGCCGTCTCCCAGTCCGGCGAGACTGCCGACACGCTGGCCGCCATCCGCGACGCCCGCATCAAGGGGGCCAAGGTCTTTGGCATCACGAACGTGGTGGGCAGCCCCGTCGCGCGCGAGAGCGATGGCGTCATCTACACGAAGGCGAACAAGGAAATCGCCGTTGCCTCCACAAAGAGCTTCATCGGGCAGGTCGTGAGCCTCACGCTGCTTGCCATGCTGCTTGGTCAGGTGAAGTATCGCCTGACCACCAACCAGGTGCGGATGCTCTTCCGGGAGCTCGGCGACACGGCTGAGCAGATCCAGCACATCATGGACACGCAGGGCCCGGCCGTCCATGAGGCGGCGCTCGCGTGCAAGGGCGCGCGCTCGGCGCTGTTCGTGGGCCGTGGGATGGGCGCCGCCATCTCGTGCGAGGGCGCCCTCAAGCTCAAGGAGGTCAGCTACCTGCATGCCGAGGCATACGCGGCCGGCGAGATGAAGCACGGCCCCATCGCCCTCATCGACCAGGGCTTCCCGGTGGTTGCCATCGCCACGAAGAGCCCCACCTACGAGAAGACCGTCTCGAACCTTAAGGAGTGCGAGGCTCGTGGTGCCGTGATCATCGCAATCGCCACCGAGGGCGACGAGGAGATCGGCAAGCTCGCAGACCACGTGATTTGGGTTCCCAAGGTCCGCGACGCGTTCAGCGCCATCACGGCCACGGTGCCCCTGCAGCTGCTTGCGCGTGAGGTCGCCGTGCTGCGCGGCTGCGACGTTGACAAGCCGAGAAACCTCGCCAAATCGGTCACGGTGGAGTAGCGCCGAGGGGCGCTCCGCCCGGAGAATCTATGACGTGATGGTGGCGGCCACGCCTGGCGGCGAGCCGCCATCGCGCTATGCTAGGAGGGATACCGAGAGGCGGGGAGTCCCATGGCACTGGCAGGCGTTGGCGTCGACATAGTCGAGATAGCTCGCATGGAGCGCATTCTCGAGCGCACGCCTCGGTTCGCCCGTCGCGTTTTCACGGACGAGGAGCGTGCCTACTGCGAGTCTACGGCGCGTCCGGCGGCGCACTACGCTTGTCGCTTCGCCGCGCGCGAGGCCACGCTCAAGGCGCTTGGCTGTGGCTTTGCGCCGGGCGTGCGCTTTGACGACGTGAGCGTCTCGACGGATGCCTCGGGCAGGCCACGCGTGGAGCTTCGTGGCCGCGTTGCGCAGGTGGCGCGCGAGAAGGGCGTGCTGTCCGTGGCCGTCTCGCTGTCGTTCACGCGTGAGATGGCCGTTGCCAACGCCGTGGCCACGACGGCCGAGACGGCTCCGAGGATTGCCGAGCAGCGAGATCCCCGCCGCGAGCTTGCAGAGTCCTTTAGGGAGGCGCGCTCCGTCATCGACGAGCTCGAGCGCGTCACGGACGGAAAGTGAGTGGGCATGCAGCCTGTATTGAACGTTGAGGACATCAAGGCCGTCGAGACGCGCCTTTCGGATGCCGGCGTGAGCATATCCGAGCTCATGCACCGTGCGGGAGGCGCCGCGGCACAGGAGGTCCTGCGCCTGGGCGACGTCTCGCGCGCCGTGGTGCTCGCCGGCTTTGGCAACAACGGCGGCGACGGCTGGGTGGCGGCCGAGGAGCTCAAGGCGGCCGGCGTTGACGTCCGCGTCGTGACGCCGTGCGAGCCGGACCAGCTCCACAGTGACCTTGCGAGGATGGTGGCGAAGGCCGCCGTCGAGGCGGGCGTCGTCTACGTCGTGGGACCTGCGCGAGACGAGCTCGACGTGCTGCTCGGCGGCTGCGACGCGGTGCTCGACGCCATGCTGGGCACGGGATTCCATGACGCGCCCGTGGCGCCCCTGTCCATCTGGATAGACGCCCTGAACTCGTCAGGCGCGCGCGTCGTGTCCGTCGACGTCCCGAGCGGTCTGTCCGCGCAGACGGGTCATGCCCCGGGCGCCGTCGTCGTGGCAGACGTCACAATCACCATGCTGGCCCTCAAGCCAGGCCTGCTGTCCGATGACGGCCGAGACGTCTGCGGCTCGATTGTCGTGGCGCCGCTCGCCGAGCAGACGGCCAAGCTCGTCTATGAGGCGGACCCCGTGGCCTGGCGCTGCGAGGCCACGGACTACCTCGACGTGCTCGTGCCCCCCACGAGTGTCGTGGACAAGTACTCGCGCGGCAGCGTCCTGGTCGTGGGCGGCTCCACGCGCTTCCCCGGTGCCGCCATCATGGCCGCCAAGTCTGCCGCTCGCGCCGGGGCCGGCTACGTGACGCTCGCCGTTCCCGAGCCCATCGCAAACCTCTGCCGCACGCACCTGCTCGAGATTCCGGTCGTGGGGCTGCCGGCGGACGCCGATGGCACGTTCTCAAACGAGGCCCGCGCCCAGGTGGCCCAGCTCGCCGAGCGCCGTTCCGCCGTTCTCGTGGGCCCCGGCATGTGCGTGACCGGCGGCACCGTGGGCGTCGTCTCCACGCTGCTCGAGAGCGAGGCGCCGCTTGTCATCGATGCGGACGGCCTCAACAGCCTCGCGAGGCTCACGAGCAACCGACTCGACGAGTTTCCCGAGCTCCTGCGCCGTAAGGCGCCGCTCGTCCTCACGCCGCACCGTCGCGAGCTCGGAAGGCTCGTCGGCCTCACGGACGCGACGCCCAACTCGCTGACGAGCGCGCTCGAGGCGGCTCGCCGCATCGTGTGGGCTGATGGTGGCAGCGAGCTCGTCGTTGTCGCAAAGGGCACGGCCACGGCGTGCGTGGGCGTGGAGATCGCAATGCTGCCCAAGCCCGGTCCCGCCTGCCTGGCAACGGCCGGCTCGGGAGACGTGCTCGCCGGCATCACGGCCGGCCTTCTCGCGCGTGGGGTGGAGACGGAGTCGCTGCCCACGCTCACGGCGTTTGCCTGCGAGGTCCACGGATATGCGGCCTCGATTGCCCAGGAGCGCTTTGGCACGAGGGGCGTCATGGCGGCCGACATCATCGACTGCGTTGGCCTTGCGGTCGACGCGGTCGAGGACCGCGCCGCCTTCAGCGGGGCAGACGACATGGCGCCGTCCGACGAGGACGACGCCCGCAACTAGCAAGGGTCCGGCCGCGGCGAGCTTCGCGGCCGGCGGCAACACGGGGGCGTATCTCCATGGTCCAGCACAGGTGCCCTGACACTCGGTGGTCGTGGGTCGAGATCAACAAGGGCGCGCTGCGCCGGAACACGAGGGCGTTCAAGAGCCTCCTCGAGCCGGGCGTGCGCATGATGGCCGTGGTCAAGGCCGATGCCTATGGCCACGGAGCCGTCGAGTGCGCCAAGGTCATGCACGCCGCGGGCGCTGACCAGTTTGCCGTGGCGACCGTTGCCGAGGGCCTGGCATTGCGCGAGGCGGGCATAGAGTGGCCCATCCTCATCCTGAGCGAGCCTCCCATGGAGTGCGTTCAGACGCTCGTGGAGCATGACATCATGCCGAGCGTCTACACGCAGGAGTTCGCGCTTGCCTACGGCGAGTGCGCCGCCGCGTTCGGCAAGGTGGGCAAGTACCACCTCGCGCTCGAGACGGGCATGACGCGCATCGGCGTGGACTGGCGCCACGCCGTGGAGTTCCGCCGCGGCATCGACTTCCACCGTGGCCTCGCGTGCGCGGGCACGTTCACGCACTTCGCCACGGCCGATGTCCCCGGGGACTGGACGTTTGCCCTTCAGTATCGCCGCTTCACGGAGGCCGTGTCGGCCATGCGCGAGGCGGGCATCGACTGCGGGCTCGTCCACTGCGACAACACCCCCGCCACGATTCTCTACCCCGAGACGCATCTCGACATGTGCCGCGTGGGCGTGGGCCTGTATGGCATGCAGCCCGCCGAGTCCACGCGACCACGCATCTCGCTCGAGCCGGTCATGAGCGTGCGTGCCCGCGTGACCCGCGTGGTCTACCCGGCCGTGGGCACGGGCGTGAGCTATGGCCAGACCTACTCCGTGGGGCGCCAGAACACCCAGATCGCCACGATTCCGGTGGGCTACGCGGACGGCCTGTCCCGCTCGCTGTCGGACAAGATGGACGTGCTCGTCCATGGCACGCGCTGCAAGCAGGTGGGTCACATCTGCATGGACCAGTGCATGTTCGCCGTCAACGTCGATCCGCGCAGGGCCGTTCGCCCCATGGACGAGGTTTCCTACGGCGACCTCGTGACGGTCATGGGCGCGGACGGCGAGGAGCGCATCACCGCCGAGGAGCTCGCAGACATTCGCGAGACCATTAACTACGAGGTCACGTGCAACTTTGGCGCCCGTCTCGAGAAGGTCTACGTCTAGCGAGGAGGCATCATGTCCGTCATGCAGATCCCCGGCCATGAGCACCAGAAGCCCGGCGAGGTCATGCTCGAGGAGATCGAGAACATCCTGGGCAACTGCAAGCGCTGCGAGCTTGGCCAGACGCGCTCGCACATCGTCTTTGGCTGCGGGAACCCGCATGCCCGCGTCATGTTCGTGGGCGAGGGCCCGGGTCGCAACGAGGACCTCAAGGGCGAGCCGTTCGTGGGTGCCGCGGGCCACAGGCTCGACGCCCTGCTCTCCGTCGCCGGCCTCACGCGCGAGGAGGTCTACATCGCCAACGTCGTGAAGTGCCGCCCGCCCGGAAACCGCAACCCCAAGCCCGAGGAGATCGAGGCATGCTCGCCGTTTCTGCGCGAGCAGATCCGCTCCGTGTGGCCAGACGTCATCGTGTGCCTGGGCAACTTCGCCTCGCAGTGGGTGCTCAAGACCGACAAGGGCGTCATGAGCCTGCGCGGCCAGCTCTACCAGCAGGGCCACTTCGTCGTGGCGCCAACGTTTCACCCGGCGGCCACGCTCTATCACGAAGACTGGCAGCCTCTGCTTGAGGAGGACCTCGCCCGGGTGGGCGCCTGGCTCGCCGAGCATCCGGCCGATACGAGCGGGGAGGTCGCACGATGAGCGAGCTCACGTTCTCCTCGACCTCGGCCGGCGAGACCCAGGCGCTGGGCGAGCGTCTGGGCGCGCTTCTCGAGCCTGGCGACGTCCTCGTGCTCACGGGCGACCTTGGCGCGGGCAAGACCCAGCTCACGAAGGGCATCGCCCGGTCCATGGGCGTTGCCGATGAGGTCACGAGCCCCACGTTTGCGCTCGAGGCGGTGCACGAGGGCGCCGAGATGCCGCTCTACCACTTTGACCTCTACCGTCTCCAGAGCGCCGACGAGCTGGGGGATGCCGGACTGTGGGACGCGCTCGGCGGCGACGGTCCGTGCGTCATCGAGTGGGGCGAGCAGTTCGTGGACGAGATCGGCGACGAGCGGCTCGACGTCTATGTGACGCGCTTGGAGACGCAGGCTGTCGCGGGCGAGGAGCCCCCTCGCGAGGTTCGCCTCGTTGCGCATGACGCGCGCGGCGAGCAGATTCTGGCGGGTCTCGCAAGTTAGAGAATGCTAACTAAATAATATAAATTTGCTATTGCGAATTATTCTCAATAAGGGTATATTCCTTGTCAGCAAGCAAGGGAGAGCCAAGAGGGAGTGAATGACATGGCGTCCAGGCAGACCATCCAGCGCGAGCTCATCAAGCAAGAGCTCTGCTCCATGGCCAACCACCCGACCGCCGACGAGGTGTATGCCTCCATTCACGAGAAGCATCCCACCATCAGCAAGGCCACGGTCTTCCGCACGCTGGGAAGGCTGGCGGACGATGGCGAGGCGCTGCGCGTGCGCATCAACAACGGTGCGGACCACTTCGACCACCAGACGTTTGCGCACTACCACGTGCATTGCACGGAGTGTGGAAAGGTGGACGACGTGCCCATGCCCGTGGCCGATGACGTGGAGAAGCGGGCCTCTGAGGTCAGCGACTACCTCATCACCGGCTACACGCTGCAGTTCGACGGCATCTGCCCGGCTTGCCAGAGGGCAAGGGAAGCCCAGTAACGACCCGACGCCAAGTGGCGTCGGTTGGAGAGCGAGACGGGCTGGGGAGCCCATCTCCAAATCAAGGAGGTCCGTTATGGATAAGTGGGTCTGCAAGGTCTGCGGTTACATCTACGAGGGCGCCGAGCCGCCCGCGGAGTGCCCGGTCTGCCACGCTCCGGCCAGCGCTTTCGAGAAGGTCGAGGGTGAGCTTGAGCTCGCCGCCGAGCACGAGTACGGCGTCTATGACAAGACGGTCAAGGACAACCCCAACGTCTCCGACGAGGACAAGGCCTACATCCTCGAGCAGCTGAAGGCCAACTTCAACGGCGAGTGCTCCGAGGTCGGCATGTACCTGTGCATGGCGCGCATCGCCCACCGCGAGGGCTATCCCGAGGTTGGCCTGTACTGGGAGAAGGCCGCCTACGAGGAGGCCGAGCACGCCTCCAAGTTCGCCGAGCTTCTCGGTTCCGAGCTTGAGCCCAACATGAAGGCCTCCACGAAGGAGAACCTGGCCTGGCGCGTCGACTGCGAGTTTGGCGCCACGCAGGGCAAGACCGAGCTTGCCGCCTGCGCCAAGAAGAACGGCCTCGACGCCATCCACGACACCGTCCACGAGATGGCTCGCGACGAGGCCCGTCACGGCAAGGCCCTCAAGGGCTTCCTCGATCGCCTGTTCTAAGTCATGAGCGCAAAGACTTCCAAGAAGAAGCCTGGCAAGAAGGTCAAGCCCTCAAGGTCCGCGACTGCGGTGCTCTGGGGGCTTGACCCCTCTTCCGAGCGCGGGGCGGCCGTGCGGGCCGTGCTGCGCGAGATGGACGTGCGCGCCAGGACGGCGCGAGTCGAGCAGCTGGGGCTTCCGGCCGGCGTCGTAGCGGGCGGGCATGGGCATGTGGCGCCGTCCGCGCCTGGTGGCGTCGCCGCGCCCGACTGCGAGTTCGCGCTGCTCTGCGGCTTCACGAATGCCCAGGTGGACGAGTTTCTCGCGCGGAGTCGGGAAGCGGGGTGCGTGGTGGGGGCGAAGGCCCTGCTCACCTCGGCCAACCGCAACTGGCCGCTCGGCAGGCTCATCGAGGCCGTTGCCGCCGAGCACGCGGCCATGGGCGGGGCGTAGCCTCCCCGCTCGCGAGCCTGCGGCGTATGAGGTGCTCGCGTGGCCCTGTTCCCCCTTGGGGCGGACGGCTAAACTAAATGGGTTACTCGCACCACATGAAAGGCCCCAACCCATGAGCGAAGCCACTGCCGAGAAGATCGTCCTTGCCGTCGACACGTCGACGGACATGCTTGCCTGCGCCGTCGGGCGTCTGGGCGAGGAGGGCGTTGAGCTGCTGGCGAGCGGCGACCACCTGTGTCGCCGCCATGCCAACGAGGAGCTCGTGACCACGTGCCTGGACGTCCTGGGCCGCGCCGGCCTTGCGATGGCGGACGTGGACGCGGTGCTCGTGGGGCGCGGCCCCGGCTCGTTCACGGGCGTGCGCATCGGCATCGCCACGGCAAAGGGACTCGCGTGCGGCCTGGGGCGCGCGCTCTACGGCGTGTCCACGCTCGACGCCGTTGCCTGGGGCGTGTGGGCCCACGGCGTGCGCGGGCTCGTGGGCGTTGTGGGAGACGCCATGCGCCGCGAGGTCTACCCGGCCCTCTACGAGGTGGGCGAGGACGGCCCCGTGCGCCTGTTTGAGGTCGAGACCGTCGTGAAGGCGCCCGATGCCATCGAGGCTTGGGCCGCGCGCGACGACGCCGGGGAGATCGTGCTTGCGGGCGATGGCCTCAAGAAGTACCGCGCCCAGTTTGAGGCCGCGGGCTTCTCGCGCTTCGCTGACGAGGACGCCTGGCATCCCGCGGGCGAGGGCCTGCTTCGTGCCGCCGCCGCTTCTGGCGTGCTCCGGGGCGCCTCGGACAGCCCCGTTGACTCGGGCGATCCTGCCCTCGTGCTGCCCATCTACACGCGCCTCTCCGATGCCGAGGAGAACGAGCGCGCTAGGCTGGGCCTCAAGGAGCCGCTGTCTGCCGCCGTCACCGGCGTGGACGACGCGCTTGCCGGCATCCACTGCCAACTGCGTCCCATGACGGTCAACGACGTCCGCGCCGTGGCCGAGCTCGAGGCGAGCGCGTTCGCGGGCGCGAGCCACGCGCCCTGGAGCGAGCAGGCGTTCAATGACGACGTGACCCAGCGCGGCCACCTGTGGTGGGTCGCTCATGACCGTGGGGCGATCATAGGCTTCGCGGGCGGCACGGTGGTTGCCGACGAGCTGCAGGTCTCCGACGTGGCCGTTGCCGAGGGGCGCCGTCACGAGGGCATAGCCGGCAGGCTGCTCACGCGCGTGGCCTATGACGCCCAGATGCTTGGCGCCACGTGTGCCATTCTCGAGGTCGAGGTGGGCAACGAGCCTGCCGAGCATCTCTATGAGCGCCTGGGCTTTGCCGAGGTGGGCGTGCGGCCCAACTATTACGGCCAGGGCCATGACGCGCGCATCATGCGCGCCGGTCTGCCGCTTGCAGACCTCGCTCCCGACGCGGACCGTGACCCGGCGCCACGCACGTCCATCCGCCCCTGGCCCATCGTGCCCGCACCGCGCGGCGACGAGGCCCGCGAGCGCATTGCCGCGGCCGGCCCGCTGATCCTCTCGGTGGAGAGCAGCTGCGACGAGACGGCCATGGCCGTGACGGACTCGCATGGCGTGGTCTGCGCGAGCGTCGTGGCCACCCAGATCGACTTCCACGCGCGCTTTGGCGGCGTGGTGCCCGAGATTGCCTCGCGCAAGCACACCGAGGCGATCGTGGGCGTGCTCGAGGAGACGCTTGCCCAGGCTGGCGCCCACTTTGGCGTGGACACGTTGGCTCCTGACGATCTTGCCGCCGTGGGCGTCACCGCAGGCCCGGGGCTCGTCGGCGCGCTTGTGGTGGGCGTGGCCTTCTCCAAGGGCCTGTGCGCCGCCACCGGCCTGCCGCTCATTGCCGTGCACCACCTCGAGGGCCACCTCATGGCGAACCTCTTTGAGACCCCCGACCTCAAGCCGCCGTTCGTGGCGAGCCTCGTCTCCGGCGGCAACACGATGCTCGTGCACGTGCGCGCCTGGGGAGACTACGAGGTCCTCGGCACCACGATCGATGACGCGGTGGGCGAGGCGTTCGACAAGGTCGCCAAGGCGCTGGGGCTGGGATATCCCGGCGGCCCGGTCATCAGCAAGCTTGCCGAGAAGGGCAACCGCAAGGCCATCCACTTCCCGCGCGCGATGATGCACAGCGGCGACTACAGCTTCAGCCTGAGCGGTCTCAAAACGAGCGTCATCACCTACATCAACAACGAGAACCGCGCAGGCAGGCCCATCAACCTGCCCGACCTCGCGGCGAGCTTCGAGGCCGCCGTGGTGGACGTGCAGGTGGCAAAGGCCGTAACGGCCGTGGAGCAGACGGGCGTGAGCGACGTGTGCATCGGCGGGGGCGTCTCTGCCAACCCGGCGCTGCGCGAGGCGTACCGGCGCCGCTTTGGCCGCATGGGCGTCCGCGTGACGGTGCCGCCCCTGGCCGCCTGCGGCGACAATGCCGCGATGATCGGCATCCCGGCGCTGCGCAGCTACCTGGCCGGCGACTTTGCCCCGCTCACCCTCGACGCCGACCCGAACGCCGCGCTTGGCACCTGGTCCTCCTCGGCCGCGCCCGTCCCACCCCACTGGGAGCGCTAGCAATGAGACAAGGGGACAGTCCCCTTGTCTCATTTTCTTTCTCTTCCGATTACGCTGCTGCCGTGGGTATAAGCCTTCTCAAGCTTTGAGGGGAGGCATCATGCCAAGGGTGGCAAGGGCAAAGTCGTCGTCCGGGTACTATCACGTCATGGCTAGGGGCTCTGGTGGCCAGCTCTTGTTTGAGTGCGGTGAGGACTATGCGGTATTCCTCGAGTCCCTGGGTTCCTGTGCCGATGAACACGGCGTGTCTCTCGTTGCCTACTGCCTCATGCCAAACCACGTGCATCTCCTTGTCCGAGACGGCGATGACGAGCTTGGGGAGATGATGCGCTCCCTGCTGTCAGGTTATGCCCAGAGCTATAACAAGCGAACGGGACATGTCGGGCATGTCTTCCAGCAGCGATTCAAGAGCTGCCCCGTGGAGAGCGACGAATACCTTCTCCAGCTCGTCCGCTACATACACGAGAACCCGGCGAAGGCGGGGATCTGCAAGGCGGAAGAGTACTGGTGGAGCAGCTATCACGAGTATGTCGCAGGATCGGGTCGTGTCGACACGAACCTGGTGCTGAGCATGGTCGGGGGCGTCTCTGGGTTCAAGCGTTTCAGCAAGGCCGCTGTCGATCGCCGTGTTGGAGGGGTGCTCTCCCGCCTTTCTGATTCCGAGGCGCACGAAACGGCCGTGCGCGAGCTTGACGGGCTTCTCCCCTCCGAGCTCAAGGCTCTGAGCCGTGCGAGACGCAATGAGCTAATCTTGAAACTCAAGAACGCCGGCCTGACGATTCGGCAGATCGCGCGCCTGACCGGCATCGGTAGGAACATCATTGCTCGAGCTTGAGCTGGACAAGGATAATGAGACAAGGGGACTGTCCCTTTGTCTCGCGGTTGCCGGCCTTGTCGCGGGCGAGGAGGACACATGAGGGATGGATTCATCAGGGTTGCGGCGCTGACGCCGGCGGTTCGCGTGGCTGACGTGGAGTACAACGTGGCGGCGTGTGCCGAGGCAGTTCGGTCTGCCGCGGGTGCCCAGGTCATCGTGCTGCCCGAGCTGGCCATCACCTCCTATACCTGCGAGGACCTCTTCTGGCAGGATGCGCTGCTCCGCGCGGCCGAGGAGGGCCTTGCGCGCTTTGCCGAGCTCACGGCAGACGTGGACGCGCTCGTGTTCGTGGGCGTGCCCGTGCGCGTGGCCTCCAAGCTCTACAACTGCGCCGCGGTGCTGTGTTCCGGTGAGCTGCTGGGCCTCGTGCCCAAGCGCAACATCCCCACCTATGGCGAGTTCTACGAGGGCAGGCGCTTCTCGGCCGGCCCCGAGGACGTGACGCTCGTGTCGTTCGCGGGCTACGGCGAGGTGCCGTTCGGCTCGTCCCAACTCTTTGAGTGCGATACCGTCCCCGGGCTTATCGTGGCGGCAGAGATTTGCGAGGACCTCTGGGTCCCCAATCCGCCAAGCACCGCCGCCGCCCTTGCCGGTGCCACGCTCGTCGTGAACCTCTCGGCCTCAAACGAGCTCGTGGGCAAGGCGGACTACCGTCGCGACCTCGTGAGCTCCACGAGCGCCCGCCTCGTGTGCGCCTACGCCTATGCGAGCGCCGGCTGGGGCGAGTCCACCCAGGACGTGGTCTACGGTGGCCACTGCCTCGTGGCCGAGAATGGCCGCGTGCTCGGGGAAGCCGCGCCACTTGCAGACGAGCCGCTCGTGCAAGTGGGTGACAAGCCGGCCTCCACGGGCGTCACCACCGTCATCGACCTGGGGCTTCTCGCCCACGACCGCCTGCGCATGTCCACGTTCGACGTCGACCCGGCGGCGGCCGGCTTCGTGGTTTCGCCGTTCTCCCTCTGCGTGCGGCAGACGCCCCTGGCGGATCGCTTCGTGGACCCGCACCCGTTCGTGCCGGCAGATCCGGCGCGCAGGGCGGAGCGCTGCGAGTCCATCTTTGCCATTCAGGCGCACGGCCTGGCCAAGCGCCTGGCGCACACGCACTCGCGCCGCGCCGTCATCGGCGTCTCCGGCGGCTTGGACTCCACGCTTGCGCTGCTCGTCTGCGCGCGCGCCTTTGACCTTCTTGGCATGGAACGCTCGGGCATCCTCGCCATCACGATGCCGGGCTTTGGCACCACGGACCGCACGCATGACAACGCCCGCGCCATGAGCGAGGCGCTCGGCTGCGAGCTGCGCGAGATTGGCATTGCCGCGGCCGTGCGCCAGCACTTCGCCGACATCGGCCATGACGAGGCGGACCACTCCGTGACCTACGAGAACGCGCAGGCCCGCGAGCGCACGCAGATTCTCATGGATGTGGCCAACCGCGAGGGTGGCCTCGTGGTTGGCACGGGCGACCTCTCCGAGCTTGCGCTTGGCTGGGCCACCTACAACGCCGATCACATGAGCATGTATGGCGTCAACGCCGGCGTGCCCAAGACGCTCGTGCGTCACCTCGTGCGCTACGTGGCAGACGACGCGCGCGCCCACGGCAACGCCGCGCTCGCGGGCGTGCTGCTCGATGTGCTCGATACGCCCGTGAGCCCCGAGCTGCTGCCGGCCACGGGGGACGGCAAGATCTCCCAGAAGACCGAGGACCTCGTGGGGCCGTACGAGCTGCACGACTTCTTCCTCTACCAGGTGCTTCGCTGCGGGTTTGCCCCGCGCAAGGTCTACCGCCTGGCGCTCGCGGCGTTCGGCGGCCGCTACGCGAGCGGCGCCGACGCCGACGACGCCGCGGTGGGCACCTACGATGCCGAGACGATCATGAAGTGGCTGCGCAAGTTCTACTGGCGCTTCTTCTCGCAGCAGTTCAAGCGCAGCTGTCTGCCGGACGGCCCCAAGGTGGGCAGCGTGGCCGTGAGCCCGCGCGGTGACCTTCGCATGCCGTCTGACGCTGTCTGCACGCTCTGGCAGCGCGAGCTTGACGGGCTGGAGTAGCGGCGGCGACGAGTTGTGGCATGCGGTATCCCCGGTGGGGTGCGGCTGATGCGCATCGGCCGCACCCCACCGTGCTTGTTTTGCGGGCGCTCATATCCTGTCTGCTGTCCGCGCTCACAAAATCTAAGCGCGTTCGCAGAAGGTTTTTTCATTTTTCGTTGTTATATCGCGGTCTGCTGGGTACTATTCCTAGCGTTGGTAACTAGCGCGTGGCGGATGGCCACGCCCGCGACCGGCGGCGAACCTGCCGCTGGCGCCCGTAAAGGAGGTTCTTGGATATGACTCTGAAGCCGCTTGGAGACCGCGTTCTCGTTAAGCCCGCCCCCAAGGAGGAGAAGACCTCGACCGGTCTGTACATCTCCAGTGGCGCCCAGGAGAAGCCGCAGCGCGGCGAGGTCATCGCGGTTGGCGCTGGCAAGGTCAGCGACAAGGGCGAGCGCATCGTCCCGGACGTCAAGGTTGGCGACCAGGTCTACTACGGCAAGTTCGGTGGCAATGAGGTCAAGGTTGACGGCGAGGACTACCTGCTGCTTCGCGCCGACGACATCTACGCCGTCATCGAGGGCTAATGCCTGCGGGAGCTCTCCCGCCTTCATGTGATTGTCTGCCGCGCAAAGCAAGACTCGGCCAAGCGCGGCGCTGATTCGAAAGGAAGCCACCAATGGCTAAGAACATCATGTTCGGCACCGATGCCCGTGCCAAGCTCGCCAAGGGCGTCAACACCCTCGCCGACGCCGTGACCGCCACCATGGGCCCCAAGGGTCGCTACGTTGCCCTCGAGCGCTCCTACGGCGCCCCCACCATCACCAACGACGGCGTCTCCGTTGCCAAGGAGATCGAGCTGAAGGACCACGTGGAGAACATGGGCGCCCAGCTCGTCAAGGAGGTCGCCACCAAGACCAACGACACCGTGGGCGACGGCACCACCACCGCGACCCTGCTCGCCCAGGTCATCGTGAACGAGGGCCTGCGCAACGTCGCCGCCGGCGCCGACCCGCTGGCCATCCGCCGCGGCATCGACAAGGCCGTCAACGTCGTTGTCGACTCCATGAAGGCCTCCGCCAAGACGGTCGACACCAAGGAGCAGATTGCCTCCGTCGGCACCATCTCCGCCTCTGACCCGCAGGTTGGCCAGAAGATCTCCGACGCCATGGAGGTCGTGGGCAAGGACGGCGTCATCACCGTTGACGAGGACAAGACCAACTTTGGCATCTCCGTTGACACGGTCGAGGGCATGCAGTTCGACAAGGGCTACATCTCCCCGTACTTCGCGACCGACAACTCCGCCATGGTCGCCGAGCTCGAGAACCCCTACATCCTCATGACCGACCAGAAGGTCTCCAACATCCAGGACATCCTGCCGGTGCTCGAGGCCGTTCAGAAGTCCGGCTCCTCGCTGCTCATCATCGCCGAGGACGTCGAGGGCGAGGCCCTGGCCACGCTCATCCTCAACAAGCTCCGCGGCACGCTGAAGATCGCCGCCGTGAAGGCCCCCGGCTACGGTGACCGTCGCAAGCGCATGCTCGAGGACATCGCCATCCTCACCGGCGGCCAGGTTGCCATGGAGGAGCTTGGCATCAAGCTCGCCGACACCACCGCCGAGATGCTCGGCCGCGCCAAGGCTGTCAAGATCACCAAGGACAACACCACCATCGTCTCCGGCGCCGGCTCCAAGGCTGCCATCGACGAGCGTGTTGCCCAGATTAAGGGTGAGCTCGAGCACACCGACTCCGACTTTGACCGCGAGAAGCTCCAGGAGCGTCTCGCCAAGCTCTCCGGCGGCGTGGCCGTCATCAAGGTCGGCGCTGCCACCGAGGTCGAGCTCAAGGAGATCAAGCACCGCATCGAGGACGCCCTGCAGGCCACCCGTGCGGCCGTCGAGGAGGGCATCGTTGCCGGCGGTGGCGTCGCGTTCCTCGAGGCTCTGCCCGAGCTTGACAAGGTCGAAGCCACGGATGAGGAGAAGATCGGCGTCGAGATCGTCCGCAAGGCGCTGACCGCCCCGGTCAAGAAGATCGCCGAGAACGCCGGCTTCGAGGGCTCCGTCGTCGTCGAGAAGATCAAGAACCTCCCCGCCGGCCAGGGTCTCAACTCCGCCAACGGCGAGTGGGGCGACATGATTGAGATGGGCGTACTTGACCCGGTCAAGGTCTCCCGCGTGACGCTGCAGAACGCCGCCTCCGTCGCCAGCCTGATCCTCATCACCGAGGCCACGGTCACCGACGAGCCCAAGGACACCACCATCGAGGAGGCCATCTCCGCCGCGGCTGCCCAGGGCGGCCAGGGTGGCGGCATGTACTAAGCCTGAGTAGGCGGTAGCTACCTGACGAGGCCCCGGGTCTTGCCTCGCAAACGTCCTCGCGCGCTTTGCGCGCTGCGGAATGTTTGCTACGGCAAGGCCCGGGGCCTCTGCTGTTGCCGCTCCTCAAGGGCTTTGACCGGCGGGTGCGTGCGCATGGCGTGGCCATTCGGCCTGACGGCCGGCGGTGTGCGGATGCCCAACGCGGTATGATTAACAAGTTATGCCGCTGGAGAGCGGCGTCTGGGAGGGGAGAGAACCATGGCCGAGAACAGAGACCTGCTCGACGAGTTCATCGACATAAAGAACGACTGGCAGGCGCTGTCCAATCCCGTCTCGGACGTGGCGAACGCCCTCTCCGCGAACCCGGAGGAGGTCAAGACCTGGAACCCGGCGGACTACAAGGAGCGCCCGCGCGCGAGCGCCAACTCGTGCGTCTCGTGCAAGTCTGGCAATGAGAGTGCATGCACGCTCTGCCGCGACGTCTGCCCGGTGAAGGCCATCGACATGTCCGAGGGCGGCATCGAGATTGCCGATACGTGCCGCAAGTGCGGCCTGTGCTCGGCGGCTTGCCCGTCTGAGAGCTTCACGGCGTTCCAGATCACCCCGCGCAAGCTCTATGACCGCATCGTCCGCGCCGCCACGGCGTTCGAGCACGCCTATGTCACGTGCACGCGCTCGCTCGGACGCATGCCTGAGGGCAACGAGGTCGTGCTGCCCTGCGTGGGCTGCGTGCCTACCGAGGTCTGGTACGCCATTCTTGCGGACTACCCCAACGTGAGCGTCTACCTGCCGCTTGGCATCTGCGATCGCTGCCGCAACACCACGGGCGAGGATGCCTTGGCCGAGCACATCGGTGCGGCGGAGGAACTCGCGGCCAAGGGTATGGGCGTCGAGGTGGACGAGCGCGCCCTCGATCACACGAAGAACCACGACTTTGAGCGTAAGGAGTTCATCAACAGCCTTGGCAAGCAGGGGATGAACGCGCTTAGCGCCGTGAACCCCGCCGTGGCTGCCGCCCGCTCCATCACCAAGAAGCTTGACGAGAACACGCGCCGCATCAATGCTCTCACGCGCTCGCTCGAGGGCGCCGCGGCCCCTGCACCGGCCCGCGCGCGCCGTGTCCTCACGCAGCGTCGCCAGCTGCTGCTCACGACACTGCAGCGTCACCCCAAGTACGCCGTGCGCCTGCACCCCCAGCGTCCCGTGTGTGACTCCGAGAAGTGCACGATGTGCGGCGAGTGCGTCAACGCCTGCCCCGTGCATGCCTGCGAGCTCTCTGATAACGGTATTCTCAAGGTCGAGGCCGCCTACTGCAACGAGTGCGGTGCCTGCCTTGCGGCCTGCGGCGAGCACGCGCTTGCCTTTGAGCCCTACAATGCCTCTGAGCTCGTGGTCCCCGACAAGGAGGAGATCGAGCGCAAGAAGCGTCAGGCAGAGCAGAAGGCCGAGGTCGAGAAGCTCAAGAAGCAGGGCATGGAGCAGCTCAAGCGCGGCCTTGACTTCCTCGACAGCCTCAACCTTGGCGGGGACGACGAAGACTAGGTAACAAGGCCGGGGTCCTCCCCGGCACGAGATAGGCTGGCCTGCTGGCTGGCAACGCCGGGCGAGCCCGGCAGCTACGGAAGGAACGAACGTGTCACTCTCCATCGGCATCGTTGGCCTGCCCAACGTTGGCAAGTCCACCCTGTTCACGGCCCTCACCAAGAAGGGCGGCCTCGCGGCCAACTACCCCTTTGCCACGATCGAGCCCAACGTGGGCATTGTCGACGTGCCGGACGGCCGTCTCCAGAAGCTCGCCGACATCGTGCATCCGGGCCGCATCGTGCCTGCCACGGTGGAGTTCGTGGACATCGCCGGCCTTGTGAAGGGCGCCTCCGAGGGCGAGGGCCTGGGCAACCAGTTCCTGGCAAACATCCGCGAGACGGATGCCATCTGCGAGGTCGTCCGCTACTTCTCCGACCCCAACGTCATGCGTGAGGTTGGTCGCACGGCCGACTTCGTGGACCCTGCCGGGGACGCCGACACGATCATGACCGAGCTCATCCTCGCCGACATTCAGACGCTTGAGAAGCAGATCCCCAAGCTCGAGAAGGAGGCGCGCCGCGACAAGGAGCTCGCACCCAAGCTTGCCGTGGCCAAGCGCCTTGTTGACTGGCTGAACGAAGGCAACCGCGCCGCGACCATGGACATGACTGACGACGAGCGTGCCGCCGCCCGCGAGCTGTTCCTGCTCACGCTCAAGCCCATCATCTACGTGGCCAACGTGGACGAGGATGCCTTGGGCGAGGACCTCGCTCCCATCGACGGCATCAAGCCCATCCCCGTGTGCGCTAAGATCGAGGCGGAGCTTTCCGAGCTCGACGCCGAGGAGGCCGCCGAGTACCTCAAGGACCTGGGCATCGAGGCGAGCGGCCTGGATGTTCTCGCGCGCGTGGCCTACAGCACGCTGGGCCTGCAGAGCTACTTCACGGCTGGCGAGATGGAGGTCAAGGCCTGGACGATTCCCGTGGGCGCCAAGGCCCCGCAGGCGGCCGGCGTCATCCACTCTGACTTTGAGCGTGGCTTCATCAAGGCCGAGGTCGCGAGCTATGACGACTACGTGACGCTTGGTGGCGAGGCTGGCTGCAAGGCCGTCGGCAAGCTCCGGATGGAGGGCAAGGACTACGTCGTGGAAGACGGCGACGTGATGCACTTCCGCTTCAACGTGTAGGGTGCAACCTGACGATTTCGCCGTGAGACCCCTCGGGCGGGGACAGATTTGCTGCGCAAATCCCCCTCAGCCCCTTCTTCGGGGTCTCACGGCGAAATCTTTACACCACCGGATAATCGAGATGCCCCGCAACCGGCCATGGCTAGGCCCGGTTGCGGGGCTTTCGATTAATCAAGGGACGCTCGGCGCGTTAAAACGGCTGTCGACCGAATATCCGTTAGTTCTGTGCTGAATTAACGCCTCTCTCTGTCATGTTGTCATCGGTTCTGCTGGACAATTCGAGGCTGGAGGCGACGATGGACAGAAGAACGTTTATTAGGCTTGTGGCTGGCTCGGCCGCTTGCAGTTTTGTTGGTGGTGCCGTTCCTGCTGGCGCTGAGGAACTGGATGATAATTTCACACCTTTCTCTCCAGAACTCGCCGCTGAGATGGCTAGCGCATTTTTTTGAGGGAGCCGGTGGTCTATCCTCATGTGTCTGTTCCGAGCCTATCCCGTTATTCGATTCTTCGGGACAATTGCAAGGCTATGAAGTCACTGCGACCGACTATTCGGATTGTCCACTAGACTATGTCGTGTTCGATGTGCGCTGTCCCGGTATTGTTTCTAGATTTTCATTTGCCGAGGGCAAACCCGGCCCTTATGAGCAGATCGTAGGCAATCTTCCCGTTCGCGTGGTCTCGCCCAGCTTGCAGAAATTCAAGAATCAGGTTGATGCTCTGAGGCAAAGCGTTGTTATGCTTGCGATTAATGAGGGAACTGCCTCTGCGCCGAAGAGAGCAGGCCATGCTATGGCTGTTTCTGGGTATGGAAGGATAACCAGGGGATTAACGTCGCTCAATTGCATCGTCGTTCACGACGGGTGGAGTGACGAAGCGTTTATCAACTACGACTTCCAGAGCTTTATGGACAAGAACGGAGTCTTCATGTGAGGCGTTTCCTTGTTATTACCGGAATTCCCTTGCTGCTGTTCTTGGCGTATTACATTGCATTTGAACGGCCGTGTTATTTGAGCGATTTAACAAGCGGTGGGTATGAGGACTCAATGGCCCAGGCGACGGGAAAGGTGATTGGGAAGAGCCCAAGCAATCACACCATTGTTCTGGATACAGGCTTTGGCGATGGGTCTGTTGGCGAGATAAGGCTCGACATGGGGTCGGATGATGAGAGAAGCCCTTTCGATTCTATAGAGGTGGGGGATTATCTTAGAGTCAGTTATCTCAGAACCATCCTGCCAAGCGGGGGATACGAATTCATGGGCTTGGAGGAGTCCAGGCCGCGCAGCCCCGACATCGCGTGAAAGCGTCTCGCGAAAAGCCCTGCAGCCGGCCATGGCTAGGTCCGGTTGCGGGACTCGTTGTATTGGGCTCGAACCAAATTATTACTCCCGAACCAAACTCCGCTTTTGGGGATGGAATGGGGCTATTTTCGGCTTAAAACATCCCGGGAGGCGGAGTTTGCTGGCTGTGGGTGGAAAACGTCCCAAGGAGCGGAGTTTGCGGCGGACGGCGCGCGGGGGGGGCGGGAGAGGTGCTCGCCGCGGACGCCTTATTGCCCCACGACCCCAGCGACGCCGGCGGTGGGGTCGTGGCTGGGGTCCTCGTAAGGAGGCAGGCCCTGGCCCACGCGGCTCATCATCGTCTGCCAGGCGCTCTCGTCGACCTTCTCATACCAGGTGCCGCCCACGTACTCGCTCTTGGTGGGTTCAAGGCCCGAGTAGAGGTTCTTGCTCATGTCGAATCCCACGAAGCGGGCGCCCAGGATCATGAGCTCGATGCCCGTGATGTCCGTGCTCACGCTGGCACTTGCCGCGTTGAGGGTTGCAAGCAGCATGAATGGGTTGCCGGAGAGTGCCTTCTTGAGAATGGCCCCCAGCACCATGCGCTGGTTTGCCGTGCGGTAGTAGTCGCCGGCGCCGTACTGGTCGTAGGCATGGCGCGCGCGGCAGAGTCCCAGCGCCTGGGCGCCGTTGATGGTCTGGGGCCCCGCCTTGAGGCTCACGCCCGCGAGCTCGTCGTCTATGTCGATGGGGACGTTGACGTCGATGCCGCCCAGGTCATCCACGACCGAGGTAAAGCTGTCAAAGTCTATCTCGGCATAGTGGGCGATGGGCACGTTTGCGAGCTTTGACACCGTCTTGATGAGCAGGGGCGCGCCCCCGTACGTGTAGGCGGCGTTGATCTTCTGCTGGCCATAGTCTCCGCCCAGGTCAACGAGGGTGTCGCGCTGGATGGAGACGAGCGTGAGCTTGGCCGCGAGCGGGTCCACGCGCGCCAGGATGATGGAGTCCGTGCGGTAGACGCCGCCGGTGGAGTTGTTCTCCACGCGGTCCGCTGACTTGTCGGTGCCAACGAGCAGCATGTAGAACGGCGTGCCGGGCAGCGCCGGCGTGAGCGAGAGTCGCGTCTCCAGTGAGATGCCGCCCCCAAGCCTCACGGTGATGAGGACGGAAAACGCGAGGAGCGCGACAAGCACGCCGATGAGCGTGCGCTTTGCGTACTTGAGCGCGCGGTGGGCGTCAAAGTCGAGGCGCCTGCGCGCGTGGCCGCTCAGCTGCTCGCCATATCCGCTGCGAGCGGGTATCCGCTCTTCTATCTCGTGGCGGGCACGCCGCAACGGGGTGTTGTCCTCGCGCTCCTGCCGCATGCGGCGGTAGCGGCCTGCGTCGTAGACGTCCTGTTGCGGCACGGGCTGGCCAGTGCGGGGCCGAGGTTGGGCGGCCGACTCGCCATATGGTCGGGCTTCGCGTGGGCGATCGAACGCGGAGCGCCCACGGGTCGAGGCGCCAGCCGCTTGCTGCTCGGCTGGGGTCATCGTCCTGTGGGCGCGTCTGCGTGCCATGTTGTGCCTGCTTCGTCTAGTTGTTGGCCATGTCCGATCCAAGGATTACGACGACGTCCGCCGAGCCGGCGTAGGTGCCGTCGTCTGCCGCGAGGTTGGAGAGGCCGAGCGTGTCGGCGACGGCCTGGGCCTTGGCCTTGTTGGCATCGCCCACGTAGATGATGCGCGTCTTGCTGTAGTCGTAGCTGTCCGCCGTGGCGGCGGTGGTGTCAAAGCCCTGGTTATCGAGCGTGGCGGCGACGCGTCCCGCCAGGCCCTCGACGCCTGCGCCGTTGAGCACCTCCACCGTGCCGGAGTAGTCGGTCTCCGCGCTCGTCTCGGCCGAGGAGTCAGAGGAGGAGTCCGCGGCGCTCGTGGTGCCGTCCGCGCTCTTGGTGGCCGTACCGGCGCCCGCGACGCCCCGTGTGATGTCCTCATCCTCGCTCTCGTAGGGGGAGAGACCCTGGTTCACGCGGGTCATCATCTTCCGCCAGTTGGCGGTGTCGCAGATCTCGTACCAGGTGTCATTCACGTACTTGGAGTTGGTGGGCTCCATGCCGCTGAACATGTTCGTTGACATGTCGAAGCCCTGGAACTGCGTGGCCAGCGACACGATGTCGCCAATGGAGAGATCGGTCTGAACGCTGTCCGCCATGGTGCTGACGGTGCTGGCGATGGTCACGGGGTCGCTTGCGAGGACCTTCTTGAGGATGGCGCCGATGACCATACGCTGGTTGGCGGCGCGGTAGACGTCGCCGTCGCCGTACTTGTCATAGGCGTGGCGCGCGCGGCACAGCTGCAGGGCGTCGTTGCCGTTGAGGGTTTGCTCGCCGGCCTTGATGTCGGCGCCGGTGTACTCGGGGTCATAGACGTCCACGGGGACGTTGACCTCGATGCCGCCGATGGCGTCAACGACGGAGATGAACTGGTCAAAGTCAATCTCGGCATAGTGGGCGATGGGCACGCCGGCAAACTTGGAGATGGTCTCGACGGTGTAGGAGGCGCCGCTCACGCCCTGTTCGCCGGCCTCCTGGCGCTCGGCGCCGATGGAGTAGGCGGCATTGATCTTCTGCTTGCCGTAGGAGCCAAAGTCGATGAGCGTGTCTCGGTGGATGGAGACGAGCGTCACCTGCTTCTCGGTGGGGTCGACGCGGGCGAGTAGGATCGTGTCCGTGCGATAGGCGCTCTCGCTGGCGCCATACTCGCTGCCCTCGACGCGGGCCTGGTCCTTGTCGACGCCGATGAGCACCATATAGAACGGGTCGCCCGATGCGGCCTCGGTGAGCGTGCCGTGAAGGGCGGAGTCGGCCGCCATGCCAAAGCTGTTCGAGAAGCGCATCATGACGGCAAAGGCCGCGGTACAGCCGATGGCCGCGATGACGACGAGGGTGATGAGGAAGACCTTGAGCCCGCGCTTGCGGCCGCGCTTCTTGCGGGCGCCCGAGTAGCGCTCGGCGGAATCGGTGCGAGAATAGGCGGACGAGCTGGGGCGGTCGCCCTCGTCCCGCTTGGTGGCCTTGAATCTCGGCATGCATTCTCCTTGTATGTACGTGTTCTCGGCGCCGACGCGTGGGCCTTGGCCATACGCGCTGCACCACGATGCTCGCTTCAACGAACAAATGGTACTAGCATGGCCGCGAACCTGCGGAAAGTCCACAGGAATGCTAAGCCATGTTCACACGTGCGACATGCGATGTCGTATGATTGAGCAGACTGTAGAGCGGCGGTGCGGAGCCGTCGCGACAAGCAACCACAATCTGGAGGGGTCCATGCAGACAAGCCAGCAGAAGGTCATCGTTCTCGACTTTGGCGCCCAGTACGGGCAGCTCATCGCGCGTCGCGTCCGTGACCTGCATGTCTACTCCGAGATCATGCCGTGTGACGCCACTGCCGAGGAGATCTCTGCGGCGGGCCCCAGCGCCATCATCCTGTCCGGCGGTCCCGCCAGCGTGAACGAGGAGGGCGCGCCGCGCGTTGACCCCAAGATCTACGAGCTGGGCATCCCCGTGCTGGGTTTCTGCTACGGCCATCAGATCACGGCCGTGACGCTGGGTGGCACCGTGTTCCAACCCGAGGTGGGCGAGTACGGCCGCGCCGAGCTGCACGTGAAGGCCGACAGCAAGCTGTTCGCCGACACCCCGGCGAACCAGACGGTCTGGATGAGCCACTTTGACGCCGTGAACAACGTGCCCGAGGGCTTTGTGGTGACGGCGAGCACCGACGTGTGCCCCGTGGCCGCCATGGAGAACGCCGAGCGCAAGATCTACACCACGCAGTTCCACCCCGAGGTCAAGCACACCGAGTACGGCCAACAGCTGCTCAAGAACTTCCTGTTTGGCATCTGCGGGCTCGAGGCCAACTGGTCCATGGACAACCTCGTGGAGACCATGACGGCGCAGTTCCGCGAGAAGGTCGGCGACGACCGCGTGATTCTCGCGCTGTCCGGCGGCGTGGACTCCTCCGTGGTGGCAGCTCTTGGCGCGCGCGCCGTGGGCAAGCAGATGACCTGCGTGTTCATCAACCACGGCCTGCTGCGCAAGGGCGAGCCCGAGCAGGTCGAGGAGGTCTTCACCAAGCAGTTCGACGTTGACTTCATCCACGTGCACGCCGAGGACCGCTACGCCGAGCTCCTCGCCGGCGTGACGGAGCCGGAGCAGAAGCGCCGCATCATCGGCACACAGTTCTGGAAGGAGTTCTTCGCGGTCGCCCAACAGCTCGAGACCGACGGCAAGCCCGTGAAGTACCTGGCCCAGGGCACCATCTACCCGGACATCATCGAGTCTGGCGCGCGCAAGACGGGCGGCAAGGCGAGCACCATCAAGAGCCACCACAACCTCATTCCGTTCCCGGACGGTGTGCACTTTGACCTTATCGAGCCGCTCGACCACTTCTTCAAGGACGAGGTGCGTGCGCTGGGCCTGGCTCTGGGCCTACCCGAGCACATCGTGTTCCGTCAGCCGTTCCCGGGCCCGGGCCTGGCCATCCGCATCATCGGCGCGGTGGACAAGGAGAAGCTCGAGATCCTGAAGAACGCCGACGCCATCGTGCGCGAGGAGCTTGACGCCTACAACCAGAGGCTGTTCGAGGAGACGGGCGACCGCAACTCCGAGCACAGCTGCTGGCAGTACTTCGCCGTGCTGCCCGACATCAAGAGCGTGGGCGTCATGGGCGACGAGCGCACCTACCAGCGCCCGATCATCCTGCGCGCCGTTGAGTCCAGTGACGCCATGACCGCCGACTGGGCGAAGTTGCCCTACGACGTGCTGACGAGGATCTCCGGCCGCATTGTGGCCGAGGTCCCCGGCGCCAACCGCGTCTGCTACGACATCACGTCCAAGCCGCCCGCGACGATCGAGTGGGAGTAAGCCGACAGGGCTAGCGAAACACAAACCAGCAGGTAGAAGCTCCTCACGTTCCCGTGAGGGGCTTCTTTTTTGCGAAGTTTGGTACAAAAGTGGCGCAATAGGACGAAGTCCCCGATTCTGTTGCACCACTTTTTGGAAAGGTGGTTCTACTCCCTTTCGCCTGCGATTCCGCCATTTACTCCCCGTATTTCAAGACAACAAGGCGCGGGGTGGTATTCGGAGGAATGGGAGTAAGGATTTATCCCAAGTGAGTAGACGCGAGGTTTTGTTCCCGGAGGCGAAATGAGGCTGTTTCGGGGTCCGTGAAACTCAAATCGAACTCAATAGGCTTTTTGGAGGCCTCCGTACGACGTTTCCCCAGGTGGTTAATGAGGGGAAGAGAGCGCTGGATGCAGAGCTTCAATCCGTTCCCGCGCTCTCTGGTCCTAACGTGCCGTCATCAAGCGCCTTACTTACTCTGCGCGATATAATTCTGGATGCAAAAAGACACCTGCACGGAGGTTCTCAGCATGTCCAAGCTCAACATAGACCAGAAGACGATCAAGCTGCTCCTTACAGATAAGCATTCGGACTTCCTCATCCCAGATTACCAGCGACCCTACGCCTGGGGCGAAGACGAGTGCGCAACGCTATGGGACGATCTCTTCACCTTCGCGTTTCCCAACGACGACTGCGACGCCTTCGAAAGCACGAGTGATGAATACTTCCTCGGCCCCATTGTTACTTTCAAGAACGACGCAGGCCAGCTTGAAATAATCGATGGCCAGCAGAGACTTACAACCATCATGTTGCTGCTTAGGGCGTTTTACGACAAGTTCGCAAACATGAAGGACAAGCAGTCGATTAAAGTGCGTGACTCGATTGCTGGCTGCGTCTGGAAGACCGACGAGTTCGACGACCCTGACATGGATGCGCTGAAAATCGATTCAGAGGTGGCGAGCGATTCCGACAAAGATGAGTTTCTAGATATATTGCGCCACGGCTCCGTGGGCCCCATGGCCCACAGCGCCTATTCACGCAATTACGCCTTCTTCTCTAAAAGAATGGCCGAAATGGCAAGCGAGTGGCCGAGCTACATCGCCCTATTCGCCGCTCGCATTCTCAATAACGTAATCTTGCTTCCCATCGAGGCGGAATCCCAGGACACTGCGCTCAGGATCTTCTCGACTTTGAACGACCGTGGACTCCCGTTGGCAGACGCTGACATCTTCAAGAGCCAGTTCTACAAGCACTTCTCCATCGAGGGCCGCAAAGACGAGTTCGTTGCGCGTTGGAAAGCGCTCGAGGAAACAGCCAACCTCATTTTCAAACCAACCTCGGGCACGCCGCTCGACGAGCTTTTCACCCGTTATATGTACTATCGCCGTGCCAAGAAGGGTATCCGCGACACAACGACCAAGAGCCTACGCGACTTCTACAGCGACAGCTCGTACGAAATCCTACGCGAGGACGCGACGCTCGACGATTTGGAGTCTCTGCTCGATTTTTGGAAACGGGTTGATGCGCAGGAGGGCTTTTCCGAGCGTGTAGCACGCCGCCTATTCGTCCTCAATTACGCACCCAACGGCATGTGGGCTTATCTGTTGAGCACCTGGTTCCTGGCAAAGCGCAATGCCAAAGGCGAGCTAGACGACAAAGAGCTCTACGATTTCCTTTGCTACATCACTGGATTCATCTACGCCTACTCACTTGAGCGTCCCGGCGTGAACGCCCTGCGCGGTCCCGTCTATCCCGCACTCATAGACATCGTAGAAGGTCGCAAGGTTAACTTTTCAGCCCATCTGTTCGACCGTGAAACAATTACGGGACGCTTCAGAAGCTATCAGTTCACCAACCAGCGTCGCTTCACGCGATCGATGCTTGTTTGGTGGGCCTACTCAGATCCTAAGCAACCTCTCATGGACTTGGACACAACGCTCGAAATCGAACACATCTATGCAAGGAGGCGTAACGAGGTACACCCGCTATCCAATCGCTCAAACCTTGAAGCACTAGGAAACAAGGCGATGTTGGAGAAGCGCGTAAACATTCGCGCCTCAGATTACCAACTGAAGGATAAACGCAAGTATTACGAGGGCTATGTGAACGATAAGGGCGTTGAGGTGTCGGGGACCGCTGTTCGCGAACTCGTGGAAATTGCGCGATGCGGCGACTTCGCCGAGAGTGACATCGAAGCGCGTACCGAGCGAATCATCACCACTTTTGTCGAATGGCTTGGCGAGCTTGGTCTGTTAAGGGAGTAGAACTTGATGCGTCTTCGCTTATCGGTCTTGGACCCGGAAAAGCTCGTTGCCTTTGCTCAGTAGACGGACGTTGCCGTCTGTTGCGGTTGTGTGCCAAACGTCGGTGTCAGTACCCCGGAAAAGGGGCGTGGCCACCGCCTAGAATCTTCAGTTACCACGCTGAGACGATAGGGGATGACCGCATGAATGCTGTGGCGCGCGAGGCGCCCGCGACGCCATTGCTTGCGTTTCGCCATCGCTGCTCGAAGCGTGCCGCTTGGGATTCCTGGCCGGAGGAGAGATCACCGCTCCCTGCGGAGCCGCGGAACCACCTATATCCGCTTGCTGCGGGCTTGCTTGAGCCAGTTCCTCTTGAAAGAGCCGACACCACCGAAGAACTTGTTGTACGTCTCGCCGTTCTCCTTGGCCTCGTACTTGACCAAGGCGAGTTCGATGGTGCAGAGGTAATCCGCCACTTGCTCGAGGCGGTAGTCGGTCATCGAGGTCTTGCGGCGTCGGACGACCCCTTTTGAGAGGACCTTGCCCACCGAGCGGTCGAGCGCTTGCTTGACAATGTCCTGACCGTTGTCGTAATAGACCTTCACGTCGTCGAAGGACTGGAAGAAGTCCAGGTGCTCAACCATGGCGGAGGAGATGTCGCGCCCCATGCGCTCCATTAGCCTTGTCGGGTCTTCGAACTGGCTGCGGCGGTAGACGAACGTTGTATAGGAGATGGGAAGCCTGCGGACAAACGAGGAGAAGTAGGCGAGCATGGCCTTGCGCTGCTCGATGCCGAGAAACTCATAGTCCTTGTGCCCGTTCATGAGGGGCTCGGAGTGAAACGGGATGTTGGGGAGGTCGGCCCTGGCGAGCTTGGCCTCATAGCCCGTGACCGCTTCGGCGATGCTGTCTGCCTGGTTGTGGAAGACGAGCGTGAGCAGATAGTAGCGAGCCTTGCCGCCGCGGTCACCGCTCTCGTCGACAAAGATGCTGAGCTCCTTGGCCAATGGGGACTCCTAATGGAATGGATAAAAAAATAGCCGGGGGACTCCCCCGGCACTTGGAGGTAGCTCAATGAGCCACCAACAACCTTATAGCATGTGCTGACGGTGAGTGCAAGAGGGGAGCGGGATGAAGCTGCTGTTGATAGTGCCCCTGAAATAAATTCGCAGCTTCTTCAAGATTACGGAATGCGAGAATTGATCGTCGGAGCAGGCTTGCGATAGCAACCCGAAGCTTGCCTTTGTCTGTACGAACCTGATTCAGAGGCGCAGTGGCACCATCTACGAGGGCGTGCCTGAGATCTTTTCGTCTCGAGGCTCCCTCGCGTGCCCGGCCGCGGGCGGCTCCCGGGGCGGTCGCCGCCGTCATTTCCTCCCGCTCCTCGACTCGATGTAGGCGTCCGCTGACGCCCTCGAAACCAGGAGCTTCCTGCCGAGCCTGTACGAGTCGATCTCTCCCGACCAGATGAGGTCGTACGCCTTGTTTCGGCTCGCCCTCATGTACTCCTGCATCTCGATCACCGCCATCCATTCGTCCCGATCTTGGCTTCCCTCAGGCGCGGCGCATTCGGCTGTGCGTGCCATGGTTCCTCCAATCTTCCCGTGCGGCACCGCGCGAGGACACCGCACGACACCGTGTGCCTTTTCGTCTGCGCGACGATTGAACCGCCTGATGGCGATAAGTGAGCACGGCGGGAGTGGAGACGGGTCGAGGTGGGTCGAGCTGGTCGGGCCTCTACGAAACGGTCATGAGTCGCGTGCCTTAACTGCGAGCTAAGTCCCTGAAAAGTAAAAGGCGCCCATGCAGGCGCCTGCCTAGGAGCGATGTTCGTTCGGTTGTGGTTGGAATGCTTCTCTTCCGCGGTGCTGTCACCCGGGGTCCGGCATCTGTCGTTCGCCTCTTTTGTCGTGTTTGGTGTTGCGTGTTCTGCGAGCGACCTTGCGCGGGCTTTTCAACCCGTTGCCCCAGGTGCACCCGGGTAAATGGTACCCATCCGTTGGGACGCAGCCTACTGAAAGAGTCGATTGCGCAACGAGAGGACAGACGAACGGCACGATGCGCGCGCCTCCGCTAGTGAGGGCCTGAGCCGTCAGGCCCCGCACAGGGGGACCGCGATGGTGGCCACCGCGCCGCCCGAGGGGCTGTTGGCGAGCGAGACGGAGCCCCC
>OLNN01000367.1_pt1 | contig 49403 bp, 48 predicted proteins | sample 1672141 | NCBI WGS metagenome assembly OLNN01 (sample SAMEA3136652, study PRJEB25190) | human gut metagenome | biome: human gut; feature: human-associated habitat; material: faeces | place: Austria | collected 2013
TCTTTTTGTCACCGGTGTGGTGGACGGCTATCAGGTCCACCAGGGCCTCACCTTCTGGGTAGCCGCCCTGTTCAGCACCTTCCAGCTCTACGCCGACTTCTCCGGCTGTATGGACATCGCCGCCGGTGTCTCTGAGCTCTTCGGTATCCAGATCGCCAAGAACTTTGACCACCCCTTCACCTCCCGCAGTGTGGCCGAGTGGTGGCGGCGCTGGCACATCACCCTCTGCGCCTGGATGAAGGACTATGTCTACTTCCCGCTGGCGGTGTCCCCCCGGCTGATCAAGATCAGCGGCAAGATCAAAAAGCTCTGCAACGCCAAGGTTGCCAAGGCCTTTGTCACGGTGATCACGGTGGGCGTGGTCTGGCTGCTCACCGGCATGTGGCACGGCGTGAAATTCTGCTATCTGATCTGGGGCATCTACTACGCCTGTTTCCTGATTGTGGACACCGTATTCCAGCCCCATCATCTCACCGCCCGCCTGGGCATCGACGGGGACTCCACCGCCTGGCATCGCTTCCAGATGGTGCGCACCACCCTGATCTTCTCCATCGGCCGGCTGATCACCGTTCCGGACAACTTCCAGGTCTCTCTGGACATCTTCCGCAGCATGTTCACCCAGTTTAACCCCTGGATTTTCTGGGATGGCTCCCTGTACACCGCCGGGCTGGATCGGGCCAACTTCATCCTGTCCCTGCTGCTCATCGTATTCCTGCTGGTGGTGGAGCAGTCCCAGATCAAAAACGGCCCGGTACGGGACCGAATCGCCAGGCTGAAGCTGCCGGTGCGCTGGCTGGTCTGGTACGCCGCCCTGGCCGGGATCCTCATCCTGGGCATCTATGGCGCCGGCTACGACGCCAGCAGCTTTGTCTATATGAACTTCTAACAAAACACATCACACCTGAACAAGGAGATTTCTGCTATGAAAGAACAACTGTTGGCACTGCTGAATGAAAACTTCCCGGAGATTGACTTTACCGAGTCCAACGCACTGGTGGACGACGGCATCCTGGAATCCATCGTGCTGGTGGAGATCATCTCCACCATCTCTCTGGAAATGGGCATCCTCATTCCCTACGAGGAGATCGTGCCTCAGAACTTCAACTCCCTGGACGCCATGGCGGCGATGCTGGAGAGGCTGAGCGAGGAATGATTACCCTGGTTGACGCGCTGAACCGCCACGCTGCGGAGCAGCCTGACAAAATCGCCGTTCACTTCCGGGACCAGTCTCTGACCTATGCCCAGCTGCGCCGGCAGGCGGCCCTGCTGGGCGGCTACCTCCAGTCCCTGGGCGTGACGGTCGGGGACCGGATTATGCTCACCGGCGCCTCCCGGCCCGAGTACCTGATCGGCCTGCTGGCAGTCCAGATGATCGGCGGCGTCACGGTGCCGGTGGACCGGAACCCGAAGCCCGCCACGCTGACCTACATCCACCAGCTCACCGGCGCGAAATACTACCTCTCCACCACCAAAAAGGTGCCGGAGGGCATTGTCTCATATACCTACACCGACGCACTGGCCGCCGCTGTGGAGTTCAATACCGAGGCCCGGCCGGCAGAGGCGGATCCGGACCGTCTGGCGGAGCTGCTCTTCACCACCGGCACCACCGGCCGTCCCAAGGGGGCCTGTCACACCCTCCGCTGCATCTCCGCCAACATGCACAACACCTTTACCGGCATCGGGATGCGGGCGGACGATATTCTGCTGCTCCCTCTGCCCTTGAACCACTCCTTCGGGATGCGGGTCCTCCGGGCCTGTCTGCTGGCCGGCGGCACCATGGTGCTGCAAAATGGCTTCGGCTTCGCCCGGGAGACCGAGCTAAACATCGAACAGTTCCACTGCAACGCTCTGGCCTGCGTGCCCTCCTCCATGGACCTGATGCTGAGCCAGATGGAGGACCGGGCCGCCCGGATTTTTGGGCAGCTGCGCTACATCGAGTTCGGCGCCGGTTCCCTCAGCGTCCAGCGCAAGCGCTATCTCACCGAACTGCTCCCCAACACCGAGCTGTTCAACACCTGGGGCTCCTCGGAGACCGGCGGCTGTCTCTTCCTCCACGTAAACCGTCAGCTGGACAAGGTGTCCGCTGTGGGCCGTCCGCTGGAGGGCATTCAGGTGCGGCTGCTGTCCCAGACCGACGGTACACCGTTGGAGGGAACCGGTCCCGATGTGGTGGGCCGGCTGGCGCTCCAGGGCCAGATGCAGATGGTGGGCTACTACGGCCTGCCCGAGCTGACCGCAGAGACCCTGCAGGACGGCTGGCTGGTCACCAATGACCTGGTATGGCGGGACGACGACGGCTTTATCTACATGCTGGGCCGGGCCGACGACATCATCAATGTGGGCGGTGAGAAGGCCTCTCCGGTGGAGATCGAAAACGCCGCCTCCGAGTGTCCCGGCGTGGTGGAGTGCGCCTGTATCGGCGTGGAGGACACCGACGGTATGCTGGGTGAAGTCCCCGCTCTGTACCTGGTGCCGGAGCACGGCGACTTTGATCCCACTGCAATTACCAAATTCCTCTCTCCCAGGCTGGAGAAGTACAAGCTGCCCAAAAAGTTCGTCCTTGTGGACGCACTGCCCCGAAACGCCATGGGCAAGCTGGACCGAAAGGAGCTGCGCCGGATGTGGGCGGACTCCGGCGATCTGAAGCTGACCAACCCGGTGATGGAAAACATCCTGGCCCGGCGGAGCATCCGCAGGTTCACCGACCAGCCGGTGCCCCGCCGCCTGATCGAGACCCTGGTCAAGGCGGGCTGGAACGCCCCCACCGGCCACAATCTCCAGACCTGGCGCTTTACGGTACTGACCACCCAGCCTGAGATCCTGGCCCTGAAGGAGCTGGTACAGGCCACTGCCAAGCGCTGCAAGACCATCTGCTACGGCTTTGAGAACCCTCAGGCCCTCATTCTGGTCTCCAACGACCGCCGCAACGCCGACGGTATTCAGGACGCCTCCTGCGCCGCAGAAAACATTCTGCTGGCCGCCACCTCTTTCGGACTGGGCGCCACCTGGATCAACGCCCTGATGACCCTCTGCGACGAGCCGGAGATCCGCGCCAAGCTGGACAACTACAAAATCCCCAAGACCCACAACGTCTGGGCTATGATCGCCGTGGGCTGGCCGGAGGCGCCGGGCAAAGCGCTGGCCCGCAAAACCAACGTGGTACACTTTGTGGACTGACCGCTCTATTCTTTCCAGTACGGAGGTAACAAAATGAAGCTGAAACGGATTTTGGGCCGTGCTGTGAAGGTTCTGATCTTTTTCCTCATCGCCGCCCTGCTCTTCTGCCTGAGCAACGTCTTTTTTACCCCCAAGTGGCGGAACACCTGGAGAAGCACCGATACGGTCACCGGCTTCTACGCCCTGGAGAAGGACAGCATTGACACCCTGGTCCTGGGCAGCAGTCAGATCATCAGCAGCGTCTCCGCCATGCAGCTGTATCAGGAACAGGGCATCCGGGCCTACAGCCTGGGCACAGAGCGCCAGCCTGTGATGGGCTCCTATTACCTGCTGAAGGACGCCCTGCGCACCCAGCCCAACATCAGGACGGTGGTGCTGGAGGTGACCGAGCTGTTCGCCCAGTGCAACGAGGCATCCTACCGCAAGGCCTTTGACTACATGCCGCTGACCTCCGTCAAGTGGGAGGGGATTCAGGAGCGCGTCCGCTGGGCCGAAAAGCTGGATGCGGAAAAGGGTACCCATGACGCCCCCACGCTGGCCAGCTATGCCCTGCCGATCCTGTCCTACCATGAGCGCTGGAACGAGCTGTCCCGGGACGATTTCACCTACTTCCTGGAGGACCGGAGCGACCTGACCCGCGGCCTGACCACCCAGCCGGCCCGGGGCGCCAAGGCGGATTATCTGCCTCTGGACACCGAGAGCACCGCAGTCTGTGCCCAGCCCGTGGATGAGGCGCTGTACTTCTTCCGGGCGATCTGTACCCTCTGTGAGGAGCAGAATCTCTCCCTGGTGCTGCTGAAAACCCCCCGGCTGGACTGGACCATCGAGGAGTACAACACGGTATACGCCCTGGCAAAGGAATACGACATCCCCTACCTGGACTTTAACACGGAAAAGCTGAACCTGGCCATCGGGTTTGACTACGGCACCGACATTCTGAAGGGCTCGGAAACCCATCTGAACCTCTCCGGCGCTGGAAAGCTCACCGCTTATCTGGGCAGCTACCTGACCAGGCACTGTCCGGTGCTGGATGTGCGCACCAACCCCACCTATGACTATATGGCGGAGGATCTGACCGTTTACCGTCAGAATCTCAACGATGCTAATCTGACGCTGGTGGAGGACTGCGGCGCCTACCTGTCCCGGCTGTACCGAGACCGGTACTCGGTTCTGGTGGCCGTCACCCCTGCTGAGGCCTGCGCCTATCCCGACAGCGTGAAACGGTCGCTGGAGCAGTTCGGACTGGATCCCCGGGCCACCGACGGCAGCTGCTATGTGGCCGCCGTAGAACAGGGAACCGTGCTGGCGGACCAGTGGAGCACCGGAACCGTCACCCAATCGGTCACTCTGAGCGACGGCGTTTACTGCACGCTCACCAGCAGTGGTGGAAAACTGGATCCCAGCTGTTCCATCACCATCGACGGCACCGAATACGCCGTGAATAAATCGGGCCTGAACATCGTGGTGTACAACCATGAGACCGGCAAGGTTGTGGACAGTGTGGCCTTCCAGTTCACCGAGACCGAGACCGAGACAGAGACCGGGCTGGAACTGACCGCAAGTACGGCGCGCTGATCCCATGCAAGAGATGCCCCCGACAGCAGTCCGGGGGCGTCTTTTTCATTCATTCGTCAACCACTGTTCAATTTTAGTTGACATTTTATCTCCGGCGCAGTATACTGCCACCATAGAATCGAAAGAAGTTGGAGGCATCTCCCTATGAAAACATCCCGTTGGAATATCCACGATCTCACCCAGATGGCCCTGCTGGTGGCACTGCTCTCAGTGTCCGCCTACATCGCCTTCCCCATTCCCATCACCCTGGTCAGCGTCACCGCCCAGACTCTGGTTCTCAACCTGACCGCCCTCCTGCTGGACCGGCACAAGGCCGCCATTACCGTGGCCGTTTGGATTCTGCTGGGCGCGGTGGGCGTACCGGTCTACTCCGGTGGCCGTGGCGGATTGAGCCAGCTCTTTGGTCCCACCGGCGGCTTTATCTTCGCCTTCCTGGTGGCCGCCTACCTGATCGCACTGCTCAAGGGAGATCACTTCTCCCTGCCCCGCTATCTACTGGTCACCATCTGCGTCGGCATACCCATCATCGATCTGGCCGGCGCCGCCTGGTACATGGTCTATGCCGACATCGGTTGGGGTACCGCCTTTCTCACCACAGCCCTTCCCTTCCTGCCCGGCGATCTGATCAAGTGCGTCGCCGCCGTCCTGGTCGCAAAGCCCCTCTCGGTGGCCCTGTCCAAGCTGCGCAAATCCTCCGCAGCCTGATACACATATCAAAAGCCTTCCGAAACCAGTCGGAAGGCTTTCTTGATTTCTCAGAAGGTCACGAACAGTCCCTCCAGCGTGTGATGCGTTAACGCCACGTCGAGCCTTGGCAGCAGGGTTTCCGCTGACCGGCGCAGGTACTCCCGTTCCGCCGGGTCCCGGAACTCCAGAACCTCCCACAGCCGGTCTGCCGCCCGTTCCAGGGCTGCCCTTCGCTCCTGGACGGACAGTGGTTCCAGTTTGGACTGAAGCAAATCCCGTTCCTCTTGGGACACGCTCAGTCCGGTCACGTCCCGGTCCAGCAGAGCCAGTCCTATCGCGTTTTGCAGCACCGGTTCGTACAGATTCACCAGCAGATCCTCGTAGTCGGGACAGGCACTTTGGATACACCCCAGAAGCTGGGGCCGCTGGAACCGGTACAGCAGGCTGTTTTCCAGCATCAGATGGCTCAGGTAGGTGTTCAGATAGGAAATTCCTTGTAGCCGCTCGCTGACCGGCAGGAACAGCTGGTAGTCAATGGAGCAGTCCACCGTGTGGGCGAAGAACTGGGGATTGTACCGGCGGAAAAAGGCCAGGATATTCCCCACGGTCTCCCGGTAGGCCCGGTTGGTCACCGCCGGTGGGTGGTCGCAGAGGTACTGGTACCGCTTCAGCCCAGCCCGGGTCTCCCCCTCGATGGCGGCCAGCCCCGACTGGATCAGGGCCGGGTAGTCGCCGTGAAGCAGCTGTTCCCACCGGTCCTTCTCTCTTTCCAGCGCCATTTCCAGGAAGTACATCAGGGAGGTCAGCAGCTCCTGGGCCGTCTCCACCCGCACTGAGCTGCTCTCCTCCATGGTATAGCGCCAGATCTGACGCTCCAGCAGCTGGGCCAGCTTGCCCTGCATCGCCGCCAGTTCCTCCGGCGTGCCGCTCTCCCACCCAGCTTCTCCCTGGGTCAGTTGGGTCAGTCTTCGTTCCACAACAACTCCTCCCCCCAATCCGGGTCGGTGAACGCCTCCACCGGCAGGCCGGCCAGGTACTCGGTGGCACCCCGGGCCGGTCCGTCAAAGAGGCGCTTCATGCTGGCAATCAGCTCGTCGTCGGACAGCCGGTCCCGGCTCTCATTCTTGAAGTAGTAGAACAGCTCTTGCAGGTCTCCCAGCGACTCCTCCCAGTTGGCCTGGCAGAGATAGGGAGAGTCACAGAATGCCTCGATCAGCCGCGGCAGGATTCCCTCTCCCAGCTCCACCCGGCCGCTGTCCAGCAGGGCCTCCTGCCGGCGCCGGGCCAGCGCCCGCATCTGCGGCTCTGACAGGCTCAGTCCGAACCGGGCACTCATGTCATTGCTTTTGCGCAGCCCTTCAACGCAGGCTATAGCGCTCCAGCCGCTCAGCTGGGGCAGCATCTGATTCTTATCCATCCATCTCACCTCTCTATTCTTATTACTACACCGGTGGGAAAAGGACAAGACTTGAAATTTTCGCCGTTTTGTGGTAATATAAAGGCACAGAGGGAGCAGAAAAATTTCTGCTCCCTCTGTTATTACTTGATTTCGCCGGTATTTGCGGTTTTAGTCCTCGAACTCAAATTCGTCCTTGAACCGCTCCTTGAAGATAGCGTACACTGCGTCCAGGACAGCCTCGTCCTCTACCGCCACATAGGCCTCTTCCTCGTCGTTTCCTTCGATCTCCTCCACCCGGAGAATGACGATCTCCATGTCCTCCTCTTCCAGAGGGAACAGGACGATATACTGGTCGTCCTGGTACTCGATCACGTCCAGAAACTCAAACTGCTCTTCGTTGCCCTCGTCGTCGTGGAGGGTCAGAATGGTGGGCTCCTCTTCCGGAGTCAGATTCTTGTTTTCGTCCATATGCGTTCTCCTTGTCTATATGGTTGATACCGTATCGCCCTATTGTACCAGAGCACGTGGGAAAAAGCTATGCTATTGTCGCCAAAATTTCCCGGGATAAAACGCCGCACCAGCTCTGGTACGGCGTTGCATCTGCACTCTTACAGCTTTTCGGGTTTGTAATACTCTTCCTCCATCTCCGCGATCAGGTTCAGTCGGTTCACGTGATGAGCTCCCGCGAAGGTGGCGCCGAAGAAGGCGTCCACGATGGCCTTGGCCAGCTCGTCACCCACCACCCGGGCGCCCATGGCCACGATCTGGCAGTTGTTGTGCTCCACAATCATGCGGGCGGTATAGGGCTCACTGCACACGCCTGCCCGGATGCCCGGGACCTTGTTGGCGGCCATGGAGATGCCAACGCCGGTGCCGCAGACCAGGACGCCCTTGTCCACCTCACCGGCCTTGATGGCCTCGGCCACCTTGCGGCCCATCACCGGGTAATCCACCCGCTTGGTGGGGTCGTTGACGCCGTAGTCCACGCACTCATATCCCTTGCCCTTCAGGTACTCCAGCAGGGTGTTTTTCAGGCTCACCGCCGCGTGGTCACAGGCAAATCCAATCTTCATCATCGGTTCCTCCTCTGTTTCATGTTCCCATTTCCAAATCACCCAGAAAAAAGGCGGTTTTTCTGTCTTTCATTATACTACGCCCCTGTCCCAATGTAAATACGTCCCACTTTCTGCCGCTCTTCTCTCCGGCGCCGGTGCAAAGATTCACATTTTATTTACGAAAGGATTGTTGACCTTTCATAGGAGATGGAGTATCATAATTTCAATCAATCGAGGCTTTTTGCAGCATGTAAGGAGTTTTTTTCGTGGGCAACTTTTTCCGCAAACTGATGTATGGCCGTTACGGCTACGATCAACTGAACCTGTGTCTGTTGATCCTGTGTTTGATCTGCTGGCTCCTCTCCTCGTTCCTCAAGAACGTGACGGCGTCCAGTATTTTCTCCATTCTGGGGTATATTCTGATTTTCTATTCCCTTTTCCGCTCCTTCTCCCGCAACTACGACCGGCGCCGGAGTGAGAACAATCGGTTCCTCGCCATCACCAACCCCATCACCCGCGTGTTCCGTCAGAAGCGGGCCCAGACCTGCGACCGGGATCACAAATACTTCCGCTGTCCCAGCTGCGGTCAGCTGCTGCGGGTCCCCAAGGGCAAGGGAAAGATCTCCATCTCCTGCCGCAACTGCGGCACCACGTTCCAGAAGAAAACCTGAATCCACTCTGCACTTTCCGCACACCGCGAACCCTGTTTCGCGGTGTTTTTTCATTCCGCCGCCGGGATCTTCTTCAGATAGCGGTAATAGGGCATCAGCCAGTCAAATCCATCCAACACCCGGTCCACCAGCTCCGGCGTGAGGAAACAGTCGTCCGGCTGGGAGAAGCTGCTCAGAAACAGGGTTTTCCGGTTGAACCAGGGCTTCAGCAGGTCGGACACCTCGCCTTTGGGCCGCTTGTACTCCTCCCCTTCCAGGACAAACCGGGTCTGCCGGCTGAGCTTTCGGGCCAGTCGCTCCATCTCCTTGGGCGTGGCCAGAATCTGTTGGCGGTAGGCCTCCATCAGCGACGGCTTCGGGCAGCAGTACCCCATCCCGTACTCATAGCCCTCAGGCATCACCTCAAAGTAAAACATGGGTACAGCACGCCGGTTCTCAATGGCCGGACTCAGGCTGAACCAGAGATGCTCCTTGTAAGGGCCGCCGTAGTGGATGCGCCGGGCATCCCGGTAGATGCGGACCACCCGCAAATTCAGCCGGCTCCTGGGGTACTTCTCCAACATCCGGGCCTGGACTTCCTCTCCCATCTCCTTCAGGGGGTTGTACAGGTAGTCCAGATAGTCCTGCTTGTGTGCCTGAAACCAAGGCCGCTCATTGTTCAGTCGCAGCTCCCACAGAAACCGGGTGGTCTCCTCATAAAACCCTTCAAACATTGCTCTCCCTCCTGTGCGGCAAAGGCCGCCGGTCCAGCCGGCAGCCTTCGCTTCTTTCCAATCGCTTTATGCGGCGTCATCGTTCCCGCCGCCGGCATTATCTCCATTGGCGTTGTCTCCGCCGCTGTTGTTATCCTGATTGCCACTCTCCTGATCGCCATTGGCAGGTTTTGTCTCCTCCTGCTTCTTTTCTTCCGCAGGCTTCTCCTGCTTCTTCTCGGCAACCTTAGTGCCTACGACCACGACCTGATCCCGCTTGCTGTAGACACTGTAAGCCTCCTTGCTCTTGGAGATCAGCTTACCATTGGCGTTGTAGAGCTCCCGGTAGGACTGCACCTTGTAGCCAGTCTCGCCGGTGACGCTGACCATGGAGGTTCCCGCCGCCATGGTGCTGTCCTCCTTTTTCACGGTGCCGTAGTTAATGGTGGCCAGCACCTCATGGGTGAACTTGACGGTGATATCATCTGTCTTGGTGCCCCAGATCTGGCAGGTGAGCACGCCGCCACTGTAGCTGGTCACCACCTTAATGGGGTACTTGGTATTGTTTTTGAACTGGTAATCCGGGCCACCCCAGGACACGGTGGCGTCCATGCCCAGCGGGATGTAGGTGGACTCATAGGTGTGATTCTGCCGCTGGACGATCTCCAGATTGGCCAGCACCGTGGCGCTGTACAGGGTGGAGGACACCTGGCACACGCCGCCGCCCAGCTCCTGGACCGTGACGCCGTTCAGATACGCGCCCGCCTTCTGGAATCCGCGGGCAGCTGTCCGCTGGCCCACCACGTCGTTGTAGGAGAACACCTCGTCCGCCAGCAGGATGGTGCCGTTGCAGTGCTGGGCCGCCAGCCGCACGTTGCTCAGCCGGGCGGCGGTGCCGGTGACGTTGGTGGAGTAGGTGCCCAGCTGGTCCTTGAACAGATTGGATTTCAGGTTCTCAGTGGTGATCTCCGGGTCCGTCCGCTTCAGCTTTACGCTGGCGGACTCCCCTTCCTTCAGCTCCGCGATGGCAGACTGGGCCTCCTTCTTGTCAAAGCTGACCCCCTGCACCGCATCCACCACGGCGTAGTCCTTCTCCGGATCCAGGGTGGCGTTCACCGGCTCGGCGTAGACCTCCTTGTACACCTGCTCCATGTCCAACGCCTTGGGCTTGGATTTGGTCATGGGGCACTGGATCACCTGGTCATAGTTTCCCTCTTCCGCGGCCTTCTGGAGCTCCTCTTTCAGCTGCTCCTGGTCCGCCGTCTGACCGCTGGTTCCCATGGTAAAGGTGATCTCCTGCTCGGACAGCTGGTAGGAGTCCGCCACCGCCGTGTCCACCTTCAGCACACCAGAGGCCGCAATACCCTCCTCCAGCGCCGCCTCATCTGACACATGGGGCAGCACATTTCTGGAGTTGCTCTTCAGATGAGAGAGAATCCATGCCATCCCCCGGCTGAGAAAGCCGCTGTGACCGTGGTCATAGGCCTCCTGCACCAGGCTGTCGGCGTTGAGATCCAACGCTTTGGTCAGATCAACTGTGTAATTTTCTCCCTCAGCCGCTACGGTCAGTGTGACCGACGCGTAATCCTGCGCAAAGATCTCCTTCACCGCCTGCGTGGCCTCTTCCTGGGTCATTCCGCTGATGTCGTGGCCATTGACGTAGGTGTTAGGCAGCATCACGCCCTGACAGACTGTGCCGCACAGCACCAGATACCCGGCCAGCAGCACAACCACCAGCCCTGCCACGCTGTAGAGCACCTTTCGGCTCCATTTCTTCCTTGGCACGGGTTCTTTCCGCACCCGCTTTCCGCCGCTGTTGTCCGAAGTACCCGGCTCACCGGGATCTGCCGCTGGCTGGGGCACCTCAGTTCCCTGCTCTGTCACCGGCGGCAGGATGACCGTTGCTTCCTCATCCGTGCCCAATGCTTCCTTCCCCTTGCGGAGACGTTCGCCGCCTTTTTCCTTGATCCGGGTCAGCTTCTGCTTCCACTGCTCCCCATGCAAATTCTGTTTCTTGCTCCGTTTTCCCATTGTTGGGTCGCACCCCGCTTTCCTTTCTCGGCACACGGTTTCAAATTTCTGTATGGCCTAGATTATAGGCCATTTGCCGCCGAAATGCAACCGGAAACACAAGGGGCAGAGCCTGTCGCTCCGCCCTCCGGTGCCACCGGCAGAAAGAAAAATTCGCTCACCCTCTTGACAATCGGGGAAAGTATCTGCAAACTGAATAGGAATGATCATTTTGACCACAAGCTGACAAAAGGAGCGACTATCAATGGATATTATCATCAAGGAATCCGGCGTCCGGAAACCCCTGACCTACGTAGACAGCAAGACCGGCATCGAATGTACCAAGTACATCCTCGATGCTTCCGGCGTGCTGACCAATGGCAGCTTCACCGTGGACGAGGAGAGCGGCGACTACATCGCATCCATCGACGAATACAACTGGTGGAAGGAGTACCTGAAGACCAAGCAGGAGGAAGAGAAAACCCTCTACGCCCTGTGCAACGAATTCGGTGAAGAGGCGGTCTCCGAGGTCTTTATGGAGCACCAACACCTGCTCAACACCACTGCGGAGCACGAACACGAGGTCATGGAGCGTATCTTTGACATCATCCGCACCCGGCTGTCCAAGCAGGACTGAGTTTTCAAACGCAAAGAAGGCATCCCCAAACGGGATGCCTTCTTTTTTCGGGGCACTTGTCTATTTGTCCTGCCGGGATTCTGGGGGCATCGCGCACGGCGGATCCGAGGATCCGCCAAAGCGTTTCAGCAGCAGGTTCCAAACCGCCGCCGCACCGGCTGCCACCGCGCCAATGAGCACGGCAGTCAGGGCCGAACGCACAGCCGTCCAATCCTGAGTGGGCACCAGAATCACTACCGCACCGACACTGGCCTGCACGAAGGTCTTCATAGCGCAAAGCATCCACTCCCTGATCCGTGGGGATTTCACTTTCTTTCCCATGCAATCCCTCCTTTTCCCCAGTTTCCCCTACAGCTTACGCAGTACTCTCCGTCCGTGTTCCTCCAAATACCACTGTGGTCACGCGATGGGGTATACCAGCTCAAAGTAGTAGGTACCCTCACCGCCATATCTGAGCTGGACCGTACCGGCAGAGGCAATCCGGGCGGACAGAGGCTTGACAGTGATCGAATTATTCGCCGGAACGGTGGTATACAGGTTACGCCCATGCTGCGTAGCAGGAACCGTCAGGACATCGGTCCATCCGCTCACCGCTGCCGATAGCGTGATCACGGCGGTAACAGCACACCACCCCATCTTTTGCGCGACCAGTATGGTTCCGCTGGAGATCACATCACCGTCGAAGGTCGTATAGGCTTTGCTTGACTGTAAGTTGGCGCTCACGCTGAGATCATCTACGTTGATAGTCAGTCCCGCACCAGAAATTGTCACGCCGCTGGCGCTGATATCAATGCCGCCCAAAGAGGTTCCGTGCTGGACGCGCATATGCAGGTAGTAGGGGCGATCCCCGGACTCACTGTCGTCAAACTCCGTGTAGACGTTGACACTGCTGGCATATTTCTCATTGACTGCGCGGATGTCAATAAACTCTCCCAGCAGGGTCAGTCCGCTGATGGTACCGGTGGCGTTGATGTCCTGGGCAAAAAGGCTGTCCGTGTCAATCCTGCCGCCGTTAATCTTGGTGGTACCGTTTTCGTCGGTAACGGTGAGGGCTCCCAGCTGGGCCACATCCGCCACCAGCTGCCGCACCTTGGAGGTCAGCGCCCCACCACCGCTGGCCGCAGAGGCGGTTTCCGACTGCCCCGCCGCTATCACCTGCGTGGTCACACCGCCGTCGAAGGTATGGGTCAGATTCATCGCCGGCACGGTGCAGCTGGTCCCGTCTTCCAGCGTATAGCGGATCAGATCTCCGGCATCCAGCCGCAAGTCCCCCAAAAAGGACAGGTCCGCTGGGCGGTAGGTGAGCCCACCGATATCCGTCCAGATGCTGTCCAGCCGGTCCTGGGTCATGTAGTTGTTCTCAATGGTCTGCCCGCTGCCCGTGGCGGCGGCAGGAGTCAGGGTTGTGGTCCCGCCCTCTCCATCGGTGACGGTAACCGCCAGCATGGAGAAGGTCCGGTCACTGTCCTGTACCTGGTCCATCTCCTCATAGCAGTCCTGCTGATGCAGAACTACGCCGCTGTCACTGTACCAGACAAATTCCAGCTTACCGGCGCGGCTGATCACTGCGTTCCGCCCGCACAGGGCCGCCAGCCACCCCACCACAGTCCGGCAGGTGTTCCCGGCGGGAATGCCGCTCATGTCCACGGCGGACAGAGTGCTCTGGAACCCATTGACACTGGTTCCCAGGGGAATCCCGCTTTGGGAGACGATGTCTGAGAGCACCGACCAGGCGTCGGAGCTCTCCGCATTCGGAAGGTAGTCCTGTTCCAGCAGGTAGATCATGGCGTCCACTGCCGTCACCGTGGTCTGCCCACCTCGGGTCACGGCCTCGGAGACCCGAAAGGTCCCGACTGGCAACGTCTCGCCGCCAGCTGAGGCCGTGATCTTCAGCAGACCGTCGGAAAACCCGCTCTGCACGCCGGAAAACACCAGAGTCACCGTCCGGGCACAGGCCGCTCCCACCGCGATCTCCTCCTGATCTCCGTTGACGCTTCCGCTGATGGTCAGCGAGAGCAGCTCGGTGGTCACGGCCACGTCGTTGAGGGAAATGGCTGCCGCCTTTCGTCCAGTTCCCTGCCAAATGCTGTCTGTCAATCCCGCGTACATTCCCTCACCTCACTGCTCAATGCCGTCCACGCTGGCATTTTTGATGTACTGCATCCCGTTGGCCCAGGAGTAGACGGTATAGCTTGGCGTACCGAAGTACATGGTCCTGGTCACCGTTTCCCCGGTGGCGTCGGTGTACTTGACCGGCACAAAGGGGTTGTCCGGATCAGATACCGCCCCTTCAATCGTGGCCACCTGAGCCGGTGTCAGCACTGGCCACTTGATTTTCAGGGTGGTTTTCACCGCCACCACCGTCCCCACCATCTTGCCCGAAGTGGTGCGGCCGGTGTTGCTGGACCAGATTTTCTCCCGGCTCACCGTCACCCCTTCCAGGGCCGGGTCCGGCATCTTGACATCATTGATATACAGATCGCTGACTGTGATATTGGCCACCTGTTCTCCCTCCTGTTAAATGTAGCCGGCCAGGGGATGGATCCCGGTGGCACGGGCCCGCCGGTTGATGTAGTCCACCGTGGTGGAGGCGATCACCCGCCCGTCCAGTACGCACTGAACCACCATAGGCTGACCGCCGCCGTTGAGCTTTCCTGCCAGCATCCCGGCCATCTTGTCCAGCCAGCCCAGATTACGTTCCAGCGGCACCACCGCTTCCGCACCTGCTTCACCGGCCACCATAGGAGTGGCCCGGGTCAGCACGCCGCCCTGAGCCAGATAGCTCAGATGGGGCAGATGGGCCAGGCTCACACTGCCCGCCTTGACCAGCGTCACACCGGCTACACGCACGGCTTTCCAGCTAAAGCGCATGGCACTGTTGAGCTTGCTCACCACCCGGTTGGCCAGGGAGATCACCGCATTCAGAGCTGTACGGAAGGGATAGGTCAGGGCACTTTTCAGTTTACTGACGCTCAGACCGCTCTTGATTGCGCCAACCGCATTGCCGGCGATGCTCTTAAACTTGCTGCTGATGTTGCTCCATGCGCCGCAGGCGGCGGAATAGGCCGAGGCGAACAGGCTCTTGGGACCGCTGCCCAGACCGTTTTTGATACCGCTGACCGCCTTGCCGGCCACGGATTTAAAGGAGCTGCCGATGTTGTCCCAGGCGTCCAGGGCGCTGGAATAGGCACTTTTGAACAGGGATTTGACGCTGCTCCCCAGGCCACTCATGCCATCGGTGATCTTGTCGATCACATTGTTCTTCACCCAGCTCTCAATGCTGGAGAAGGCGCTGTTGATACCGCTTTTCAGACTGCTCACCAGCAGCTCGCCGATAGAAATCAGTTTATCGGTCCAGTTGTCCGAGCTGGCCAGGATATCGCCGATGTCGCTGAGCAGGCTGCCCAGCTGGCTCATCACATCACTCAGGTCCTCCAGGGCAGAGACTGCCACACCACCGGTCCACTGGGCCAGAGGCTGCAGGAAATTCTCCCACACCGCCTCTGCCGCCGGCTGCAGCACACTCAGCACGCCGCTCATCAGATCAAAGGCACTTGCCATGCTGTCCAGCACCGCAGGCACCGCGGACTCAATGGTCCAGCTGGCCAGGGGCAGCAGCACCTTCTCGTAGGCATCTGCCAGGGCACCCTCCACCACGTCCGCCAGATTGCGAAAGGACTCCAGCAGATTGGACACGCTGCTGACAGCGGCGGTCAGGTCCAAAGTCTCCGACCAGGATTTCGTCGCGTCCACCAAGTCCTCCACGCACTCCAGCGCGTCCTGGAGCACACCGAACACCGAGTTGACAATACTCTCACCGTTGCCGCAGCTCTCCCAAGCCTCCCGGAACCGGTCTGCCAGATTTCCGGCGGTGTCGCAGACCTTCGCTACAATATTCAGGATGGTGCCGATCATCCGAGTACCCGCCTCATCCTTCCAGATGGTAAGCCAGGTGGAGCCAAAGGTTTTTGCCGCCTTCAGAATCTTGTCCAGGGCAGTCCGAGCGCTTTTCAGTACATACTCGCCCTTCTTTTTCCACGCCTTCTGGAATGGGGTCCAGATGTCCTCCAAAATTTTCCGCACCTTCAGGGCCCAGGCAGACACCGCCACCTTCATGCCGTCCAGCACGGAGCGCCCGCCTCTGCCGATGCCACCACCGTAGCCACCGGTACCGGTACCTCCCTTTCCCGCCTTGCCGCCGGAGGCTCCGGAGGGTGTTTTGGGACTGAGCTTGTTGATCTCGTCAAAGCTCATCAGCTCCCGCTGAGCTCGTGCCACCGACTTAGTGGCCGACGCCACGGAGCGGGTTGCCTTGGCGGTTTTCTTCAGGGCACTGGAGGTCTTGCCCAGGGCGGTGGCCGTTCGGCCCACATCTGACGCCTTGCCCGCCCACTTGACTCCAAAGAGCGTAGTGAGGAAGGAGGCCAGCTCTCTGACCACCGGCTGGATCACCGAAAGCAGCTTGCTGAACAGATTCAGACCGATGTTGGCCACTGGTACCATAGTGTTGCCCAGCTGGCGCAGCTGACTGCGGACCTGGCCCAGAGCCTGGGACACGCTGTTCTGCACCATCAGGGACTGATTACCCAGCGCCGCCATTCGCTGCTGGGTCTCGGCCAGAGCCTGATTCAAGGCCTGAGCCTCCCGGATCGACTGCTCATTCCCGTTCATGCCTGCCACCTCCTGCCGCCTGTCGTTCCATTATTCTGCGATATTGGGCCACTTTCATCTCGTTCACCTCGTCTGTGGTCCAGAAGGGAAACACCTCGTACAGGGCGGGAGGCCTGTCACCGGACAGCTGACAACCGTGGAGCACCATCTGTCCCCAGGCCACCAGGGCCTCCTGCTGGAACCAGCGTCGCTCTCGTTCCCAGGCACTGTCCACCCAGTCCAACAGCTCTCCCCAGGTCCACCCGTCGCTCTCCCGGGGCGATACCCCATACTGCCAGGCGATCCGCTCTAGCCTCTCCGCCGTCAGTCCGTCGGGCCGACGAAAGGGGCTGCCTCATCCGCCTCCCGAGGCTGGTCCAGGTTGGCGAAGACCTCCTCCACCGCCTGGGCCACGGAGGTTTTCAGCTGTCCGGCCTGCTGTGCGGTCATCAGGCCGGAGGCCACAGCGATGTCAAAGGCCAGGCCGCTGAACTGGATCTGACCGCAGTAGCCCTGGTCCACCAGCAGGTCGTAGAAAACCTCACCGTCGGTGACCAGATTGCCGCTGTTCTCCCAGTTGAGTGCCTCTTCCAGCAGGGCCGCCATCCGCTGACTGTCGGCGGGCGCGGTGAGGACGGTTTGCAGGGTGTCCTCCTGGAAGCGTTCGGCCAGATTTTTCTGACCCCGAATGGTCAAACGCAGGCGATACTGGGTGTCGCCCAGACGCAGGCTGTGATATTTTCTGCTCATAGGTGTTTCCTCCCGATTTTCCGGGGCCGGAAGAGATGGAATTCTCTCCCGGCCCACCGCATTTCCTCGCTTAGGTTGTCACTGCCTCACTGCCGTCAGGTGGAGCTGGGGTTGGTCACGGTCCAGTCGCTCTGGAGGCTCACGGTCAGCTTGGCGGTGACCAGCTCGTCCACCTTGGCGCCGGACACGTAGGTGTTCACATAGCCGGTGGTGGCAAAGCTGGTACCGTCGGGGAAGGTCACCTTCACCGGCACAATGCTGCCGGCGGTCTGGAGGCCCCGCAGCACCCGATAGTCCGAGTCGGTGGCACTGTTGTCAAAGAGGTAGGTGACCTCAAAGGCCTTGGTGTCCTGGACACCGGGGACATTCTTCTTCATGCTGTCCTTGAGACAGGTGGCGTCCAGCTCGGAGGGCGTACCGCCGATGTCGCCGATGTCGGTGACATAGTTCAGTTCGGTGGAGTTGACGGTCACTTCAATGCCAATGGAGGCAAGTCCCTGAGTTGCCATACAATCAATCCTTTCATCCATCAATCAGGCGCATGGTGCGCTTATCCACCTTCCGGCCAAAGCGGAAGGTTTTTCTACAGTACCCCGCCGGGTCATCAGACACGGTGTCCGGCCCGGCGTACTGGCGTCTCAGCCCCAGGTTGGTGAGGGCCCGGTTGACCTGTTCGGACAGGGCCACCACCGTCTCCCGGTCAAAGGCCCAGAGGTCGATCTGGTAGGCGATCTCATCCACCACCGGGCAGTCGGTGGCCACGTTGGTGTACTCGCCCACCGTGATGATCACCCCGTCGTCGGTGCTCCTGGGATAGCTCCCCCGGACGGTAAAGGCCAGGTCGGTCTGGATGGCGGACAGGGCATTCCGCACCGCCTGGCGTCCATCCACCAGAATTCCTGTTACATCTGTCACAGATTCCGCCTCCTTCTCAGCGCAGCCGTTGGATCTGGAGCTTCCGATGGCCTGGCCAGCTCTGGATGCCCCGCAGCTCGTAAGTAACGCCGCCGATGACTAGCCGGTCAAAGACATTCACCTTCAGGTCGCCGTACAGGACCCCTTCCAGAATGTCGTTGGAGCGCTCCCCATACTCTGCCAGCTTAGCACCGGAGCTGAGGCTTCCGGAGGACTGCCAGGTGCGAACGCTCTGCCAGCAGATGCCGTCCGGTGACCCATCCTGAGCGGTAAAGTCCGGATGCTCCATGTCGTAGACGTCCACCGGGTCCCCGTAACAGTCGGTGGTCTGCGTGCGCCGGTGCAGCGCAAACCCCTGCCGCCAGTCCAGCGGGGCGGACCGGGTCAGCATGTGACTCTCCGGTAGCGGGCCAGGCTGTGCAGCAGATCTTCCGACGCCTCCTGGAGCTGTTCCGGGGTCAGATAGTTATCCGTTTGGGACACCTGTCCCTCACTGTAGCCCCGGCTGCGGAAGCCCCGCTCCATCATCCGGTCCTGCTGGTAGTACAGGGCCGCCAGCTCCACCACCTTGCCCAGCAGATTCTCCTCAAAGGACTCCCAGCCCAGGTAGAGGAGCAGTGAGCCCTCCGCGTCGGTCAACTCGTCATTGAGGAGGGCCAGGGTATCGCTGTCCGGGTCGGTCAGGTTCAGCTTGCGCTGCAAACGCTCAACGGCCTGTTCCAGCAGTGTATCTGTCATGGCCTGTCACCCTTTCCATCAGGATTTGTTGGCAGTGAGCACCGCCAGACCGGTGGAGTGCAGTACCTTTGCGCCAAAGACGTGGAGACCCTTGACGGCATCGGAGAAGTTCTTCTCCACCCGGTACGCCTCCAGCTCCACCAGCTGCTCGGCATAGGCGCCGGCGGCGGCAGTGCCCGCGATGATCTTGTACTTGGTGCCGCTGGAGTTGGGCACGTTGTTGGACAGGTGGATCTGGAATCCGGCGGCCTCGCCCACCAGTCCGCCCTGGAGCACAGCCTGATTGTAACCGGTGCCGTTGCCCACAAAGCGCTCGTCCTTCAGCAGCAGGCCGTGATACCAGGGGGGTACCACCACCCAGCGGCCGTACATGGGGGCATTGCACTCGCTGAGCTTGACGCCCAGATCCACCAGATAGTCATAGGCGTTGGCACTGGTGGGGGTGATAGCGGTGGTGTCGCTGTAGAGGATGTTGTCCGTGTCCACGCCCTGGAGCAGCAGGTCGGCCAGATACTGGTCGATGACGTCGTTCATGTTGTAGCTGGCCCGGACCATGGCCGCGTCCACCAGCTTGGGGTTGGACTGGGCGTTGTCGATGTCCTTGACCATAAAGTTGAAGTATTTTGCCTGGTCGATGACCAGATTCTGCTGGGTGCTGTCCAGCTCCTGAGGCGTGGCAATGTCCACACCAGTGTAGTCCTTGATGGTGATGTCGCCCAGCAGGTTGATGTGAACCGTGTCGCCGAAGGCCTTGATGTCCCCTTCGTAGTCCCGGTTCATCAGGTTTGCGTAGACGTGGACCTTGTCCATGTGTTCCAGCAGACGTGCGGACCAGATCTCAGGGATAAAATTGCTAAATGCCATCGTCAGTCATCCTTTCCGTGTGATCAGTAGTGTTTCAGGGCGTTCTGGACTTCCTCCCAGTGGGAGTTGATCTCCCGGGGAGACATGCTGCGGATCTCCTCCCGGCTGTAGGCCCGGGGCTGAGCGGGCTCTCTGGGCGCACCGGCGCCGCGCATCCGGCTGGTGACGGCGGCGGCCAGTGCCTCCTGGAAGAGCAGCTCAAAGGTGTCGATGTTCTCCGCCGACTCCTCCGGGGTCCCACCGGCCAGCCAGGGCGCGAAGGCGGAGGACAGTCCCCGCTTCTGAAGCTCCTGAGCCACAGCCATCTCCATCCGCTGGCGGGCGAAGGCCTGCTTCTCGTTCTCCAAAGCTTCTCGTTCCCGGCTGAGCTGGATGCTCTCCGCCTCCCGGGCGCGGATCTCCTCCAGACGTTCCTCCTCGTCCGGCTCATAGCTCCGTTCCCGCTCCCAGCGGGTCCTGGCGGACAGCAGCGCCTGGTTCACCTTCTGGTCAAAGGCCTCCTGATACGCCGGGTCCTCCTGGAGCAACGCCTCAAAGGTGGGCTTTTCCACCTCCGGCTCCGTCCTGCGCTTCTTGTTCTTGGTCATTTACACATCCTCCTGTTCCGGACCACCCTGCGTCACCGGAACCGGTTCCCGGTCCCGATGCTGCCGACGGATATTCTCCGCCGCCTCCGCCGGGTCCCGGATGAACCAGAGCTGGCTGAGCAGGGTCTGGTCGTCTACGATTCCCTGAAGCTGGGTGACCAACTCCACGGTCTCCGCCTCATTGATGGGCATGTTGACGGTGAACACCACATCCACGTCATTGATCCCCACCGGCTTCATCTCGCCCATGGTGACCAGCCAGCGGTTGTACAGGGCAAAGCGCTCCTTGAGGCCCTGCTCCATCCGGCGAATCTTGTTCTTCACCAGCAGGTTCATAGTCAGCAGCTTCAGCTTCAGGGCCTGACCGCTGGCGTTGCCAGCGAACTTCTCATCGCTCATGTCCACTGTCATGGTCATCTTGTGCATCTCCCGCACCAGGGCGTCGGCCAGCACCTGGACGCTGTTCTCATCAAAAGTCTTTTGGATGTACTCCACCCGGGCATCCAGCGGCGCGCCGTCCAGAAACTTTTCGGTGGCCAGCCGGCTCTCATCCCCCTCCCGGAGGGTCATGCCGAAGAATACCAGCAGAGCGTCCACAAACTTTTTCTTATCGGTGAGCCGGCTGCTCATCAGCTGATTGTAGGCGTCGATGAGACTGGTGATCTGCTCAAAGTCGCCCTGCCGCTCCTCGTTGTTGGTGTAGGCGATCACGGGAACGGCGCCGAAAAAGTGTTCCCGGGTCTCCCCGATCTGGTGGAACACGGCGTTTTTCAGGGAATCACTGCGATAGTCCTTGATAGTCCGGTCCGTGTAGAGGGTGGCGGCATAGTATCGTCTCCGCTCGGTGGTCTCCCGCCGCTCCCACACCAGGGCGAAGAGCTTGTTGTGCTCCACGGTGGTGTCGCAGACCAGAATCCCGTTGCGCGGGTCAATGCGGGCGCTTTTGGGCCGGGGAATCTGGTCCGAAGAGGCGTAGCACAGCTCCAGACACTCTCCCATAACCCCCAACGTGCGGCCGATCTCCAGATCCACCTGGCTGATGTGCTGGAGGTCGTAGCTGTCCAGCAGCGGCGACAGGTCGATGCGGTTGCGGCTGCCCTTCAGCTCCGGCGTGGCCTCCAGGCCCGGCAAAGGTGCCCGTTCCCGTACCGGATTGCTGTCATACTTCACCGGCTCTCCCAGATAGTAGCCCAGGGCGATGTCCACCACGTATTTGGCGTAGTTCACCGCCACCCGCACTTCCTCCGCCTTGGGCTTGGGATACAGCAGCGGGTACTCGCCCCGATAGTACCGGTCCAGCCGGGTATACCGTCCCGCCGCCTGCTCCGCCTTCTGGATCAGGTACAGCAGTACCGCCGGGTCGATGTCCTCCACATTGGGTACTTCTTCCCGGTCCACATAACAGATCAAACAAATCCCTCCTTTTTGCTGCGCCAGAGGGCTTTGCCCTCTGGACTCCCACCAGCCTTTGTAAAGGCTGGACCGAAACTTTTTTCTCAGGCGCAGCTATTAGATTTGAGATCGCTACCAATAGAATCTGTGAGCCAATGCGAATTGGCATCCCCCGCTTACCGAACGAAAGGCTGGCGGGGGTGCAGGGGATTGACCCCCTGCAATCCTCATAGGAGGGAAATTTCTTGAGCAAGAAAAAAGATTACGAACCGCAGGATATTGCCTACCCGGATCAAAAAATAGTAGAGATTGACCTGGAACACGAGATGCAGACGGCGTACATCGACTACGCGATGTCGGTCATCGTGGGCCGGGCCCTGCCCGACGTCCGGGATGGCCTGAAACCGGTTCACCGCCGGATCCTCTACGCCATGTACGAGGACAATCTGACCTCAGACCGGCCCTTTAAGAAGTCCGCCACCTGCGTGGGCGACGTGCTGGGCCGGTATCATCCCCACGGAGACGCCTCGGTCTATGACGCCCTGGTGCGTCTGGCCCAGACCTTCTCCATGCGGGAGCCGCTGGTGGACGGCCACGGCAACTTCGGCAGCGTGGACGGCGACCCGCCCGCAGCCTACCGTTACACAGAGGCCCGGCTGTCCAAGATCTCCAACGAGATGCTCCGGGACATCGAAAAGGACACGGTGGACTGGGACCCCAACTTTGACGAGAGCCGGAAGGAACCCCGGGTACTGCCATCCCGATTCCCCAACCTGCTGGTGAACGGCTCCTCGGGCATCGCGGTGGGTATGACCACCAATATTCCGCCCCACAACCTGGCTGAGGTAATCAATGGTACCATCTGCGTCATGGAAAACCCGGAGGCAGGGCTGGACGACCTGATGGAGCACATTAAGGGCCCGGATTTCCCCACCAGCGGCATCATTATGGGCCGCAGTGGAATCCGCGCTGCCTATGGTACCGGCCGGGGACGGATTACGGTCCGGGCAAAGACGAATTTCGAGGAGTTTGGCAACAACCGCATCCGCATCATCGTCACAGAGCTGCCCTATCAGGTGAACAAGGCCCGGCTGATTGAGAATATCGCCGACCAGGTCCACGCCAAGCGGCTGGAGGGGATCTCCGGCCTCCGGGATGAGTCGGACCGGGAGGGTATGCGCATTGTCATCGAGCTGAAGAAGGACGCCAATCCCCAGGTGGTCCTGAACCGGCTGTTTATCCAGACCCAGCTCCAGACCACCTTCGCCGTGGTCATGCTGGCCCTGGTACACGATCAGAAGCAGCCCCGTATTCTGACTCTGCGGCAGATTCTGGATGAGTACATCGATTTCCAGATGGATGTGCTCACCCGGCGGACCATCTACGACAAAAAGAAAGCGGAGGCCCGTGCCCACCTGCTGGAAGGTCTGATCATCGCCCAGGACAACATCGACGAGGTCATCCGGATCATCCGTAGCAGCTATGACGACGCCAAGGAGAACCTGATGAGCCGGTTCGGTCTGGACGATATCCAGGCCCAGGCGATTCTGGACATGCAGCTGAAACGGCTCCAGGGTCTGGAGCGGGATAAGCTGCTGGCCGAGTACAAAGAGCTGGAAGAGCGCATCGCCTACTACGCCGGCCTGCTGGCGGATCGGAGCAAGATGCAGGAAGTCCTCAAGCAGGAGCTCATCGAAATCCGGGATCAGTACGGCAACGACCGGAAAACCGCCATCGAACAGGTGGAGGATGAGATCGACATTGAGGACCTGATTGAGGAGGAGGACTGTGTCTTTACCCTCAGCAACGCCGGTTATCTGAAACGGACGCCGGTCTCTGCCTACCGGGCCCAGAAGCGGGGCGGCAAGGGCGTCAACGCCATGACCACCCGGGAGGAGGACTATGTGAGCACCCTCTTTGTCTGCTCCACCCACGACTATATCCTCTTCTTCACCAACCGGGGACAGGTCCACCGGAAGAAGGGCTATCAGATTCCCGAGGCGGGCCGCACCGCCAAAGGCACCAACATTGTCAACCTGCTGCCTATCGAACAGGGCGAGAAGGTCACTGCCATGCTCCATATCCGGGAGTTCACGGACAATGAGTTCCTGGTCTTTGCCACCCGGTTCGGCACCGTGAAGCGGATTACCCTGTCCAGTCTCCACACCGCCCGGAAGGCGGGCATTCGTGCTCTGAATCTGGAGGAGGGAGACGAGCTGATCGCCGTCTGCCGCACCGACGGAGAACAGGATGTGCTGCTGGTCACTCACGACGGCATGGCCATCCGGTTCCAGGAGCAGGATGTGCGCTGTATGGGCCGGGACGCCGTAGGTGTCCGGGGCATCAAGCTGCGGGAAGGTGACTATCTGGTGGCCGGCGGCGTGACCAACCAGGGCGAAAGTCTGCTGACCATCACCGAAAAGGGTTTTGGCAAGCGCACCCTCATTCAGGAGTACACCTGCCAGAGCCGGGGTGGTTACGGCAGCAAGAACTACAACATCACCGAGAAGACCGGTCCAGTGGCCTCTGCCGCCATCGTGGAGGAGAGTGACGACGCCCTGATGATTTCGGACGACGGCACCATTATCCGTACCGCCGTCAGCGGCATCAACCTCTATGGCCGGGTCACCCAGGGTGTCCATATTATGAACGTGCCCGAGGGCGGTAAGGTGATCTCTCTGGCCACCACCCGGGAGGAGGATGAGGAAGCTCCCGCCGATGAGGAGACAGCTCCGTCTGAGAATGGCGGTGAGGTGACCTCCACAGAGGAATCCACAACTGTGTAAAAAAGAGTAGCTTTTTTCTGCCGGATGAGGCAAATCAACGCCCCATCCGGCGTTTTTCCATCGGTTTGCCTCGGCTCTGTGGGGCGTGAGGCGGGAAGGAGGATGCGATGAAAACGGTGACGCTGTATACCGACGGCGCCTGTTCCGGAAATCCGGGGCCGGGTGGCTGGGCGGCGATTTTATGTTACAATGGGCATGAAAAGGAGCTCTCCGGCGGGGAGAGGAGTACCACAAACAATCGGATGGAGCTGACTGCTGTTATTCGCGGGCTCAGTGCCCTGAATCAGCCCTGTATTGTGGATCTGTACTCGGATTCCAAGTATGTGATTGACGCGCTGGAGAAGGGCTGGGCAGTGGGTTGGCGAAAGCGAGGCTGGAAAAAGGCGGACAAGAAGCCTGCGCTGAATCCCGACCTCTGGGCGGAGCTGCTGGATCTCTGCGAAAAGCACACGCTCCGCTACCACTGGGTCAAAGGCCACGCCGACAATCCCTACAACAACCGCTGCGATCAGCTGGCCGTCGCAGAGTGGCAGCGCTTGAAGTCTTGATGCTTTGGGGGCTTTGCCCCCAAACCCCTACCCCTTTTTTGAAAAAAAGGGGACAAAAAACTTTTTTTGCTCACGCCCTTTCAACGGAACGTGGGATAAACGCCGATATTCATCGGCGTAGGAAAATATAATAATAAAAAGAGAGCCTTCCTGAAATATAGAAAAACTCTCTTTTTTTATCCGATAGCCGGCGTATGCCGGCTTTTATATTGTTTTAATCCATAGGCGCGCAGCGCAATGAGTTTTTGGATCAAGCCTTTTTCCAAAAAGGCTTGCGGATTCTTAAGGCGGAGCCTTAAGCGGGGTTTGGGGCAGCGCCCCAAAAAAGCCCCCAGAAGAAAGGACAGGATGCTGTGAGCGACTCCACCATTTACAATGCAAGGGACAGCCGGTACAAATCGCCTTACGGAGCAGTCCCCGCCGGAACACAGGTTCATTTTACCCTCCGCCCAGATCGGGCAGAGGGTTTTTCCCGCGGCCTGCTCACAGCCCGTCTGGAGTCCACTGACCAGACGCTCCAAATCCCCATGCCCTGGACCGACACCGACTTCGTCCAGGACGCCTTCACCTGCACCCTGGACACCGACACCTACGTGGGCCTGATCTGGTACTCCTTCCGGCTGGAAACCCTCCAGGGCAAACGCCTGGAACTGGGTCCCTATCAGCTCACCGTCTACGACGGGTCCGACCAGGTGCCGGACTGGTTCGGAAAAGGGCTGTGTTACCAGATCTTCCCGGACCGGTTCTGCCGCACCCGGATGCCCGACCCCATTGCCGGCCGTCAAATCCACGGGAACTGGCTGGAGGAACCGGTGGACGGGCCGGTGGGCGCTGCTCCCGACGGACAGCCCCTATACAACCGGGACTTCTTCGGTGGAACTCTGGTGGGAATCACCAAAAAGCTGGACTATCTGGCCAGTCTGGGCGTGGAGACCCTCTACCTGTGCCCCATCTTCACCTCCGCCGAAAACCATCGGTACAGCACCGCCGACTACCGGGAAATCGACCCTATGCTGGGAAATGTGGACGACTTCCGGACCCTCTGCGACCAGGCCCACGCCCGTGGCATCCGGGTCATTCTGGACGGCGTGTTCAGCCACACCGGTTTCACCTCCCGCTATTTCAACGGTGACGGCGCCTACGACACCCTGGGCGCATCCCAATCCTTGGACTCCCCCTACTACGCCTGGTACCAGTGGATCCACTGGCCGAACCAGTACGAGAGCTGGTGGGGTATGCCCTCCCTGCCCACGCTGGACAAGACCAATCCGGACTATCAGCACTTTCTCTTCGGCGGCCCGGACTCGGTCATCCGCCACTGGTTGACGCTGGGCGCGGACGGCTGGCGGCTGGATGTGGCCGACGAGCTGCCCGACGCCTTCGTCCGCGGCATCCACAATGCTACCCGGGAAACCAATCCCGCCGCCACGGTGCTGGGCGAGGTCTGGGAGGACGGCTCCACCAAGATCGCCTACGGCGTCCGGCGCAAGCACTTGCTGGGCCACCATCTGGACGGCCTGATGAACTATCCCTTCCGCACGGCCCTGCTGGAATTTCTGCTGGGCGGGCCGGGCGCGGATTTCCAGGAGGCCATGGAGACCCTCCGGGAAAACTATCCCCCCTTCGCCTTCCACAACGCCATGAACTTTCTGGGCACCCACGACACGCCGCGCATCCTCACCCTGCTGGGCACGGGCGGTGACGGCAGGGACCGTGACCGGGACTGGCGGCGGTCTCACCGGCTCTCTCAGGAGGAGCTGGCCCGGGGACAGTCCCTGCTGGAACTGGGCCTGCTGGTGCTCTTCGGGTTTCCCGGCGCCCCCACCCTGTACTACGGCGATGAGGCGGGTCTGGAGGGCTTTGAGGACCCCTGGAACCGGCGCACCTATCCCTGGGGCCGGGAAAATCGCCGGCTGCTGGACCTCTGCCGGACGCTGGGGCAGTTCCGCCGGGAGAACAGTGCCCTTCGTCAGGGCGATCTGGTCTGGGGCAGCTGCTGTGGACAGACGCTGTCCTTCCGCCGGGCTGATGGCGATCAGCTGACCGCCGTGGCCGTCAACGCCGGTGCCGAATCCGCCGCAATCTCCCTGCCCTGGAACGGGCGTCCGGCCTGGGACCTCCTCACCGGACAGAGCTACCAGCCTCATCAGGGCGTGCTCAACCTCACGCTGGCCGGCCGGACCGGCGCATTCCTCTACACCCCATCTGTGCAAAGGAGAGATACAACATGAAATACTGCTCTACCCTGATTACCGTCACCGATATGGAACGCTCCAAGGCGTTCTATCACGACCTGCTGGGCCTGAACGTCGAGGTGGATTTCGGCGCCAACGTGACCCTCACCGGCGGCATCGCTCTACAGACCGCCGACACCTGGACCGGCCTGATTCAGAAGCCGTCTCAGGACCTGACCTTCGGCCACAACACCGGTGAGCTCTACTTCGAGACCCGGGATTTTGACGGCTTTCTCCGCCGGCTGGAGACCCGCCCTGACGTGACCCTGGTGCACCCGGTGGTGGAACAGCCCTGGGGCCAGCGTGCCATCCGGTTCTACGACCCGGACCGGCACATGATCGAGGTGGGTGAGGACCTGGTACAGGTGGTGGGCCGGTTCCGTGGTCAGGGCATGACACCTACTGAGATCGCCGCCCGGATGGACGTGCCGGTGGACTTCGTGGCCCACTGTCTGGGCCTGCTGGACGGTACCCCGTGAGCAGCCTGCTCCCCTACCTGATGATCTGTCCTCTGGTGGGGATCGCCGGCTTCGTGGACGCCATCGCCGGCGGCGGCGGACTCATCTCCCTGCCCGCCTACCTGATCGCCGGGATTCCCGTCCACACCGCCATCGGCACCAACAAGCTCAGCTCCTCCATGGGCACCGCCGTGTCCACCTTCCGCTACGCCCGGGAGGGCTTTATCCCCTGGCGCCAGTCCCTGATCTGTCTGGTCTTTGCCCTGACCGGCTCCGCCATTGGAGCGCGGCTCACACTGCTGATTCCGGAGCGGTGGTTCACCCTGCTGATGCTGGTGATTCTCCCGCTCACCGCCTGGTATGTGCTCCGGAGCTCCGGTTTGCAGGGCGAGCTGGAACCCTTTTCGCCCCGGAAAACCCTGGCCATCTCCATCCCCATCGTCCTGCTGCTGGGCGTCTACGACGGCTTCTACGGCCCGGGCACCGGCACCTTCCTCCTGCTCCTCTTTACCGGCGCGGCCCACATGAGCCTCCGTGCCGCCGCGGGCATCACCAAGGTGATCAATCTCACCACCAACGTCACCGCTCTGGCGGTCTTTCTCTGGAACGGCGTGCCCAATCTGCCGCTTGGCCTCACTGCCGGCTGCTTCGGCATCCTGGGCAACTACCTGGGCGCCCGCCTGTTCTCCCAAAAGGGCGCCGCATGGACCCGCCCGCTCATTGTGGTCGTGCTGGCCATCTTCTTCGTCAAGGTGTGTGTGAGCCTCTTTTGACCTGCCCAAAAAGCCTGTGAACCCTCTCATCAAAGAAGGTCCGCAGGCTTTTTTCCGCGCTTATTTTCTTCCGGAGCGAATCCACTTGACCAGTTGAATCACCGGCAGATTGGCCAGGGCCAACAGGTACACAGTCAACAGCTGGCCCATTCCCAAGGGAACCACCTGAAACACCCGCTGAAAGACCGGTACGGTGAGAACCAGTGTGATCAGGACCGCTCCCAGCAGGAACGCCCCGATCAGATACCGGTTGTTCCAAAGGCGCCGGGTCAGCAGCACCGGCTCATGGCTCTTGCAGTTGAAGCCGTGGACCAGCCGGGACAGACAGAGGGTTCCGAAGGCGTAGGTGCTGGCCAGCACCGCATCGCCACTCCGATAGCCGATCAGGAAGCCGATCAAGGTCATCGCTCCGATGACCAGCCCCTCCAGGCCCACACTGGTCAGGAAGGATTTCGTCAGGATGGACTGGTTTCGCGGTCGTGGCGGCACCTCCATGACCTGCGTGGAATGGGGCTCCAGCCCTAAGGCAATGGCAGGCAGGCTGTCGGTGAGCAGGTTGATGAACAGCAGGTGGACCGCCGCAAAGGGCACGGGCAGTCCCGCGACCGATGCGGCCAGTACCGTCAAAATGGCGCCGAAGTTGCCGGAGAGCAGGAATTGGATGGATTTCTGGATGTTCTGATAGATATTGCGGCCGTTTTCCACCGCCTTGACGATGGTGGCAAAGTTGTCGTCGGTGAGCACCATATCCGCCGCGTCCTTGGACACCTCGGTGCCGGTGACCCCCATGGCCACCCCCACGTCCGCCTGCTTCAGGGCCGGCGCGTCGTTGACCCCGTCGCCGGTCATGGCCACCATGTTCCCCTTCTCCTGCCAGGCCCGGACAATGCGGATTTTGTGCTCCGGAGACACCCGGGCGTAGACCGAGATCCCCTCCACAAAGTCCTTCAGCTCCTCGTCCGTGAGGCCGTCGATCTCCGCGCCCTCGCAGGCGCCGGTGCCCTCCGCGTCCTCCGGCAGAATGCCGATGCGCCGGGCGATGGCCGCCGCAGTGATTCTATGATCCCCGGTGATCATCACCGGCCGGATCCCCGCCCGTTGGCAGGCCTCCACCGCCGCCTGCGACTCCTCCCGGGGCGGGTCCATCATGGCGATCAGCCCCAGGAAGGTCAGGTCGGTCTCCTCCTCTGCGGTGGGACAGAAGTCCTCCGCCACGTCCCGGTAGGCCACAGCCAGCACCCGCAGTCCCTCCCGGGAAAAGGCCAGATTTTGCAGGGCGATCTCCTCCGCGTCCTCCAGCGTCAGTGGCCGGACGCCCGCCTCCGTCTGAATGGCCACCGTGCTCTGGAGCAGCACATCCACCGCTCCCTTGGTCACCATCCGGGTGCCGCCGGGCAGGGCGTGGACGGTGCTCATCCGCTTCCGGTCGCTGTCAAAAGGCACCTCTCCCAGCCGGGGATACTGGGCCCGGACCATCTCCGCCGTCAGGCCCAGCTTCCGGCCCAGGTGGAGCAGGGCCGTCTCCGTGGGGTCCCCCAGGTCCACTCCGTCGGTGTCGCTGGCGTCGTTGCAGAGCATACTGTACACCAGCAGCTGCCGGGGACCGTCCTGGCGCAGATCCAGCTCCGCCGCCGGGATGGACCGGCCCGCTACGTAGCAGTGCTCCACGGTCATCCGGTTCTGGGTCAGGGTGCCCGTCTTATCCGAACAGATTACGGACACGCTCCCCAATCCCTCCACCGCCTGGAGCTTGCGGATGATGGCGTGTTCCCGGGCCATCTTCTGGGTGCCGAAAGAGAGGACGATGGTGACGATGGAGCTCAGGGCCTCGGGGATCGCCGCCACTGCCAGCGCCACAGCGAAGAGAAAGGCGCTGCCCACGTTCTCGCCCCGCAGGACGCTGACCCCGAAGAGCAGCGCGCACAGGGCCAGAATGATCACCGAGAGCCGCCGGCCAAACTGGTCCAGACTCCGCTGCAAAGGCGTCTTCTGCTCTCCGGCGGACTGGAGCAGGCCGGCGATCTTGCCCACCTCGGTGTCCATTCCGATATTCGTGACCAAGTAGGTCCCCCGACCGTAGGTGACAAAGCTCCCTGAATAGAGAAAGTTGGTCCGGTCCCCCAGCGGGACCTCTCCTTCGATGGCCTCCGTCTGCTTCTCCACCCCCAGGCTCTCGCCGGTGAGGGCGCTCTCGTCCACCTTCAGACTGTGGCTCTCCAGCAGACGTCCGTCCGCCGGTACCACGTCCCCGGCCTCCAACAGTACCAGGTCTCCCACTGTGAGCTCCCGGGTGGGCAGCGGTGTCACTGCCCCGCCCCGAATCGCCTTGGCCTCCGGACCGGAGAGGGTTTTCAGACTGCTCAGTGAGCGCTCCGCCTTGGCCGTCTGGACCGTCCCCAGCACCGCGTTCAGGGTGATCACCAGCAGGATCACCGCCATGCTCTCCAGATCCCCCAGGAACCCGGAGACAATGGCGGCCACAATGAGGATCATCACCAGAAAATCCCGGAACTGCTCCAGAAAGACCCGGAACAGGCTCTTTCGCCTGCCCTCCGCCAGCGCATTGGGACCCCACCGCTTCTGCCGGGCCCGAATTTCCTCCTCGGTCAAGGGCTTGGGTCCGCCGTTCACCTGTTCCAGAACTTCCGCCACCGTCTGCTGATAATAGGCTTTCATCCGCTCTCCTCCTTTTTCCCTTCTATTCTTCCCGCGTTTTCCAGCTTTCCCTCCTGAAAGGGAAAAGAAAAAGACCTTTATTGCAGAGCAATTCTGCAATAAAAGTCTCACCGTTTCCCTGCGGCACCGGGGTTCCCCTCGGAACACCGTACTGACGACACCGCAAACGCAATCCTGCGTCGGTTACTCCCTTTTATGTAGGCTTACTATACGCAATTTTCCCGCCGCTGTCAACCACTTTTTTCCTACGCGGAGTGGAGAACGGCCCTTTCCAGACTGCGCCGCCGGCTCACCCACTCCTGGAACAGGATCATGGCGCACCAGCCCAGTCCGGTGGCCAGGGCCACAGACCGCAGGCCCCACTCGGCCGGGAACAGGTAGGTGAACAGTACCCGAAGGGTGATCTGGAGCAAGGTCGCGTAGAAGGCGGCGCTGATCCGTCCCAGTCCCCGGAAATAGCCCTGAAAGCTGTTGCCCCAGAAGGAGAGCAGGTAGAGCAGGCACATGACTTTCAGATAATCGCCGGCGGCCTGAAGGGCAGCGGTGTTTCCGGCGGAGATGAGCAGGGACAGGGCAGGCTGGCGCAGGAATACCAGCAGCAGACTCAGGACCACGCTGGTTCCCATCATCAGCCGCAGACCCCGGCGCATTCCCTCCCGCATCCGGTCGGGCTGGCGTGCCCCGGCGTTCTGGGCCACAAAGACGGACAGAGCCGCAGCGCCGCTGTCCCCAAAGGCCAGAAACAGGTTTTCTATGCAGGATGCCGCAGTATATGCGGTGATGGCCACGGTGCCCATGGCGTTGATGGCGCTCTGAACCAGCAGCTTGCCGCAGTAGAGACTGGACTGCTGAAGGGCGGACATGGCGCCATACTGGGTGGACTGGCGAAAGAGCGAACGCTGAAACACCAGGTCCCGGCGGGTCAGGCGCAGCTCCGGATAGCGCCGGAACAGGTAACCGCCGCAGAGCAGCGCGGACAGGGCCTGAGAGAGCACAGTGGCCAGGGCCGCGCCGGTGACGCCCATCCGCAGTCCCGCCACCAGAAGCAGATCCAGTCCGATGTTGCACACCATGGCCGCCGCCAGAGCGTACAGGGTCACGCTGGTCCGTCCCATGGCCCGGAGCAGGGACGCCAGCAGGTTGTACAGGCATGTGAAGAACAGCCCCGCGAAAATCCAGATCAGGTAGCGGGCACAGTCCGCCTGCAGCTCCGCCGGGGTCCGGATCAGGCCCAGAATGGGCCGCAGAAAGAGCAGTCCGCCAGCTGAGAGAGTCAGCGTGACCCCTGCGGAGATGACGCCGGTGGTAAACAGGTACTTGCGCAGACCGGAGTAGTCCTCCGCCCCGTAGGCGTTGGCGTAGAGGATGGAAAAGCCCACGCTCAGCCCGATGAGCAGGTAGGTGAACAGATGCATCACGCTGCCCGCCACGCCGATGGCCGAAAACGCTCCGTCGCCGGCCGCCTTGCCCACGATCATCATGTCCACGGTGTTGTAAAACTGCTGGATCAGATTGCCCGCCAGCAAGGGCAGCGCCAGCCGGATCAGCTGCCGGTCAATGCTGCCCTGGGTCAGAGTCACTCCGTTCATTGTGCCGCCTCCCTTTGTCCTGCCCATCTTACGCGCTTTTTCGGCGGTTGTAAAATGCATATTTCCGTGTTATAATATAATCACTTTGTTATATATGGAGGGACACCATGACCCACGCAGATATGGAGGCCTTTCTGGCCATTATGCGCCACGGCAGCATCACCGCGGCGGCCGAGGCGCTGTTTATCACCCAGCCCGCCCTGTCCCGCAAGCTGAAATCCCTGGAACAGGAACTGGGCTTCCGGCTCTTTGAGCGGGAACAGGGCCGGCATCGCCTCACCCTCACCAGCAAGGGCCAGGAGTTTGTGCCGCTGGCCGAAAAGTGGATGGCGCTGCACCGGGAGACCGAGTTTTACAAGTCCGGCGACGCTCAGGCCACCCTGAAAATCGGCGCGGTGGACAGCATTCACACCTATCTGCTCCCACCGGTGCTCCAGGCGCAGCTCATGCGGCACCCCGAGGTGCGGCTCTCCCTGACTCTGGTCCACGACTGGACCGCCTACAGCGAGATCTCCGAGCGCAAGTGCGATCTGGCCTTTGTGGACGCCGTCTACTACGCCGCCCATGTCCGCTCCACTCCCATGTTTCGGGACCGGATGGTGGTGGTCAGCCGGACCCCGTTCCAGACCACCTGCCTGTCTCCCTCCTCCCTGGACTGCGCCCGGGAGGTCTGCGTCAGCTGGACGCCGGAGTTTTTGGAGTGGCACGACTACTGGTACGGTATCAGCAATCCCCCCAAGGTCAGCGTGGATAAGATGTCCCTGATGGAGTACTTCCTGACCGAGAGCAACACCTGGGCGCTGATGCCCTACACGGCCGCCCGGGCACTGGCCCGCCGGGGTGATTACTACCTGTGCGAGCTGGACGCTCCCCCTCCGGATCGGACCTGCTATCTCCTTCAGGACAGCGTCAACTCCACTCCGCCCTGCGAGGCTTTCCTGGAGATCTTCCGCCAGACCCTCCGCGCAAACCCCGATTTGGAGGCGCTGGTTTGAAGCTGGGGCTCTGGCAAGGGCAGAGCCCTTGCATCCCGCCAGGGACGCTGTCCCTGGACCCTGCAAGCCTTTTTGGAAAAAGGCTTGACCCAAAAACTCATTGCGCTGCGCGCTCGTTTTATATGTAACGCAAAAGAATACGCCGATTTTCATCGGCGTAACGGGATTATAGTAGCATAAGTTTTCTTTAGCCGGCGTATGCCGGCTTTTTCTTGCCTTGCAATCCATAGGCGCGCAGCGCAAAAAGAGTTTGGGGGCGCCCTTTACAAAGGGCGCTGGGGGTCCAGGGGGCAAAGCCCCTTGGCGGATTCTTAAGGCAGCACCTTAAGACGGAGCAGAGCCCCGGCGGCGGTGCCGCGACTTCACGTTGGTGGAAATTTCGCTGAGAGCGGCGGCAGCCTCCATGTCCAGCTTGCGGCTGCGGGCCAGATCCCCCAGTGAGATCATGCCCACCAGCTTGCCCTGCTCCACCACCGGCAGCCGCCTCACCTGATGGGCCGCCATTCTGGCAGCTGCGGCGTGAGGATCGTCGCCGGGTCCCACCGTCTCCAGGTTCCGGCTCATAATATCCGACACCGGCACCCGGGACGGATCCTGATCCACCGCCACGCAGCGGGTGATAATATCCCGGTCGGTGACAATGCCCCGCAGATGCCCGTCGTAGCTGCACACGGGCAGCGCTCCCAAATTATGCCGGGTCAGCAGGCGGGCCGCCAGTGCGGCGCTCTCCTCCGGCGCGATGGTGACCACCGAACCGCTCATGCAATCTCGAATCTGCATCGTAACTCCTCCTTCGCTCAGCATTCCCCTGGGCCTTTCCCCTAGTATGCCCGCCTTTTTCCTCCGGGATACCCCGTCACCCTTGACAGCAACGGTTCTGTGTGCTATTTTAAGTGTACATACACGAAAGAAGGGATTCCCATTTCCAAGAAGGACTTTCTTCCCCCTGTGGCCGAGTGCCACTGTCTCAACCTGCGGCGGCTCACGCTGCAAACCGTCGAACAATACGACCAGTACGTCCGGCCCGCTGGCATCACCATCCAGCAGTTCTCCCTGATGCGCCATCTGCACTTTTTGTCCCCTATCTCCGTGACAGAGCTGGCGGAGGCCATGGGGCTGGACCGAACCACCCTGTCCCGCAACCTGAAGGTGCTGGAAAAAAAGGGACTGGTCTGCGACGACCTCCCCATCGGCCGTCAACGTCAACTCATGCTCTCTCAGGAGGGTCAGCGGGTCTTCGCTCAGGCCGAAGCGCTCTGGCAGAAGGCGCAGCACTCCTTTGAGGACAGGCTGGGACCGGAGCGGATGGCACAGCTCAACGAAATTTTACAGCTGCTGCTGGCCAATTCGGAAGAAAAATAGCGTCAGCTTTTTTCTTCACTCCGACGTGTATGTACACGAAAAAGAGGAGTTATTTTTATGAAGGACAGACAACTGGCACAAGAAATCTATGATATGGCAATTTCCTGCGGCTTTGACAACTGCGGCATCATCCCCATCGCGGACATGGATGGATACGCGGCCCGGCTCCAGGAGCGGCTGGAGCGCGTCCCCCAGAGCGCTCCCTTTTACCAGCAGATCGACGGTATGACCCACATCGCCCAGCGGTTTCCCTGGGCCAAGTCCCTGGTGATCTGCACCACCTGGCTGGGCAAATACCGGTACCCCGCACCCCTCCGGGGCAAGTACGGCAAAGCCTTCCTGCTCTCCGCCAGCAGTGACCGGAGCTGCCAGGCCTATCAGGAAAAGCTGCGCTTTGAACAGTGGCTGCGGGACCGCGGCATCCGCAGTGAGGGCGGTGACAGCTACGGCCACATCAAGGTGGGTTCCCTGCGCTGCGCCGCCATGATGGCGGGACTGGGCATCATCCGTAAGAACAACTTCTTTTACAGCGAAAAGGGCTCCTATGTGGAGCTGGAGGGCTACGTCATCGACCGGGAATGTGAGCTGAAACAGGAGTGCAATCTGCCGCCCTGCGGCGAGCACTGCACCCTCTGTCAGGACGTCTGCAAAACCCGGGCCCTCTCCGCGCCCTACACCATGAATCCCCTGGCCTGTGTGTCCTTCTGGACCACCTTCGGTCAGGGCCAGGTCCCGCCCATGCTGCCGGAGCCTCTGCTGGAGGAGTGGATCTGCGGCTGTGACAACTGTCAGGATGCCTGCCCGTACAATCGCCACGACTGGGACCAGGGTGAGGATTTCCCCGGGCTCAATGAGCTGGTGGAACGGCTCCAGCCGGAACAGCTGGTGGGCGCGTCCGATGATTTCCTGCGGGATGTGGCCGCACTCCGCTCGGTGGAACATATTACGCCGGAACAGGCCAATACCTTCCGGGTCAACGCAGAGCGAGTTCTGCGCAACCTGGCAAAATAATCTGCAAAAAGAACCGTTTTCTTTTGAAAACGGTTCTTTTGAGTGCAGTTTAGCTGATGTCCTGCTGATCCACCATAGCCACGGTGATCTCACCCAGGGCATCGTACTCCACCGGCTCCTCCGACTTCTCGCTGGAGCTGGCGTCTGCCGTCTGATTCTCAGCGTTCTCTTTGGGCCGGTAGACCGTGAGGGTCACCTGATGGCCGATCTCGAAATCGGCGGCGTACTCCTTGAAATCCGCCACATCAGTGTATAACTTGCCATCAATGGCGGTGATCAGGTCGCCGGCCTTGAGGCCCTTGGCGGCACAGTCCGATTTCTCGTTGACTTTGGCGATCACCAGACCCGCCCTGGTCTCTTTTTTCTGGGCGGTCTCCTCATCCACGCCATAGCAGGTGATGCCCAGCACAGGCCGGCTGATGCCGCCGTCTTTGGCCAGCGCCTCGATGATCTCCTTGGCGGTGGTGGTGGGCACGGCAAAGCCCAATCCCTCTACGGTGGTGCTGGAGGAGACCATCTTCATGTTGTTGATCCCCACCACCTGACCGTAGATGTTCAGCAGCGGGCCGCCGGAGTTCCCCGAATTCAGCGCCGCTGTGGTCTGGATCAGGGTCATGGAGTAGCCGTTCAGGGTCACGTCCCGGTTGATGGCGGAGATGATGCCGTTGGTCAGCGTCCCCCGGAAGGTGGCGCCCAACGGGTCCCCGATGGCCAGGGCCTCGTCGCCCACGGTCAGCTCTCCGGCGTCGCCGAATTCCGCCGGGATCAGCCCTTCCGCGTCAATTTTCAGCAGGGCCAAATCCGTCTGGGGATCGCTGCCCACCAGCAGGGCGTTGTACTCCTTTTCGTCTCCGGTGGTGACAGTGGCCGTGGACTGTCCTCTGACCACGTGGGCACAGGTGATGATGTAGCCGTCCTCGGTCAGGACTATGCCGGTACCGGAGCCGCTGCTGTCGTCGTTTTCCACGGTGATGCTGACCACAGAGGGCTCACACTTTTTGTACAGCTCCTCGTAGGTCAGAGCCTCGAGGCCCTGACTGCTCTTCAGCTCCAGGGTCACGCCGCTGCTGTCTCCGTCATAGCGCTCCAGGGACTGATCGCTGCTGTCCTCCTCCTGGCTGTAGTTCCAGGCGTCGTCACCGCCATCCTCGCCCCGGTTGCTGAACCCGGAATCTCCTCCGGCCATGGCCGACACCGCTCCGCTCAGATGGAACAGCACGGACCCGACCACCAGGGCGATGATAATCAGCACAATCAGAATCGTCACCAGCAGCCGCAGGTCCAGACTCTGGATCCACTGAAGCAGGCTTTTGCGCTCTTTCCGCTTTTTACGGGGCTGTGAAGCCGATTTTTTCCGTTTTTCCGGCCTGTTCGGCTGCTTTGGACCGGTTTTCTGCTGTCCGGACCCGCTGGCACCAGACTTTTTCTGTTCACCGGCCGGAGCGGAAGGGACAATGGTGGCCTGGACCCGGGGCTGTCTACGGCGGGCCGGACGGGGCAGATTGTTCCAGATCGCCGCGTCGTCCGGGTCCTCCTCTTCCCCAGCGGGAGCAGCCTCTGCCGATTTTGCCGGCTGCTCCGGTTCCGGTTTCTCAGACACGGACGGTTCCGGCTGCTCCGGTTCCAGTTTCTCAGACACAGGCGGCTCCGGCTGTTCCGGTTTCGCAGCACCTGCTTCCTCCTCCGGAACCGGCTCCTCCACCCGCTTCTCCTGGAGCATCCCCTCCGGGGTCATCTCCCAGGTGATCTTCTCCCGGGTCCGGGTCTCCTTCGGGCTTGCTTCCTCACGCTTTTCTTTTTCTTCGTTCATAACAACCTCCCACACCCTTTCGTCCCCTTGGGGAAAGGCTATGCCGCTTCTGCCACCGTCATTCCGCCAGGGTCAGGGTGAAGATAAATTCGGTCACGCCATCCTCGCTGGTCACCGTGATGGTCTCCTTCAGGCTGTTGAGTATGGTCTTGACAATGTACAGGCCCAGACCAACGCCCTCCTTGTCCAGACTCCGGGAACGGTCGCTCTTGTGGAACCGGTCGAAGATTTTATCCAGCTCCTCCGGCGCGATGGTCTCGCCGATGTTGCGCACCCCGATGTACGCCTTCCGGCCCTTGGTCTGGATGGACAGGCGGATGGCGGTGCCCGGAGTGGAGAATTTAATGGCGTTGTCCAGCAGGTTATAGCACACCTGGGTGACGGCGTCCGGGTCTCCCCAGACAATGGTGGGGCCGTCCGGGAACTGGACGTCGATATCCAGACCGCGGCTGGTAATCCGGCCCTCCAGGCTGATCATCACCCGGGCCATGGTCTCCACGATGTCAAAGCGCAGCTGGCAGGAGTCGGTCTGGTACTGGGCCTCGGTCCGGCTCGCGTCCAGCATCCGCCGCACCAGCCGGCTCAGCCGCCGGGTCTCGGTGGAGATCACCCGCAGGGCGTCCGCCTCCTTCTCCGGCGGGATGGTGCCGTCCAGGATGCCGTCGGCAAAGCCGGAAATGGTCGTCATGGGCGTCTTCAGCTCGTGGGACACGTTGGCCACAAACTCCCGCCTCTGGCTCTCGGTCTCGGCGATGGAGTCGGCCATGCTGTTGAAGGCGTTGGCCAGCTCCCTGATCTCATCCTTCCGGCCGTAGTCGCTGAGCCGCAGGTCGTACTCGCCCATGCCGAACCGGCGCACCATCTCCGCCATCTCCTTGAGCGGTTTCACCTGCTGGATGCCCGCGAAGGTGCAGGAGACAAAGGCCGCGCACAGCACCACCAGAGCGGTAAAGATGAAGATGGTGGCCTGATCCCGCCACAGCCCCGTGAGATTGGCCATGCTGGAGGTGATCATCGCCACTCCCACCAGCGTGCCGTCCGGGCTCACATGCAGTGGAACCCCCACCACGAACCGCTCCTTGCCGTACACCCCCAGGTCCGAGGTGCCCGCAAACTGCTCCGATTTCAGCAGCTCCTGCATCACCTTCCCGGAGATCCGGCTGCCCGTGGAGGGCCCATGGTCCCCCTTGTCCGCCAGGTAGGTGTACAGCACCGTGCCGTCTGTGTCGCACACCAGCAGGTCAGACCCGGCAATCCCCGAGATGGTGCCCAGGCAGGCCAGGTAATTGCTGTCGGTGAGCGGGGTCTCCTGATCCAGCATCTGGGACGTGAGCCGGGCCACGTAGCCCGCCTCCTCCTCCAGAGCGCTCTTCTTCTCCTGCAGCATATACTGATAGCTCAGGTACATGAACCCGGTGCTCAGCAGGGCGAACGCCAGCAGAATCATGCCGGCCGTCAGGAAAAAATGCCGCTTAAACAGGCTGTCCCTCACCAGATTCCCTCCTTTCGCCGGGGTGCTTTCCGCTTACTCCCCCAGCAGCTCAAATTTATAGCCTACGCCCCAGACCGTCTTGATGCTCCACTGGTCCGAGACCCCTTCCAGCTTCTCCCGCAGCCGTTTGATATGCACGTCCACCGTCCGGGAGTCGCCGAAGTAGTCAAAGCCCCACACCTCGTCCAGCAGCTGGTTCCGGGTGAAGACCCGGTTGGGCGTGGAGGCCAGGTGGTAGAGCAGCTCCATCTCCTTGGGCGGTGTATCCACCCGCTTGCCGTCCACCAGCAGCTCGTAGGAGTCCATGTCGATCACCAGCTTGTCGTAGGTGATCTTCTTGCGCTGCTGCTCCTCGCCGCCGTAGCGCCGGAGCACCGCGTGGATCCGGGCCATGACCTCCTTCATCTCGAAGGGTTTTACGATGTAGTCATCCGCTCCCATCTCCAGGCCGCTGACCTTATCCTCCAGCTCCCCCTTGGCGGTCATCATAATGATGGGCGTCTGATCGGTCTCCCGGATCTTTCGGCAGACCCCCCACCCGTCCAGCACCGGCAGCATGATGTCCAGCAGGACCAGATCCGGCCCAAAGCTGTGGAACAGGGTGACTCCCTGTCCGCCGTCACTGGCCACCTGGGTCTCAAAGCCCTCCTTTTCCAGGTAGAGCTGGAGCAGTTGGGCGATGTTGCTGTCGTCTTCCACGATTAACACTTTGATTGCCATTGGAACCCTCTTTTCTTATACTCCATAAAAGCGGCAGGTCACTTTTTCGCTTTTTTAAGCCTATCATTACCATTATAGGCGGAAATCCGATCGTTAGGGTGAATTTTTTGTAAATCACCCGGACAACTGACCGTATCCCGCCGCCAGCACCCGGGCGCAGGCCAGCTGCACTGCCCCCGACACGCCGGGATGCTGCCACAGCAGTCCGGCCAGCGCCGCCAGATACCGTCCCAGCGCCGGACCGCCCTCCCGGCTTCTGGACGGGTACTCCGCCGCCTGTTGGAGCAGGGTCCGCTCTTCCCGGGACCAGTCCACCGGCAGCGCGGTTCCCTTCCGGTCCGCCACCACAGTCATGCGCCGGGCCATGTACCGGACCCGCCAGGCGGGATTGCCGTCGTCCTGACGGGCCGCCAGTGCGGGATCTGGCCTCTTCTTCCCGTCGCTCCGGCAGAGAAACCGCCAGTCTCCCGGGTCAATGGCTGCGGGAAATGCGGGAATAGGCGGCACGGGCGTGTCCACAGTGGGCCCGGGCACTACGATCGCCCTTGCCACGGCGGCGTACCATTCCGGTGACAGGCGCAGATTGATGTAGCCTTTTTCCGCCTCGGCCCGGTCAAACCAACTGCCGGTCAGGTCCACCTTCCGGGCCAGGGAAGCCGCCAGCTGCTCCGGGTTCATCTGCCGCCGGGCCGCCAGCGCAAAGGCCCCGGGACTCGCGCACCAGTCCTCCCGCATCCGGCAGCGCCGGGTGACCGGCTCACCTGCCGCCTGGGCGATCCGCTCCGCCGCCTGGGCCAGCGCCTGTTCCAGGTAATCCTCCATGCCGTCCTCCCTCCGCCGAAACAAAAAGGACCGCAGTGGGTACGTCAGAACGCACTGCGCACCCTTCTGCGGTCTGTGGGGTCTGTCTTACTGGGGCATCGCACCGCTCTGGGCGGCGGCTGCACCGTTCACTTCCCGCACGTTGATGTGAAATTCATTGCTGCCCGCCATGGCGTGGTCGATCTCAATGTCATACTTGATGTCGATCTGGCCGCCGGACTCTCCCAGGGTATTGTGCATCTTCTCCGTGCGCACGCCCACCGACATATTCCCGTAGGGCGTCTCATAGATGGAGTAGTGCCGCCGGCCCAGTTCAAAGACCATCTGGAGGCAGACCGTCCCCACCCGCACCATGCTCACCTGCTCCGGAAATACCTGGAAGCTGGTGATGGTGCCCTGGAGCCCGGTGATCTCGGTCTCCTGATAGGACAGGTTATAGCCTCCTGCCACCGTGGACAACACGCCCGGCGTGACCAGCTCTACGCTGTCCTGGTCCACGCCATTCAATTTCTGCAACCCCTTGATGGAGATCATCACGTCTTTTTTCATTCCATTCACCTGATCCTTTCCCCTGAGGCGTTGATCTGGCCCTTGGTTTCCTTGCTTCAATCGTTTCCCACGCTGACCTGCTCCACCGGCTCGGTGACCGGCCGGCCCAGGAACAGAGAGGCCAGGCTGGCAAAACCCTCGGTGGAATCGCTGACGTACCAGCGGCAGCCGCCGGTCTGGGCCGGGTCCGCAGCTTGTCCCGACTCTCTCAGGTAGGCGCACACCCGCCGGGCCACTGCCGCGCCCGAGTCCACCAGGGTCACCTGGGATCCCATAAAGTTCCCGATGACCTCCCGCAGCAAGGGATAGTGTGTACAGCCCAGCACCAGGGTATCCACCCCGGCCTCCTTCAGCGGTGTCAGGTACTCCGCCGTCACCGTCTCGATGACCACGTCGCCGGGCCGGGTCCTGCCGTTCTCCACCAGCGGCACGAACAGCGGACAGGCCAGCGGATATACGGTCGCCGCCGGGTCCAGCCGGGCGATGGCCCGCTCATAGGCGCCGGTGCGGATGGTGGCACGGGTGGCGATGAGGCCGATTTTCTGGTTGCGCGTGCCCTCTGCCGCCTGGCGGGCGGTGGGCTCCACTACGCCGAACACGGGGATGTCCTGCTCCGCCTGGAGCTCCTCCAGCGCTGTGGAGGACACGGTCCCGCAGGCTACCACCACCGCTTTCAGATCGAAGGTGCGCAGGAAGGCAACGTCCTGCCGGGCGTAGCGTATAATGGTATCGCGGGACCGGCCGCCGTAGGGTACCCGGCCGGTATCCCCGAAGTAGATCATGGTTTCGTTGGGCATCTGCGCCGCCAGCTCCCGCACTGCGGTCAAGCCGCCCAGGCCCGAGTCAAATACCCCGATGGGTCGATTGTCCATTTTTGTCTCTGCCTTTCTCCAGGGGGTGTTACCCCCTGGACCTCTCCGGGGCTTTGCCCCGGACCCCAGCAAGGGCTCTGCCCTTGCATCCCGCAAGCCTTTTCAAAAAGGCTTGACCGAAAAGTTTCATCGCACTGTGCCGCCATGCGGCACAGTGCTGGAATACGGCGCTCACCGTAATACCGAGCAGTCCAATACCAGTTATCATATCCGATTCCGACCCGGAACACAAGGGCCTTTGCGCAATATTCCGTTTGACATTACGGGAAAATCGATTATACTAAAATTTCAAGAGGGTTTCCGTTCCCCGCGGAGCACCCCTCACACGCACGCACTTCATGCCCTGATAAAGGAGGTTATCCGTGATGCAGTTTGAATTGACGGAAAAGCAGTACCGCCGTCTGCTGGACATGGTCTATATCGGAAACTGGATTCTCAACTCCGCCCGGGGTCAGGATCGCTTCTCCGACTACGACGAGGTGGAATCCCTCCTGTTTGCCAAGTCCTTCTCCACCGATATGAAGGATCTGGCGGAGCTGTGGCACGGTCAGGCCGTACCCAGCCGCGCCTTTGTCACCGGCGGCATCCACGAGGCCATTGCCGACTATGAGGACTCGGTGTTCTTCGATATCCTCGCCGAGGAGCTGGCCCGCCGGGATATGGAGGATGTGCCCATCGATGAGCACAACTACCCGGAGCTGCTCCAACGGGTAGAGGAATATATGACCGAATTTGAGCTCCACGGCACGGACAACGTGCAGGTGGAGACCGACGTCTAAGCAGACACCGCCTGCCGGGAAGCTCCCTGACAGGCGGTATTTTTCTGCGCTCTTTATGCCCGGTTGTCCCAGGGCCACCGGGTGTGCTCGGCAAAGTACTCCCGGGTCTGGTCGGCGTTGTGCATGACCTCCCGGGTCAGAGCCTCGAAGTCCGGGAATTTCCGCTCGGGCCGCAGGTACTTGTAGAACTCCATACGGATCTCCTGGCCGTACAGATCTCCGTTGTAGTCCAGGATAAAGCCCTCCACGCTGATGTGGTTGTCGTCCTCCACCGTGGGCCGCATGCCGATGTTGGTGACGGCGATCTCCACCGTGTCCCCGATGTGGACCCGGGTGGCGTAGACGCCCAGTGCGGGCACGATCACGCCGGGCGCGAAGGCCAGATTCACCGTGGGGAAGCCCAGGGCACTGCCCAGCTTCTTTCCCTTCTCCACCCGGTGGGTGAGGATGTGGGGATGGCCCAGCAGCCGGTTGGCCTGCTCCATCTCGCCGGCCTTCAGCAGCTCCCGAATCCGGGTGGAGTGGATCTCCGCACCGTCCAGCTCCACCATGCCGATGATCTGACAGCCGATGCCCAGCTCTTCGCACTTCTGGCGCAGCCGCTCCGGATTGCCCTGGCCCTTGGCGCCAAAGTGGTTGTCACTGCCGGTGATCACGCAGACCGCACCCAGCTCGCCCACCAGGTAGTCCTCCACGAACTCGTCCCAGGGCTGGTGCATCATCTTCTCGTTGAACTCCGCCAGGATCACTTCCTCAATGCCGTAGTAGTGCTTCATAATCCACACCCGGTCCTGGTTGGAATTGATCAGCGGCATTGGCCGGCCGGTCACTGCCGCGCCGGGATGCCGGTCAAAGGACATGACACAGGGCACCGCGTCCAGCCGTTTGGCCTCCTGGACGGTGGCCTCCATCAGCGCACCATGGCCCAGGTGGACCCCGTCAAAAAAGCCTATGGCTATCACTCGTCTTTTTCCATCGCTCACGCTCGCTCACCTCGGGATGTTATTTCTTTATCGTTGCAAAAAAGTGCCGCATTTACTCCTTTGGGACGTCAAAAAAGCTCTTTACAGTCTTTATCTGTCCCTGTTCCAGCCGGCCCAGCATCAGAAAGCTGCCGTCCGAGCCGTAGACCCGGTACAGGCCCTCCTCCGCCTCCCAGTGGAAGGGATTTCCGTTGCGGCACAACCGTTCCGCCCGTCCCCGGACGGTCAGGGCCGGATGGCCGGCGAAAAAACGGTCCACCGGCGTCAGCAGGGCCTCGGCCCGGCCCTCTTCCGCCGCCTGTATGACCTGCTCCATGGTCACCGCGTCCGCCAGGGTGAATCCGGCGGCCCGGGTCCGGCGCAGGGCGTCCATGACCCCGCCGCAGCCCAGGGTCTGTCCAATGTCGTGGCACAGAGTGCGGATGTAGGTGCCCTTGGAACAGCCGATCCGGAGGGTGTAGTGATCCGGCCCCTCCTGGCTGAGAATCTCCAGGGCGGAGATGGTCACGGGACGGGGTTTTCGCTCTACGGTCTTGCCCTTCCGGGCCAGCTCGTAGAGCTTTTTTCCATTCCGCTTCAGGGCCGAGTACATGGGCGGCACCTGGAGAATGTCCCCGCGGAACCGGGGCAGCACTTCCTCCAGCGCCTGCCGGTCACAGTCCACCTTATGTTCCGCCACCACCTGGCCGGTGCTGTCCTGGGTATCGGTCTCCACACCCAGCCGCAGACCGGCGATGTACTCCTTGTCGCCCGACTCGGCAAACTCCACAGCCCGGGTGGCCCGGCCCACAAAGACGGGCAGGACCCCGGTGGCCATCGGGTCCAGGGTGCCGGCGTGGCCCACCCGCCGCTCGTCCAGCAGCCGGCGCAGCTTGCCGCACACGTCCATACTGGTCCAGCCCGCGGGCTTGTCCATCACAATGATTCCGTTGGCCATGACAACTCCCCCTGTTCTGTGCGTTGTCCGCCTTCAGCGGTCGAAAAAGTCTCCCAGATGCCGGCGGATGTAGGCGGTACAATGGGCGTCCAGCGGCTCCCGCTGGTACAGGTCGTAATAGGCCTCGTCGAATGCGTCAAAGGGATAGCGCTCGTTCTGGGCCTCAAAGTCCTCCGTGCTGTGGATGATAAAGCTGTCCAGCTGGGTCACGTCGATGTCGTTTTCGGTCACAAAGTCGTGGAACAGCTTCCGGTAGGACTCCGCGCCCACCTGGGTCAGCGCTTCCTCCAGCTCCGGCGCCGTCTCCCGGCTGGAATTGACAAAGTACTGACACAGGCCGCCATTCTGGACCTCCCGGTCAAAGGTATCCACCGTGTAGACCGCCCGCCGGGCCAGCGACTCCTCCGCCAGCGCCTTTCCGTCCTCCAGACGGCACAGCCGGAAGGATACGCAGTTCCACAGCTCCTCGTCGGACAGCTGTTCCGCCTCCGCTCTGGTCATGGCACGGTAGCGGGCGGCCTCTTCCAGCTCCGCCTTGGCCTGCATGCCCACCGCCTTGGCCCGGGCAAAGGACTCCTTGATTGTCTTGATCAGTCCCATAGCTTATCCTCTCAGCTCCTGAAAAATGGCGTTGTAAACCAGCTCACGCACGTGCTCCTCGCCGCCAAATACGGTGGCGCCCGCCGCCGCCGGATGGCCGCCGCCGCCCAGCTGATTGCAGATGCGGTTGGAGTCGGCATAGCTCTCCACGCTGCGCAGAGAGACCTTCCACTCGCCGGGGGTCAGCTCCCGCAGCGTCGCGGCGCACTCCACCCCCTCGATGGAGGCGGCGAAGGAGGCCAATTCCTCGCAGTCGCCCTCGTCGGCGTCCACGCTGGCCTTGTCCGACAGGGAGACCTTGCCGATGCACACCTTGCCGCCGGCGTAAAAACGCTCGCTGGCCAGCACCATGGCCTCCAGACGCAGCCGCTTGAAGCTCCGGGTCTGGAAGAAGTGCTTGTTGATCCGGCGGAAATCGCCGTACTCCATCAGCGCCGCCCCAATCCGATGGGTCTCCGGCGTGGTGTTGGAGTAGATGAAGCCGCCGCAGTCGGTGGCAATGGCGATATACAGGGCCTTGGCGATCTGCTCGTCCAGCACGCCCAGCTGCCGACAGACCCGGAAGAGGATCTCGCCGCAGGCCGCGGCGTTGGGATCCAGGCAGAGCTCCCGGGCATAGCCGTCATTGGAGACGTGGTGGTCCACGCACACCTCCACCCGGCCCCGGTAGGCCTGGTGGCCGCCCTGGGGCAGCAGGTGTTCCGTGGCGATGTCCACCGCGATCACGTGGTCGGGCATATAGTCGTCCGGCGCCCAGCGGAAGGTCAGGTATCCCTCAAAGTTCTGAAGGTCCCCCGGGTTGCGGAGGAGGTAGGCGGTCTTGCCCAGCTTGTTCAGGGCCAGGCACAGGGCCGAGGCACAGCCTAAGGTGTCCCCGTCCGGCCGCACGTGGGTGAGAATCAGAAAGTTGTCGTTCTGACGCAGCCACTGGACCAGTGCCCGTTCCGTCATGCGTCCTCGCCCCCTTCCTCTTCCACCTTCGCCATGGGATCCGAGCTGGGCCCCACCGGTTCCGCGTCCTTGAGCTTCCCCAGCATGCCGAGAACCCGGTTGCCCTGGTCAATGGAGTCGTCCGGCGTGAAGATCAGCTCCGGCGTATAGCGCAGGGTCATTCGCTTGGCCAGCTCCCGGCGCAGGTAGCCCGACGCCGATTTCAGACCACGGATCATGTCCTTCACGTCGCTCTTATCCAGGGCGCTGACGTATACTTTACAATAACGCAGGTCGGCCGTCGTGTCCACACGGGTGATGGAGATCAGTCCCCGGACCCGCGGGTCCTTCAGCGTGGGAATCAGCTCGGACAGCTCCCGCTTAATATCATCGTTGATGCGTACAATTCGATAACCTGCCATAGGCTTCTCCTTTTCGCAGGGGCGCTGCCCCTGCACCCCGCCATCCTTTTTGTAAAAAGGATGGATCGAAAAACTTTTTTCGCTCACGCCCTTTCATCAGACGCGATACGGAGTCTTATTTTTTCTCACGTTGCGTACCGTGACGCCTCGCAGAGTTCCGTCCGCCTGCGGCGGCGGAAAAAAATCAAATTTCTTTTTTCTGACGACATGCGCGTCAGAAAAAAGACTTCTCAGGGCACCAGTGCCGCCCCCACAGGGGGAGGCACGCAGTGCACTGCAAACTCGTGGAAGGCCTGCCTTTCACGAAAGAATCAGCGTTCGATCTCCTGCATCTCGAAGCACTCGAAGATGTCACCGGGCTTGATATCGCTGAACTTCTCCAGCGTGATGCCGCACTCGTAGCCGGCCACCACTTCCTTGACGCTGTCCTTGAAGCGCTGGAGGGATGCGATCTCGCCCTCGTGGATGACGATGCCATCCCGGACCAGACGCAGCTGCGCCGTACGGGTGACCTTGCCCTCGGTGACGTAGCTGCCGGCCACGATGCCCACGTTGGAGATCTTGTAGACCTTGCGCACTTCCACGCGGCCCAGCTCCACTTCCTTGAACTTGGGCGCCAGCATGCCCTTCATAGCGGCCTCGATCTCCTCGATGCACTCGTAGATGACCCGGTACATCCGCATATCCACCTTGTTGCGCTCGGCCATGGTTCTGGCGGCGCTGTCCGGACGGACGTTGAAGCCCACCACAATGGCGTTGGACGTGCTGGCCAGCATGATGTCGCTCTCGTTGATGGCACCGACGCCGCCGTGAATAACCCGGACCCGGACCTCCTCGTTGGAGATCTTCTCCAGATTCTGCTTGACGGCTTCCACACTGCCTTGGACGTCGGCCTTGACGATGATGTTCAGGTCCTTGACCTCGCCCTCCTGAATCTGGGAGAACAGATCGTCCAGGCTCACCTTCTTGGCCAGCGGCGCGTTGAGGGCGTCCTTCTTCTCCTGCTTCCGCTGCTCGGCCAGCTCACGGGCCATCCGCTCGTCGGCCACGGCGTAGAAGTCGTCGCCGGCGCCGGGCACCTCGCCCATACCGGTGATCTCCACCGGGACGGAGGGGCCGGCGGTTTGGATCTTCTGCCCCTTGGCGTTGGTCATGGCACGGACCCGGCCCACGGCGGTGCCGGCGATGATCACGTCGCCTTGGTGCAGGGTGCCGTTCTGCACCAGCAGGGTGGCGATGGGGCCGCGGCCCTTGTCCAGCCGGGCCTCGATGACGGCGCCGTGGGCGGAGCGGTTGGGGTTGGCCTTCAGCTCCCGCATCTCGGCGGTGAGGACCACCATCTCCAGCAGGTTGTCAATGCCCAGGCCGGTCTTGGCGGAGATGGGGCAGCAGATGGTCTCGCCCCCCCACTCCTCGGGGACCAGGCCGTACTCGGTGAGCTGCTGCTTGACCCGCTCGGGGTTGGCCTCGGGCTTATCCATCTTGTTGATGGCCACGATCACGGGGATCTCTGCGGCCTTGGCGTGGTTGATGGACTCAATGGTCTGGGGCATGATGCCGTCGTCGGCGGCCACCACCAGGATGGCGATGTCGGTGATCATGGCGCCCCGGGCCCGCATGGCGGTGAAGGCCTCGTGGCCGGGGGTGTCCAGGAAGGTGATGGGGGAGCCGTTGACCTCCACCTGGTAGGCGCCGATGTGCTGGGTGATGCCGCCGGCCTCCCCCTCGGCCACCTGGGAGTTGCGGATATAGTCCAGCAGGGAGGTCTTGCCGTGGTCCACGTGGCCCATGACCACCACCACGGGCGCCCGGGGGACCAGGTCCTCCTCCTTGTCCTCGGCGGTGTCGATGAGCTTTTCCTCGATGGTGACGATGACTTCCTTCTCCACCTTGCAGCCCAGTTCCATGGCCACCAGGGCGGCGGTGTCATAGTCGATGATGTCGCTGAGGGAGGCCATGATGCCGTTTTTGATGAGGCACTTGACCACCTCGGCCCCGGTTTTCTTCATCCGGGAGGCCAGCTCACCCACGCCGATCTCGTCGGGGATCTTCACGGTGAGGGGGGTCTTTTTGGCGATCTCCAGCTGGAGCCGGCGCATCTTCTCCTGCTCCTCCTGGCGGCGCTTGTTGCCGAAGTTGCCGCCCTTGCGGTGGTTGCCCCGGCTCTGGATCTTCTGCTTGCCGCTCTGCATCTTGTTGGCCCGTTCCGGCGCCAGGTTTTCCAGGTGCTCGTCATACCGGGCCAGGTTCACGTTG
>OLNN01000374.1_pt1 | contig 49013 bp, 38 predicted proteins | sample 1672141 | NCBI WGS metagenome assembly OLNN01 (sample SAMEA3136652, study PRJEB25190) | human gut metagenome | biome: human gut; feature: human-associated habitat; material: faeces | place: Austria | collected 2013
GCATCTACGTCACGGCGGGGGCTATCCTCGTCGGCGTGCCCATCGGCCTGCTGACCGCCATTTATATGTCCAGGTTTGCCTCGCCCCGCATCAACAAAATCATGCTCCCGGCGGTGCAGCTGCTGGCGGGTATCCCGTCGGTCGTGTACGGCTTCTTCGGCATGATCGTGCTGGTGCCCGCCGTGCAGGCCATGGTCAAGACGCCCTTCTTCAAGACGGTGCTCCACGTCAAAAGCGGCAAGGGCATGAGCCTTTTCACCGCCGCTGTGCTGCTGGGCATCATGATCCTGCCCACCATCATCACGGTCAGCAAGACGAGCCTGGACGCCGTTCCCAACAGCTACTATGAGGGCAGCCTGGCACTGGGCGCCACCCATGAGCGCAGCGTTTTCTGCGCGGTGCTGCCCGCAGCCAAGTCCGGCGTGCTGTCGGCGGTCATCCTCGGCATCGGCCGCGCCATCGGTGAGACGATGGCGGTCGTTATGGTCGCAGGCAACCAGACATGGATGCCCAAGGGCCTGTTCCAAGGCCTGCGCACGATGACCTCCAACATCGTCATCGAGATGGGCTACGCCGCCGACCTCCACCGCGAGGCGCTGATCGCCACCGGCGTTGTGCTGTTCATCTTTATCCTGCTCATCAACCTCTGCTTCAGCCTTGTGAAAGGGGGCAGCGACCATGCCTGAGATTGCCGCAACACAAACGGCCGCCGATATGACCTACGCAAAACCCCATGAGTTCATGCCCAGCGGCAGTCAGAACCGCCGCGCCGCCCGCGCACAGGCTGCCGCGCTGCGGTGGCTGGTGCGGATCGCCGCCTTCCTGACGGCCGCTGTGCTGGTGTTCCTGATCGGCTACATCCTCGTCATGGGCATCCCCAACCTCAAGCCCGAACTTTTCGCATGGGAGTATAACTCCGAGAATGTCTCGCTGATGCCCGCGCTCATCAATACCGTGCTGATGACCGCCTTCGCGCTGCTTATCGCCACGCCGCTGGGCATCTTTGCCGCCATCTGGCTGGTCGAGTACGCCCGCCGCGGCAGCAAGCTGGTCAAGGTCGTGCGCGTCACCACCGAGACCTTGCAGGGCATCCCGTCCATCGTCTACGGCCTGTTCGGTATGCTGTTCTTCGTCACCCAGCTGCAGTGGGGCTACTCGCTGATCGCCGGTGCGTTTACGCTGGCCATCATGGTATTGCCCGTCATCATGCGCACGACCGAGGAAGCGCTCATCGCCGTGCCCGATTCCTACCGCGAGGGCAGCTTCGGCCTCGGCGCGGGCAAGCTGCGCACGGTGTTCACCATCGTGCTGCCCAGCGCCATGCCCGGCATTTTGTCCGGTGTTATCCTCGCCACGGGCCGCATCGTGGGCGAGACTGCCGCGCTGATCTACACGGCCAGCTCGGTCGCCAAGATCCCCACCAGCGTATTCAGCTCCACCCGTACGCTGGCCGTACATATGTACCTGCTCTCCAACGAGGGTCTCTACATCGGCCAGACCTACGGCACCGCCGTGGTGCTGCTGGTGCTGGTGCTGGCCATCAACTGCCTGTCCGGCTTTCTGGCCGGCAAGTTGGCGAAGAAGTAAAGCCGCCTGCGGGGCGTCGAGGACGCCGCCCCCTACATACACAGCAGCTTGTAGGGGCCGGGCATGCCCGGCCCTCGGCAGACCCATTACCGCTCTGCTTCCGTAAGGCTGAGGGCCGGACATATCCGGCCCCTACGGCTCGGCAAAAGCATATATGCGGTCTATAAACAAGGATATAGCAAAGAGGTCATTTCATGAACAAATTTGAAGTCCGCGGCATGGACCTGTACTACGGCAGTTTCCATGCGCTGAAAAACATCAACATCAACATCCCGGAGAAGGAGATCACCGCCTTCATCGGGCCTTCCGGCTGCGGTAAATCCACGTTTTTGAAGAGCCTGAACCGGATGAACGACCTGGTCGAGGGCTGCCGCATCTCCGGCGACATCAAACTTGACGGCGTGGACATCTATAAGGATAAGATGGACGTCAACGTCCTGCGCAAGCGCGTCGGCATGGTGTTCCAGAAGCCGAACCCCTTCCCGATGTCGATCTACGACAACATTGCCTACGGCCCGCGCACCCACGGCATCCGCAATAAGGCGCAGCTGGACGAGATCGTCGAAAAATCCCTGCGCGGCGCGGCCATCTGGGACGAGGTCAAGGACCGCCTGAACAAGAGCGCACTGGGTATGTCCGGCGGCCAGCAGCAGCGCCTGTGCATTGCCCGCGCCCTGGCGGTCGAGCCGGAGGTCCTGCTCATGGACGAACCCACCAGCGCCCTGGACCCGATCTCGACCTCGAAAGTCGAAGAACTGGCGACCGAGCTGAAAGAGAACTACACCATCGTCATGGTCACCCACAATATGCAGCAGGCCGCGCGTATCAGCGATAAGACGGCGTTTTTCCTGCTGGGCGAGCTGGTGGAAATGGGCCCGACCGAGCGCGTCTTTGCCACGCCGGTGGATAAGCGCACCGAGGATTACATCTCGGGCCGTTTCGGTTGAGGAGGTTTACAATGGGTACAAGTGTACGCAAAATGTACGATGCGGAATTGCTGCAGCTGGACACGATGCTGGCCCGCATGGGCCACGCGGCGGGCGGTGCCATCGAGAGCGCCATGACCGCCCTGCGCACCGGCGACGCCGAGCTGGCCCGCAGCGTGATCGCCCGGGACAGCGAGATCGACTCCGCCGAGCATGAGATCGAGCACCGCTGCTTAACGCTTTTCCTGCGGCAGCAGCCGGTGGCGGGCGACCTGCGCAAGGTGTCCACGGCCTTAAAAATGGTCACGGATATCGAGCGCATTGCCGACCAGGCCAGCGATATTGCCGAAATCACCTTGCATCTGCACCCCGAGGGGGCGCGCACCGTCGGCGTGCTGGATGATTTGTACGCCATGGGCGATATCGCCCTGCGGATGGTCAAGAATTCCATTGCCGCTTACGTGCAGGTGGACCTGTCCACCGCAGCCCAGGTCATTGCCCGCGACGACGAGTGTGACGCGATGTTCAGCCGCATTTCCCAGGAAATTGCCGCCTACATCGCCGCCCACCCCGATGACGCCAGCACGGCGCTGGATCTGTTCATGATCGACAAATACTTAGAGCGCCTGGGTGACCACGCGGTCAATATCGCCGAGTGGGTCGAGTTCTTAAAGACCGGCGTTCACAAATCCCGCAAGATCGTGTAACGCGGGGCAAAACAAGCCATTCCCTTATTTTCCTATACCAACCAAAATGGGGCCTGCCGCAAAGCAGACCCCATTTTGGCGTTGAGGGAAAAGGCTTCCCCCACGGGGGAAGCTGTCACCGAAGGTGACGGATGAGGGCAAGCCTTGCCGAGGCTGCACGCAAACAGACTGTGGCCGTGAACTTCCCCCTCATCCGTCTGCGGTCAGGGCCGCAGACACCTTCCCCCAAAGGGGGAAAGCACAGACTGCCAAAGACTTCCCCGCAAAAAATCCCGGGCAGCTCACGGTGAGCCGCCCGGGATTGTGCTTTTATTTCGCGCCGCGCCCTGCGAAAACCACGTACACGGTCTTGAACAAAATCTTTATGTCGTTCCAGAGCGACCAGTTATCAATGTAGGTCACGTCCAGCTTGACGACTTCCTCAAAGTCCTCGATGTTGCTGCGGCCGCTGACCTGCCACAGGCCGGTGATGCCCGGCTTCATCGACAGGCGGCGCTTGTGGTGGCTCTCGTACTGCTTGTACTCGTCCACTGTCGGCGGGCGGGTGCCCACGAGGCTCATGTCGCCTCGCAGCACATCAAAGAACTGCGGCAGCTCGTCGATGCTCGTCTTGCGGATGAACTTGCCCACCTTCGTCACGCGGGGGTCGTCCTCCATTTTGAACATCAGGCCGTTCATTTCGTTCTTGGCCATCAGCTCTTTCTTGCGTTCCTCGGCATCCATGTACATACTGCGCAGCTTGTGGATGTAGAAATACCGGCCGTTCAGGCCCACGCGCTTCTGCTTGAAGAAGAGCGGCCCCGGGCTTTCGATCTTCAGCGGGATGGCCACCACCGCAATGATGGGGATGCTGATGGCGCAGCCCACAATGGCACCGGCAATGTCCATGGCGCGCTTGGCAACGCGGTCCCGCAGCTTCATTTCCACGGTGCCCATCGTCACGATGTTGCCCCCCGCGCAACGGCCCAGCGTGCGGCTCAGCCGTGCCGAGCTCGTCTCGTCGCAGCAGCGCGCCTCGATATGGTCCAGCAGCGGCAGCCGGAAATGCACGGTCAAGCCCATGCTCTCCATCTCTTCCAGGTAGGGGATGAAGCTCTCGCCGCTGTCCATCGGCACGTCCACATAGACCTCGTCCAGCGCCTCGCGCCGCAGCCAGGCCATGAAATCATCAAACGTTGCCTTGACCTCGACCCCGGCCACCCTGGTGCCGACGGTCTCGGGTGTGGCTTCCAGCAGGGCTACGCCGATGATACGGCGGGACCAGTCGCCCTGGATCTCGGCGATGAGCTTTTCGGCGCGGTCGCCGGTCGTCACAAAGCCCACAAGGCTCTCCGACCCGCGGCTGTGCTGCAATTTCAGCAGGAACTTCTTCAGCAGCCCATGGGTGATGGGCATGAGCACCACGTTCACAATGGGAACCATGACCGCAAAATAGCGGGAGTCCAGCAGCGTGGCTTTCGCCAGCAACAGGCAGGCCGCATTGACGACGCCGAGCACGACGTTGAATTTCAGCGCCAGGATGATTTCGTCGCCCTTGGAGCGGGTCACGATGTTCTGATCCTGGTCAAAGCACAAAAACGTCAGCACAAAGGCCAGCAGCAGCAGGCAAAGCGCCTGGATCCAGTCAAAAGTTGCGTAATCTTGCAGCTTGTTGAACACGTTATCCGTGATAAGCCATGCCAGCACAACGCTGATGCCCGTGGTCACAAAATCGGTGAGAAACACATAAGCATACTGTAATTTTTCACGTTTGCTCGTCATATCGGTGAAGATTCCTCTCGTATATAGTGGCAGATGCCGCGCATGATAGCGGCGGCATACAATGCAATGACACACATATCACTGTATTTTATCACAAAACGAGACAATTTTCAACATAGTTCCGCTGAAGCGTAATAAATCTGTAAGAAATCGGGCGGCATAATTTGTAGGGGCGAACATTGTTCGCCCCTACATTCTCTGCAGGCATTATTCTGCCTCGGTAACATCCTCTTTCAGCACGTCCTGTATCTCCACCAGACATTCCAGCAGCAGGGGATTGAACGTGCCGCAGTCGCCGTGCAAAATCATCTGTACAGCGGTGTCGGGGGCGTAGGCGGCCTTGTACACGCGCTTGCTCACCAGCGCGTCGTACACGTCGGCCATCGAGACGACCTGCGCCGAAATCGGGATGCGGTCCCCGGACAGGCCGTCAGGGTAGCCGCGGCCGTCCCAACGCTCGTGATGCCAACGGCAGATTTCATACGCGGTGCGCACCAGTGCTTCGCTGCGGTATATGCCCAGTTTGTCCAGCATATTCGCGCCGATGACCGTGTGGGTCTTCATGATGTTGAACTCCTCCTGCGTCAGGCGGCCGGGCTTGTTCAAAATCTTGTCGTCTATCGCGATTTTGCCGATGTCGTGCAGCGCCGATGCCAGCACGATCAGCTCCTGCTTCTCGGGCGGCAGGTCGTACTTGTCGGTTTTCTGGGTCAGGCGCTCCAACAGGCGCTGGGTCAGCGTGCCGATGTGCTGCACGTGCAGGCCGCTCTCGCCGTTGCGGAACTCAACGACCTCGCTCAAAATCGAGACCATCATCTGGGTGTTCTTCTCTTTCTCGCGGGTCTGGCTCGTCACCAGCGAGATGAGCCGCCGCTGCTTGGCGTAGAGCTTGATGGTGTTAAAGACGCGCCGGTAGACGATGCTCGCGTCAAAGGGGCGGCTGACATAGTCCGAGACGCCCATCTCGTAGGCGTGACGCACGACCGGGTCGGAGTCCTCGCTGGAAATCATGATGACCGGGATATCCTCGATCCAGTGGTTGCGGTTCATGGCAGCCAGCACTTCAAAGCCGTCCATCACCGGCATGACGATGTCCAGCAGAATCAGCGCAATGCCGGTGCCGTACTGCTCCAGCATGGCCAGGCATTCCTCGCCGTTGGTGGCCTCCAATATATTGTAGTCGCTGCCCAGAATCTCCGACAAAATCGCGCGGTTCATCTCGGAATCATCAACGATCAGGATGTTCTGGCGGGTCTGGTTTTCGCGCCCGGCGGCGGTGCTGGCCCTGGGGGCGGCGGTGTCCTCGGTCACGACCGTGTTTTTGTGGTTCTTGGCCTGGTACATCAGCTTGTCGGCGCGGCCAACGGCGTGCTCCACCGTTTCGTCCGGCTGGGACATCACGCCGCCGATGCTGACCGAAAGCTGCAGACAGCTGTACCCCGGCACGGTGGCGGCGTGGATTTTCTTGCAGATGCGCTGTAATTTCGCGTTGAACGCGCCCCGCTCAATGCCCGGCAGCACCAGCAGAAATTCGTCGCCGCCGTAGCGGATCAGGCTGTCGCTTTTGCGGATGTTGGCGCGCACGACCTCCACGGCGGTGCGCAGGGCCATATCGCCCGCGCGGTGGCCGTAGGTATCGTTGTAGAGCTTGAAGTCGTCCAGGTCCAGCACGGCCACACCGGCAGGGTCGGTCCTGTCCTTGAGCACATCCTCAAAATAACGGCGGTTGTAGCCGCCGGTCAGGGCATCGTGGTAGAGCTTGAAGTGGTAGCCGGCCACGCTGTCCATCAGGCGGTTGCTGTTTTCGGGGTCGATAAGGGTCTCGCTGTCCAGCTGCTGGATCAGCTCCATCACGCAGGGCTGGCCGTCCACCTCACGGTAGACCGCCGTGACCTGAAAGACCTGGCTGCCCATGTATTCCAGCTTGGTGCGCTGGGTGTGGTCGCGCAGGACCTGCGCCGAGATACAGTTCTGGCACTGGGTGTGCTTCTGCCAAAAGTCGTAGCATTTGCAGTAGTCGCTGAGGGTCTTGTCACTGCCGACCTGCGCAGCCTCCAACAGGCGCACGACCGTAAAAATCGTGCGGTATTGGGCCATTTCCTTTTCGACCTGTTCTCTGGTCATATTCTGCCGCCTTTTGTGGATTTATTGTTATATACTACAACAGTATAACATCGTGCGGCGAAAAATGTCAATTTGTTTGTGGCGATGTCGTACATAACCGTGGGCAGCGCCGCATAGGCTTGTACCGTGAGGGGGGACGACCTATGCGCCGAGTTGTATTCTATCTATTTATAATAGCTGTTTTTCTGGCGGCCCCGCTGGCAGCACTGCCCCGGCGGGGGGAGACTGCGCCCGCTGCCACCCCTGCGCCCACGGCCACGGCAGAGCCAACCGCCGCCGCGCCCTACCGCGCCGTGTGGGTCAGTTACCTGGAATGGCAGCAGGTGGATTTTTCCACGCCGGAGACGTTTTCTGGCGATATAGCGGTCATACTGGACAATATCCGGAACCTGGGGGCCACTGTCGTGCTGGCGCAGGTGCGGCCCTTTGGGGATGCACTCTACCCCAGCAGCTACTACCCGTTCAGCCACCTTTGCACCGGGCAGCAGGGGCGGGACCCCGGCTATGACCCGCTGGCCCTGCTGGTGCAGGCCGCCCACGACCGGGGGCTTGCACTGGAAGCCTGGGTCAACCCCTACCGCATCCAGGCTGGGCTGACCCCGGCGCTCTGCGGCGCCAGCCCGGCCAAGCTGCACCCCGATTGGGTCAAATACACCGATACCGGCGCCTACCTGGACCCGGCCAACACGGCGGTGCGGCAGTACATAGCCGATGCTGTGGGAGAGCTGTGCGCCAACTATGATGTGGACGGCATCCATTTCGACGACTATTTTTACCCCACCACCGACCCGGCCTTTGACGCGGCAGACTACGCGGCCAGCGGCACGGCGCTGACCCAGGACGACTGGCGGCGGGAGAACGTGAACGCGCTGGTGGAGCTGTGCCACGCCACGGCCCGGCGGTACGGCGTGCGGTTCGGCGTGGCCCCGGTGGGGGACCCCGAGCAGAACTACGCCCTGCAATACAGCGACGCGGCCCGCTGGCTGCGCCAGGGCACGGTGGACTACCTGATGCCGCAGCTGTACTGGGGGCAGGAATACGTGAAAGATGGCGACACATCGCACAGCCTGGCCCGGCTGGCCGGGGCGTGGGCCGAGCTGCCCCGGGCAGCGGGAGTCAGGCTGTACGCGGGGCTGGGGGCCTACCGCATCGGCGCAGGGGATGGATCCGACGCGGGTTCCGAGTGGGTATCCGGCCGCGCTCTGGCCGATCAGCTGAATTTACTTGACCGCCTGGGCGTGCAGGGAGCGGGCCTGTACCGCTATGCCAGCTTGTTTGATGCGTCCGACTATGCGGGTCTGGCCGCTGCCGAAGTGGACGCCGTGCGGCAGGTCTGGCAGATCGACCAAAGAAGTAAGAACTAAAGAATTAAATGAAAATTCTACTTAAATATCAGGAAAGAGTATGGTATAATAAAAATAAGGCTTCCCCCAAGGGGGAAGGCTTGGAAAAGATTAAGGAGAAACCTTATGACCAATACCCAAGAACTCTACACACGCTGGTTATCCCAGCCGGATCTGGACGATGCCATCAAGGCTGAACTGGTCAGCGTGGCGGGCGACAACGACGCCATCGCCGACCGCTTCTATCGTGACCTTGCGTTCGGCACCGGCGGCCTGCGCGGCGTCATCGGCGCGGGCACCAACCGCATGAACCTCTACACCGTGCGCAAGGCTACGCAAGGTCTGGCGGACTACCTGAACGCCAGCGGCCTGCCGAAAAAGGTCGCCATCGCCCACGACAGCCGCCACAACGGCGAACTGTTCGCCCGCGAGACCGCCCGCGTGCTGGCGGCCAACGGCATCACCGCCTATGTGTACCCCCGCCTGGAGCCGACGCCCGCCCTGTCCTGGGCTGTGCGGTATCTGGGCTGCGGCGCGGGCGTCTGCGTGACCGCCAGCCACAACCCCGCCAAGTACAACGGCTACAAGGTCTACGGCGCGGACGGCTGCCAGATCACGCTGGAAGCCGCGGAAAAGATTTTGGCTGCGATTGAAAAAATCGACTGCTTCGACGGCGTCAAACTCGCCGACTATGACAAGGCCTTGGCCGACGGCAGCATCGTTATGATCGGCGATAAATGCCTTGACGACTTTGTGCAGGCTGTCTACGACCAGCGCGTCGGCGACGGCGCGGGCATTGACGCGCTGAAGCTCGTCTACACCCCGCTGAACGGCACTGGCCTCGAGTGCGTCAAAAAGCTGCTGGCAAAGCTCGGCGTCACCCATGTGACCGTTGTGCCCGAGCAGGAAAAGCCGGACGGCGATTTCCCCACCTGCCCCTACCCGAACCCCGAAATTCGGGAGGCTATGCAGAAAGGCCTGGAACTGTGCGATGCGGTCAAGCCGGATATCCTGCTGGGCACCGACCCCGACTGTGACCGCTGCGGCACCGCCGTGCCCGACGGCAAGGGCGGCTACCGCCTGATTACCGGCAATGAGATGGGTATCATTCTGCTGGATTACATCTGCCGCACCCGCCTGACCCAGGGAACCATGCCCGCTGACCCCGTGGCAGTAACGACGATCGTTTCCACCGATATGGCAGCGCCGGTGGCAAAAAAATACGGTGTGGAACTGCGCCGCACCCTGACCGGCTTTAAGTTCATCGGTGAACAGATCGGCAAGCTGGAAGCCGAGGGCCGCGCCGACCGCTATATCTTCGGCTTTGAGGAGAGCTACGGCTACCTGTCCGGCGCACACGTCCGCGACAAGGACGCCGTCAATGCCACGCTGCTGGTCTGCGAGGCCGCCGCTTGGTACGCCCAGCAGGGAAAGACGCTGCTGGACGCCATCGAGGCGCTGTACAAGGAGTTCGGCTACTACCGCAACGCGCTGTGCAGCTTCGCCTTTGAGGGCGAGAGCGGTATGCATATGATGCAGAACCTGATGAAGAACCTGCGCGCCAACGCCCCGGCGGAAATTGCCGGGTACAAGGTGGAAAGCGCCGTCGATTACGACACCGACGGTACCGGTCTGCCCCGCGCAAATGTTCTGGAATACCACCTGGCGGGCGGCCACAAGCTGATGATCCGCCCCTCCGGCACCGAGCCGAAGATCAAAGTTTATCTGTCCGCCGTCGGCGAGAGCGAAGCGGCCGCCGACGCCGTGGACGCCGCACTGAGCAAAGCCGCTACAGAAATAATGAAAGTGTGATCGTATGGCAATCGTAAAATTGACCCCAAGCTGCAAAGATTATCTGTGGGGCGGGAGCCGCCTGCGCACCGATTTCGGCGTGCAGAGCAGCCTGGACCCCCTGGCCGAAGCATGGGTGCTGTCCTGCCACCCGGACGGCCCGAGCTACCTGCCCGACGGCAGCACGCTGGCTGACTATGTGGCCGCCCACCCGGGGTGCCTTGGCACCGACTGCGAGAAGTTTGAGCAGTTCCCGATCCTGACAAAATTCATCGACGCCAAGAACAATTTGTCCATCCAGGTGCACCCCTCCAACGAGTATGCGCTGAAAAACGAGCACCAGTACGGCAAGACCGAAATGTGGTATGTGCTGGACTGCGAGCCGGGCGCGTTCCTCTACTACGGCTTCGACCACGAAGTTTCCAAAGAGGAATTTGCCGAGCGCATCAAAAACAACACCCTGACGGAAGTTCTGAACGCCGCGCCGGTGCACAAGGGCGACTGCTTCTTCATTCCCTCGGGCACGCTGCACGCCATCTGCAAGGGCATTGTCGTGGCCGAGGTCCAGCAGAACTCCAACGTGACCTACCGTGTCTACGACTATGGCCGTGTGGGCGCCGACGGCAAGCCCCGCGCCCTGCACGTGGAAAAGGCGCTGGACGTGACACTGCGCACGCCGCCGGTCAAGCATGATTTCGGCGGGCATCTCGCCCGGTGTGAGTATTTCACCGTCGATGCCAAGAACGGCGATTTTGACGGTGTGGCCGATGAAAAGAGCTTTGTCTCGCTGCTGATCACCGACGGCGCGGGTGAACTGACCTGCGGCGGTGAGACCGTCCCGGTCAAGAAGGGGGAGAGCTACTTCCTGCCCGCCAACAGCGGCGCGTACACTGTCAAGGGCCAGTGCCAGACACTGGTGACGGTGGTGTAAAAAGAAAACAAAAAAGCCTTCTCCCTTGGGAGAAGGTGGCCAAAGGCCGGATGAGGGGCGCGTTTGCCGTTATTGCCCGTGAACGGGTTGTAATTGCAATCAGTCTGCTTCGCAGACAGCTTCAGTCTCCTCGCTAAGAGCCGCCTTCGGCGGTTGCGCTCCGACACGCGCCTGCGGGCGCAGCCCCTCGGGGGAAACCAAAAATAAAGCACCGCATCACGGTTTGTTGACCGTGATGCGGTGTATTTGTTTACAGGGCTTTGATATACGCCAAATCGGCCTGCGCGGCGGGGAGGATGACCTCGTCCCGCAATAGGGCGGCGTCGGGGTGGTCGCGGTGGAGCCATTCGCGGATGACGGTGTAGTCCATCTGGCCCGCGCCCAGGGCAGTGGGGGTGCGCGGCGCGTCGGGGTGGAACACGGCGTCCTTCACATGGACACAAGCTAAATCTTTGCCGATGACCTCGCACCAAGCGGGCCAGAACGCGGCCTGGCGGGGCACATCCGCCGCCGTCAGCACATTGACCGGGTCAAAGATGATGTGGAAATGATCGTGGTCAGCCACGGCCTCTTTCAGGGTGCGCAGCTTTTCCACCGTGCCCAGCGTGTGGACGAACACCGGCTCCAGCGCAAAGCAGGCGTCGATTTTGGCAGCCTGCTCCACAATACGCAGGATGCTGTCGGTCAGCAGCGGCAGGGTCGCCGCCTTCTCGTCCTCGGTCAAATCGCGGCAGGCGCTTTCGCTGCCGACGTGTTTCGCACCGACGGCTTTCTGATAGTGCAGGGCGCGGCAGACTGCGGCGACGGCGTTTTCGCGGATGGCGGTGTCAGGATTGCTCAGATCCTGGTAGCAGCTCAGCACCGAGATTTCGATGCCTGCCTCGGCGAAAGCCGTGCGGATATCCGTGAGCTGGGCGGGGGTGATATCGGTAAAATTCGGGATGCCCCGGATAGCCTTGGGCATGGCCAGCTGGGCGGCATTGTAGCCGTTGGCGGTCAGCACATCGGCCAGACCTTTGGCGGTAAAGCACCCGTAATCATGGGCGCGGCAGCCGTATTTCATGGGGGAAACCTCCTTGTGTAAGGGTGAATATGCAGTGACGGCAGGGCTGAGGGCCGGGCGTGCCCGGCCCCTACCGGGAGGACGCACCGCGCCTTTTCTGCATCGTTCAAAAAATGCCCCCCGGCAAACCGGAGGGCAGCTGCGGCAAGAGAGAGGGAATCTTACCCCTTGACGCCGCCGGCGGAGACACCGCCGACAATGTATTTTTGCAGGATCATGAAGAGGATGACGATGGGCAGGATGGACAGAACCGATGCCGCCAGGATCGAGCTCCAGTCCACGCCGGTGTTGCCGATGAAGTTCTTGATGGCAATCTGGATCGTGTACTTCTTCTGGTCAGACAAAACCAGCAGCGGCAGGATGTAGTCATTCCAGCGCCACATGAAGCTGAAGATCGTCAGCGTGATGGTGACGTTGGAGCCCAGGGGCAGCATGATGTTGGAGAAGATCTTCCACTCGCTGGCACCGTCGATACGCGCGGCCTCGACCAGAGACAGCGGCAGCGACATATAGTGCTGGCGGTACATGAAGATACCGGTCGTGGTGGTGACAACAGGCAGGATGACACCCCAGATGTTGTTGTACAGGCCCATGGCGCTGATAACGCTGAACTGGGGGACGGTCAGCGTCTCACCGGGGATCAGGGTGCCCAGCAGGAACACGCCGAACACGAGGTTGACGTACTTGATCTCAAAGCGGTAGATGGCCAGCGCATAACCGCACATGGCGCTGATAAGCAGTGTGATGAGGGTGCCGACCACGGCCAGGAACAGGCTGTTCTTCACATAGCCCATGAAGCCGCCTGCCAGGACAGAGGAGTAATGCTCCGTCGTCGGGGTGGAGGGGAACATATGCAGCGGGTAGGTGAACAGCTCGCCGGACGGTTTGAAGGAGCTGAGCACCAGCCAGATAATGGGGAAAATCACGATGACGCCGATTGCCAGAGAAAGGATCGTCATTGGAATGCTGACGTGCTTGTCTTTCATCAGGTTTCACCTCCGTTATTGACCTTGAACTGGGCAAAGGCAATCAGGGCAAAGATGATCATGACAACGGTGGAAATGGCCGAAGCATAACCGTACTGCATCTGGTTGAAGCCCTTGTCGAAGATGTACTGGATGATAAAGGTGGTGCTCAGGCCGGGGCCGCCCTGCGTGATACCTTGGACCAGGGCGTACTCTTTGAGCAGGTTGACGGTGGACAGCAGCACGACCATGAACGTCGTGGGGGCCAGCATCGGGACTGTGATGCGGAAGAAGGCCTGCACACCGCTGGCACCGTCGATGGTAGCAGCCTCATACAGATCATTGGAAATGCTGTTGATACCGCCGATGTAGAGGATCATGTTGAAGCCGATGGACGCCCAGACCGATGCGAACGCGATGACAAAGGTGGCAAGACGCGGGTTCAGCGACCATTCCAGCGCGGTGCCGCCCAGCGAACGGATGATAAAGTTTACAAGGCCGTACTCCTGGCTGAACATCCAGTTGATGGTAATACCGACGACCAGCGCACTCATCAGAACGGGAATATAGACCATCGTGCGGGTCAGGCTCTTACCGGCAACGCGCTTAGAGCAGAGCAGTACCGCCACCAGCAGCGGGATGATGACGCGGAACGGCAGCGTGCAGACCGTGTACAGCAGCGTCCGCCCCAGGGACAGATAGAACTTGGAGTCTTTAAACAATGTAATGTAGTTTGTCAGACCCACAAAGTCAATGGTTTTCCAACCGTCATAGTTGGTGAAGGAAAAAGCGATGCTGAGCACAAGCGGCACAAGGAAAAAGACACCGAACAAAATGCAGCAGGGCGCACAGAACGCCCAGAATGCGCCGGTGTGCTTCAGCGACGATTTCTTCTTCATATTCATTCCTCCTTTATTCTCTTTGGCCGGGATTCCACCGCCCGGTTCCTTCGATATGCTTAGTATAGCATTGCAAAAGGCGCAAATACCACCGCTTTTTTGCTTGCTTGTCCCAAAATGCATTGCATTTTTTGCGCGATTTTGGCAGGCGGCGCAAAATCCGACCGTCGTCTTGGCGAAAACGTACAAATGCAATGCGGCGAAATTGTGCAAACTGTAAAATTGTGCATCCACAGTGAATATCACTGCGCAAATTGTACATGGATTGTGCAAATTTCAAAGGGATGCAGCGTCAGCGGCAGGCTGTGCTGCACGGCTTCTTCTCCGGGCAAGGGCTGTTCCATCGGCGTGCAACGCACGGCAGCGGCATCATCCGGCAGGGCCAGCGCCGCGCGGGTGCGGGTGCCCCAGCTCTCGTACAGGCGCAAAATCAGGCCGGAGCCATCCTCGGCTTTCTTCACGGTCTCCAACACGACATTGGGGGCATCTACGCGGAACTGGCTGTACGCGGCGGGCAGTGTGCCCGCGGGCTGGGCAGCCACGGCCAGGGGCAGCGCCGGGGCGTTCAGGTCGTACCCGGCGGGGATGACCCCGCCCTGCCGCCAGTCGCCCAGGTGGGGCAGCAGCGCATAGGTAAAGTCGTGGGCCCCCTGGTCGGCGTGGGGGTCCGGGTAGGTGGCGGCCCGCAGCAGCGAGAGCCGCAGCACGCCGTCGTGGACATCATAGCCGTAGCGGCCGTCATTCAGCAGCGCCGCGCCGTAGCCCGGCTCGGACAGGTCGGCCCACTTATGGGCGCAGACCTCGAAGCGGGCCTCATCCCAGCTGGTGTTGGTGTGGGTGTCCCGGGCGATGCTGCCGAACTGGATATCATACTGGGCGCGGTCTGCGCAGATATCCACCGGGAAAGCGGCTTTCAGCAGCACATGCTGCTCGTGCCAGTCGACGTGGGTGGCAAAGTCGATGCGGCGGCTGTGGGGGTAGAGGGTGATATCCTGCACGAGCTGCGACCGGGAAATGGCGCGTTCCAGATGCAGGCGGCAGCAGACCGGGCTGTTCTCGGCCACAGTCAGGCGGGCCGCGCCGTCCGGCGCAAAGCGGTGGCGGCGGTAGTATTTTTCCAGGTTCCAGGCGTCGTACTCGTCGGGGCGATCCTCAAACAGCTGCAGCTCGTTGGCGCACTGCCCGGCAGGAATCAGCTCGCGGCCGGCCTCCTTGTCCAGCAGGGCGGTGATCTCGCCGCAGCCGTTGAATACGATGTGATAGAGCGGCGTGTCAATGATATAGCCGCCGTCGTTTTCGGTGACTTCGGCGCAGGGGGTCTCGGGTTCCGCGTCGGCAAAGGGGTAGAACCGCCAGCCCTTGGCGGGCAGGTCCTTGGCAACAAAGGTCAGCACGCCGTTTTCGGTATGGCAGGGCAGCGGGTGTCCGCCGTCGGTGATGCCGCTTGCCCCGCAGGCGACGCGGACGACGGTGTCCCGGGCAAAGCCCAGCTGGTTGAACACGACCACGCCGGGACGGTCGGTCTTGACGAGGGCCGCGACGGTGTGCAGCGCGTCATCGGTAATTCTGGCATCGGACGCGAGGATCTCGCCGTATTGCTGCTGCGAGACTTCGTATACCTCGCCCAGGGCCGAGCCGGGTAAAATATCGTGGAACTGGTTCAGCAGGGTCAGCTCCCAGTTGCGGTGCAGCGCGGCGGCGGGGTAGGCGTAGCCGGTGCGCAGGCTTTCGGCCAGGGCGGCGGCGGTCTCGGCGGTCAGGTTGGCAAACTCGGCGGCGCGGTTGGCCCGCTTGTTGCGGCCCTGGCTGGTGAACACGCCGCGGTGGTACTCAAAGTACATCTCGCCGTGCCAGCAGGGCAGATCGGCCTGCGTCTCGTCAAGGTGCTGCTTCAATTTGTCAAAGTAGGGGGCCGCGTGGGTCAGGCGGGTCTGGGGCGCACCAGGGATGCCCTTCTCCATGCGGCGGTTGATCTCCAGCATTTCAGCGGTCACACCGCCGCCGCCGTCGCCGTAGCCATAGCATTGCAGCACATCCTGGGTCAGCTCCTTGTCCTGAAAGCGCTGCCAGCAGCCCATGACCTGCCTGGGGTTCAGCAGGCCGTTGTAGGTCGTGTTGAAGCTCGGTTTCGGGTTGCGGTCGGGGCGCTTGTCGTAGTCCTTGGTGGAGATAAAGTAGGCCAGTACCTCGGTGCCGTCGATGCCGCGCCAGCGGGTCAGATCGTGGGGCATACAGTTGGTATCGTTCCAGGCCATCTTGGTGGTCATGAACCAGTCCATGCCGCACTGGGCCATAATTTGGGGCAGCGCGCCGCTGAAACCGAAGGCATCCGGCAGCCACAGGATGTGCCCCTGTTTGCCGAATTCCCGGCCGAAAAATTCCTGCCCGTGCAGGAATTGGCGGATCAGGCTCTCGCCGCTGGCCATGTTGCAGTCGGATTCCAGCCACATACCGCCCTCCGGTTCCCAGTGGCCGTCGGCGACGCGGGCGCGGATCTTCTCAAACAGCGCGGGGCAGTCTTTGCGCACAAAATCATAGAGCTGCGGCTGGCTGGACAGGAACTTGTACTCGGGGTAGCGGTCCATCAGATAGTTGACGGTGGCAAAACTGCGAATGGCCTTTTCCCGCGTCTGGGCCAGCGTCCAGAGCCAGGCCACGTCGATGTGGGTGTGGCCGACACAGTCCACCGTGACCGGCTGCCGCTGGCAGAAGCTCTCGTAAAATTCCTCTTTCATATAGCGGCGGGCGGCGGCGACGCTGGCGTAGAATGCGGCGCTGTACGGGTCGCGCAGGTCGAGCATATCCAGCGCTTTTTCCAGATACCGCCCGATGCCGATGGCGTTGGTGTCGCCCTCGTCCAGCTGGACAAGCACCTCGTAAGGGGCTTTCAGGTCGTAGTACAGGCCAGTGATCTCATCGTCCCGCACGGCAGTCTCGACTTTTAAAAAGACGTCCTGAGCCGGGGTGTTGCAGTAGGTGTACAGTCCCAGCTGCCAGGTCTGGCCCTCGGCAGCGGCGGGGGGCAGGTCAAACTCGGTGTGGTTGACATCCAGCCCGCAGACCAGCGCACCATTTAAGTAGGCGAGGAACTGGGGGTTGTTGTTGTTCCAGATATCGGTTGCGCCGGTGGAGACCAGGCAGACAAGGTGACGCCCGGCGCTGCCCGCCGGTGCGGTGATGCCGCCCCGGAAGCAGTAGTGGGCCTCCACGCCGCCGATAGCATCACCGGGGGCAAAGGGTGTCCAGCCGGGGGCTGTGGCCGGGTCCTCCTGCACGGTGTCCCAGCTGTGGTAGGGGCAGGATTTCTTGCGCAGCCCCAAAACCGGGGTGCGCCCCTGCAGCGCCAAAGTGCGCAGGGCGTCCAGCACCGGGCGCGCCCGGCGGCGGAGTTCAGTGTTTTGCATGGCGGCTCCTTCCTTTTCTATAAGAAGATTGAGTGTGTGGTAAGGGAAGCGGCGGCCAGGGGACTGGCCGCCCTACGAGGCAGCAAGGCGGGTAACGGTATTGTAGGGGCGAACATTGTTCGCCCACACCCAGGCAATCCCTATTCAGGCACAGTATAACATCTCGAAACTGTGCAGACAATGCAGTTTTTGCGCGGTAGGGGGCGAATGGTGCGCATTTATTGTTTACGGGGGGAAACGACTGCTTTTTATTAAAATTTGGTTACAGAAACATTGCATTTTTTTCACTGAAAAAATAAGCGCCGGCGCAAAATAAGCGCAACTTGGCATCATTAGAACAAACCATGTGTGAAAAGTGCACAATTTCAGCCGTTTTTCTTGATGCAATTTGCCAGATTGAAAAATAGTGGCGCAAAAAATGCAATATGCCACAATGCAAATCAGCAAGATAGGCGTAGAGAATCCACCCGCCGCAATGGTACACTATGGATACACCAAGGGAACTGAAAGCCCAGTTCCCAAGCCCCGGAACGGAGCAAACCGGGTGAGGGCCCGGTGGATATACCCTATTTTTATTTCTACTTTACAGGAGGTAAAACCAACATGAAAAAAGCACTTTCTCTGGCTCTGGCAGCCGCGATGGCGGCTTCTCTGGCAGCCTGCGGCGGTTCTCCCGCTGCATCTACGGCCAGCTCCGCTGCAACAGCGGACACCGCAGCTTCCGGCGCCGCTTCTGCCGGCGGCCAGACCCTGAAGGTCATGCTGTCTGAGGAGCCCGGCGAGGGCGATGCATTCGCTACCACCCTGAACAAGTGGGCCGACGAGACCGGCAACACCGTTGACATCATGGTCATCCCCTACGATGACCAGCTGACCAAGTTCCCCCTGATGGCCAAGAACAACGACCTGCCGGATCTGCTGTCCACCACCCGTCTGGCTCGTCTGTACCCCGATGAGTTCGAGGATCTGGGCCAGTGCATTGACACCTCCATCTTTGAGCCGCAGGCCCTGCAGATCATCAGCCAGAACTACCTGACGGATAAGCTGTCTGTTCTGCCCCAGCAGTTCACCATCACCAATGTATTCTACAACAAGGATGCTTTTGAGGCTGCCGGCATCGAGTGCCCGACGGTGGACGACCGCTGGACCATGGACGAGGTCTATGAGGCTGCCAAGAAGCTGCAGGATTCCGGCGCTGTCAAGTACGGCATGGCTATGGATGCCTCCCGTGCCCGTTATGACAACCTGATGTACATGAACGGCGGTTCTCTGGTCGAGAAGGACGGCGACTCCTTCAAGGTCGTTGCAGACAGCCAGCAGAACATTGACACCCTGCAGGCCTTTGTCGATGCCAACAACAGCGGCATCATGCCCAAGGCCATCTGGGCCGGTGGCTCCAGCGACAACCCGGGCGACTACTTCAAGAACGGTGACGTAGGCATCTACTTCTCCGGCTCCTGGAACTACAACCCCTTCGTGCAGGATATCACCAGCTTCAAGTTCGGCGTCATGCCCTCTCCTGTCGGTTCTGCAGGCGGTTCCGCTATCCTGGGCGGTGCCGGTCTGGCCGTTCCCACCAACGCAAAGAACAAGGATCTGGCTATTGAGTTCCTGAAGTGGTTCTACACCGACAAGAACTTTGCCGATTATCTGGCACTTGATAAGGGCCTGTCCTCTCTGAAATCCGTCACCTATGAGCCTGCTGATCCCGATCAGGCTGCCGACTACAAGGTCCTGCAGGCTGAGGTCGGCCAGACCACCGATGCATTCGCCATCGACGAAAGCTCCGAGTGGCGCAACTACTACGACAACGAGTACCGTGACGCTCTGAAGCAGGCTGTCAACGGCGACCTGACTCCGTCTGACGCTCTGACCGAGTTTGCTACCGCACTGGCTGACAAGGCCGGCTGGGCACACTAATCAACCGAATCAACAGGGGAAGTGATTCCCCAGGGCGTCTGTTGTTTTTTTATAAACCTTTTTAATAAAGGAGAAGCCGAGGTATGGCAAACGAATTGCATTTTCCCTTGTTTCACGGGTATGTGGACCGCTGGCTGGTCAGCGGCGTGACCGAAACGCCGGTTATCACCAAGCCCACGGCCCTGCACGGTGCCGAAAACGAAAAGCTGAACACCGCCCCTAAGGATAAACCCGGCGAGGAACAGTTCAAGGCCGAGCGCCGCGCCAAAGCCACTGCCTGGCCCGCGCAGCTGGACACCCGGCCCGGCGGGCTGGTGGGCGGCGCGGATAATGTTACCCCCTTTACCGTCTACTGGCCGTTTGACGATATCGGCGTGACCTACGCCTGGGACTGTGAGACCCCTGCCTGCCTGAGCGCCTGGGCCTACACCGAGCTGGACGCCGCCGAGGCGGGCAGTGTGCCCTTTGACCTTATCACCTGTGGCGGCGCGGCCCTCTGGCTGAACGGCGAAAAGCTGACCGAAGTGACCCCCTACCACCACAACGAGCCTGTCCCCACGCCGCTGACTCTGCCGCTGCAAAAGGGCCGCAACAAACTTCTTGTGTTCTTTGACAACTACGCCGAGCGCGATGCTACGATCATTCTGCGCCTGCGCTGGAAGGGCGAGGGCGCCGCGCCCGAACAGGTCATCCCGGTGGGGGAGGCCGACGCGGCCCGCCTGGCCGAGGCCGAGCGCCTGATGCGCAGCCTGGCGTTCCACCGCAACCACTTTACCGCCGGCCCGGTGCTGCTGGACTACGACGGCGCGGATATCGCCGAAAGCTACCACCTGGCCTTTGTCGGCGGCACCGAGGAAAATGTCAAGGGCGGCGTGCTCTTCCGCCGCGAGGCTGACACGCTCCCCTACGCGAGCCAAATCAGCTTAGGCGACTGCAAGACCTTCCCGCTGGCATTTTTGCTGCTGCAGGTCACGACCGAGGTCGAGGGCATCCGGCTGACCCGACCCATCAGTGTGGAAATTCACACCGAGAGCGTGCTGCCCCGCGCCCTGCCCACCGTGGCCGAGCGCAAGCGCCAGGCGCTGGAGCTGCTGGCCCGCTGGGGCGAGCAGAACACGAACCGCGCACTGGCGATCTTAGCCACCGGCGGCGACACCGCCGAGGCAGAAAAGCTGCTGGCCGTGCAGTCCGACTACATCCGCCGCCGCTTCGACTGCAGCGATTTTTACCTTGTCTACTACCCCTACATCCTGCGCACCTTCGGCAAACGCGGCAGCGGTATTTTGTCCGAAAAGACCGAGAACGAGCTGACCGACTGTCTGCTGGGTTTCCGCTATTGGATCGATGAGCCTGGCAACGACGCCATGTGGTTCTGGAGCGAGAACCACGCCCTGATGTTCCACACCTGCCAGCTGCTGGCGGGCGAGCTGTTCCCCGATGAGGTCTTTACCAACAGCGGACTGACCGGCCGCCAGATGCAGGCCAAGGCCAAGAATATGCTCTACGACTGGTTCGTCACCTTCCGCAAAGAGGGCTTTACCGAGTGGAATTCCAGCCCCTACCTGCCCATTGACACGCTGGGCTTCGGCAGCCTGTATGCCTTTGCCCAGGACCCCGCCATGCGGGAGCTGGGCCGCGAGGGCATGGATTTTGCCTACTACCTGCTGGCCGTCCACAGCCAGCAAGGCATCTTCGCCTCGTCGTCGGGCCGCACCTACATCAAGGAGCAGTTCGGCAACTGGTCCAACTGCCCCTCCGGCCTGAGCTGGATCGGCTATGGGTACGGCGTGCCGGGCCACGCGGGCAAGGGTATCACCTCCTACTGCCTGTCTGATTACGAGCCGCCGAAGGAGTTTGCCCAGTGGTTCAGCATCCCCCGGGGCAAGGAAATGATCTGCCAGACGACCCAGGGCAATGACGGCTATGTGGATCTGTACACCTACAAGACCGCCGACTACATGATGACCAGCGCCAACGACTTCCACCCCGGCGAGCCGGGCCATCAGGAGAACCCCTTCCAGCTGACCTTCAACGCCGTGGCGCAGCTGTGGGTCACCCACCCCGGCGAGCGGGTGCTCTTCGGCGCGGCGCGGCCGTCCTACTGGGCGGGCAATGGCACCCTGCCCAAGGTCAACCAGTACAAGGCGTTCGCGGGGCTGATCTATGATATCGCCCCCGAACACCCGGTCGATTTCACCCACCTGTACCTGCCGTCGATGGAGTTTGACCGCTGCGAGGTCGAAGGCAAGTGGGCCTTTGTGCAGCTGGGCAGTGCCTATGCGGCGGTGTATTGCAGCAATGGGATGCGGATGCAGGACTTCGGCTCCAACAAGGACCGCGAGTGCATCGCCGAGGGCCGCCGCTGCATCTGGCTGGTGCGTGCCGCGCAGGCCGACGAGTTTGCGGCGTTTGAGGATTTCAAGGCCGCCATGCGCGGGGCTGCGCTGGATGCCGATGCCGAGGGCCGCCGCTACCGCTTTGTGGACCCCGTCTACGGCGAACTGCGCTGCCAGTGGGGCGAGACGCTGTATGTAAACGACGCCCCGATGCAGTACAGTGGTTTTGACAATTACGGCAAACTGACGATGCAGGAAAAATAAAAAAGGTGCCTGCCCTAAGAAGGGGCGGAACCAGAAAATGTTACACCTTCGTGCTCCCCGGGGAGGGATCCTTCTCGAAGGGAATGGCGGTGATGGGGGTGACGACGCCGTTGACGCGGAACTGAGACGGCGAGGTATGGCAGAACTTGTTGAACACCCGGTTGAACTGGGAAAAACTCGTAAAGCCGCAGCTCGTCGTGATATCGGCAATTTTCATGTCGGTGTACAGCAACAGCTGCTGGGCGTTGCGCACCCGGGTGATCTGGATGTAGTTGATGAGTGAGAACCCTGTCACCCGGCGGAACTGGTGCGACAAATAGTACGGACTGATGAAGAATTTCTCCGCCAGATATTCCAGCGAAAGCTCGCTGGCGTAGTGCCGGTGGATGTAGCTGGTCACGGCGTAGACCTTCTGGGTGATGGAATCGCTGAGCTCCTGCGGCTCGTAGCTGCTCTCGCCCGCGTGCTGGGCCACGGTGGCCAGAAATTGCAGGAAGTGGCAGTGGATGAACTGCTGCGTCAGCGGGGTCATCGGCTGCTTGCCCAGCGTGAAGATCGCGTTCAGGTGCGAGAATGCCTGAGCCCGCGTCTCACCGGTAAAGCGGTAGATGGGCACCTCGGCCCCGAAGGGCTGTAAACAGCTTTGCAGCATTTCGTGCAGCGCGGGGGAATCATCCGGCACGCGGAAGTTGATGATAAGCCGCCGGCAGTCGCCGCCCGCCGGATACTCGGTCTTGTGCATCATGGAAGGGCGCAGCAATACGATATCATAGGGCTGCAGGGTGTAATAGTCGCCCTCGATGAGATGTGATGCACGGCCGCTTAACAGAATGTGTATCTCGTGAAACTGGTGGAAATGCTGGAAACTCATGTTGATCTTGAACGACCGCGAATCGTAGTCGAACAGGTAAAACAGCGGCGAATCCAGGTCGTTGATCGAAATCATGTACCCCTGATTGTACAGCAATGCGTCGTCCAGATACATAGGCAGCCTCCGTCAAAAATGTTCCTGTCTCTATTATACTCGCACTCGCAAAAAGTGCAATATATTTCAGTGACAAAGACAAAATCAGAGTGGTTTTTGCCTTTGCCCCTATGCTATACTTTAGGCAAGTTCGAACGTTATGTCTACCTATTATAATAAAAAGGAGAAAACCACCATGCAGAAAGCTGATATTGAAAACAAACTGGAGCTTTGCATTGAGAGCTTCAAATCTGTCCTGTATGAAAAGGACGAGACCTTCCTGGAGAACATGGCAAAATCCAACATGGATCAGGGCAATCTGGCCCGCTATATGCTGTGGGAGTGGACCCAGGGCGTGGGCCTGTACGGCCTGTGGAAGCTGTTTGAGAAAAAGCACGACCAGCGCTGCCTGGATGTGCTGACCGAGTACTACGACGCCCGCATTGCCGAGGGCCTGCCCAGCAAGAACATCAACACGATGGCCCCCATTTTTGCCCTGAGCTACCTGTATGAGTACACCAAGAATGAAAAGTACGGCGATATCTGCAAAGAGTGGGCCGAGTGGGCTATGCACGGCCTGCCCCGCGCGGGCGAGGGCGGCTTCCAGCATGTCACATCCGATCGCGTCAACGATGGCGAGCTGTGGGACGATACGCTGTTCATGACTGTGCTGCCGCTGGCCAATATCGGCCGCATCCTGGGCCGCCAGGACTACATTGACGAGGCTGTCTACCAGTACCTTGTCCACACCAAATATCTGGCTGACAAAAAGACCGGTCTGTGGTATCATGGTTTCTGCTTTGATGGCTGCCATAACTTTGCCGAGGCTTTCTGGGGCCGCGGCAACAGCTGGGTGACGGCTGCCATCCCCCTGCTGCTGGAAATCGTCCCCGTAGGCAACCCCGACCGCCGCATCCTTGAGAACGCGCTGCTGCGCCAGATCGAGAGCCTGGCCAAGTACCAGGACGAGGGCGGCATGTGGCACACCCTGATCGACGACCCGACCTCCTACCTGGAGGCCAGCGCCACCAGCGGCTTCGGCTTCGGCATCCTGAAAGCCGTCGAGCAGGGCATCGTGCCCGAAAGCTACCGCGCCAATGCCATGCGCGCCTTGCAGCCTGTGTTGGACTGCATCGATGAAAAGGGCGTTGTGCAGCAGGTGTCCTACGGCACCCCGATGGGCCGCGAGAGCAAGGACTTCTACAAGCAGATCCCCCTGCACCCGATGCCCTACGGCCAGGCCATGGCAATTCTGTTCCTGATGGAAGCTGAGGCCCAGGTCTGATGACAAAAAAATGGAGCAGCCGCCTTACCTTCTTTGCCTTTGTGGTGCTCATGGTGGGGCTTGGCAGCAATGACAGCCTGCGCGGAATTTTTTCCACGATCTTCCAAGAGCATTTCTCCCTGACGACGACCCAGCTGGGGCTGATCGTCACGGCAAGCTACATCGGCAACCTGGTGTTTTTGCTGGTTGGCGGCAACCTGAGCACCCGCTTTTCCAAAAAGCGCGTGCTGCAGGTGCTGATCCTGATTTGGATGGCCGCCCTGGCGCTGTTTGCCTTTACCAGCAATTACACGGTGCTGCTCATCGGCATGGCGCTGGCGCTGGGTTCTTCCACCTTATTGAATACCACGATGAACCTCATTACGCCGCTGCTGTTTGCCACAGCGCCGGGGTTCTTCGTCAACTTCCTGTTCTTCACCCAGGAAATCGGCACCAGCGGCAGCCAGTATATTTTGGGCAGCCACGCTGACGGCTTTGCCTTCTGGCAGCACACAAATCTGGTGCTGCTGATCCTGGGCGCGGTGGCCTTTGTGCTGCTGCTCTTCTGCAATGTGCCGGAGGAAGCCGCCGCCCCGGCGGATGCCCCGGCACAAAAGGGCGGCTATGACTGGCGTATCATCGTGCCCTATGTGCTGGTGTTCGGGTTCTACTTTATCGCCGAGCACGGCGTCATGAACTGGATGGTCGCCTACGGCGTAGACGGTCTGGGCCTGCCCCAGGCCTCGGCGGCCAAGTATCTTTCGGTGTTCTTTGGCGGCATGATGATCGGACGGCTCTGCCTGTCCCCGCTGGTGGATAAGCTGGGGGCCCTCAAAAGCCTGGCGGCTTTCGGCGGCGTGTCCTGTGTGCTGTATCTGATCGGCTCGCTGGGCGGCGCGGTGACGATGCCCGTCTGGGCCATCAGCGGCTTGTCCTTCTCCATTTTGTACCCCACGCTGGTCATGAGCATCCGGCTCTATTTCCCGGCGCAGCAGGTCTCCGGCGCGGCGGGCACGATTTTAAGCATCGCGTCGCTGGCGGATATCCTGTTCAACGTCGGCTTCGGCAAGCTGGTGGATATGACGGGCTATGCCGTCAGCATCCGGGTCCTGCCGCTGTCCGCACTGGCATTTTTCATCGTGTTTATACTGTTTACGAAATTCTGCAAGCCGACGCAGAAATTGAAATAAAGTGAAAGAAGCGAGGTAGATTATGCGTTATTGTATCGGAATCGATCTGGGCGGCACCAACATCGCAGGCGGCATTGCCGACCTGGACGGGAAACTGCTGCTGACCGACAGCATCAAGACCGGGCTGCCCTGCCCGGCGTCGGACATCGCCGACCGTATCGCGCTGCTCTGCCGCCGCATGGCGACTGCCCTGGGCCTGGCCCTGAGTGATGCCGCCTGGGTGGGCATCGGTGCGCCCGGCAGCGTCGATGTGGACACCGGCACCGTGCTGTATGCCAACAATCTGGAATTTGACAACGTCCCGCTGGGCCAGATGATCCACGAGCGCACCGGCCTGCCCGTCTATGTGGATAACGACGCCAACGTTGCCGCCTGGGGCGAGTACTGCGCGGGTGCAGGCAAAGGGAGCAGCAGCATGGTCATGGTCACGCTGGGCACCGGTGTCGGCGGCGGCGTAGTGCTGAACGGCAAGCTGCTGACCGGCTGCAACGGCGCAGCGGCCGAACTGGGCCACTTTGTGATTGATATGCACGGGAAAGAGTGCAACTGCGGTATGCGCGGCTGCTTTGAGCAGTACGGCAGCGTCACGGCGCTCATCTGCCAGGCGCGGGAGGCCATGGCCGCCCATAAGGAGAGCAAGCTTTGGGCGCTGGCGGAAAACGAGGAAGCCAACGTCAACGGCAAGGTCATCCTGGCTGCCTACGACGCGGGCGACGAGACCGCCGTGCAGGTGGTCAACACCTATGTACACTACCTCTGCGTCGGCGTGACGAGCATCATCAACATCTTCCAGCCCGAGGTGCTCTGCCTGGGCGGCGGCATCAGCCGCCGCAGCGACGTACTGGTCGAGCCGATCCGGGCGTTCAATGCCGCACACGGCTATGGCCGCAGCTGCCCCAAGCAGCCCCGCATCATGTCGGCCGAGCTGTTCGGCGACGCGGGCATCATCGGCGCGGCCCTGCTGGGCAAAGGCAAATAAGGAGAGCGGACCTATGCGCAAACACTATGAACGTATCCTGCACGACAGCGAAAGCCGCGTGCAGCGCTATCTCGATATCCAGATTTTGGACGAGAACAGCCCCTTCTGCGGCGGTTTCCCCAAGGCGGACAGCCTGGCCGAGCCGAAAACGGCCATCTACCGCGCCACGACAATGACGGCCTGCTACCTGAACCCAGAGAGCCGTTACTACCTGGACGCCGAGCTGGGCCGCCGCCTGGCACTGGCGCTGGCTTTTGTGCGCCGCTCCCAGCGGCCCGGCGGCTACTTTGACCTCATCAACTGCAACTTCTTCTCCGGCCCGGACACGGCTTTCTGCACCAAGCGGCTGCTGCCCGCCTATGTCTACCTGTGCAAGGTCGTGGACGGCGCACTGCCCGCCGCGCCCGAAGCCAAGGCCGCTGCCGCAGAACTGAAGCCTAAGTATGAGGCCATCGTCCGCGATGCAGCCGATGCCCTGTGCCACTGCGGTTTCCACACCCCGAACCACCGCTGGGCCATCGCGTCGGTGCTGATGCTCTGCGCCAAGCTGTTTGATAAGCCCGAATGCCGCACCGCCGCCGAGGCCATCCTGAAAGAGGGCAACGACTGCAACGAGGACGGCGAGTACGCCGAGCGTTCGGCCGGCAACTACAACCGCATCAACAACGATGCCATGATCATGCTGGCCGTGGCCACCGGCGACGAGAGCTACTATGCGCCGGTGCTGCGCAACCTGGAAATGATGCTGACCTACATCGACCCCGACGACAGCATTTTTACCAACAACTCCACCCGCTGGGACATGGGCAAAAAGATCTACCCGCGGGAGTATTATCTTGAATACCTCTACATGGGCTATACCTGCCGCAAGCCCGAACTGCTGGACGCCGCCAACGCCATTATGCAGATGGTGGAGCGCCACGCCCTGCGCAGCTTTGACTGCCTCATCAACCTGATGCTGCTGCCCGAGCTGGCCGCGCTGGAGCACGAGGGCAGCGCGACCCCGACGAACTACCACAAATATTACGAAGGGTCGGGCATTGTGCGCTGCCGCCGCGGAAGCTGGTCCTACACGATCTTGAACAACAGCCCGAGCTTTTTGTTCTTCCAGCACGGCGACTTCACGCTGACCGTGCGCATCGGCGCGAGCTTCTGCGAGCACCGCAACTTTGTCCCCGCAGCGCTGGCCCCCAAGGACGGCGGCTATGCCCTGCACCAGACCATGACCGGCTGGTATTACCTGCCCTTTGCCGAAAAGCCCGCCACCAGCGATTGGTGGCAGATGGACAACGCCCACCGCGAAAAGCTCTACGGCCCCGACATGGTGTTTGACGTGCAGGTGAACGAGGTCGAAAACGGCCTGGACATCCACATCGTCAACTCCGGCATCGACCGCGCCCCGCTGCGGGTGGAGCTGGCCTTCAACGCGGGCTGCCGCGTCGAGAACGAGCATTTCATGCTCGAGGGCAATGACGGCGGCGGTGTCGTCGTCAAGGACGGCACGCTGGTCGCATCCAAGGGCGTGAACGGTATTTCGGTCGGCCCCTGCTTTGCCGAGCATAACTACACCGCCGGCAAGGAGGGCAGCATGGGCCGGATGGACGGCTGCTTTACCGCCTACCTGACCGCATACAGCACCTTTGACCGCACGATCTCCCTGCGCGCCGTGCCCAGCAAGTACGACCAGGCGTAAAAACTGCATAATTTACCCGAGCACCTGCCAGTTTTGGCGGGTGCTTTTTCTTTTTGCTGGAAAATATAACCTTTTGCACATCCACGCACCTCGACGCCTTTTGCGGGGCGGGGGCTGTATACTCCAAAGCGATCCCTGTGGGGGACAACCCCCATGGGAGACTGTGTGAGGAGGAACAGCATATGAGAAAACGTCTGTTGGCTGTGTTTCTGGCCTGCTGTATGGCGGCAAGCACGGCCAGCACAGTGTTCGCGGCGGACGATCTGCCCGCCTTGGCCGAGCCGCCCGCCGTGGCCGCCCCGGCTGACCCTGACCCGCCTGCGGCGGAAGAAGTCGTGGTCGAGACCGAAGTGCCCGACCCCACGGCGGAACCGGCTCCGGAAACCACCGAAACCCCGCCGGACTCTGCTGCCGAGCCGACCCCGGAACCCGTGCCCACCGAGGCCCCTGCCCCGGAGCCGACAGCCGAGACAACACCCGAGCCGACGGCGGAACCTGCCCCCGAACCGACGGAACCGCCCATCCCGGACCCCACCGCCGCGCCAACCCAGGCCCCGGCTGGCCCGGAGCCGACGGCGGCCCCAACGCCGCAGCCTACCGCTGCGCCGCTGCCTAGCGTGCCCCCCGCGCCCACGGCCAGCCCGACACCGCTGCCCACGGCCAGCCCGGTTTCACAGCAGACTGCGGAGGAGACGAAATATGCCGCCGTGCTGGCAGCGCCTATACCAGAGCCGACGGCCGTGCTCCTTGTAGTGGACACGCTGGAAGTACAGGACACCATCAGCACAGACGGCTGCTTTACCGCTGTCGTCAACGGCAGCGCGGAACGGCAGGACGTGACCTACACCTGGTACCGCAGCCACGATGGACAGAACTGGGAGCAGGTCACGCCGCGCATCTGTACCGGCAGCGAGTGGAACATCACCGAGGGCAGCGAGCACAAGCTGAACGCCGCCATCGATTCCTGCATCGCCAATGTCGGCCCTACCGAGCGGCTGTATTACAAAGTGGAAGTCACCGGCTTCAACGGTACTAAGGCGGCCGAAGCCCGTGTGCCCTACCATTTGCAGCTGCAAAACGGCAGCTTTGAAAGCCCGAGCCTGCACAGCATGGCGGTGGAGCATACCCGGACCGGCGTGCTTTCCTACGCACCGGAGGACAAAGAGCAGACCATAAAAAGCCATTTTGCCCAGTTGGCGGACACCACACAGGGGCTTGTATGGCACACGACAGGCCTGTACTACCACTGGACGGACGAGGAAGAAACACGCGCCGATAAAACCCAGTGGGCCAACTACATAGAAATTGTAGATGGAACCAACCACAACTATAATGACGACTTAGAAAACAACGACCCCAGGGTCAGCTACAACACCCGCAGCGCCCAGGACGGCAATCAGTTCGCCGAGCTGAACTGCGAAGCCTACGGTGCGCTCTATCAGGATGTGCTGACCGTGCCCGGCTCCACGCTGAACTGGTCGCTGGCCCACAAGGGCCGCAACGGCGCGGATACGATGGTGCTGCTGATCGCGCCGGTCACGGTGGCCGAAGCAATCACCAAAACGCTGACTGCCGCCGCCCAGAACAAGGCTAAAGACAGTGTGCGCAATGCCCTGAACGATCTGGTCGAGTACAACGGTCAGAAGGTGCCCATCAGCACTTTTATGGTCGGCGGCGAAATGACCGATGGCGTCGTCAACTGGGCAACACACAAGGGCACATACCAGGTCCCTGGCGGGCAGTATGTGAGCCGCTTCTTTTTCCTGGCGGTGCAAACCCAGGACGACAAGCGCACCGAGGGCAATCTGCTGGACAACGTCTGGTTCAGCACCGACCCTGCCCCGGCGGTGGCGGGCCGCGCAAATCTGACCATCCGCAAAACCATAACGGGCGGCCTGACTGCCGAGGAGCTGACCGCCGCGCGGGCAAACCTGACGTTCACCGTGGCGAACCAGAATGGTACGGTCGCGACGATCCACGGTGCGGATATGACCGTGGACAGTGCTGACCCCACCCGCAGCCGCTATACCCTGACCGACCTGCCGCTGACCAGCGACGACGGCAGCGTAAACTACACCTACACCGTGGAAGAGACTGGCCACGATGCCCCGGCGGGCCTGCTCTACCTGGGCACCCAGTCGGCGGTGAACGGTGACAATGAGCAGACAGGCACAAGCCTGGCGGACATTACGCTGACCACAAGCGCCGACACGAGCGCAGAGTTCCGCAACATCTACGCCCGCCCCACCGGCAGCCTGCACCTGACCAAGGCTGTGGCCGACGAGGCGCAGCAAGCGGAAGCCGACGCAGTGACGAACACCTTCACGGTCAGCAGCCTGCCCATCGGCAGCTATACACTGCAATTTGATGATGGTACGACCGAAACGCGGGAACTAACGGCGGGCGGCGCGCTGACCATTGCGCTGAAGGGCCTCACCGGCGTGACGCTGAAAGACATCCCGGTCAACCGCTATACCGTGACCGAAACGGCCCACCCCGACCTGGCAAACTACTACTGCACGACCACCGCCGACGATGCCGCGGCCGAAGTGCAGGTCATGTCCGGCCAGACGGCAGAAGTGACCATCACGAACAGCTATGCGCCGTTCCTGACGCTGACCATCACCAAGCAGGTGACAGGCGGTCTGGGCGACGCCCGCCGTGAGTTTCCCTTCACGGCCACGGTCGCCGGCCAGGCCATCACCGCCGCCAGCGCCTATGTGACGAAAGGGGAAGGCGCGGCCCTGACCGGGAGCGGCTTCACGCTGCGCCACCGGGGCAGCATCACCATCGGCCACCTGCGCCCGGGGGATGCCTTCACCGTGACCGAGACAGACAACACCGGTTATGAGACGAGCTTCGACCTTGACGGCAGCGTCGAGGTCGGCACCAGCGGCGGGGGAACCCTGGGCGCACAGAGCGCCACGCTTACCTGCGTCAACAACAAGGACGGTGCACCGCCCACGGGATTTGGCCCGGACACGGCCCCGGCAGTCTGGATGCGGCTCTGCGCCCTGCTGGGCTTGGTCTGCCTGCGCCGCCGCAAGGGGGCGTGACCTATGGAGCCGCAGACCCGGCGCCGGGCAGCCTGGGCGGATATCCGGGAATTTCTTGTGCGGGCCGGGGCGTTGGCCGCGCTGCTGTTCATGCTGTTCGGCGTCGTGTTCGGGCTGTACATCCAGCCCGATGCCGCGATGCACCCGCATTTGAAGCCCGGCGACCTGCTGCTGTTTTACCGGCTGCCCCACAGCTGCACGGCAGGGGAGGTCGTTGTCTTTACCAAGGATGGCCAGCGCCGCACAGGCCGGGTCACGGCCCGGGGCGGCGACACGGTGGAAGTGACCGACGCAGCGGCGCTTGTCATCAACGGCAACACTGTGGCGGAGCCTGATATCTACGAAGAAACGCCGAAATATGACAGCGACGTGACCTACCCACTGACCCTGGCCGACGGCGAATATTTTATATTATGCGACGCCCGCGCAGGCGCCCGCGACAGCCGCTGGTTCGGCCCGGTGCAGGCAGGGGAGATACAGGGCCGCGTGATCGCTGTATTGCGGCGGAATGGGATATAAAGGGGCGGCCTTGCCGTTGCCGTCCGCCTTTCCTTCCGAGCCATCCATCACATAAAAACGAGGTACTTACCATGAACACCATCAAACTTTCTGCCGCTCTCACCGCTGCTGTGCTGGCCGGGGCGCTGTCCACGGCGGCCTATGCAGCCGATGCCGAAAGACCTGCCAGCCGCATCACGGTCAGCGGCGGCAGCATCATCCTTAAAAAGGCCATCAACCTGGACAAAGCCCCCGGCGCGGGCGGCATCAAGGGCACGATCACTTTCAACGTGGCCGCAGGCCAGGATGGCGACCTGCCCCAGGCCCACACCGCGGACGAAATGCTCGGCACGGCGGATCAGCTTGCCAGTACCACGGCCACGGCGGAATTTACCGCCGATGCCCAAGGAAAAGCCAACACCGAGAGCAATGTGACCGTTGATTTCAATATGGACAAGTTCACAAAGCCCGGCATCTACTACTACCGTCTGACCGAGCAGGCCCACGGCATCAGCGGCCTGTCCACCGCGCCGCTCTACCTGCTGAAGGTCAGCGTCGCCAATGAGAGCGAGGCCGAGCCGGATGGACAGCACTTCAAGCTGGAGTATGCCATCCTGGCCGAGAAAGAGACCGGCACAAAAGCCGAGCTCGTCACCAACGAGTACACGACCCACAGCCTGACCGTGACCAAGCGGCTGGCGGGTGACTTTGCCAGCTATGGCGACAGCTTTGACTTTACGCTGCACATCACAGATCCTGACACCGAAAACCATATGGCGTCGGTGACGCTGCGCACCGGCCCGGCAGACGACGAGCTGAGCGGCCCCGGCACGGTGTATACCCTGGAGAATGGCGAGAAGGAGATCAAGGTGACCCTCAAGGGCAACGAGCAGTTGGAAGTGACCGGCCTGCCCGAGGGCGCGACCTATACCATCGATGAGAGCGGCACCGACGCGGCGAAATATACCTCGACCACCTGGGTGTTCCCCGGCGGCACCGGGAAAGGCACCAGCCTGGGCCGGCAGACCATCGGCACGGCAGACGCGGCCATAACGGTCACGAACATCCGTGACGCGGTCACACCCACCGGCCTGCTGTTGGATGCTGCGCCCTACGGCGCTATGCTGGCCCTGGCGGTGGGCAGCGGTGCGGTGGTGTTCCGCAAGCGCCGCTGTGATTGATGCTTTCCACAGCGGCATACCTGGCCCGGCTGGGCAGTGCGGTGGTCAGCGCCCTGGCAGCCGTGCTGATGGCGGTGCTGCTGGCTTTCGGCGGGTTCGCCCTCTGGCAGGACGCAGCCGTCAGCCGGGGCGCATTTGCCAGCGCGGACCTGCTGCAATATAAGCCCGCCGACAAAAACACTGCCGCCCCGACACTGGCCGAATTGCAGGCGCTGAACCCCGATGTCTGCGGCTGGCTGACCATCGATGGCACCCACATCGACTACCCGCTTGTGCAGGGCGCGACGAATATGGACTACATCAACCGCGACGTCTACGGCGAATTTTCGCTGTCGGGGGCGGTGTTTCTGGACAGCCGCAGCAAGGCGGATTTCAGCGATGGGTATTCCATTGTCTACGCCCACCATATGGAGAATGGCGCAATGTTCGGCGATATATCAAAGTTTGTGCAGGCAGACTACTTTGCGGCACACCCTTCCGGCAGTCTGATACTGCCCGATGCAGCGTATGAGATCGAGCTGTTTGTCTGCCTGGAGGCAGACGCCTACGACGCGGAGATTTACGCTGTGGAGCGCTACACCGCCGACACCGCCGCCTTGCTTGACGCGGTGCAGGCCCGGGCTGTGCAGCAGCGGGCGCTGGATGTGGGCTCGCAGGACAGGCTGATCGCCCTGTCCACCTGCGCCGGGGCCGAGACGAACGGCCGTGTGGTGCTGCTGGGACGGCTGCGCCCGGCAACTTTGGATGAAGGAGATGAAACACAATGAGTTTTGGCAAAACGACCCTGCGGCGCTGGCTACCCGCGGCGGCGCTGGCACTGGCGCTGCTCTGCCCGCTGCCGGTCTTTGCGGCACAGGCGGGGGCCGAGATCCCGGTGACGGTGCGCACCGACGGCGCAGCCTGCGACACGGTGTACACGGTGGAGATCACCCCGTTGGATAACGCCCCGGCACCGGCCCAGACCAGCGTGCAGGTCAAGGGCGGCGGCACGGCGTATTTTACCGGCCTGACCTTTGACGCGCCGGGGGATTACCGCTATAAGCTGGCCCAGGTAAAAGGCCGCGCCGCCGATACGACCTACGACGGCCGCACCTACACTGTGACGGTGCGGGTGATGACCGCCGCCGACGGTAGCCTTGATACCGAACTGTGGGCGGTGCGCAGCGGCAGAACAGCTAAAGCGGCGGGGGTGGTGTTCACCAATCGCTATGACCCGCCCGTCCCGGCAGCCACGGCCACACCTGCGCCGAGCGCCGCGCCGATGCCGCGCCCCATAAAAAACACGGCCCGCCCGGTGGGGGCCATGCCCCGGACCGGGGATGCTTTCCCGCTGGAGGCACTGGCCGCGCTGCTCTGCGCGGGCGTAGTGGGCTTTGGCACAGCCTGGAACAAACGCAGATAGTCAGATAGTATATAATAAGAAAAGCCCCGGCGGTTTGCAGCTGCCGGGGCACTTGATTTGCAGGGGAAACCTGACTATAATAAACAAAAAAGGTCACTTGCAAATGCAAGTGACCTTGGTGCGCCGGAAGGGACTCGAACCCCCGACCTTCTGATTCGTAGTTTTGGACTATACCCCAAATATCATTTAATATCTTTAACAAGAATGAAAAAGATTCGTCCAGACGCACAATATCACTTACAACTTACTATATCTAAAATTATCGTAAAATATCTTTTCGGAAAAATAAGCGCCAAATAAGCGCCCAAATACTTTGGTACTATGATACAAAAAATAGACCGCAATGTCAACTTACGGTCTAAGGGGTTATCGATTTTTGAGGTATGGAGCAAGGATGCTATCTACCTGCCTTGATGCAGCAACTTTGGCAGATTGAATTACATGAGCGTAAATTGCAGCAGTGGTTTGTGAATTGGTGTGTCCTAATGTTTCTGAAACGGCGGGAAGAGGAGTGTGGTTGTTTAATTGAATACTAGCATTTGTGTGACGCAACCCGTGAGGAGTAATGCGCTGCAGTTCCGGGTGACGACTGTAGAATTTGCGTACCCAAGAGGTGACGGAGCTCGGCCACAACAGGTGTCCATCTGCTTCTTGGAATAGATAGTCACTGTCTTGTACACTAAGTCCAATGGGTTCAAGTTGCTTGTCTTTATATTCACGATAGCTTTTAAACTCGGAAAGTAAGCAATCCGGCAACGAGATAACACGATAAGAACCAGTTGTTTTTGTATCGTATATTTGAAGACCTTTTTGGCGGATGTAACCAACTGCTTGTACAACTTCAAGGGTCCCTTTCGTAAAATCTATGTCCATCCACCTTGTTGCAAGTAATTCTTCGCGACGCATTCCGGTGAGGACAAGAGCTAATAAGGCAAGGCGATATTTTGCAGGTACATGATCTCTATCCATAGTCTCAATCAGCGCAATGACATCCTCAGGCTGCAGATACTTGATGGGTTTATTGGATTTGCGCGGTGTAGCAACGATATGTGCAGGGTTATCTGGAATGTACCCCCATGTAACGGCGGTTTGCAAGATAGATGACATAACCCGGTGGTAATGCAACACTGTATTGGCATCTAGGTATTGCTCGGATGAAATCTCGCAAAATACCTCGGAAAGCGGAAGCCCCAGTGCGGAGACAATTTTTTCGGCGCTATAGGGACGAATGTTTTGACCACGAATGGCGGATGTTATGACGGATTCGGCGACACCAGCTTTGGTACGGAGGCTGTTGCGCGTGAAGCCGTGGTCTGTCATTATTATCGAGAAACCTTTGGGGCAGCAATAGAGAGATTGCTTGCGCGTTTGCCGTAATTTGGAATAAAACATTGCAAGATGTGCAGCGTCGATTTCGTCTAGGTACAAGGTGCCAAACTCGGCTTGCAACACAGGGAGAAGACCGATGTAGCCATCAACTGTTTTGGGCTTGAGTTGAGGAACTGCATAGTCAGTGAGCCATTTATCAACAAATGCGGAAAATTTGATTCGCTCTTTGGCTCCGCGTCCGCGCAAGCTGGCTTCAAATTCATCTGCTGCCCGTTGAGCAGCCTTACGAGCAGCGGCAGGGGTCATTCCCGCTGGGATAGTCCATGTGCGATAGTACTTCTTTTGCACATGATTATCATCATAACGCCCATAGGCAATCAACTGATAACTGTTTTGCGATTTTTTTCTGATTGTCGACATTCAATTCATCCCTTTTTAGCTTGAATCGCGGCAGATAATCTGATAGAATGTCATTGTCCCGTGACTATCTATCAGATTATCCGTCTGGTGTTGGTTTCGGTCCATCCGCTTCGGAGCTGCAACTCCGAGGCGGATTTTTTTATTTATTCGAGATCGTCCCAATCGGAACCACGCATGTTTTCTTCCTGCTTTATTTTGGATTCGATCTCATCGCGGAGCCCCTCATATGTTTCGTTGTAAGTGCTTTCGCCTAGTTTTCTCCCCTCTTCCAAAAGAATTTGATAAAGTTGGGAGGAAGCTTCCTTTAGTGCTTGCTTTTGCTTCGCCACGTTGTCCGTTAGCTCGTTGGGATTTGTACCATTTCCTAAAATGTCATCGAGTACATTAGAAGAAACGCGCTCATCGCCAAGAAAATAGGCTTCAACGTTGTGCTCAGCCTTCGTGCTATAAGATTTGCGAGCCAGTGTAAGGTACGCAGCATAAGCTTTTATGAAGCGAGGGAATCCCTCATTACTCATAATTGAATCAAGTGCATCGGCGTTAGAAATGGCATCCTCCGGCGTATTGTCATCAGCAATAATAGAGGATAGATTTTTGATTGTGGCTTCACTCAGACCGGCATAATAAGAGGGGTGCTGGTCTTGACTTTCTCTACTTGGCAAATCTGAGAAACCAAGTAAATAGTCCGGGGAAACATGTAGGTATTGTGCGAGAGCAACAAGATTTTTAATGCCACAATCCCGAAGACCTTTACGATAGTTCAATAATGAGGACGGCGACATCTCGCACGCAGTGTAAATTTGTTTGGCGGATGAGCCAGATTCACCTATTACATTGCTGAGGCGATTGCCAAAAGTTTCGAGAATATCTGTTGATTCCATAAAAAGCTCCTTTCTAAGTTTACTATGGAAACTGTACACATTATTATATAGCATATACGTAAGAAAATGTCAATCAAAAAGGCAAATTATTAAGAAAACGATAACATAAAATGCTTACAAAGCTGAATATACAAGAAAAACAATTAACAAAGTGTTAAAATTAGGCTAACAAGCTTGCGTATGCGTGCGGATTGGGTATAATTAAGCTTGTAAACAAGATAAAACGAGCAACAAAAGAGCGACACAGGGCCGCGAACGTTTTATCTTACACAATGAGGTGATTCGTTATGAAAATTCGCACGATTGCCGGGGCAGTGGCGGAAATCCACGCTGCTGACCCCGGCTCAGCAGTCACGACGTCCTACCTGCGCAAGCTTGTCAAGACCGGTGCTATCGCGCACGTCAAGGACGGGAACCGCGTCCTCGTCAACGTCGAGGCGGTCCAGCAGTACTTTGAAAACAGTATACAGTAAAGGAGAATCCACATGAAGGTTATTGGATATCGTCGTAACGATTTTATTACGAAGGAAGGGCGGCCTATCACGGGCTGCCGTGTCTACCTGGCTACGGAGATTGACTCCGAGAGTGGGGCAGGTGTTTCCGTGCGGGACATCTATCTCTCTGACGCTAAGATGGCGGAGCTTAAAGTCAACCTCCGCGATCTGATGGGTCACGAAGTCAAGATCTACTACAATGAGTTCAAGAAGCCCGAGACTATCGTAGTTCTTGAATAAGTGCTCCGGGTACCGTTGAGAGGAAGGGAGCGTTAGCGACCTTACCGCAAAAATGGGGCTTGTCTCATTTTTGCGGTCAACCTTTCAAAAGGTAAGATTTGCAGCATAAAATTCCAACGACAGGAATGTACACTGCGGACTAAAGTCAACCCAGACGTTGGGGGATAGTATTACCCCCCAACGTCTGGGTACAGTCCACAGAGCCCGTACCTACAGGCTTTCGAGTGTACACAGTTGATTTGTGTTCGTTGTGTACTTAGGTGTACCAGATGGCAAGAGAATTTGCCACGAGACGGTACCAGCTGACAATCAACAATCCCAAAGAGCACGGTTATGACCACGATGTCATCAAGGCCATTCTCGCCAAGGGTGCGAAACTGTTGTATTGGTGCATGGCGGATGAAGAAGGTCAGGAAGAGACCTATCATACGCACCTGTTTACAATTTTTGAGAATCCTGTGATGTTCCGAACGATGAAAAATCGTTTTCCGACGGCGCACATTGAAGTGCCACAATGGGGAACGAACGCCGAAAATTATGCCTATATCCGCAAGGAGGGGGCCAAGTATCATAAGGACGAAAAAGGTCATTATGAATATACGGACGTCCAAGGCAAAGTACATATAGGCACAAATTTCGCCGATACATTTGAGGAATCGGGGGATTTGCCGCCGGACGGAAGACAGGGCGACAGAAACGACCTGAAGACGCTGTACCGGCTAATCGCATCCGGTGCAGATAACGCACAAATCCTCAATGAGCACCCGGAGTATCTGCGGGATATCTCGCATATAGACAGAACGCGCCAGACTATTTTGGAAGAAAAGTATCGGAATGTCTTTCGTCAGATGGACGTTACCTACATCTCCGGTCCGACTGGTGCGGGAAAGACCCGCTCTGTTAAGGAAGGCTGCGGATATGCCAACTGCTACAGTGTCTCTGATTACAAGCATCCCTTTGATAGTTACAGAGGACAGAATGTGATTCTTTTCGACGAATTTCATACGAGTTTGCCTCTGAACAACATGCTGCAGTATCTTGATGGATACCCGTTGGAACTTCCTTGCCGGTATGCCAACAAACAGGCATGCTACACGCAAGCATATATAGTTTCCAATCTGCCACTGGAAAGGCAGTATGTTACAGAGCAGAGGGAAAAGGCAGAAACATGGGCTGCACTTCTACGCCGTATTAACCGTGTACGTATTTTCAAGGCCGATGGAAGCCACAAAGACTATTCGATTGACGAATATTTCAAATTGTGCGCGGAAAACGACTTTGAGGAAATTTCGATTGAAGGCTGTCCGTTCTAAGATGGGCAAAAGAGCTGTGCTAACGGGCTCTATAATAACGGGCGCTTTGAGTTTTATTAGAAGGTGATTTACTATGACCAATAAAAATGAACGGCTCGAGGCCGAGACTAAACGGAAATACTGGTGGAATGTGTTCTGCAACGGCGTCCGTCGTATTCAGAGCAATCCTAAAATTACGGGGCTGTACATGCTGCTGTGTGCTGCGGTAGTAGCGCTGGTATCGCTGGCGCTTATTGAGAACCGCATGGACGGCGTTCTTTCCGTCTTCCGGCCCTTTGTTGTTGTAACCTACTGCGTGGCAGGACTGGTGGTCTGCGTTGCTGCGGTCCTCCCGCTGGGTTACATTCGGCACAGTTGGGAGTACTACGACGATTTCACCCGCGCAGGCATCTACAATAAAGCGCACGAAGCCCCTTTGCTGGAAAAAATGTGCCAGCACGGAAAAGAACTGCAGCTTACCTTCTTTATTAAAGGTTACCCTTTGGAGGAGTGGGAGGCTGCACGAACAACGATTGAATCAGCACTCAACGTCACAATTATCGGCATTGAACAGGGTGAAAGCAACCGGCACTTTGTGCTGCACATGGCAGAGGGGCGCAGTGCGCTGAGTGGATATGTTGCATGGTCCGACGCTTATATGGTCCCGGAAGACACAAAAATCGTCTTGGGTGTCAATGCAGCAGATATCCCCGTGAGCATTGATTTCAGCAAAATTCCACACTGGCTGTTGGCAGCGGCCACCGGCATGGGCAAGACCAAGTTGGTGCAGCTGATTCTTCATCAACTGGTGATCAAGGATTACGCCATCTATCTTGCCGACTATAAAGGCGTCGATTTTGGTCCACAGTATCGCAGTAAAGGTCATTATGCCAACAACGATGCTGACCTGGAAGCAATGCTGGGCACGGTTCTGGCAGAATTGGACCACCGCCGTACATTGTTCTCGGCGATTGGCTGCGCAAATACCAAGGAATATGTCCAGACAACTGGTGAACGGATGCAGCCTATCGTGGTACTCCTGGACGAGACTTCTATGATTCTTGATGGCACCGGTCGCGATAAGGACGGCAAGGCAACGATTGCTTCGCTGACGAATAAATTGCTCAAAATCGGACGTCTTGGGCGTGCTTTTGCAATTTATCTTGTGGTCGCCACGCAGCGTACTGACGTGAACTCCGTCCCGGGCAGTCTGAAGGCACAGCTGGACGGTCGTATCTGTGGTCATACAGCCGATGCGCAGAGCTCAATCGTTATTCTCGACGATGGAAGCGCGTCCAAGCTCCCGCCGACGCCTGGTCGGTATATTGTTCGTAACGGCAGCGGCATTGACCAGATTATCCAGGTGTACGATTATCAGCAGTGACGACTTTTGAAAGTCAACATACAAATTATATGAGGTAAAAATCATGAGTAAAGAAATCAATAAAAAGAAGAGTAAGGGAGCAGAGGCGGCAATGAGTGCAGGTCAGAAAGCAATCGAGCGGCTTTTCCGCTTTTACTACAACCATGGGAAGAACGGTCCCTCCCGTCGTGCTTTTGCCCATAAGGACGATACGTTTTATCATGTTTCCTATTGGACCGATTTGACTGGGGAAGCCCCGTATTGGGAGGAGGAACTTCTCTCAAATGCAGATGCGACCTGTTATATTGTGCGTGGGGCATTTGACCCTACAAACGAAAAGAAGAAGTATCAGTTCTTGCTGTCGCCGAAAGAACTTGAAACTTACCTTGGTCTTCGCGCAGATTTGGAAGTCCCGAACCATGGCATTGAAGGTTGATTGATGAAAGGAGATACAAATGAATAAATTGGTTGACAGTTTTTACGAGATGCACGAGGACCAGATGGATATGATGGAGTTGGGAATTGGTCCCCAGGACTTCAAGAAGCTCCATCCGATTTCTGAGTGGGAGCATCAGAGTCCGGACGGCTCGAATAGTCTCTGGTCGGAAACGCTTTACACGAACGATGATATGTCGGTATACGTTATTTCCGGTCATACCTATACCGATGACCCGAGCAGCGCCTATTCCTTTGCTGCTAGTCCCATTAACATGCGGATTTATCTGATTGTTCGCATGCTGCTCGATACGGAGGGCTGCAACTTCCAGAGATCAGAAAAGTATTAAGGAGGCACACGAAATGAACTGCGCAACAAACCGCGCAAGGGACGGTCCTTGGCCGCCCCCGCTGCGACCCTATCAGGCTGAAACCCTTCGGCGCATGAAAGCTTACGAAGGTAACGCCGCCTTATGTACCATTGCAACGGGCCTCGGCAAGACCCGCATCTTCACCGAATTTGTCCGCTGGGACGTTCTCGAAAATGACCACCATGTCCTGATTCTCTCTCACCGGGAAGAGTTGGTAAAGCAGCCGCTGGAATACCTCAAGGACCTGCCCTGCGGTATCGAACAGGGCACATCTCACGCCGACAACGAACCCATCATCAGCGCATCGGTGCAGAGTCTTGTGGGACGGCTCGACAAATACAACCCCTACAGTATAGATACCATCATCATCGACGAGGCGCATCACAGCGCTGCGCCTACTTACCGCAAAATTTTTGATTACTTCGGAAACGCAACTCGCTTCGGATTCACGGCAACTGCAATTCGTGGCGACGGCATCGGCCTGGATGTGGCCTTCGATGACATACTTTGTGAATACAACACACTCTATGGCATCGAGCACGGCTACCTCTGCCCCATTGAGGCTTGCCAGGTTGACTTGAAGTATGACCTCGGCACAGTCCAGTATCGGGAGGATACTGGCGACTATGACGCCGCCGATATTGCCCGCGTCATGTCGGGCACCGCAGCCGGGATCGCCGAAGCATACACTAAAAACGCCCGGGGTCAGACTATCATTTTTGCCCCCTCGATTGAGGAAGGCAAAAACGTGACCGCAATGCTCAATAAGCAGCACGGGGCCAGCACCGCCGCCTTCATCGACGGAATGACGAAGAACCGTAACCGCCTGTTGGAGGCCTATAAGCTGGGCATGATTAAGGTGCTCGTCTGCTTTGCAGTCTTAACCGAAGGCGTCGATTTGCCTATCACAGAAACGGTCCTCCTGGCTCGTCCGATTGCGGTCACCAACGTGGGATTATATGCCCAGATGCTGGGGCGCGGTCTGCGCCTATATCCCGGCAAAAAATCCTGCAAGGTGATTGACTGCGTGGGTGTGTCCGCTATGCCGATATGCACCGCTGCAACCTTAATCGGCAAGGACCTGCCCGCTCCGAAGCCAGAGAAAGAACCAACTGAACAAAAAGAACCGGACGAGGACGACCCCGTCGAAATTCTGACAGGGGACGAAATCCCCGATACTTGGATTGATAAACAAAAGGAGGTGGACGTCATGGCACTTGGCGAGGGTTACACGATGCACGATGTTGCATGGATCGCGCTCAAGGACGGCGGCTATATCCTGCCTATCCCCAATGTCACATACCGCATCAGCAAGCCGCTGACCAATGGCATGGTCTACTTGCGCAAGAACAAAAACTGCTCCAAAACCGCTGTCCCGCTGCAATTTGTCTTCGATTACGTTTTCCAGGACCTCAAACAAAAGCACGCCCAACAGCAGCACATCTGGGACAAGAAGCAGCGTTATAAGTGGGACCACCAGCCCATCACCAGCGAGCAAGTCAAGCTGATTAAAAAGCTGGACCCTGACTACAAACTCGATACCCACAAGATGACCCGCGGGGACGCTTCCCGTATCATTCAGTGCATCATCTATGCCCCCGATGAATGGCATACACAACAGCAATCCGAGGAGGCGAAGCCCAATGCCGAGAAAAGCTCGTAAGCTGTCCGCCACGGGCATCTATCATATCATGGTGCGCGGCGTCAACCGCATGGCAATTTTTGCCGATGACGCCGACTGCCTGAACTTTTTGCACATTTTGGAATTCTGTGCGGACGACGACTTCACGATTTTTGCGTACTGCTTGATGGGCAACCATTTTCATTTGTTGGCCAAAGCCGATGATGACGCCCTGCAGCGTATCATGAAGGCCGTGGGTGTCCGCTATGTTTCCTATTATAATAGGCGGTATCAGCGGACCGGTCCGCTATTTCAAGGTCGCTTCAAATCCCAAGTTGTCACGACCAAGGGCTACTTCTTGCGTGTCCTGCGCTATATCCACCGCAACCCCGTTGCGGCCGGACTGGTGCAGCAGATGCAGGACTACCAATGGAGCAGCTATTGGGACTACTTCGGTCCGCGGGAAAAGCCCCTCTGTCATGTCGATACAAGCTACGCTTTTTCGCTGCGCGACCGGGAAAGTCTGCGCCAATACCACGAGCAGCCGGAGCACAATGCCCGCGGCTTTTTGGAGGACATTCCTCTCCCGGCCTTCACAGACTCCGAACTCCGCGATTTTATCCGCTCAACGGCGGGCATGGAGTGTCATGAAATCCAATATTACCCCGACTCTGCCGTCGTCCCTTTGCTGTGCCGCCTCGTCAATCAGGAAGGTGTCAGCATTACACAACTCTCACGGCTCACTGGCCTGGCCCGCGGAGACATTCGCCGCCGCCTGCTGTGAACCGTATGATTATAGACACATTGAGAAAGGACCACTATATGAAACACAATGCACCTAAACCCTTGTTCTCCACCCTTGCGGTGGAGGCATCCGACCGCCAGACCCAGAGCATTCTGCACCTCATCAGCCGTGGGGACAACCCCCTCGATTTCACCCGCATCATTCCTATGCCTGCTCGTTTGGACATTGAGGCAGGTAAAGCGGAGGACCGGGCCATCAACCTCTACCGGTATTTCCTCTCAAAGAGGGAAGAACCGGAGAACGAGACCCGGGATGAGGAAGAGTTCCTCGAATTGCTCAACCATAAGGATCAGCGCACTTTCCGTATGGGGAAGGAATTGGTCCGCAATATTGACGAGTATGGCTTTTCCAGCTACCCCTCGTGGTGTCGGACAAATTGGGGCACGGACCGTAACGCCGTGAATGCTGCAAAATTGAACAGCAATACCATCGTTTTTGCCGCGAATGCTACGCCGCCTCTAAATGTAATTTGCAAACTTTCTGAGCAGTACTCTGGCGCAAAATTTATTCTGACGTGGGAGGATGCTTCGCTTCTCCTGGCGAATAATGACGTCATGAAGTATCGCGTGGTATATGAGAATGGGAGGGAGTGCTCCTTTACCTACTCGGTAGCACAGCGGGAAATTGCGGAATACTTCCGCACGGATGAGCTCGGGGCACCTTTTGGTTTGGCTTTTGAGATGATTCCCGACGAGGAAGACATTCAATTCTGATTCGTCAATTTTTGAAAAGTAAACATCAAAAGAGGGATGTTAGCCTTTGGGCTTTCATCCTCTTTTTTTGACCTTGCGTTTCAAAAAAATTCTGCTATAATATAAATATCAAGTCAGGAAAGGTGAGATTCTATGCCCAAAATACCCCGCGTGGTGCCAAGTGTGGCATACGCTGCGGGAATATTTGCAATGGTGGTGCTGATACTTTTTTGCGGCTCACCGGGAGCAACTGTTGCCCGAAGTTATGCGGCTTATAACGGGCAGTCGGTTCCAAATGTGGAAGGAAAAATTTACCGCGACGTGAATCTGCCCTATGACAATACCCTGTCAACGGTGACGGCAACGGAAGCGCGGAAAATACAGAATGGTTATGTCCTCTTTGCCTTCCCCTCCTGCCCCTTCTGCCGTAACCTTTTGCCGGTGCTGGCAGATGTCGCCTGTGAGGAAAATATCCCGGTGGCATATTGCCGGATAGACACCTATCGAGATAGGTACGTCTACAGTGCAGAAGCTGCCGCCCCGGTGCAAACGCAGCCAGCGGGGGAAGGCTACGCCGGATTGCTGACGTGGCTGGACGGTTGTCTCGACGAATACACCGTTCCCGATGAAAGCAAAACCCCAATCCCAGTAGGGGAAAAGCGCATTCATGCGCCCACCCTCGTCAAGGTCCGGGACGGTGTCCCCGTCTCGACCTGGGAACTCACCGATGTATTTGGTGAGGATTTCCCACCGGATAGTTTTGCGGCGTGGGACGAAGCCACCCAGGCCCGGGTAGCTGCAGCGCTGCAAAGCTATCTGACCTAAGGCCGGAGCGCGTCGGGGACGGTGGGTCGCGCAGCGATCCCTCCCGTCCCCACGCTCTGAAAATTAAGAGCCGACGCGCCTCAACAGAGCGTCGGCCGGGAAGGAGAAAAATGAAAAAACAAAAATTGAATATGAAGAAGAAAATCATGTCGATGGTCATTGCCGCCGCAGCAATGGCACTGTCGCTGGTTGGATGCGGTGTTGACATCAACTCCATCGGATTGCCTCCGAATGTAGTGATGGAAAAGGGTGAGACGCAGCAGCTGGAAATCGAGTACGGCACGGACGATAAAGCCGAGCAGGAAAAGATTGCCGAGGCTGCCTCGAAGCTCACCATCGAGTGGACCACCTCTGATGAAAAGGTCGTCACGGTCGATGCCACCGGTCTCATCACCGCAGTCGGTGCAGGTGAGGCTGATGTCACGGCTTCCGCAAAGGATGTGAACATTTCCTCCACTACTCATGTGAAGGTCGTCATCACGCCCACCGGTGTAGAAGCACCTGAAACCTTGGAGCTTGTCACGAACGGCGAGAACTCCAAGAATCTGGATGCCAAGATGACACCGGAGGATGCCACGGAAGTCAAGCTCGCGTACGAATCCAGCGATGATAGCGTAGCTACCGTAGATGAGAATGGTCTTGTCACGGCAGTCGCTGACGGCGAATGCACCATCACGACCTATGTTATTGCAGATGCTCCTGCAACAGCCGAGACAGCTACACAGGAAACTGCTGCAGTTGTAACGGATGAGGAAAAGCCCACGGGAGGCGAAAATTCCGAAGCTGTCGCGACGCCGGACAATCTCGACGCTGCATTTGGCGTTGTGCCCGAGGGACTCAGCGCCACCACCAAGGTAACTGTCACCACCAAGGTGGAGGGTATTACCCTCGACAAGACCGAAGGCATCCTCAATGTTGGCAACACGGTGACCATCACGGCTACCGTAGCGCCGGAAGAGGCTACCAACCCGGCAGTCACTTGGTCCTCCAGCGATGAGAGCGTAGCTACCGTCGATGAGACTGGGAAGATTACTGCAGTAGCCACTGGGAATGCTACCATCACCGCTACCAGCGAGGATGACAGCAGCGTGAGCGCAGGCTATGAGCTCACGGTCCAGCAGAAGAAGGCTGCCACCACCACGAAGAACAACTACTCCGGCAGCACCTCTGCTGGCGCATCCACTGCTCCGAGCTACACAGCACCCACACAGCCGGTAACGCCCAGTGCTCCTGCACCTGCTCCGGCACCTGCCCCGGCACCTGCTCCCGCACCGGCACCCGCACCGGCTGAGCCCGCTCCGGCTCCTGCTGAACCTTCTCAGCCGAGTGGGGGAGACGGTGGCAGTTCCGGTGGTTATGACATTCCTCATGACCCCAATGGACAGCCTGGCTCGGGTATTGACTGGACGCAAGGTGCGACTCGTTCGTAACATAAAAGGTTACGCACTGCAGTAATAAACTTACTGCAGGAGAACTGATAACCCGATAGATGGAAACATCCACCATAAACTCCGACGTGCGGTAGAAAGCGAAAGCTTAACCGTACGAAGCTCGGTGAAGTCGGCAGAAGGTTGACTCAAGCAGCCAACTGATATGCCGGTGGTCCATAAAACACCCACGGTGAGCATGGCTCTAAAAGAGCCCGACGAACCTGCGAAGTAAAGGGATACAGCCCATGCAGTGATGCATGTCGATGATACAGCTAAGTAAGGACTTGCGTGCGAAAGGCTGTCAAAGAAGTCATCGGTCCCATAGCAGGCACCTAAAGGTGTATGGTAACGGATAGGGTTATCGGAACGAGGAAAGGTATTGGACATCCTCAACAAGGATGTAGGCTGACGAAGAACAATAAGCAGCCAAACCGGTGCTGAAAAGCAGAGGTCGCAGCGATGATGGTACTTGTAATGAGTACCGGAGTGATGGCCTCAAGTCGGCGAGAATTCGTCGATGGAACGCCGTGTGCGGTGAAAATCGCACGCACGGTGTGGAGTGGGGGAAAATAAAGAAAACCGCATAGCTGAAGAGACCAGCTACGCAGCAAGCAAACAACATCTGGCACATAAGAGATGTGTTCACTGATATTATTATACCACGCGAATATACACTTAGTCAATCTCAAATTTTGCGCAAATATGTTGTTTGCTTAGAATTATTACCTATCACTATACAGCTCTAATGGCGAAGGCGGTTCCTGCGAAGCAAACTGCTATTAAAACATGTACACCAGGCGTCGGAGGTTAAGTATTACCCTTAATTAGACTGATACGGAACCTTCGAACAAACAACAAAAGGAGACTCCACCCGGAGCCTCCTTTTTCTTTTGCCAAAATGTGCGAATTGAATAAAATGAGTAGCAGGGAAGGGGAGTGACCATTCATGATACTGCACAACGATATTTGGGGTGACACTAGCGTCACCCTCATTGAAGAGATAGACAATCAGTTCCTCATTGTCAGAGAGCTCAACATGCTTGCACTGTACAGTCGGTTGAACAAGGAACAAAGCCATGCGCTGCAGCAAGCATTAGCAACATTTTACGAGATTCTTTTCAGCAGTAAAGACAAAGATAAAATCGACGATACCGTCCCATTTACTCCGGATATCTCATTTGATGATGACGGCAATGGATATCTTTGCTTAGTTAGACCTATGCAGGATAACAGTGTTGCTGGGCTTAAAGGTATTGCCCAAAAAGTAGCAGAGGTTGATGAAGGTTATGGGGACGGTTCCTGCTTTTGAACGGTGAACCGTAAAAAAATGAAAACGGCACGTTTTGAGGGGTTGACATCAAAAATCAGCTCCACAAAAACGCCGCAAAAGTTGTCCACAAAAATGGGGACGGCGCAGTCGTCATTGGCGATCTGCACCGTCCTCTTTTTGTGAACAGAAAAGAGAGGAAATCCACAAAATAGGATAGCGAACTCTTGATTTGTGCTGCCCCGTCGGAAGAGCAGGAGAAGCAGCGCGGTTGTTATCGTCAGTATGTGCCAGTTTCTTTTTTCGAGGAAACAGAAAGAGGAAACAGAAAAAAGAGGAATTGCATAAAATAGTAGCTTCTAATCTTGATTATCTCCAAAAGAGAAATCTAAGTAAAAACGGCATGCTTCTCGTCATTTTGGCTCCACACGGGAAATAAAAAGATAAATTGCGTCTAAAATGTAAGACGTCTCTTTATTTTTTGCCGGGAATATGCTACAATGGGGAAAATGCTTGAGGAGATTTGCAATGACTGAATACGATAACGCGCCGCGATTGCCGCAGAGTTACCTTACAGATGCGGAATGGAACGAGATTTGCACCTACTTTGGCGGCAACGGCCGGGGAACATGTCAGCCGGAGGACCTGAAAAGAAGCGGCGACGTGGTGAAGCAGCTGCAAGAACTGGCAAATAAGTATAAGTCGTGTACAAAAAAAGGAATCTGCTACCTGTGCGGCACGTCAAACAGGATTGTGGCGTGGGGCATCTGTCAGGCGTGTTACAGCAGCTTACGCAACAGGAAACTGCGCACGGGGGAGCTGATGCGGCAAAGGCTAAATCCGCAGGAGGAGGACGGCTCAGAAAAGCGCTGCCTGTGCTGCGGAAAGCAGGAATATTTTGCGCAGGACTTGTGCAGGAATTGCTACGCGGCATATCGTCGTAGCAAAATCAAAATGTCTGTGACTCAGTTTGCCGCTTGCCGCCGCGCCGCGCTGCAGCTGCGGGGTGAACTTCCGCTCACGGAGAGCACGGGCAGCGAATATGCGCCCGTCCCTCAGACGGCACTACCGGTCCGAGCGGAAAAGGCCGCAGAAATCTGCATACAGAAAATCCCGGCAGGGGACAAAGAACTGCTTCGCGTTCTGCTGGAAAGCGCAGCAGCCCAAAAGGGGCTTGCCGCAGAAGTTGAAATCAGCAAGACGGCCTATGCAGAGGCAAGAGGCATTCCGGCAGAGGAAAAGGCAATCCGCAGAGACATCACAAAAATACTGAATGAGAATGTGGTTTGGCTCCCGGCCG
>OLNN01000377.1_pt1 | contig 48608 bp, 41 predicted proteins | sample 1672141 | NCBI WGS metagenome assembly OLNN01 (sample SAMEA3136652, study PRJEB25190) | human gut metagenome | biome: human gut; feature: human-associated habitat; material: faeces | place: Austria | collected 2013
GGCGAGGCGCTCCCTGCTGCTCGCCCCGCTCGCGCTCTCCGCCGAGACGGGCGTGCCCGCCCGCACCTGCGCGAGGATCGTCGCCCGCTCGGGGCTGCCGAGGCTCGCCGACGTCGACCGCGTGACCGGGGAGGCCAGGCGCCGGGGCCCCGTCACGCCCGTGCGCTACGAGAGGTCGCGCCCGGGCGAGCTCGTGCACGTGGACGTCAAGAAGGTGGCGAGGATACCGGCGGGCGGCGGCTGGAGGGCCCTGGGGCGGGGCAACGACCCGTCCAGGGGGCGCTCCGGGCTCGGCTCCTCGTGCCTGCACGTGGCCGTCGACGACTTCTCCCGCGTCGCCTACGCCGAGCTCCTGCCCGACGAGCGGAAGGGCACCTGCTCGGCGTTCATGTCCCGCTGCCTCGCCTTCTTCGCGGGGCTCGGGGTCGCGGTCGAGCGCGTGATGACCGACAACGGGTCGGCATACAGGTCGGCGGCGTTCGCGGGGGAGCTGGCGTCGCGGGGGATCGGCCACAAGTTCACGAGGCCCTTCAGCCCCTGGCAGGACGGCAAGGCCGAGCGGATGAACCGGACGCTCGCCCAGGAGTGGCAGTACGCCCGGGCGCGGGAGAGCGAGGGCGCCAGGTCCAAGGACCCGGCGCCCCATCTCGAGCACTACAATTGGGAGCGCCCGCACAGCGCGTGCGGAGGACTTCCGCCGATGTCACGCATACTCGGCGTAAACAACGTCATGGCACATAGCAGCTAGCCCTTACGCTTGAAGGGCGCCATCGCGAGGCCATGAAGGCCGCGGGAGACCTCGACGTAAGCAGGGTGGCAGCGCTTCTCGAGCTCGCGCACCACGGGCTCGAGGCTCGGCGTGGCGAACAGCACGGAGGTGGGAACGATTCCAACACGATCTCGCGCCGCTTCGCCCTCGTAGGTGACATACACCCAGGCAGGCGTCTTGACCTCGAACTTCTTGTCAATGTCCTCCACGATGCGACACGAGAAGCTCTCGTCACCCGGCACGAACACCTCGGTCTCGAACGTGCAAAGACGATGCGGCATCAGGCAGATGTCGCGCGCCTCGCCCAGCTCCTCGATCTTGTCAATGCGCGCAAGGGCGATCTTTCCACGGCGCACGCGAAGTGCCACGAGCACGGCCTCCGCGCGCACGGCAGCGAAACGCAGCACCAGATAGGCAACGGCTGTCGCGGCAACGACCATCAGCAGCGCGGAGATTGGACCACCCTTCGGGTCCGCATAGATGCCCGGAAACACCGCAAAGATCACGATGGCAAGGGCCGCGATAATCACGGCTGCCACAATCCCCATCCTACGCTGAGCAAACCTATACATATGCCTTCTCCCGGATACAGACGGGGCGCCGGACACGCCGACGCCCCACCAGCTCAAATCAACATTGCCAAGCTCGCCGTCCCACCACGCCAGGACGCGGCGCTCGGGCGCGAAGCAGAAGACACTCTAGCAAAACCTACTCGAAAGGCATGATCTTCGAGATGGAAGCCGTCTTGGACTCGCAGATCTTCCTGAAGTTATCGAACATGGGGTGCTTCTCCCACTTGTGAAGGTCGGTCGTCGCGCGATACGCCAGGATCTGGAACAGCGGCAGTACGTAGAGCGGCATGAGCAGCGGCTCCTCGATATCCTCGGGCAGGCGCAGCGCATGTGCGTCGTCGACCTCAGGGCTGTTCGTAACCACGAAGACGCGGTCGCTCACGCTGTGGGAGGCACGGGCGAGCTGGACGAGACGATCGGACGTCTTGCCGAGGTCGTCGATGAAGAACAGCGTGTAGTTGGGCGTAAGCTGCAGGTTGGGACCATGGTTGAACTCCTCCGCCTCATAGGCGAAGCTCGGAATCTGGATGGTCTCGCCAATCTTGAGAGCGCCCTCGCAGGCGATGCCATAGCCCTGGGCGAAGCCGCAGGAGTAGGCGACCGTCATCGAAGTGAGCGCAGCCTTGTTGCGGTCATAGAACTCGTGGACCTGCTTCTGGAAGGCAACGTGGCGCTCGGGGCACTTCTCCATCTCGGCGATAACCGCATCGTGAGCCTCGGCGGAGACGACGCCGCGCTTGGCACCGGCCTCGATGGCGAACAGCATGAGGAACTCGGCGAGCGTGGTCACGCCCTTCGTGACGTATCCCACGTACTCCTCGCCCACACCATAATCAACGAGGACGTCGGCGTGGTCCTTGAAGTCAGACTCGAGGTTGCCGGTAAGGCCAACGGCCTTGCGGCCCATCGCGCGAAGCTTGTCGAGCGCCTCGATGGAGTTGGTGGAGCAGCCGCTCTGGGAAACCACGAAGACGAAATCGTCCTCCGCGAGGCGATCCTTGTAGGCGATGAACGTGTTGGGCGGCACAACCTGCACGTCAGCGTCGAGGTACTTCATCATGAACGGCTTGGCGCACTGAGAGGCATTGGAGCTGGAGCCGCACGCAACGATCCAGATGTTGTGGTAGCCGCCATCGACATAGGCATCGACGAGGCCGCCGACGAGCGCCTGGCGGTTCTCGATGTTAGCGGCGAGCTGAGCCGGGGTCTCCTCGATGTAGGTGAGCATGGTAGGACGGTTCTCTTCGGACATATCTGTTCCCTTCCCTTGGGGCCTAAGTTTGGTCTGAAGGACAAAGCGCTACTTAGATGTCGTCATCCTCGTCGTCATCGTCGTTGGTGCTCGCGGGCATCTCGAACTTCACAAGCGAGGCATGGCCGGAGGCAATCGCAGCGTCCGCAAGGGCATCGACGGAGTCAAAGCCGGCGCGCGTGAGATGCGTCTCGACAAGAAGCGGCAGGTTGGTACCAGCGATGACGCGGACGTCGTCGCGACCCTGTGCAAGCACCACGGCAGCCTTGAAGGGTGACCCGCCGAGAAGGTCGCAGCAGACAAGAACGCCCTCGCAGCCAGCAAGCTCTTCGAGCGCCGCCGTCAGCTTCGCAGCGAGGTCCTCGGTGGTGTCGCCGTCGGGAAAATCGACGGCAACGAAGTCGCTCGGCTCGCCGCCGAGAAGGGCAAGCGCGCTCTTGAGGCCGGTCGCGAAATGACCGTGGCCCGTGACGATCAAACCGATCATTTGGACTCTCCAATCCTTCTCTTGAGATACTCGAGAATTTCCTGGTGCGTATCGAATGCCAGCGTAGCATCGCGGTCGCTGATGTTGCCATGCGTCTTGCAAAGGGCAACCACCTCAGCGCCCGCTCGCCTACCGGCAGTGATGCCATATTCGGAATCCTCCACGACAACCACCTCGCCCGGCTGGCAGCCAAGCTCGGCAAACGTGTGGAGATAGATCTCCGGATTGGGTTTGGACTCCTCGAAGTCATCGCCCGTGACGACAGCGTCAAATGCATGCCCAAACTCGCACTCGTCGAGCATCTGGCGAATCTCCGGCATGGAGCTTGAGGAGGCAAGGCCAACGGCGATACCCTCCTCATGCAGCCACGAGAGAAGCTCGCGGATACCGGGAATGAGGGCTTCGCGATAGTCGATGGGGCGCGCAGCGAAATACGCCGTGACAGCAGGCGCAATCTCTTCCGCGGTCTCGTCGAGGTGCTTGGCGATGGTCATGTTCTGAATCTGGGTCGTGCAGCCGTACATCGCGTTGCGGTCTTCCTCGGTGAGCTTGGTAGCACCGCGGCTCGTAAGGAAGTCATCGATGATCGCGAGGTAAAGCGGCTCGGACTCGATGATCACGCCATCCATGTCAAAGACGACGGCACGAACTTCGCCATCGCGCGCGGCATGGCCAAAGGCACCTTCGACCTGGCACATCCTCGCGGCATGCGCGGCAGCGGCGACAAGCGCGTCCTCAAGCCGGCTCGCCTCAGGCAGGGCCGCGCCTCGACGCCAGCCCCTCTCGACAAGGGAGGTCACGAGCGCCGTCACGAACGAGTCGCCCGCGCCCATCGTGTCCACGGCGTCGCCCGCAGCGGCGACCCCATGGACCCGCCCTCCGTCCCAAGAGAGAAGCGGCGGCAGGCTACCCCTTGTAACAAGCACGGGACAATCGAACTGCCAGCTGGCAAGAAACTCGTCAATGACCGCCTGGTCGATGCCACTCATCGAGAACTGCGCCAAATCGATATGGGGAGCTATCTTGGCGAGGTTCTCAGGCGTGCGGTACTTGTCCTTCTCGCCGAAGTCATAGGAAAGGACGCCCCGACGCCCGTCGAGCAGGGGCAGCCAATCGTCGACCTTCGCGTTGCAGCTCGTGAGGATAGCGTCGAACCCGCAGACGTACTCAACGGCAGAGCCACTCGGCACGGGAGCTCCCGGCCAGGCCTCCCCCAGCTCGACACCTTTGAAGTGACGCTCGCCATCAATGCGGTCCTGATGGCAGACCTTGGTCGTACCGCCGGGGACGATCTCGCAGGCGCTCGCGTCCACACGCTCTGCCCTGAGCGCACCGAGCAAGCGCTCTCCCCAGAGGTCATCCGCCACACGGCCAAGGTAGCTCGCCTCGTGCCCGAGGCGCGACGCGCTCACGGCAACGTTCACGGCGTTACCGCCGGGATAGGCGATGCCGAGGTTGTCATAGGAGTCGAAGACGTTGTCTCCCAAGCCGAGGACCTTCATTAGTACTCCAGCTTGCGGTAGTAGCGACGGATGTCGAGCGAGTGTCCGGTAACGTCCTCCATGTTCTTGGAGATGCGCTGAAGGGCGGCGTTCATCACGACGGGACCAAGCCAGTGGCGGGTCTCGGCGGAAATGCCGGGCATGTCGAACTCGGCAGCGTCGATGACGGTGAGCTCATCGGTGACCTTCTCGGCGAAATCCTTCACGCGAAGATCCAGGGCACGCGTGGAGCCTTCGCCCACGAGCAGCGTGAGGGGCACGTCCTTCTCGAGGAGCTCGAGCGTGCCATGGAAGAACTCGGGGCTCGAGACGCTCTTGGTGCGAATCCACTGGCTCTCCTCGAGCACGCACATGGCATAGGCGTAGCAGGTGGGCCAGATGTCACCAGAGGAGACCCAGATGTGATACGGCGCGTCGTGATAGCGCTCGCAGTAGGCGCGAGCTCGGGCATCGAACTGCTTGCGCACGGAGACGAGGCCCGGAACGAGGTTGGCGAGTTCGTCGGCAAAGGTGGGATAGGCGTCGAAGCAGCCGGCGTTGTGAAGCAGGCGGCCCAGGAACAGGTAGACGATGAGTTCCTGCGGACGACCGTCGCCGTAGACGAAGCTGAAGTCAGAGACCTCCTCGAGCGGAGAGTCCGCCTTGCCGATGACGGAGAAGATCGTGCAGCCACGCTCCTTGAGCCAGCGGGCGGCGGCGAGGGTCTCAGTGGTGTCGCCGGACTTGCTGGTCATGAGAACAAGGGTCTTCTCGTCCACCATGTTGCAGCCGGTGAGCACGAGCTCGGCGGAGAGGACGGAGCGCCAGGGGATGTCGCTCAGCTCGTCGATCATCGCGGAGAACGGAGCGAGCATGGCCTGGGAACCGCCGGAGGAGGAAATGAGAATGCCGGAGAAGCCCTTTTCGGTGACGGCGTCCGCCATCGCCTCGATCTCGGCGCGGCGGCTATAGATCGCCTCGCCCTGGGCAAGGATCGTCTCCTCGTTGAATGTGACCATTTCTGCCATGGACCTTTAACCTCCAAGGTAGTTGACGTATTTGCAGAAGGGGGCACGCGAGCGCTTCCGGATGCGCCCGCACGAGCAAGACCGATGCCCCATCGGTCCGCCCTGCGACGACTCGCCCGAGACGGGACGTCGCAGGAAGGACCCCACAGGGAGGGACCCGAAGGTCCCTCCCCTAACCAGGGTGTTGCTAGACCGGACTACATCCAGCCCAGGAACGACATAAGGATGCCGAACGCGATGATTCCGAGAATGATCGCGATGACGTTGACCTTCTTCTTGAAGAGCCAGTAGATGAAGAAGACCAGGGCGAGCGGAAGTATGTTGGGCAGCACGCCATCGAAGACGCTCTGCACCGTGGTGCCACCGATGCCGAAGACGAGCTCCTCGCTGAAGGCGAGGGAGACGTAGGACGGGATCAGGCCGCCCACGACCATCGTGCCGAGAATGCCAGCAGCCTCGGTGACGTACTTGGTGTTCTCGCTGATCTTGTCGATGAACTTCGAGCCGAGGTTGTAGCCGAGCTCAGCGAACCAGATGCGGGAGATGGCCGAGAAGCCCCAGATGAGCATGTAGAGGATCGGGCCGAGCGGGGAGCCATTCTGCGCGAGGGAGCAGCAGATGGCGGCAGAGATCGGCAGGAGGGTGAACCAGAAGATGGCGTCGCCCAGGCCGGCGAGCGGTCCGAACAGGCCGTTACGGATGCCGGCGATGAGCTTGCGGTCCTCGTGCTTCTCCTCCATGGAGAGGATGAGGCCCATGAGGAAGGTGCCCATGTGCATCTCGGTGTTCATGAACTCCATGTTGTAGGTCATGAACTCGACCATATCCTCCTTGGAGTCGCCGTAAAGCTTCTCGAAGGTGGGCATCATCGACATGGTGAAGCCAGGGGCCTGCATGCGCTCGAAGCTGAAGCCAGACTGCATCGCGATGGAGCGGATGCCGAGCTTGTAAAGATCGCTGCGGGTGAGCTTGCGCTCAGTGGTCTCGCTAGATGTCGTCATCGTCGTCGCTCCCATCGGTGTCGCTGTGCGAAGAGGTGGCGAGGGCAATGGCGTCGTCACCCTTCTTCTCATGCACGAAGTTGATGTAAGCAAGGCACACCGCGGCAATGGCGATGGGCAGGACGTTCGGGAGGTTCATGAATGTGGCCATGATGAAGCCGAGGAACAGGTAGGCGATGTTGCTGCTCTTGAGCATGACCATGAGCAGGAGGCCAAGGCCGACCGCGGGCAGGATACCGCCAGCAACCTCAAAGCCGTGGACGAGCCAGACGGGGAAGGTGTTGACGAAGGCCTGGAGCGGAGCCTGGAGGGCGAAGGAGCAGAGGAACGCGAGCAGCGCCACGGCGCCAGCCTTCAGGATGAGGGCGCCCCAGACGGTGCGGTTGAAGGCCTTCGCGTCGCCAGCCGCGGCACAGGCGTCGCACTTGTGGGCGACGGAGACGTACACGGTGTTGAAGAAGATGCCGAGCCACTGCGCGAGGAGGGCGAACGGCAGGGACAGGCCGAGGGCCGCCTCAGCAGACTGGCCGGTGGTGTAGGCGATGACCACGGTCATCAGGCCGGCCATCAGCGGGTCGGGCGGGACGGTTCCGCCGACGGTGAGCAGGCCGAGATAGCTCAGCTCGGCCACGGCACCGCAGGCGATGCCTAGCTGCATGTCGCCCAACATGATGCCGGCAAAGAAAGACACGACCAGCGGACGGAACCAATAGAATGCCTCGAAGACCTGGTCTAGCGCGCAGATAAATGCGACGAGCGCGAGAAGCAGGCCTTGTACAAGGGCAATCTCCATGCTTTCCTTCCTTTCTTCCAAACAGACACGTGCAATCGTCTAGCTACGCAGGCATCGCCTCCTAAATCTCGGTCTTGCGGTCGGTGGGGAGAATCTGGATGAAGAGGTCAACGCCAGCCGCCTTGATGGCGTCGAAATCGGCGAGGTCCTGATCGTCCACATAGACGTGAGACTCGTGGTAGACGGTCTTCTTGCCGTCAGCGTGCATATTGCCAACGTTCACGCTCTTGATGGGCACGCCGCCCTCGACGAGCTTGCGAACGGCCGCGGGATCATGGACCACGAGCAGGATCGACTTCTTCGGGGTCTTACGAGAGAAGACGTCAATGGTGTGATCGAGCGTGAAGAACTTGATGCCGCAGCCTGCGGACTCCGCCGTCATCTTCATGAGCTGCTGCTGGACCTTGTCCTCGGCCGCCGCGTCATCGGCAACAATGACGAGATTGGCGCCGGTGGCGCCCACCCAGGCGTTTCCCACCTGGCCGTGGACGAGACGGTTATCGATGCGCGTCCAAACGATTCCTGCTTCTGCCATGACGCTCTCCGTTCTCCCTGGTTGGTTCACCGGGTGCTTTCGCACCCCTCACAGGGCAATATATGCCCAGTGGGGCCCTCGTCCTTACGCGTCGTGCGGCAATCGAGAACGAGGTTGATGACGATGCTTGCTACGATCAGCATGGCGCCCATGAAAGCGAAGCGCCCGAAGGATTCGCCAAAGGCGAGAAATGCCCAGGTCGGAGCGAGAATGACCTCGCTCATGCAGATCATGTTCGCGCTGAACGCAGGAACACGGCGAATGCCGCGGGCGTAGAAGATGCTCGAGATTCCAGAGCACACGATGCCCTGGCCAAGCATGAGTGCCCAGTTCATAGGCGAGACGGTTGGGACCTCGGGCGCGACGACAAGGAAGCCGAGCGAGGCCACGGCAAACCCCACGAGCGAAGAGGGCATGGGAAGGGCGCCTGGCTTGGCGTTCATGAAGAACGCAAGGCCAAAGAACGCGCCCGAGACGATTGAAAGGAGATTGACCAACATTCCCTCGGCCGTAAGCTCATCAAGGAAGAACAGCAGCATGCCGGCAAACGCCATCACCACAACGCCGATCTTCGAGGCGCGGGGGAGGTGATGGCGCTCAATCGACTCGTAGATGATGACGAAGATCGTCGAGCTGTACTGCAGGACGATCGCATTGCCCACAGAGGTGAGCTTATTGGCGAATATGAACGTCAAGCTCATCACGCAGTTCGCAAGGCCAACGAGCACAGCGCGCTTGGTGAACCTGAGAGTGGGGCGCACGACGACGAGAAGAAAGAGCAGGCCGGACAGCGAGGCCACGGCAGAAGTAAGCCATGCGGAGCACGCGTTAGACCTCGTGAAGAGTCCGACGAAGCTCCAGCACAGCGCCGTTAGGAAGAGGTCGGCGTAGCCGCCCGTCCTGTTTTCTGCCGTCACGTTCGCCATCTTCACCTCGCCCCCGTGCCTGTCCGCGTCCTTCATCGCTTTACGCGTAATCCAAGCGCGTCTCGAACCGTCTTAAGTGTCGTCTCGATTTGTTTCCAACTATTGCATGCGACTGTTTCAATTTGCAAAACGTCATATATCGTTATAACGACAGCTTCACCATAGACGTCACGGAGCCATGTGACCAGCTGAACGGGGCGAGCGGTATAAGACTTCCGACAAACGTTATATATCGTTATATTCGTTATCGATAACGCCGGATGGAGAAAAGCCCCGGACGTCACGATACCCAGGGCTTCTGAACGGCTTCCAAGCTCGCTGCTAGATGACGAATTTTGAGTCACGAAGGCGTGGCGGGGTCACACGATGCGCCGCCGCCAGAACGCGAAGGTGCAACGGGGCCCCACGGCGCGTCGCCGCTAGAACGCGAAGGTGTAACGGGACCCCACGACGCGCTGAACGCCCATGTAGAGCGGCTTCTCGTCCTGATCGTTGTATTGCGCCGTGAACACGAAGAGCGGCTCGCCGGCGGAAACGCTCAGCACATCCGCGAGCGCGACGTCGGCACGAGTGGAACTGATTCGGCACTCGCCCACCATGTGGGGAACTTTGCCGGCCTTCTCCTCAATCAGCTTGTAAAGCGAAATGCCGCCGAGCTTCGCATCTACGAGGAACTCGAACCCCGCCCTCGGAAACACGTTCGTCTCGATCATGATGGGCGTCGAGTCCGCAAGGCAGACGCGCGTGAAAGAGATAACCTCGTCGCCCTCGGAAAGGCCGAGGAACGCGTACTCATCCGGAGCCGCCTCGCGAACGCAGTGCTCTGTCTCGATTGATCCGGGAGCGTAGCCGCTGTTGCGACAAGCCTCGCTAAAGCTCTGGACCTCGAGGTCCGTTCTGTGCTGCACCATCATAAGATCGCGCGAGCTCTTGACGAACGTTCCGCGTCCCTGCTGCTTCACGAGGTATCCGGCCTCAACGAGCTCGCTCACAGCACGACGAACGGTGATGCGGCTCACGCCGTACTGCTCGCCCAGCTCGGCCTCGGTGGGAATCTTGTCGCCGACCTTATACTTGCCGGAATCGATAGCGTACTTGATATTACCAACAACCTGCAGGTACAAGGGCATAAGCGACGACGTCATCACTTGCTTTGCCATACGTCCTGTACCTCCCGGTTCCGTTTGTTTGCCATGTCGACAACGCAACAATGAAGTGTTCGACACGCTGCCGGGGCACCGCCACACCCCCAACGAGACGCTGGTCCAACGGCATACATCTGCCCTTTTATAGTAACGCCTAACCAGCTAGAACACTTTTCGGACAATAACATCGCTAGTCTCGCACCGCTCGCCGAGAAGAAGCGACATGCCAGCTTTAATGCGTATTGTAACGTTATAAGGTGGCTGTATTCACGTGCCGTCTCATCGATTGGAGTGCTTCATAACTAAACGCTATACGCTCGATGACTTCGCCCGCCTTTTTGACCACACGAACCTCCAGCCGGACGCCACCGACGCCGATATGCGCAAACTCTGCGACGAGGCGCTAGAGAATCACTTCTGCATGGTCGCCATCAACTCTGGCCAGAGCGCTCGCTGCCACGCCATGCTCGAGGGAACCGACATCCACGTTGGCGCCGCGATTGGTTTTCCTCTCGGCCAGACCTCCATTGCCTGCTAAACCTTCGAGACCAAAGATGCCCTCGCCGCCGGCGCGGACGAGATCGACTACGTGGTTAACCTCACCGAAGTCAAGGAGGGCAACTGGACCTACGTGACCGAGGAGATGCGCTCGATCGTCGACGCCTGCTGCGAGGAGACCGATCGCCGCAGCGTCCTCGTCCCCTCGAAGGTCATCTTCGAGAACTGCCTGCTCACGCGAGACGAGAAGCTCAAGCTCTGCGAGATCGCGCGCGAGGTCGAGCCCACGTGGCACATAACAGCTAGATGTGCTGCCCCGCCCGGCAGCGCTCGTCCTGGCCACGATACAGTAGCGAATCGTGATTGCCTCGCAGGAGATGGACGTCCTTGCAGACGATCTTACCGCGGAGCCTCCGGGCGTCCGCGCCCGTCATCTTGAAGCTGAAGTCCCCTAGGATGTAGAGCGTGTCCGTCATTGACACGCGCTCGTTGACGGCATCGACGATCGCGGAGTTCATCGAGATGTCTCCTATGCATTGCAGGTATGTGTGAAAATGAGCGTGTTTGCCCAGGCGAGAGGAGCCCCCATGCCAACGTTTCTCAACGACAGCCCTGTCTTTGGGCCCGTCCGAAGCCGCAGGCTGGGCCTCTCGCTCGGCGTCAACATGATGCCGGCGGCGGGCAAGATCTGCACGTTCGACTGTCTCTACTGCGAGAACGGCCTCAACGCCGAGCGCAGGTGCGCCCAACGGCACAACACGGCCGAGACCGTCCTCGCCAGCCTTGAGCGCTCGCTGCTCGAGATGCGCGAGACAGGCGAGCTTCCCGATGTCATCACGTTCGCCGGCAACGGCGAGCCCACGGCGGCGCCCGAGTTTCCCGAGGCAGTCGCCGGAGCCGTGAGGCTTCGCGACGAGATTGCGCCCAGCTGCAGGATCGCCGTGCTCTCAAACGGCACGAGGGCGGATGTTCCGGCCGTCCATGACGCGCTCATGCTCGTGGACGACAACATCCTCAAGCTCGACACGGCAGACCGGTCCTACATCCAGCTGCTCGACAGGCCCGTCGGTCCCTATGACGTGGAGCACCAGATCGAGACGTTCGCGAGCTTTGGCGGTCACGTCATCGTCCAGACGATGTTTCTCACGGGCAGCTTCGACGGACACGATCTCGACAACACCGGCGAGCGCTACGTGGGACCCTGGCTTGACGCCCTCCAGCGCATCCGCCCCCAAGAGGTCACCATCTACACCGTGGCACGTGACACTCCGGTCCCGGGACTCGAGAAGGCATCACCCGCGATCCTCGATGGCATCGCCGAGCGCGTGCGTACCCTGGGCATCCCCTGCCAGGTAAGCTACTAGATCCCTAGGGCGCATCAGCTCCAGGCGGCGCCAGCAGCTCTCGCGCAATCGGCCCGCCACAAGGCCCATGGCCGCAGGAACAACGAGCGCGACATAGGCAACGAACTTGCCCACAAGCGGGCCTATCGCCTTGAGAGCGAGGTAACCAAGCGCGAGCCAGGCCGAAAGCGGAACGAAGCCGAGGGGCCTTGCCGTGGCGCTTGAGGAAGTCACCCGTGCTCGGCTCCCTTTTCGTCAGCTGCCGCACGCGGCGTATACTCGAGAACATATCAGCCATTGTGGACAATAACTATTTTGCTGATCTACCAGCCATTTTATGGAGTGAATCATGTTCAACGTCGTGCTCTTTGAGCCAGAGATCCCCTCCAACACGGGAAACATCGGGCGAACGTGCGTCGTCACCGGCTCTAGGCTCCACCTCATCGGGCCGCTCGGCTTCTCGCTCGGAGACGACATGCTCAGGCGCGCCGGCCTTGGTTACTGGCACAGCCTGGACGTCACGACCTACGCGGGCTGGGAGGAGTTTCTCGCGCAAAACGGGCTGAGCGAGACGGACGAGCGCCTGCACCTGCTCACGAAGAAGGCCCGCAAGACCTATGCGCTGGCAACCTATGCGGACGGCGACTTCCTCGTGTTCGGCAAGGAGTCCACGGGTCTGCCGGAGGAGTTGCTCGCCCGCGCGGCGAGCAGGTGCGAGCGCATTCCCATGCTGCCTGACGCGACAACGCTCAAGGACGCCGGCGAATGGGCGGCACGCGTTGGGCGCGAGCAATCCCACGAGGCGCTGCGCCAGGACGTCTGCGGCAACTTCGTTGACCCAGACGACTATCGCATCAGCGCGCTCAACCTCTCCAACTCCGCGGCCATCGTGCTCTACGAGGCCCTGAGGCAGACGGACTTTCAGGGCATGTAGCGAAGGCTGACGTGCGACCTGGCCAGCTAGAAGCAGAGCTTGATGAGGGCCTTCTTGAGGCCGTCAAGACAGTTCCATGTACCGTCGGAGCCCTTCTGGCAGTAGGCGTCTGCCTCCTCGCTCTCGAGCGGTGCGTCCGAGATGCACTGGAGCAGCACGGCACCGGCCTCGGACCCGCTCAAGCCCTTCGACCTCGCCTGGAAGTCGGCCGCGATTTCAGTGACCGAGCGGCACGTGAGCTTGACCTTGCAGGTGGCACTGCCGCCCGAGCCTGTGACATCGCCCAGCTCATAGTCAAAGCCCTGCAGGTAGGTCGTCACGACGTCGGAGGCCGAGAGGCCCATGTCATCAAGCTGGGGCCCCACATATCCCGAAAGCGTGTCCTCCACGAGCTGGACGGAGTCGCCGCTGCCGGACTTGAGCTCGTCGAGGCGGCTTGAGACGTCGTCCCTGATGGCCTGTCCGTCTGATGACGAGAAGTCAGAACCACCGCAGCCAACGAGCAGCAGCGCCACGACGGCGAGAACGGCACGCAGAACGGGCAGTACGGTTCGGCGATTCCTCATGATTCCCCCTAGCAAATGACCCCGCGGCCAAAGTCCGCAGGGTCATGGTAGCAAACAAATGTTTCAAGCAGCTGAAGAGGCCCTATTCGGCCATGTAGTCCTTGAGCTTGCCGGAGCGGCTCGGGTGACGCAGCTTGGCGAGCGTCTTGGACTCGATCTGGCGAATGCGCTCGCGGGTGACGCCAAACTCGCGGCCAACCTCCTCGAGCGTGCGCGGGTGGCCGTCCTCCAGGCCAAAGCGCAGCTTGATGACCTTGCGCTCACGGTCGGCGAGGCCGTCGAGCACCTGGTCGAGCTGCTCGCGCAGCATGGAGTCGCTCGCGGCCTCGGGAGGCGCAACGGCCTGGGCGTCCTCGATGAAGTCGCCGAGCTGGGAGTCCTCCTCCTCGCCGATCGGCGTCTCGAGCGACACCGGCTCCTGGCTGATCTTCTGGATCTCTCGCACGCGCTCGGCACTCATGCCCATCTCCTCGCCGATCTCCTCGGGGGTCGGGTCACGGCCAAGGTCCTGGAGCAGCTGACGCTGCACGCGGACGAGCTTGTTGATCGTCTCGACCATGTGCACCGGGATGCGGATGGTGCGGGCCTGGTCGGCGATGGCGCGCGTGATGGCCTGGCGAATCCACCACGTGGCGTACGTGGAGAACTTGAAGCCCTTCGTGTAATCGAACTTCTCTACGGCACGGATGAGGCCGAGGTTGCCCTCCTGGATGAGGTCGAGGAACAGCATGCCACGACCGACGTAGCGCTTGGCGATGGAGACGACGAGTCGCAGGTTGGCCGAGATGAGCGCCTGCTTGGCCTCGAGACCCATCTGCTCGACGCGCGTGAGACGACGAAGCTCGACGCGAGAGAGCTCGAGCTCGCCGTTCTCGTGGGCCTCGAGCTTCTCGGCGGCCTCGGTGCCCGCCTCGATCTTCATGGCGAGGTGGACCTCCTCGCTGGCCGTAAGCAGGTCGACCTTGCCGATCTCCTTGAGGTACATGCGCACGGGATCGCCCGTGAGCATCACGGTGGCGGCGTCCTGGCGGCGGCGGGCCTTGAGGCTCGAGCCCTTCTTGGAGCGCTTGGGGGCAGCCGGGATGGCGGGAATCTTCTCGACGGGGCGTTCGTCATCGTCGTCAAGCGAGTTGATGCTCACGTGGGACTCACCGTCGCCGCCCTCGTCGTCGTCCTCGTCGGTGCCGGCATCCTCCTCGTCGGCCGCGACGATCTCCACGCCACGGGTCCGGAGGGCGCCATAGAGGTCCTCGAGCTCGTCGTCGTCGACGTCAACCTCACGAAGGGCGATCTGGATGTCGTCCTCCGTGACGCTCCCCGCGGACTTTGCGGTCTCGACAAGCTGGCCCAGGGCTCCCTCGAGCTCGGAGGAGAGCTTCGTATCGTTCTTGGTCTTCTTACTCGTTGCCACGGACTTCCTCTCGACTGCAGTCGATGCACAGATGTTGCTTATATTACCCTCAACGCATGAGCTTACGCATAAGAACGCAAGAAATGCGCAGCTTGCCGCCATCAAAGATGGGCGGCAACGTCCCTACTCGAGCGGCTGGGACGCGCGGACCTCGTCTCGCCTCGCCCTGAGTTGGGAGAGCTCGCGCAGAGCCTCCCTCGACTCGTCCGCGCCCATCGCACCGAGGCTCGCCGTGAGCTGCGAGATGCGTCGTTCGAGCGAGCGTATCTCGGCCTCGCCCACCACGAACTCCACGTTTTTGGCGGCGTCCCACGAGCTCGTGGACGAGAAGGAGCTCGAGCTCAGGATGCGCGGGGCGTCCGGGCAGGCGCGGGCGGCCACGGAGACCGCCTCGGCGGCGGAAGTTCCCTCAGGCGTAGCGAGTATGGCCCAGGCAATGGCCTGGTGGCGAGCGTCTGCCCAGCCGAACGTCGCAATCCTGTCGGCATAGGGGCGAAACCGGTCTGGGTCCGAGGCGAGTAGCGCCAGGAGGTTGCGCTCGGCGCGCAGCTGCGCGCGGTCCTCGGCGGACAGCTCGGAGAAGGGGTCCTCGGGCACGGGTGACGCAACCACGGGCGCCTCCTCGTAGCCATAGTCGTCATAGGGAACGTCGTCGTAGGAGGGGCCATCGGGCTCGGGCGCACGCGCGCGAGACGAGCCGGCGTCTCGCTCGGCAGACTGCTCGACGGGGGTCTCGCGCACCTTGCGACGCGCCGCCTCGAGGTCAACTCCCAGACGGCCCGTCACGCGCTGTAGGTAGGAGTCGAGCAGGTAGGAGTTCTTGAGGGGCGCCAGCACCTTGGCAACGTCGTCGAGGGCGCGCAGGCGCAGGCCCGGGCTCGAGAGGTCGGAACCCTCGAGCTTCTTCTCGAGAACGAAGTCGATGAGCGGGCGGGCGGCACGCAGCTGCTCGGCCATGGCCTGCGCGCCGTGGGCCTTGAGGAACTCGTCGGGGTCCTGGTTGTCTGGCAGCACGACGCACGTGAGCGCCGCCGCCGTGCTCTCCACATAGCGCACGGCGGCCTCGGCGGCGTGCTGGCCCGCCGCGTCGCCGTCGAACATGCACACGATCGTCTTCGCAAAGCGCGAGAGGGTCTTCACATGGTCGAGCGACAGCGCCGTCCCCAGCGCCGCCACGGTGTTGGTGAAGCCAGCCTCGTGCATCGAGATGACGTCCATGTATCCCTCGGACACGATAGCGTATCCCTTCGCCGCGATGCTCTCCTTGGCGTAGTCGAACGCGAACAGGTGCTTGCTCTTGTGGAACACGCTCGTCTCGCGCGTGTTGAGGTACTTGGGCTTGGCGTCACCCATGACGCGCCCACCAAAGCCGATGCAGCGGCCCTGCTCGTCATGGATGGGAAACATCACGCGGTTGTAGAACTGGTCACGCGCCCGCCCCGAGCGACTCGAGACGAGGTCGGCCGCCTCGAGCTCCTGCCTCGAGAAGCCGGCGGCCGTGAGCTCGCGCATGAGCGAGACGCCGGGGTCGGCAAAGCCGAGGTGCCAACGCGAGCAGATGTCTGAGTTGAAGCCGCGGCCGGCGAAGTAGCTCCTGGCAGCCGCGGCGGCCTCGCTGCGCCCGCGCATGAGGCGCACGGAGTAGGCGGACTGGGCCGCCTCGAGCGCGTCGATGACGCGCGTGCGCTTGGGACCGCGGCGTCCCGCGGCGGGAGCGTCGTCAATGTCGATGTGGGCGCGCTCGGCGAGGAAGCGAACGGAGTCGAGAAACTCGAGTCCCTCGCGCTTCATCACGTAGTCAAAGACGTCACCACCGGAGTGGCAGCCAAAGCAGTGCCACAGCCCCGTGGCGGGCGTCACGTGAAACGAGGGGCTCTTCTCGTGATGGAAGGGGCAGCAGCCCCAGAAGTCACCGCCGCGCTGCCTCAGGACGACCGTCTCGGAGACGAGCGCCACGATGTCGGTGGCCTGGCGGACGCGCTCCTTGTCATCCTCGGTTATCACAGGACCTCGCCCTCCCCCAGATACTTCCTGACCCATGCGACGTTTCCGAGCACCGTTGCCTCCAGCTCCTCGACAGACGCGAACGTCCGTGGCTCGCGAAGCCACGCGACGAAGCTCACCGAGAGCAGCCTGCCGTAGAGGTCTCCCGAGAAGCCCACGAGCGAGGCCTCGAGGAACGGCTCCCCAGCGGCTCCTCCGAACGAGCGGGGCGCCCCCACGTTGACGGCGGCAGGCCACGCGTGCGAGCCATCGCAGACGAGCGCGGCATAGACGCCCTCCGCGGGCAGGCAGACGGACGTATCAATCCTCACGTTTGCCGTGGGAAACCCAAAGGACGTGCCCTCTCCCCTGCCGTGCTCAACGACGCCGCGAACCATGTGGTCACGGCACAGCAGCCGGGCGGCGTCCTCGACCTGGCCGGCCCGTATGAGCCCGCGGACGAGCGTCGCGCTCACCGCGCGGCCGTGCTCGCTCACGAGCTCGTGCCCATGGACGTCGATGCCGAGTGGCCCCGCCACCACGCGAAGCGCCGCGACCGTGCCGGCGCCGCCCGCACCCATGCGAAAGTCGGCGCCAACGTGGATGGAGACGGGGCTCACGGAGGCAGCGAGCCACTCTCGCAGGAACGTCTCGTGGCTCGTCGCGGCAAGTTCGCGCGTGAACGGGACGACGAGGACGGCGTCAAGGCCAAGCCTCGAGAGCATGCGCACGCGGTCCTCAACCGCGAGCAGCGTGTCGTTGACGATGGGGCCGGCGAGGAGGGCGGCAGGGTCTGGCGAGAACGTCACCGCGATGCTCACGAGGCCGCGCTCGCGCGCCTCGTCGACGGCGGCGCGCACGAGCGCGCGATGACCGACGTGGACGCCGTCGAACGCGCCGAGCACGCAGACGGACGGACGGCCGCAGCCACACCCCATGGCCCCGGAGAAGTCATAGAGCTCAGAGCCGTTGCCAAGCCTGCGGGCCGGGACCAGCGGCTGGGACAGCGCAACGCCGGCGACGAGACGGCCCCGGAGCTCGTCTGACGTCAGGGGTCGCTCCCAGCTAGGGCCGAGCGGGCGGTACTCGCCCATCATCGGCGCACCCCCGAAATGCCTGCGGGGAAGTTCGTGGAGCTCACGAGCTCGTCGCCGCGTCTCGTCCAGACGCCATAGAGCTTGTCTCCGGCAACGAGACAGACGCGGCCCCCCTCTTCGACGCTCACGCTACCGAGCGAAAGGTGCTTGCCGCAAGAGGCGTCCGCCAGATCCGCCTCGGAGAGGGAGCGGATGGGCGCGCCAAGGCAGGCCGCAGGGTCGAGCGCCGAGGACGCCAGCACGCCTGCGCCGTCGCGCTCGAGCTCCTCGAGCGTCACGCACGAGGAGAGCGAGATGGAGCCCGAGCTCGTGCGCCTGAGGCCCGCGAGGTGCGCGGCACTCCCACACGCCCGCCCGAGGTCACGGGCGATGGCGCGGATGTAGCAGCCCTTGGAGACCTCAAACGCGCAGAGCCAACCCGGATGTCCGTCGACGTCCTGGATGGCCGCGAGCGACGCCGAGTGAACGGTCACGGGACGGGCGTCGAGCTCGACCGTCTCGCCGGCCCTTGCGCGTGCGTAGGAGCGCACGCCGTTAACCGAGATGGCGGAGTAGGCGGGCGGCACCTGCATGCACGGCCCCTCGATGGCGGCAAGGCGTTCCCGAACGGCATGCTCGTCCCAGGCCCAGTCGGGGACCTCGGCGGTCCTGGTGACCTTGCCCTCGGCATCGTCCGTTTCCGTCTCAGAGCCAAAGACGACAAGGCCCACGTAGCCCTTGCGCTCGGAGGTGAGCAGCCCCATGAGGCGCGTGCCCTGTCCCACTCCCACGACAAGCACCCCGGACGCATCGGGGTCAAGCGTCCCCGCATGGCCCACGCGACGCTCGGCAAGCGAGCGCCTCACGCGGGCAACGACGTCGTGAGACGTCATGCCCAGTGGCTTGTCGACGGCAATCAGGGCGTTGATGCCACTCGTCCCACGCCGCATATGCTAGACCCCTTTGCCAAGCTCGAGTTTCATCTGAGGATTGCGGGGAGCCGGAGCCTCCCCATCGGCGGCCGCAAGCACGGCCTGCAGCTGAGGCAGGACGCAAGCGAGCGTGGCGTCGATACCGCCATCGGAAGTGAATCCGGCAGCCGCCTTGTGTCCGCCACCGCCCATGGAGCGCGCCACGACGGAGATGTCGTGCTTGCCCTTGGAGCGGAGGTTTCCGCGGACCTTGCCGTCCGGAAGCTCCTTGAGGAACAGCGCGACCACAGAGCCCTCCACGCTGCGCACGACGTCGATGAGGCCGTCGCACTCGTCTGGGTGCGCCCCCGTGCGCTCGAGATCGTTTCTCGTGGCGTAGCTGTAGGCGATGCGGCCGTGGTCAAACGTCACGATGCGCCCCATGACGACGCTCTCGAGGTGCAGGTAGGCAAGGCGGAAGCTCTGGTAGACGTTGAGGGAGATCATGGACGGCGACGCGCCGGCGTCAACGAGCATGCTCGCGCACTCGAACGCCTCGGAGTCGGCGTTCTGGTACTGGAAGCGGCCCGTGTCTGTGACGATGGCGCAGAACAGGCAGTTGGCGATGTCGACCGTGAAGTGCGCACCGAGAAAAAGGCCGAACTCGGCGATGACGACGCCCGCCGCCGCCGCGTCGGGGCGGATGAGCGCCACGTCGCCAAACGGCGTGGTAGACGGATGGTGGTCCATGATCGCGATGTGCCGGCTGCGCTCGAGCACGGGCTGGGCCTTGTTGAGGCGCGGTGCCACCGAGAGGTCAACGACGATAAACAGGTCCGGCGTGCCCGCATAGTCCGAGGCATGGACGAACGATTCCGCCCCGGGCAGGAACCTGTACAGGCGGGGAACGGGGGCGTCGTCTGCCAAAAGGTTCGTGACGTGCTTGCCGACCCAATGCTGGGAGATGATCTGGGCGAGCGCGAGGCCGGAACCCAGCGCGTCGCCGTCGGGATCGGTGTGAGCACACACCACGATCTCGGTCGCGTCGTCTATGAGCGCGCAAATCCTGCCGAACTTTTCGCGCTGCTCGGCAAATACGTTCTCGTCACCTGCGTTCATTGGACCTACTCCGCCTCTGCAGCCTCGTCGCCCGCGTCCGAATCCCCGGACTCGGCCACGACTGGGTAGCCAAACTCGTCCTTCTCGACATCGATGGTGGGCGGGCGCTGCTCGAGGGCTCGGGCGATGCGCTCGGCCTCGTCCGTGGAGGAGTCGATGGAGAATGCGAGCTCGGGGGTGACGCGCCAGCCGAGCGCATGGCCGAGAAGGGAACGAATGCGGCCCTTGGCACGCTCGAGCGCGGCCATGACGGTGTCATAGCGCTCGGGCTCGCACGTGACGTAGGCACGCACGAACGAGCGGTCAACGGAGACCTCGCAACCCGTGAGCGTCACGAGGTCGAGGTCGGGGTCGGCAACCTCAAAGAGGAGGATGCTCGCGAGCTTCTCGCGGGCGATCTGCCCGGAGCGGCGCGAATTTGCGTTCTGCTTCATGTCTCCACCTGCCCAGGTGGGGCGACCCGCAGGCCGCCCCACATAAGTTATCTATCAATGGGTCGTGAGGAGCCTAGGATGAGCGGCCCCTCCCGCACCTACTCGGTACGGGCGACCTCGACGATCTTGTACCCCTCGATGACGTCGCCAGGCTTGATGTCCTGGTAGTTCTCCAGGCCAATGCCGCACTCGAAGCCGGCCTTGACGCTCTTGACGTCATCCTTGTAACGGCGCAGCGAGGCGATCTTGCCATCGAACACGACAATGCCGTCGCGAACGAGGCGGACGTTGTCGTCGCGGCCGATCTCGCCCTCGGTGACCATGCAGCCAGCGGCGATGCCGACCTTGGGGACCTTGAACGTGTCGCGGACCTCGGCAGAACCCGTCTGGTGCTCCTCCTCCGTGGGCTTGAGCATGCCGATGCGGGCGGCGTCGATCTCCTCGATGGCCTTGTAGATGACGCTGTACGTACGGATCTCGACGCCCTGGTGCTCGGCGGCGGCACGGGCCTTGGCGTCCGGGCGCACGCCGAAGCCGATGATGATGGCGTTGGAGGCATCGGCGAGCGTGACGTCGGTCTCGGTGATGGCGCCAACGGCGGAGTGGATCGTGTTGATGCGCACCTCGGACTGGTCCATCTTGTCCAGCGAGTCCTGAAGGGCCTCGATGGAGCCCTGGACGTCGGCCTTGATGACGAGGTTGAGCTCCTTGACCTCGGCGTCCTCCATCGTGGAGAAGAGCGTCTCGAGCGTGACGTGCTTTACGCGGTTCTGCTCCTCGATGCGGGCCTTGAGCGCGCGCTGCTCGGCCAGGGAGCGCGCCTCGCGCTCCTCGGTGAACACACGGAACTCGTCGCCGGCGGCCGGCACGCTCTGGAGACCGAGGATCTCGACCGGGTCGGAGGGCTTGGCCTCCTTGACCGGGCGACCCTTCGGGTCGAGCATGGCGCGGATGCGGCCGTAGGACATGCCCGCGACGATGGCGTCGCCGATGCGCAGGGTGCCGCGCGTGACGAGCACCGTGGCCACCGAGCCGCGGCCACGATCGAGCTTGGCCTCGAGGACGTTGCCGGAGGCGAACGTGTTGGGGTTGGCCTTGAGCTCGAGGACGTCGGCCTGGAGCAGGACGGTCTCGAGCAGCTCGTCGATGCCGATCTTCTTCTTGGCGGAGATGTTGACGAACATGTTCTGTCCGCCCCACTCCTCCGGGATGATGCCGTACTCGGTGAGCTCCTGGCGCACCTTGTCGGGGTTGGCGCCGGGCTTGTCGATCTTGTTGACGGCCACGATGATGGGCACGCCGGCGGCCTTGGCGTGGTTGATGGACTCGACCGTCTGCGGCATGACGCCGTCGTCGGCCGCGACGATGAGGATGACGATGTCGGTCACCTTGGCGCCACGGGCACGCATGGCGGTGAACGTCTCGTGGCCCGGGGTGTCGATGAAGGTGATGGTGCGGTCGCCGATCTTGACCTGGGAGGCGCCGATGGCCTGCGTGATGCCGCCGGCCTCGCCCTCGGCAACGCCCGTGTGGCGGATGGCGTCGAGCAGGCTCGTCTTGCCGTGGTCGACGTGGCCCATGACGGTGACGACCGGGGCGCGCGGAAGGAGGTCGGCCGGATCATCGTAGAAGGTGAAGGAGTTCTCCTCCTCCTTGGTCATGACCTTGACCTCGCGGCCAAGGTCGTCGGCCACGAGCTCGATGAGCTCGTCGGACATGGACTGCGTGAGGGTCAGCGGGTTGCCCAGCAAAAACAGGCGCTTGACGATGTCGGACGCGGGCACGCCGAGAAGCTCGGCGAGCTCGGCGACGGTGGAGCCGGTGGGAACCTTGACCATGCCGATCTCGGCCACGTTCTGGTCGTTTGCGATGGCCTCCTCGATCGCCTGCTCCTTGGCGGCCTGCTCGGCCTGCTTCTGGCGACGCTCCTTGCGCTTCTTGCGGCGACCGGTGGACTCGCGAGAGGCCTCCTCGACGCTGGCGCGGGCCTCCTCGAGCACGCGCTCGCGGTTGTACTCCTCGGCGGCCTTCGCCATGCGGCTGTAGCGGTCCTCGCCATCGTTGTCACGGTGGCCCTTGTGCTTGCCGCGCGAGGCCTTGGCGGCCTTCTCGGGGCTCACGGGAGCGTTGTCGTTGGCGACGGGGTTGGAGCGCTGGGGACGCGAGGAGCCGTTGCCGCGGCGGCCACGACCGCCAGAGGACTGCTCGGTCTTCTTCTTGGCGGCGGCCTCCTCGCGCTGGGCCTTGAGGATCTTCTCCTGCTGGGCGATCTGGTCGAGCAGGCTCGTCATGGAGGGGACGGACTTGGGCGCGTTGTCACGCACGCGGTTCTTCTCCTCCTCTTCCTTGCGCTTGCGCTCGGCCTCGGCGCGGGCCTCCTCGGCCTTCTTGCGCTCTGCCTCGGCACGGGCGCGCTCGGCCTCGCGGCGCTTCTCGGCCTCGACGCGCTCCTTCTCGGCGCGGGCGCGCTCCTCGGCCTCGGCCTTGGCGCGGGCCTCCTCCTCGGCCTTCTTGGCCGCCTCGATCTCTGCGGCGCGGGCCTCGAGGATGGGCGCCATCTTCTTGCGGACGACCATCACGTAGGCGTCCTCGAGAGCGCTCGAGGCGGACTTGGCAGGGATCATCATGTCGGCCAGGTGGCCGAGCATCTCCTTGCTCGTCATGCCAAATTCCTTGGCAAGGTCATGTACGCGAGTCTTTGCCATGTGGCCTACCTTCCTGTGCGGGCAACTGTCTGGGCGGGACGTGCCCGCGGGTGAGTGCGAGTGAACGGGCGTGGGGCTCATGCCCCCGCCCGAGCTAGATCAGCGAATCGGGGTCGTCGGAGACCTCGGCGGAGTCGACAAGCGCCATCTTCTCGTGGACGCCGCAGTAGCGAGAGCCGGGGCGCGCCATGTTGCGGCACTGCACGCCGGAGGGGCTCACGAACTCGCAGCGGTGGGTGCTCTCCTCGCCCACGAGGTCCTCGGCCTCCTCGACGGGAGCGGGCGTCTTGGGGAACATGCCGGCCGCAAGCGACTCGTTCTTGATGTCGATGTGCATGCCGGTCAGGCGCGCGGCGAGGCGGGCGTTCTGGCCCTCCTTGCCGATGGCCAGGGAGAGCTGGTCGTCGGGGACCACGACCGTGGCGTAGTTGGTCTCCTCGTCGATGACCACGCGCGTCACCTTGGCCGGCGACAGGGCATTGGCCACGCAACGGGCGGGGTCGTCGCTCCACAGCACGACGTCGACGCGCTCGCCGCGCAGCTCGCTCACGACGGTGCGCACGCGGCTGCCCTTGGGGCCCACGCAGGCGCCCACCGGGTCGAGGCGGTCGTCGAGCGAGGAGACGGCGACCTTGGAGCGGGCGCCGGCCTCGCGGGCGATGGAGCGAATCTCCACGACGCCGTCATAGATCTCGGGGACCTCGAGCTCGAAGAGGCGACGGATGAGCTCGGGGTGCGTGCGGGAGATGACGATGGAGGGACGGGAGTGCTCGCCGCGGACTGGCTGGGAGATCTGCGCGTTGGGGTCGCGGACGTCGATGATGACGGCCTTGAGGCGCATGTTGTGCGTGTAGCGCTCGCCGTTGGGGCGCTCGTTGCGCTCCTCGGGGTGACGCTTGCGGTCAAAGTGCGGCAGCTCGGCCTCGACGCCCTCGCGGATCTTGACGATCGTGAAGTCAGGCGTGGACTGCAGCACGGTGCCGGTGATGATGTCGCCGATGCGCTGCGAGAACTCCTCGTAGATCTGCTCGCGGGCGGCGTTGCGCACGATGGCGTTGATCTCCGCCTTGGCGTGCTGGGCGGCGATGCGGCTCGTGTCCTTGGGCGTGACGTCGATCTCCTCGAACTCGGTGTAGTTACCCTCCTCGTCCATGGAGTCGTCGATCGGCACGAGCTTGTAGACGTAAATCTTGCCCGTCATGCGGTCGATCGTGACCTTGGCGCCCCAGTCGAGGTGCATGAGGCTCGCGTAGCTCTGGGCAAGGGACTGCTCGAGACGGTCGAGCAGGTAGAGCTCGTCGATGTGCTTCTCCTGGCACAGCGCCATGAGCGCTTCCATCATCGCAGATGCCATGTGTCGTTCCTTCCTGGCCTGTATAGCATTCGTGGCGCAGCGCGCCAAACGGTCATTCCTGAGATCTGGGGGCTACTCGCCCTCGTGGCCGGCCTTCTTTGACTTGGCCGAGCCCTTCGGCTGCTTCGAGAAGGTCTTCTTCTCGCCCTTGGCGAACGTGGGCTTGATGTTGCAGCGACGCACCTCGTCGAGCGCGATGCTGACCTCACCCTCGTCCGTGTCGAGGACGACCTGGCCCTCGCGCATGCCCACGAGCTTGCCCGAGAAGCGCTTGCGGCCCTCCATCGCGGTCGTGGTGAGGGCGACCTGCTCGCCGGCGAAGCGCTCGAAGTCGCGCTCGCGACGCAGGGGGCGGTCAAGGCCCGGGGAGCTCACCTCAAGCGTGAAGGAGCCCGGGAACGGATCGACGACGTCGATGACGTCGGAGACCCACTCGGTCTGCGTGGCGACGTCATCAAGCGAGATGGTGCCCTTGCCCTCGTCGGACCAGTCGAGACGAACGCGCACGGTCGGCGCCTTCGTGGCACCAACGACCTCGACGTCCACGACGTCGACGCCATGGGCGGCGCCCGCCACCTCGAGGGCCTCGAGTATGGCCGCGGCCTTGTCCTGCGCCATCGGGCCTCCCTTCCTTCCATGCCGTGAAAAACACGGCCCACCTACAGACAAAGAGATGCGGGGCGAAAAACTCCACCCCACATCCCTCATTCCGTGCAAACTATCGGAAGCAGTGTATTAAACAACCTGGTAGCACGTCAAGTCGCATTTGTGATGCTCCCGTGATGAAGCGTGAGCTCACTGCTGGGAGGCCGCGACGTCGATCGTGACCGTGGACCCCGAGGCAACGCGGGCGCCGGCAGACGGCGCCTCGCTTACGACCTTGCCCGGGTCCTGCTCGGTAGAGGTGACCTCGTTCACGCCAACGGAGAAGCCGCACTCCTCGAGCCTGGTCTGGGCGCTCTGGGCGCTCCACCCCACGACGTCTGGCACCGTGCGCCCGCCGATGATCTCGGCGCGATAGGCCACGAAGGCAACAACGGCGCAGAAGACGGCGACGAGGACGAAGGCGAGCAGGATCCTCGTGACGCGCTTCATGGTCTGGGAGCGGTCACGCCTGCCGCGACCCCTGCCGGAGAGGCCCTCGACGCTTCTTCTCGATGCGGCGGCGCGGTCCGCGGACTCTCGGGCGGCAAGCGGGTTGGAGCGAGAGGCGCCGGCGCCAAGGCCCCGGCCGCACGCCGGGCAGCGGGCCGGAAGCAGACCCTCCCCCAGGTCGGCTCCGCAATGCGGACACTTCATGCGCAACATCCCTCCTCAAGAAAGTGGGACCCAACGAAGGGGTCCCACCGACAAAAACCTAGTTGGCGACGACGTTGACGAGCTTGCCGGGAACGACGATGACCTTGCGGACCGTCTTGCCCTCGAGCTGCTCGGAGATGGCCGCAAGCGCAGCCTTCTCGGTCTGCTCGCGGGTGGCGTCCGCGGCGATCGTGGCGTGGCCACGCACCTTGCCCATGACCTGCACGGCGATCTCTACCGTGTCGGCCTTGGCAAGCTCGGGGTCGAACTCGGGCCACGACTCGTTGTACACGGAGCCTTCGAGGTGGAGCGCCTCGTGGTAGAGCTCCTCGGCCCAGTGCGGGCAGATGGGGGCGAGGATGGCCACGATGTCGTGGGCGACGCGGAAGTCAAGCTCGGGCACGCGATCGGCGGCGGGCGTCTCGTTGAGGTACTTGCTCGCGGCGTTCACGATCTCCATGACGGCGGAGATGGCGGTGTTGAACTGGCCGCGGTCGTAGTCAGAGGTGCAGCGGGCGCCCAGGCCGTTCAGCGTGCGGAACAGTTCGCCGGCCTGGCCCTTGAGGGACTTGGCATCGAACTCGCCGGCGTGCGCGCCAGCCGAAAGCTGCCAGACGATGGACCAGGCGCGCTTGATGAAGCGGTTGGCACCGGCGACGGCCTTCTCGTCCCAGTCGAAGTCCTTCTCGGGCGGGGCGATGAACAGGATGACGAGGCGCATCGTGTCGGCACCGTAGGGCCCGATAACGCTCAAGGGCGGCACGACGTTGCCCTTGGACTTTGACATGGTCTCGCCGTTCTCGTCCTTGACCATGCCCTGGCACAGCAGGTTGGTGAAGGGCTCGTCGGCGTCGATCATGCCGAGGTCGCGAAGGACCTTGGTCCAGAAGCGGCTGTAGAGAAGGTGCAGGATCGCGTGTTCGATGCCGCCGATGTAGTTGTCGACGGGCATCCAGCGATCAACCGACTCCTTGGAGAACGGGAGCTCGGTATTGTGCGGATCGCAATAGCGCAGGTAGTACCAAGAGGAGCACGTGAAGGTGTCCATCGTGTCCGTGATGCGTTTCGCGGGCCTTCCGCACTTGGGGCACGTCGTCTCGTAGAACGGCGCGTACTCGGCCAGCGTCTCGCCGGCACCGAGGTCGAGGTTGTCTGGAAGCGTCACGGGCAGCTGGTCGTAGGGCACCGGCACGTCACCGCAGCAATCGCAGTGGATCATCGGGATGGGGTTGCCCCAGTAGCGCTGACGGCTGATGAGCCAGTCGCGAAGGCGGAACTGCACCTTCTTGCGACCGAGGCCACGCTCGGAGAGCCAGCCGATGATGGCGTCCACGGCCTCGGAGTGCTTGCCACCCTTGAGGCCGGTGAACTCGCCGGACTGCACGAGGTAGCCCTCGGCGTCCATGGCATGGTCCCAGGAGACGCTCGTGACTTTGAGCTCGCGCTCGTCCTTGAGCTCGTCGTAGAGGGGATCGTCCTTCTCGCAGATGATCGGGGCGATCTCCAGGCCGTACTTCTTGGCGAAGTCGAAGTCGCGCTGGTCGCCGCAGGGCACGCCCATGACGGCGCCAGTGCCGTAGTCCATGAGGACGTAATCTGCGACCCAGATCGGGGCGGGCCTGCCGTTGATGGGGTTGATGACATAGCGGCCCGTGAACACGCCGTGCTTCTCGCGTGCCGATCCCTGGCGGTCGACGCTCGAGACCTTCTCGGTGGCCTCCTTGAGCTCCTTGAACGCGGCCTCGCACTCGGTGCCGGCAACGAGCTCGGCGGCAAGCGGGCTCTCGGGCGGAAGCAGGAAGAAGCTCACGCCGAACAGCGTGTCGGCGCGCGTCGTGAAGACGGTGATCTTGCGGTCCGTCGGCGTCACGCCGTCCTTGTCGGCGAGCGTGAAGTCGATCTCGGCGCCCTCGGAGCGGCCGATCCAGTTGCGCTGCTGCGCCTTGACGTTCTCCGGCCAGCCGGTGAGCTTGTCGAGGTCATCGAGAAGCTCCTGGGCGTAGTCGGTGATCTTGAGGTACCACTGGGACAGCTCGCGCTTCTCGGGCACGGAGCCGCAGCGCCAGCACCTGCCCTCGACGACCTGCTCGTTGGCGAGCACGGTGTTGCATGACGGGCACCAGTTGACGGGCGAGGTGGCACGGTAGGCCAGGCCCTTCTCCCACATCTTGAGGAACATCCACTGGCCCCACTTGTAGTACTCGGGGTCGCAGGTGCGCACGAGGCGGTCGTAGTCGTAGGAGAAGCCCATGCGCCTCATCGTAGCGAGGGCGTTGTCCATGTTCTGGTAGGTCCACGCCGCGGCCTGCGTGTTGTGCTTGATGGCGGCGTTCTCGGCAGGAAGGCCAAAGGCGTCGAATCCGATGGGGTGCAGGACGTCATAGCCGCGCATGCGGGCCTGGCGCGCCATGGCGTCACCGATGGTGTAGTTGCGGGCGTGGCCCATGTGCAGGTCGCCCGAGGGGTACGGGAACATCTCGAGGACGTACTTCTTGGGCTTGGAGGGGTCCTCGTCGGTCTTGTAGAGCTCCTCGTCGGCCCAGGTCTTCTGCCACTTGGTCTCGATGGCCTCGGCGTCGTAGGCCGGGATCTCGAAGGTGCTTTTAGCGTCGTCGCACATGAAAGCGCTCCTTTACCTGCTTATACGGTAACTTGATGATTGTAGCAGGCATCAGGCGCCATAAGGCCCCCGTCGCTCGCAGGTTACAAAGTAGGGCTACTTCCGGAGTTCCTTCTTCATCGCGTTGTAGCCGATCATGACGGTCCAGACATAGGCGCAGGTCTTCGGAATCATCAGCATGCCGATCATGGGAACGGCCTCGGCCCACAGCACGACCGGGATGTAGAAGCCGAAGCTGAGCACGATGGTGAGCCACATCCAACCGAAGGCCTTGTCGTCCCTCTCTTTGGCGCTGCGATAGAACAGCACGATGACGAGGATGCCAAGAAGCGCGAAGGGGATGTTGCGGCAGATGCCCCAAATGAGCGGAGAGCGGTCGGTGAGCCACTGGTTCTGCGGCATCATGCACAGGATGACGCGGGCGACCGCCAAGGCGTATACGGCGACGGTCAGCGACCTTTGCCCCTTGACCTCATAGCGCTCGCGCCACACATAATAAAGAAGCACGTAGAACACCGTCATGGTCACCGAGGTGATCCATTTGCCGAGCCCCAGCTGGAAGGCGAAGGAGTCGAGGCCCGTGGTGCAAAGGGCGAGCGCGCGGGGAACGAGGTGGAAGGAGTCGCCCGCGCCGAGCACGACCGCCATCCAACCGAAGAGCTCGAACTGGCGCGATCCCTTGGCGCCGCGGATTATCCGTACTCCGACGGAAAGAACCGTCGCGAGATAGCAAATATCAAACAAAGTTTCGACGATAGCCTGCATCAAATTCTCCTAACCGAATTAGTTGAACATTGTTCATTTTGGCGGCGAAAAAAAAAGACCCGCGTATTTGCGGGTGCTTTTTCAGTAGATGGTTCGACGCACGATCTCCAGAACCGCGGAGGAATCGAAGTCCTGCCTCACGGCAGCCGAGAGCATAAGCGAGAAGAGCACCTGGGCGAAAGCGTCTACCGTAAGGTCTCCGGTAAAGGCGTCCGCGCGGACCTTCCCGTCTCGCTGCAGCACCGCCCTAAGCTCGTCGAGGATGTGTTGCCATGCTTGGCACATCTGTTGCTTGCCGTCCGCCGCATCCTGCTGCATGAACCCCAGCGAGTGATGGGTGAAGAAACCCGGGTAGCGCTCACAGCCGTACTCGAGCTGCCCGAACATCCACTTGACGCTCGCGAGCGTGTCCGCAAAGACGGACTCATCGTCCGGACGATGGAAGATGTCTTCCCAGACGCTCTCGACGGTGGCGCTCACCAACACCGACTTCGACTCGAAGTAGTTGTAGATGGAACCAACCGAGACGCCGCAGGCAGCAGCGACCGAACGGATGTTGACGGAGGCCCATCCGTTCTCCTGGATAAGCTCGCGGCTCTTCCTCAAGATCTCCTCTTTGGATGTAACGCCCGTGTTCATCGTGTCACCTCCAATGTGAACGATGTTCATTTTTGTCTTATCTCGGTTCTTGTCAATGAGGTCTCCCTCGTCTTCAGGGAGTCGACAAAAAGCCCCGGGGGCCGCGAGGGCTCCGGGGCGATGCCAGGCGATGGTTTTCGCGCTTGCCTTAGTGGTAGCTCACGGACTGGTTGTGGTCCTTTAGCACGACGTCGTGCGCCCCGCCCTCGACGATGGAGGTGGAGCTCACGAGGGTTAGTCGGGCCTTCTGCTGTAGCTCGTGGATCGAGTTGGCGCCGCAGTTGCACATCGTGGACTTGATCTTGTAGATGGTCATGCCCACGCCATCCTTGAGGGACCCCGCGTAGGGAACGTAGGAGTCGACGCCCTCCTCGAACGACAGCTTGGCGGCGCCGCCGAGATCATAGCGCTGCCAGTTGCGAGCGCGCGCAGAGCCCTCGCCCCAGTACTCCTTCATGTACTGGCCGTTGACGTTCACGCGGTTCGTGGGGCTCTCGTCGAAGCGGGCGAAGTAGCGGCCGAGCATCATGAAGTCGGCGCCCATGGCCAGCGCGAGCGTCATGTGGTAGTCGTAGACGATGCCGCCGTCCGAGCACACGGGGACGTAGACGCCCGTCTCCTTGTAGTACTCGTCACGGGCACGGCACACGTCGATGAGGGCCGTGGCCTGGCCGCGGCCGATGCCCTTGGTCTCGCGCGTGATGCAGATGGAACCGCCGCCGATGCCGACCTTCACGAAGTCGGCGCCGCAGTCGGCGAGGTAGCGGAAGCCGTCGGCATCCACGACGTTGCCGGCGCCCACGATGACGTCGTGGCCGTAGTTCTCACGAATCCAGTCGATCGTGAGCTTCTGCCACTCCGAGAAGCCCTCGGAGGAGTCGATGCACAGTGCGTCAGCGCCAGCCTCGAGCAGCAGCGGCACGCGCTTGGCGTAGTCACGCGTGTTGATGCCGGCACCCACCATGTAGCGCTTGTTGGCGTCGAGCAGCTCGTCGGGGTTGGACTTGTGGGAGTCGTAGTCCTTGCGGAAGACGATGCCCACGAGGTGGTCGTTCTCGTCCACGATGGGCAGCGCGTTGAGCTTGTTGTCCCAGATGATGTCGTTGGCGACCTTGAGCGTGGTCTCCTTCGTGCCCGTGACGAGCTCCTCGCGCGGGGTCATGAACGTGGCGACCTTGGCCTGGTGGTCGTCACGGGAGGGACGGTAGTCACGGCTCGTGACGATGCCGAGCAGCTTGCCGTGCGGGGTGCCGTCGTCGGTGACGGGCATCGTGGAGTGGCCCGTGCGTTCCTTGAGGTCCATGACCTGCTCCATGGTCATGTCAGGCGTGAGGGTGGAGTCGGACTCGACGACGCCGGCCTTGTAGTCCTTGACCCACTTGACCATGGCGGCCTCGGACTCGGGGGTCTGCGAGCCGTAGATGAAGCTCATGCCGCCCTCGGTGGCAAGCGCGACTCCCATGCGCTCGCCGGAGACGGACTGCATGATCGAGGAGACCATGGGGATGTTGAGCGTGATGCGCGGCTGCTCGCCCTTCTTGAAGCGGCACAGAGGGGTCTTGAGCGACACGTTGGCCGGAATGTTCTCCGAAGAGGAGTATCCGGGAACCAGGAGGTACTCAGAGAAGGTGTGCGACTCGCCCTCGAAGAACGTTGCCATGTAGGTGACTCCCTTTCTGCCCTGCCCGCCGCGAGTGCGTCGGGACCGCGTACCGATGCAATGTTGACAATTGTAGCGTCCGCATGGGAGCGAACGCTACCTTCAACTCTTTTAGGAAAGCTAACTATTTGATTGGCCCAGGCAAGCGACGACGGGCAAGCGCAGCGGCTCCTCCGAGACGGCCTACTGCTCCTCTGCCATCTCCTCCATCGACATCGAGACCGTGTGCTTCGTGGGCACCCACTCGACCTTCATGAACAGCGCAGCGACGTTGATGGGGATGTAGGTCATCATGAACAGCGGGAACGTGAACAGGTTGGTGATGATGCGCCAGCGGCGCCCCTTGCGGCAGCGGATGTGCTTGCGCTCCGAGACCGTGGTGATGACGGCCAGGACAAAGAACGTCACGTACATGGAGGCGAACGTCATGACGAGCGAGCCCACGGCCATGGACAGCTCGTTTTGCGTGGCGAGAAAGCCGTGGGACAGCGAGCCGATGACGAGGTAGACGCTGTTCACGAACGCCGAGACGAGCGTAAGGATGTTGCCGGGCGCGATCGTCATGAGCATGTCGTAGGCGCCGAAGCGCTTCTTGCGCACGCCGTGCACGAGGTCTCCCACGTAGGAGAAGAACACCTGGTAGAAGCCTTTGGTCCAGCGCATGCGCTGCGTCCAGGAGGCCTTGAAGGTGAGCGGCTGCTCGTCATAGAACTCCGCCGGAGCGTAGCCGATGCGGATGCCGTTGGCCGCGCAGAACGTGGAGAACTGGATGTCCTCGGTGAGGGTGTGGAAGTCCCAGCCGTGCATGCCCTGGACGATGCGGGTAGATACCATCCAGCCAGACCCGGAGATGGCGCAGCCCGTGCCGCACAGCATGCGCGAGTTGTTGAGGAACTTCGCCTCGCGCAAGAACCACAGCGCATAGGCCGAGCTCACCCAGCTCGAGTCGAAGTTCTTTGAGTTGCGGTAGCTCGTGCCCACGAGAAAGCCCTGGTCGAACAGCTTGTTCATCTCGGTCACGTAGCCGGGCGAGAGCAGGTTGTCGGCATCGAAGACGAAGAACGCCTCGTACTTGTCGGGATACTCGTTGAGAATGCGGTCGAAGCCGTAGTCGAGCACCCAGCTCTTGCCCTTGCGCGCGAGGTCGTTGCGCTCGTAGACGATTGCCCCCGCGCGGCGCGCCTCCTTGGCCGTGCGGTCCGTGCAGGCGTCTGCCACGACGAACACGTCGATGAGCTCGGAGGGGTAGTCCTGCTCCTTGATGGACCTCACGAGGTTGGCGATGACGCTCTCCTCGTTGTGCGCCGCGATGAAGAAGGCATAGCGGTGGTTCTTCTTGGCGGGCGGCAGCTTGACCTCGCCACGCCTCCACGTCACGAGGATGTAGAGAGCCTGGTACAGGTAGGCAAACGTGAAGAACGCCCAAATGATGAAGTTGAAGACGACGATGGGCGTGATGCCCAGACGGTTGAATTCCACGAAGAGCCCTCTCGCGGTAGTGGGTGTTGGGACCTGCCGTCAGGCGAACGGGACAGGGGTCGCCCTGTCTCAGTTCTCGCCGAGGAGCAGGGGCACGATGCGCTCCCCCGCCTCCGTGCGACCCATGGAGCGGTTTTCGAGCGATTCTAGTACAGCTCGGAGGTCATCGGGCAGCGTATCGCGAAGCTCTATCGTCTCTCCCGAGACGGGATGCGCAAACGCGACGCTCCAGGAGTGAAGGAACTGCCTCGACAGGCCGAGGTTCTGCGCAAGGTCGCCGCGGCCGTAGAGGGGGTCGCCGATGACCTGGTGGTTGATGTGGCGCATGTGGACGCGGATCTGGTGCGTACGCCCGGTGTAGAGGTGACACTCAAGCAGCGTGTAGCCCTCGTCCCTCCGGCCCGCCTCGAAGCGCTCGAGCACGCGGAAGGTCGTGATGGCCTCGCGCGCGCCGGGGTCGTCGGACACGGCCATGCGGATGCGGTCGCGCGTGGAGCGGGCGATGCCCGTGTCGATGGTGCCCGAGTCCGCGGCGACGTAGCCCCACACGAGCGTGACGTAGCGACGGTCGAGCGTGCGCAGGCGGATGAGGTCCTGCAGGGCCTTCTGGGTGGCATCGTCCTTGGCGGCGAGCATGAGCCCGCTCGTGTCCATGTCGAGACGGTGCACGATGCCGGGGCGGTCGTCTCCCTGAAGCATCCCGAGATGCGCCAGCCCGCAGTGCGCGACAAGCGCGTTCGCGAGCGTGTCGTCCACGTGCCCGGGGCTGGGGTGGCACACGAGCCCGGCCTGTTTGGAGAGCACGATGAGGTGCTCGTCCTCGTAGCGAATGTCGAGGTCGATGTAGGGATTGGGCGCAAGCCCGCCCTCGGGGACGAGCGGCTCGGCCTCCTCCACGGTGGCGCGGACGCGATCCCCGAGCAGGACCTTCTCGCTCTTGGAGGTCGCGGGTGTGTCGTTGATGGTAACAAGGCCGCGCTCGACGAGCTTGGCGCAGGCGGAGCGAGACGGCATGTCAGGCCCGCCGGCGAGGAAGGCGTCGAGGCGCATGCCATCCGCGGCCGGGTCCACGAGCAGGTTCACGACTCTTTGGCTCACGCCTTGTCTCCCCCCTCGCGCTCGGCGTCCCAGCGCCACAGCAGGACGAGGGCGATAACGACGCCGCAGGTCACGAAGATGTCGGCGACATTGAAGACGGGGAAGTCGATGAAGGTGGCGGCAAGGAAGTCCGTCACCTGCCTGGCAACGACGCGGTCGATGAGGTTGCCCACGCCGCCGCCGGCGACGGCCCCCAGCGCGGCGGCGACGCTCGCGGGCATCTGACGCTCGCGGACGACCCACACGGCCGCCCCTGCGCAGATGACGAGCGCGAGGATGACGAAGACCCACGTGGAGCCCGAGCCTATCGAGAAGGCCGCGCCCGTGTTCATGACGAGCGACAGGTCCAGCACACCGGGGACGAGCGGCGCGGGGCCGCCGGCAAGCGCCGTGCGCGCCCAGGCCTTCGAGACCTGGTCGAGCACGACGGCAAGCGCGGCGACCCCGCCGAACGCGGCTATGCGGCGAGTGCCCGACACGGGCTACTCCGCCTTGGTGGCCGCGGCGACGGCGTGGCTGCAGCGGCAGCACAGGCCGTCCGCGCCGAGCGGTCGCCAGTTCCAGCAGCGCGGGCACTTCTCGCCATGGGCGGGCAGCACCTCGCAGGCGAGCTCGTCGCCGGAGGCGAGCTCGACCTCGGAGCACACGAACGCCTCGGCGAGCATGGCCTCGGAGCCGCGCACGAGCTCGAGCTGCTCGGCGGGCAGGGTGAGCACGCAGCGCGTGGCCTGGCTCGTCTTCTCGGAGACGGTGCCGGCGGCAAGCGCGGCCTCGTTGGCCTTCGTGTAGGCGCCGCGGGCCTCGAGCAGCACGTTGTACTCGCCCAGCAGCTTGGCGACCTCATCGTGCGAGAGGGGCTCGCTCCACCAGTCGAGCAGCGCGGCGAACGTCTGGCCGTCGCGGGCGCTCTCGGGCAGGTGCGCCATGACCTCGTCGGTCGTGAACGACAGGATCGGCTGGAGGTCGCGAAGCAGCATCTCGAGCAGGTAGTACCAGCACGTCTGGGCGCTGCGACGGCTCTTGGAGCCGGGCTCGTCGCAGTACATGCGGTCCTTCGTGGCGTTGAGATAGCCGTTGGACAGCTCGGTGACCACGAAGTCGTACAGCGCGCGATAGACCTGGTAGAAGCGGTATCCCGCGTAGGCCTCGCTCACCTTCTCGTGCATGTCGCAGGCGCGGGCGAGCACGAGCAGGTCATAGCGCTCCATCTCGTCGACGGGCACGAGGTCGTGCTCGGGGTCAAACTGGCCCTCGAGCTCGCCGAGCAGGAAGCGGAACGTGTTGCGGAAGCGGCGGTAGGCGTCGGAGGTGCGGGCGAGGATCTCGTGGTCGACGGCGACATCGTGGCTCGTGTCGGTTGAGGCCACCCACAGGCGCAGGATGTCGGCGCCCATCTCGGCGCAGACCTTGTTGGGGTCGATGACGTTGCCGAGCGACTTGCTCATCTTGCGGCCCTGGCCGTCAAGCGTGAAGCCCTGGGAGACGACGGCCTTGTACGGCGCGATGTCGTTGGCGCCAAGCGAGGTGAGCAGCGAGCTCTGGAACCAGCCGCGGTGCTGGTCGGAGCCCTCGAGGTACATGTCGGCGGGGTACTGGAGCTCGTCACGGAACTCGCAGACGGCCTTCCAGGAGACGCCGGAGTCCCACCAGACGTCGAGGATGTCCTTGCCGGCCTTGAGGTGGTGTCCTCCGCACTTGGGGCAGACGCACGCCTCGCCCAGGTAGTCCTCGGGCTTGTCGGTGAACCAGGCGTCGGAGCCCTTCTCGTGGAAGAGCTTGATGACGGCGTCGAGCGTGGCGTCGTTCACGACGGTCTCGCCGCAGTCCTCGCACGTGAAGCTCGGGATGGGCACGCCCCAGTTGCGCTGGCGCGAGATGCACCAGTCCGGACGGCCCTCGACCATGGCGCCAATGCGGTTCTTGGCGTGCTCGGGGTACCACGCGACCTTGTTCTCGATCGTGTCGAGCGCCTCGGCGCGCAGGCCGGTCTTGTCCATGGAGATGAACCACTGGTCGGTGGCGCGGAACAGGACGGGCTGGTGGCAGCGCCAGCAGTGCGGGTAGCTGTGGTTGATGTCCTCGTGCAGGATGAGCATGCCGCGCTCACCGAGCCACTCGATGATCTTGGGGTTGGCCTCGTTGACCTCCATGCCAGACCACGGGCCACCCGTGCCCATCTCGTCACCCACGTAGAAGCGGCCGTCGTCGTCGACGGGCATGACCACGGGGATGCCGAACTTGGATCCGGCGTTGTAGTCGTCGACGCCGTGGCCGGGCGCGGCGTGGACGATGCCCGTGCCGTCGTCGAGCGTGACGTAGTCGGCGTAGATGAACTCGCCCTCGACGCCCTGGTCGCCAAAGATCGGCTGCTTGTACTTGTTGTGGCAGAGCTGCTCGCCCGTCATGTGCCAAGGCTCGCCATCCGCGCCGCAGACGAGCTCGGGCTCGCCGTAGCCGAACTTCTCGCAGTCACGCGCGACAAGCGCCTCGGCCATGAGCTCGGCGGCGCCATCGTGCTTGACGGCGACGTAGGTGGCCTCCGGGTGCAGGATGACGGCGTCGTCCGCGGGAAGGGTCCACGGGGTGGTCGTCCAGATGTCCACGAACAGCTTGCCGGCCCAGTCCTCGAGGCCCGCCGGGGTCGTCGTCATCTCGAAGCGCACGAAGATGGCGGGGCTGACCTCGTCGCCATACTCGATCTCTGCCTCGGCGAGGGCCGTGTGGCAGTGCGTGCACCAGTGCACGGGCTTGTGGCCGCGGTAGACCATGCCCTTGTCGAACATGGCCTTGAAGACCTCGATGTCGGCGGCGTCATGCTGGTGGTAGAGCGTGAGGTAGGGGTGGTCCCAGTCGCCGAGGACGCCCAGACGACGAAAGCCCGACTTCTGAAGCTCGATGTTCTCGACGGCGAACTTGTTGCACATCTCGCGGATCTCGGCGGCGGGCATCTCGTTGAACTTCTTGGTGCCGACCTTCTCCTCGACCTTGTGCTCGATGGGCTGGCCGTGGCAGTCCCAGCCGGGGACGTAGGGGACGTCGCGACCCTGCATCATCCAGTAGCGGTTGATGATGTCCTTGGACACCTTGTTCATGGCGTGGCCGATGTGGATGGGGCCGTTGGCGTACGGGGGGCCGTCATGCAGCACGAACTTGTCGTGGCCGGCGTTCTTCTTGCGCACCATCTCGTAGACGTTGTTCTCGCGCCAGACCTTGAGGCGCTCAGGCTCGCGCGTCGCGAGGCTTGCCCTCATCGGGAAGCTCGTGGACGGGAGGTTCATCGTCTTCTTGTACTCGTTTGCCAATGCCTTGCCGCTCCTTTCGCGGGGTCCCTCCCCCGCATCCGCCGAGCGCCCGCTTGCCGCGCGGGCCGCACACGGCCCGTCGGCGCACGAAAAAAGCGCCCGCCCCGACCGCCGGGACGAAGCGCCATGGATGCGGCATCTGCCGCGACGATTCGCTAACCACCCAGCGGGCGAAAATCTCGCCTTACTCGGCTGGCCCATGACGGTGGCCGCTCCCGTTGGCGTCTACTGGGGCGCTTGCGCGCCCGTTCGGGCCAAGGCTCCGGGGTGATATTCGCCTGGGCGCGGCCGCGGGCTCACACCAACCCCGCTCGCTTGTGACCGCGTGACCGGGCTACTCGTCCCCATCACAGCTTTTCGAGCGCCTATGGTAGCACTGAACGACGAAAACGTCCCAGCCCAACGCAAACTCGCATCAATCCCCACCCAGCCCGCGAGCCGGACGCGACGGTCTCGCGCCCGACTCAATCGAGCGAAGAGACCCCGCAACAGATAGGGCCCTGGGGTCCTCAGGGGACAATCCGCAGCAGCCAGTTGCCTCATTCATCAAGGCAACCTCCCCTGTGAGGACGTCCGAAGAGGGCCCCAGGGCCCCGGCGAGAACGAATCCCCTACTGCGTCTTAGGCAGCGTGGGCGCGAACCCATCGTCACGGGTGAGCATGTTCATGAACTCGTCACCCGTGATCGTCTCCTTCTTCTGGAGGTAGTGGGCGATCTCATGCAGCTTGAAGCGATGGGCCTTGAGCGTGTCGATGGCCTGCTGGTGGCCCTCCTCGACAAGACGCTGGACCTCTGCGTCGATCTGCTGAGCGGTGCCCTCCGAGCACGTGAGCTCGGCGCCGCCACCGAGGTAGCGGTTGCGCTGCTGGCCGAGTGCCACCATGCCGAACTTGTCGGACATGCCGTACTGGGTCACCATGGCGCGCGCGATGCTCGTGGCCTTCTCGATGTCGTTGCTCGCACCGGTGGTCATCTCGCCGAAGATGAGCTCCTCGGCGGCACGGCCGCCGCACAGCACGGCGATCTTGTTCTTGGCCTCCTGGCGCGTCGTGAGGAAGTGCTCGTCCTCCTCGACCTGCATCGTGAAGCCGAGCGCTCCGCTCGTGCGGGGCACGATCGTGATCTTCGAGACGGGCGCGGAGCCCTTCTGGGCGGCGGCGACGATGGCGTGGCCGGTCTCGTGGTAGGAGACGACCTCCTTCTCGTGCTCGGACAGGACCGTGGACTTCTTCTTCTCGCCGGCGATGACGACGTCGACGGACTCGACGAGGTCCTCCTGGCTCACGCGCTTGCGACCGAACCGAACGGCGCGCAGAGCGCTCTCGTTGATGATGTTCGCGAGGTCAGCGCCGGAGGCGCCGGGCGTCGAGCGGGCGATGACGCCGAGGTCGTTGCCGGGCTCCATCTTGACGTCGTTGGCGTGAATCTTGAGGATGGCCTCGCGGCCGGCGAGGTCGGGGAGCTCGACGGGGATGCGGCGGTCGAAGCGGCCCGGGCGCAGCAGCGCCTGGTCGAGCGACTCGGGGCGGTTCGTTGCCGCGAGCACGACGATGCCCTTCTGGTTGTCGAAACCATCCATCTCGGACAGCAGCTGGTTGAGCGTCTGCTCGCGCTCGTCGTTTGAGTTGAGAGACCCGTCACGCTTCTTGCCCACGGCGTCGATCTCATCGATGAAGATGATGCAGGGGGCCTTCTCCTTGGCCTGCTTGAACAGGTCTCGCACCTTCGCGGCGCCACGTCCGACGAACATCTCGACGAACTCGGAGCCGGCAATCTGGAAGAACGGCACGCCGGCCTCTCCGGCGACGGCCTTCGCAAGCAGCGTCTTGCCCGTGCCCGGAGGGCCCACGAGCAGCGCGCCGCGCGGGCAGCGGGCGCCGATCTCGTTGTACTTCTCGGGGTTCTTGAGGAAGCCGACGATCTCCTGCAGCGACTCCTTGGCCTCGTCCTGGCCGGCGACGTCGGCGAAGCGCACGCCAGTCTCCTCGCCCTTGACCTCCTTGGCGTGGCTCTTGCCAAGGCCGCCGCCCATGCCAAAGCCGCCGCCACCGAAGTTCATGGAGGGACCGTCGCCGCCCATGGCCTTCTTCATGCGGCGGTTGAGCCAGATGCCGCCCGCAACGGCAAGCAGGATGGGCACGCCGTAGACGAGCAGCATGTAGGTCCAAAGACCGGAGCTCTGGTCAGCGATCTGGGCCGAGTAGGTCACCCCGTGCTTGTTGAGGCGCTCGGAGAGCGAGTCGTCGCTGGGCCACTCGTTCGTGCGATACGTCACCGAGGAGTCGTCCTTGGAGGTGAACGTGATCTTGCCCGAGCCAGTGTCGAGCGAGACCTCACCCACCTTGTCGTCATCGACCATGTCGATGAACTCGCTGTAGGAGACGTCCTTGACCGTGGCGCGCTCGATACTCGGGTACACGACCGAGTTGAGCGCGACGATGGCCGCGATCGCGATGATCGCGTACAAGATCATCGACTGTCGTTTCTTCTTGTTGTCCATTCCCTGTCCTTGCGTCGTGAGCCCGCAGACCCGCAGACAGCGAGCCCTCTGGGTTCTTGTACTGCCAAGGATACCCAAGGGACGATCCGAATTACAGCTCTCCGGAAAACCCTATGCTCTCCCCCGCTCGGGCAAGTCTCCCGTACGATAGGCGTCGAGCAGGGCCGTGAGGTCGTCTATCTGGGCGCGGATATGGGCACCGGTGTCGGTGTCGGCCACGATGAGGGGGCGCTCGTTCACCTCGAGCTGGTCGTCGTCTGAGAAGATGTCGCCTCGGTCGGCCACGACGTCACCGATGGCCCCGTATGGCCGGTGCGCCTTGATGCGCATGCCCTGGGCATCGACGATGAGCGTGTAGCCTGCGATCCCGGTCCTGGAGTGATAGGCACGGCAGAAGCCCCCGTCGATGACGAGGCGCCTGCCCCCGCCGCGCACGGGGCTCTCGCCACTCGCGCGCGCCACCGGCGTGTGCCCGTTGATGATGTGGGAAGCGGGCCCGGACAGGCCGAACTCGGCCAGCACGTGCTCGCAGGCGCCAGGCTCGCACGCCAGCTCGAAGTAGGGGTCCTGCTCCTCGGTCCACGTTGAGCGGTCGGCGACGAACGTGCGCTCGAACGTCTTCATCGTGCGGCCGCTCAGGGGCGACCCCAGGCCGCACCACAGGTACCACATCCAATCGAGGGCCTCGGGCGTGCGCTCGTGCCAGGCGATGCGCGCCATGCGGTCGCAGGCGTCGAGGTAGGCCCTTCCGGCAATGTGGCGGCCTCCCACGCGGATAGGCCGGAAGCTCCCGTCTGCTCGCATGGGAACACAGCCATGGAACAGCAGGTTGTTGTTGTACGCGAGGTAGACTGAGCCCTTCTCGTACAGGAAGTCGACGTGTCGGCGCAGCCTGCGGCTGTGGGTGAAGCTCTCCACGAGTCCGTCCAAGACACGACGTTCCTCGTCCGTGAGCTCGTAGGGACGGGACGGCTCGAGCGTCGGGAAGTCACGCGTGACAAGCTCGTAGCTCCGCCCGCCGATCCGGACGGTGCCCGCGGAGGCGTCGACGCCACCCAGCAGCAGGCGGTCTGCCATGTCGAACTCGGGATGGCGCGAGATAAGCTGGCCGGAGACCTTGAGCATGATGACGGCGATGGCCTTCTCGCAGGCGGAGAGCACGTCCTGCTCCGCATAGGTCTTCTCGGCAAAGAGGGCGAGCTCTCTCAGGGAGATGCCATAGGAGCCCTCGAGGATGTCGAGCGTCTGATAGTGGACGCAGTTGCGCACGACCGTGGCCACGCACGCCTCGGAGCCGGCCGCCGCGCCCATCCAGCAGATGTCGTGGTTGCCCCACTGGATGTCGAGCGAGTGGTAGGCCATGAGCCTGTCGATGACGGCGTCGCCATGGGCGCCTCGGTCATAGAGGTCTCCCACGACGTGCACGTGGTCTACAGCCAGCCGCTTGATGAGCGCGGCAAGGCTGCGGATGAAGTCGCACACGCTGCCCGTCTCGATGATGGAGTCGACGATGCGCGCGTGGTAGGCAGCCCGACTCGACGCCTCGCCCGGGCTCGCGTGGAGAAGCTCGTCGATGATGTAGGCGTAGGAGACGGGCATCGCCTTGCGCACCTTGGAGCGGGTGTAGGCGTCTGACAGGTAGCGGGCGAGCTCGATGAGGCGGCCGAGCGACTCCCGGTACCACGCGGGCGTGTCGAGATGGGCCTCGGCCATGCGCCCGAGCTTCTCGTCCGGGTAGTAGATGAGCGTGCAGAGCTCGGCCTGCTCTCCCGGTGTGAGCCTGTGGCGAAACACCGAGCGCACGCGCTCGCGGATGACGCCCGAGCAGTTGTTGATGATGTGGTCGAACTGCTCGCAGTCCCCGTGGACGTCGGAGATGAAGTGCTCGGTTGCCTTGGGCAGGTTGAGAATGGCCTCGAGGTTGATCACCTCGGTGTAGACGGCCTGGCATGTCGGGAACTTCTCGGACAGAAGCATGAGGTACTTCGCGCGTTGGTCATCGTGCATGGCAGGTGTCATGGCGCCCCTTCCGCTCACGGTCGTCCTGCCATCGTAGACCCAGATGCGCCAGACACGAGAAAGCCATGAGATGTACACGATTAAATGGTCAACTTCTGCACGCAGAGAAACGCCCGCCCACTCGCGCGGACGGGCGCAGAAACGGGCGCGAGGCCGCTAGTTGTGGACGACGACGACGTCGCCTACCTTACATAGGCCGAACAGCTCCTTGGCCTTGTCGGCGGGGAGGTTCACGCATCCGTGGCTGCCCGCGTACTGGTAGATGTCGCCACCGAAGCGGCTGCGCCAGTTGGCGTCGTGCAGGGCCCAGGAGTTGCCGATGAACGGCATCCAGTAGCCCACGTGGCTGATGTACTCGGGCTCGTTGGTGGCCGGGTCGATGGTGCCGCGGAGCTCGACGTTTCCGGAGGCGCGATAGCCGTTGAGGGTGTAGACGCCCACGGGAGTGTCATGGCCCTGCGCGTGGTCGCCGGTGACGCAGTCGCTCTCCCAGACGAGGGCGCCCGAGTCGTCGTACATGCGGACGTGCTGCTCGGCCAGGTCGATGTCGATGTAGCGGTTGCCCCAGTCCTTGAGACCGGCGGCGGGGACGGCCTGCGCCGTGCTCTTCGTGGGAATCTCGATGGCACTCGTGGAGCCCGCCTCGACGGCCTGCTTGAGCGCCGTCGCGAGCGCCTCCTCGTCCGTCACCCAGCCGTAGGCGTCATCCCAGTGGTTGGAGCCGGTGGCGTCGACCGTGACCGCCTTGCCATCCGGTCGCGTGTAGGTGCGCGCGGCGCCGCGGGTGTCGTACTTGGCCGCGACCTCGGACTTGAGCCACTCACCGAGCTTGGCGTCGTCGAGCGTGGCGTTGAGGTTCTCGTCGAGCGTGATCCACGAGGAGATCTGGGCGCGCGTGACCTCGCCGGCCGCCTGCCCGTTCAGCGTGAGCGGGATGTCTGCCGTCATGAAGCGGTTGGCGTTCTGGGCGGCCGTTGCGAGCGACGCGTCATCCGAGGTCACCGTGGGCTGGGAGAGGCAGGTGTCATCCAGCGCGATCCTGCGGGAGAGGCAACGGAGCCCCTCGCCCACGGCCCCGATCGTGGCGTCGCGGTCAAGGGCCGTGCCAACCTTCTCGGGCACGACGACATACTGCTGGGTCTTGTCGTCAAAGGCGATCGTGGCGTTCGTGGGCTGTGTGGCGCTCGCGTTGTACTCGTCGATGGCAGACCCGAGAAGCTCGGTGAGCTTGTCGGAGTCAAACGTGGCGCCGTCGCTGCCCTGAAGCTCGTGGTGCTCGGCAATGTGAAGCGGCCAGGCGAAGGCATGCTGCTGCGCGATGAGGGCGCCTGCGTAGGCGTCCTTGTCAAACGCCAGATCAACATCCTGGCCGCGCACCGTGAGACTGAAGTTGTCGCCCACGACCTGAGACTGGAAGGCGGAGATGCCCGACGCCTTGTCCGCGGCCACCTCGGAGGCGAACTTGAGCGAGACGTCGGCGCCGTCAAGCGTCGTTCCGGGCATGAAGACGAACGAGAACGCGAGGGCGCCAAGCAGGTAGACGAGCGCGACAAGGCCGACGATGACACCCACCACGATGAGGGCGACCTTGCCGGCGCTCCCCTTCTGGGCGTCTCCGCCGTCTCCCTGATCGACAAAGGCCTGACCAGCGGCATGGGCTCCCGCCGCATGCTTTCCCTTCACGGCCTTTCCGCCGCCGGACCTGTTTGCCATGACATCCCCCGCGGCCGAGATAGCGCCCGGCCAGTCAAATTCCTACAGCCATGTTGTATCGTAGCGCATGGTCGCGCTTGGCTGCGCGCCATCGCTACGCTAATTAGCTTTGCCGGGGCGTCCCGGCGTCTGGAGGCACCCGTGGGAATCGTCATGCTCGACTCTGCCAGCGACCCGAGGCTTGACGTCTACGCGAGGCTCACGGAGCGCCAGCTCCGCAGCAGGCTCGAGGCAGACGCCGGCGTACTCGTCGCGGAGTCCGAGAAGGTCGTACGCGTGGCCGTCCGGCAGGGACTGGAGCCGCTGTCGCTTCTGCTCGAGGAGCGCCAGCTCGAGACGCAGGCGGACCTCGTTCGCGACGTCGCCGCCCTGCCGAGGGGTGGACGCGTGTTCGCAAGCGCCGGCCACGTGAGCGTCGAGCCCTGTGACGGCGTTCCCATCTACGTCCTGCCCCATGACGAGATCTGCAAGCTCGTGGGCTACAACGTGACACGCGGCGTGCTGTGCGCGATGCGCAGGCCAAAAGAGCGCTCCGCAGCCGAGGTGCTCGACGCCGTTCCCGACGCCCGCCGCGTCGCCGTCCTGGAGGGCGTCACGGACGCCACGAACGTGGGCGCCGCGATGAGGAGCGCCGCCGCCCTCGGCATCGACGCCGTCCTGCTCACGCCAACCTGCTGCGATCCGCTCGTTCGCCGCGCGGTGCGCGTGAGCATGGGAACCGTGTTCCAGGTGCCGTGGGGGCGCCTGGGCGCTTGGCCCGCCACCGACGACGAGTGCGACGGCCTGGGCCTGCTCCGCTCGCGCGGCTTCAAGACGGCGGCGCTCGCCCTGCGCGACGACTCCTACTCCCTGGGCGACGAGCGGCTCGCCGGCATCGACAAGCTCGCGATGCTGTTCGGAACCGAGGGAGACGGCCTGGCCAACGACACGATCGAGGCGTGCGACATGACCGTGCGCATCCCGATGCAGCACGGCGTCGACTCCCTCAACGTCGCCGCCGCCACCGCCGTGGCCTTCTGGGAGCTCAGGGCCTAACAGCCCCAGAGGCGCACGCAGCCAGCCTCAAGCCTGCGCCGAAGCTCCCACTGCCCGCCGCATCGCCCCGCCGCACTCAACAAGCACGTCAACAGAAGAAGGCCCCGGACCCTGTCTGAGCAAACATTCCGCAGCGCCCCAAAGGGGCGCGAGGACGTTTGCGTGGCAGGGTCCGGGGCCTTCGACAGCTACGTCAGCGCCTAGTTGAACTTCACGAGCTTCGAGGCGATGCGGTAGATGCCCAGCGTGAACTTCTCGCCCACCTTCGTGGGAAGGTTCGTCGCGATGCCCACGATGCCCATGCGGGCACGGCGGTACATGCGCTTGTCGTACTCCTTGAGGTGGTCCCAGAGCTCATCGCAGTTGGCCATGGCGTCGGGCTTGTCGGACATGCGGGAGAAGACGGAGCAGGCGGCCATCATGAGCGTGAAGTAGCCGATCATGTAGCTGCGGAGCTCGGGCGTCTCGATGTCGTCATAGAGGTGGTAGGCGTCCATCATGATGCGGGTGATGCGCAGCTGCTGGTCGATGCGGCTCACCATGACCTTCTCGTTCACCGACTGGTCGTCTCGGCCGATGAAGTAGCGGTAGAGGTCCACGTCGAGGTAGTAGAGCGTCTTGCAGCGCGGCAGCGGCACGTAGGCGTAGATGTTGTCCACGTAGAACGTGTGCGCGGGCATGGGCACGCCGCCGTCACGCAGAATGTCGGTGCGGTAGCACAGCGAGTGCATGAGCAGGTTCTGGGTCATGTTGAAGTGGCCGATCTTGTCCCACGTGATGACCTTGTTGCGCTTGAGGACGTACTTGTAGTCGATGACGTTCTGCGTGTTGTCCTCGACGTGCTCGTAGACGTAGTTGGTGATGACGAGGTCCACGCGCATGTCGCGCCACTCGAAGTCGCGAAGCGTGGAGAGAAGCTTGGAGAGGGCGTCGTCATCGAGCCAGTCATCGGAGTCGACGATCTTGAAGTACAGGCCCTTTGCGTGCTCGAGGGCGGCGAGGACGGCCATGCCATGTCCGCCGTTCTCCTGATGAACCGCCTCGACGATGTTCGGGTAGCGGTTCTGCCACTCGAGGGCCTTCTCGTAGGTGTTGTCCTTCGTGGAGCCGTCGTCCACGACGACGATCTGGACATCCTCGGCGTAGTCGCTGCCCTCGAGGATCGAGGAGATGCAGTGGTCCATGTACTCCGCGGAGTTGTAGCACGGAATGCCGAAGGTGATGGTCTTGCCTGTAGTCACGGTTCTCTCCCTGGGTGCCCCGCCACGCGAGGTGTCCTGGCGGTCTTGGGCGCGCACCCCGGAGATCGCTCATCCGGGGTGCGGCGGGCTTGCTAGTTGTGTGCGGCGACGAGCTCGTCGGACAGGTCGAGCGCGCTGGCGACGACGCCGTCCATGTCGTAGTAGCGGTACTCGGCGAGACGGCCCACCGGGTGGAAGTTCGTGAGCCTGCTCACGCGGGCAAGATAGCGCTGGTAGAGCTGCTTGTTCTCGTCCTCGAGGATGGCGTAGTAGGGGGTCTGGCCGCTCTCGGGCGTGTAGGCCTTGGAGTACTCGCGCATGATCGTGGTCTTGCCGGGAACGACCTGACCCGTCATGTTCTTGAACTCGGTGATGCGCGTAAAGTCCTCGCTCGTCGTGTAGTTGACGGTGCCGACGGGCTGGAACTGGTCGACGTCGAGCGTCTCGAACTGCATGTCGAGCGTGCGGTACGGCAGCGCCCCGAGGTCAAGGCCGAACAGCTCGTCGAGCGGGCCGGTGTAGACGATCTCCCCGCCGTAGGGCTTGCCGCAGACCTTTGCGTAGTCCTCGTCAACCATGAGGATGTCGCGGACGTCGACGCCGAGGAACACGTCGATGAGGTCGTGGTCGAGCAGGCGCTCGAAGAGCTTCGTGTAGCCCTCGGCGGGCATGCCCTGGTGGGCGACGCGCGGGAAGTAGCGCTCGTCATCACCGACGAACACCGGCACGCGGCCCGTGACGGAGGGGTCGACCTGGTCGGGCGTGGTGCCCCACTGCTTCATCGTGTAGTGGAGGAACACGTTCTCGTAGACGTAGTCGGCGACCTCCTGCAGGTCGGGGTCGTTCTTCTCGCGAAGCTCGAGGATGGGAACCTTCTTGTTCTCACCGAAGGTCTCGACGAGCTTGCGGTAGAGGGCCTCGCCGCGCTCCTCGCCAAAGGCGAGCTTGAGGCTCTTGTGGTTGAAGGGGACCGGCATGAGCGTGCCGTGAATGTTGGCGAGCACCTTGTGCTGGTAGTTCGTCCACTCGGTGAAGCGCGAGAGGAACTGGTGCACGCGGTCAGACTGCGTGTGGTAGATGTGCGGGCCGTACTTGTGGACGAGGATGCCGGCGTCGTCGACGTAGTCATAGGCGTTGCCGGCGATGTGATCGCGACGCTCGATGACGGCCACGTGGAAGCCGCAGGCCTCGGCAAGGCGGCGGGCGCAGACCGATCCCGCGTATCCGGCGCCGACGACGATCATGTCGTAACTGTCGGCGTTAAACCCAGCGGGAAGCCCACTTGCGATAGCCATTCGAATCCTCTCGACGAATCATCGGTTCACGCGTGACGCACGCAACCAAGGATCGGCCGCGTGCGTCCCCAAATCTCTAGGTGATTCTATATCAGGCGAACCTATAATGGGTCCGGTGTCACATGACGCCAGTAAAACGCCAAAAAAGGAGCGAAATGAGCGATTTCCTGCAGCGTATGAAGTCTGCCGCCAAGGCGGATAAGAAGACGATCGTCCTGCCCGAGGGTGAGGACCCGCGCACCATCGAGGCCGCCAAGAAGATCGTCGAGGAGGGCCTTGCCAACCTGATCATCCTTGGCGACCCCTCCCAGATCGACGTCGAGGGCGTCACGGTCATCGACCCCAAGACCGCCGAGAAGCACGAGGCCTATGCCGAGAAGTTCGCAGAGCTGCGCGCCAAGAAGGGCGTCACCATCGAGCAGGCCCGCGAGCAGATGAACGACGCCACCTACTTCGGCACCATGATGGTCAAGATGGGAGACGCCGACGGCCTCGTCTCCGGCGCCTGCCACTCCACGGCCAACACGCTGCGCCCGGCCCTGCAGATCCTCAAGACCGCCCCGGGCACGAAGCTCGTCTCGGCCTTCTTCATCATGTGCACGAAGACCCCCGAGTACGGCGCCGAGGGCACGCTCATGTTCGCCGACTGCGGCCTGAACATCGACCCGAACGCCGACGAGCTCTCCGAGATCGCCATCGCCTCCGCCGCCAGCTGGAAGGCCTTCATGGGCGACGTCGAGCCCAAGGTCGCCATGCTGTCCTTCTCCACGAAGGGCTCCGCCAAGGGTGAGGTCCCCGAGAAGGTCCAGGAGGCCACGAAGCTCGCCAACGAGAAGGCCCCCGAGCTCGCCCTCGACGGCGACCTGCAGCTTGACGCCGCGCTCGTGCAGTCCGTCGCCGACCTCAAGGCCCCGGGCTCCGAGGTCGCCGGCCACGCCAACATCCTCGTCTTCCCGGACCTCGAGGCTGGCAACATCGGCTACAAGCTCGTCCAGCGCTTCGGCGGCGCCGAGGCCTACGGCCCCATCCTTCAGGGCATCGCCAAGCCGGTCAACGACCTGTCCCGCGGCTGCTCTGCCGACGACATCGTGGGCGTCGTGGCCATCACGGCCGTCCAGGCCCAGATGGCCGAGTAGCCCTAGGCTGATCCCACCGGAAGCCCCCGCACGTTTCTTCCCCGCTGGTCCTCGCGCTTCGCGCTGCGGAATCGCTCGGAAGAATACGTGCGGGGGCTTCCTGCGTTTTCGGGGGCCGCTCGGCAAGCTTGCCTAGAAGGCCCCCTCCTGCCGAGCGGAACCCACATGCGGTTACGAAGAAGGGCCGGATAAACCGGCCCTTCGAACATGCTTGAGCATGACGGGGCGCAAGGATCTTGCGCAGCCCGCTTGAGATGGTTAGCCCAGCAGCTCCTCGACGTCGAGGGCGATCATGAGCTCCTCGTTGGTGGGGACCACGAGGACGGTGATCGCGGAGTCCGGCGTGGAGATGACGCGCGGGTCGTCGGAGCGGATCTTGTTGAGCTCGGGGTCGATCTCGACGCCCATCCACTTGAGGCGCTCGGCCACGCCGGCGCGCATGGTGACGGAGTTCTCGCCGATGCCCGCGGTGAACGCCATGGT
>OLNN01000388.1_pt1 | contig 48105 bp, 38 predicted proteins | sample 1672141 | NCBI WGS metagenome assembly OLNN01 (sample SAMEA3136652, study PRJEB25190) | human gut metagenome | biome: human gut; feature: human-associated habitat; material: faeces | place: Austria | collected 2013
GGTCAATCTTCAATATCTCGCCCTCCTTTGGCTCCAGAATATCGGTGGGCGCTTTCAGACGCAGCTTTTTGATTGCTTTGCAAAGGATTTCCTGCGTCGAGGCATAAATCAGAAATCCATCATAGAACATCACGCACAACGGGTTATCTCCAACAACGAACCAGATGGAGTCCTCCTTGTCCAGAACGGTAAACACAAATGAACCCTCGACCTTTTCAGCCATAGCTTGCAGGCTGTCAAAGTCGAAGGTTTTCTGCTGTTCAAGGAGCTGGACGGCAACATAGCTGTCCGTTTCCACGCTTGTCAGCGGAAGATTCTCTTCCATGCGAAGCTCCTTGTCATTCCAGAGAACGCCGTTGTGTGCGAGCGCAAAGTTGCTGCCGTCAACATGACCAAGAAACGGATGATTATTCTGGTTAAACTGCGCGTTGCCCTGTGTAGTCATACGAGTGTGCCCCATGACAACGTTCACGTCATGCGGAATGTGAATCTTCATTTTTCGAGCGGGCAGGGGGCGCTTGTAAATTCGCAAGCGGTCGTTGAAATTATACGCGATGCCGGTCGCATCCGTGCCGCGAACTTGACACTCTCTTGCGAGAGTGTTCAGGATTTTGTTCTTCGTATGGGTGCTGAGGCACTCCTTAAAATCAATTAAGCCGAAAAGACTGCACATATTACTCCTCCTCCGAAGTGTTTACGGGTTCGTTGACATACAAGCGACGCTCTTTCAAATACTGGATAAGCTCCGGTTCGGTGATGTCATCCAGGAAATCGAACCAGCTCATATCCTGCACCTGACTGTCGGACATAGAAACAGCCACCTCGACAAGATGATTGACCATCTGCAAGGTGGCTTTGAGAGTATTCAGCTTCAATGTACCGCGGAACATCCGGATTTCAACCGTATCTGCATTCGTGAGATTGACCGCAGTATATCGCCCGGCACAGGAGTTTTTCGCATGATTCATCTGCTCAGACGGTGTAAGGCGAATACCGTACCGTGCCGCCCAGCGGTTCATCTGGCTCTGCGTGCGGCGGCTGAATCGCAGCAACTCTGCCCAGAATTTCTCTACAAAGTACAGCAGACGCGCAATCGCGGCCTCCTGCTGTTCGTAAGTACAGCCAAACGCCAAGCGGGAGATGTGAACATGAAGGCCGCAAGTTCCTGCCGCATGGCTGAGGTACCCCATGCTCTGCGCTTTACGCAACACATCCGCCCACGGCATTTCGTTCAAATGGTATTCGAGCGTCATCGGATGAGTGACAAGTTCCAAGCCTTCATCCAGGCTGCCGTCCGTCTTGATGTACAGGTTTTCGGCGTTGGCGTTCGCGATGTCAAGGAGCTTCTGCGCATTGCTGTTGACCGTGCCGCCGTCGTCAATTTCGAGCTCTACGCCAAAATGACGCAGGCCTTTGCCGTGGAAAACAAGGTCTGGTGTGTAGCTGTATTCGTGGATGACCTCGCAGTGCTCATCCCAGCAGGATGCGCAGTAGGCGTTGTCGTCATTATCCCAATACGCGCGGTCACGATAAATAATACGGTTGCAGTCCTCACAGCGGACGTAGTATTCATCAAAGCAGTGGTCGCAAAGCGTGTGCGTATCGTCCTCGACGGCGTTCTCCTCGTAGACCCGCTCGGCACAGTGGTCGCAGATTACGGTCAGGCGGTCGGCGCAATCCTCGCAGAGCCAGTCATTTTCCACTTGGAACATTTCGTCGATCGGATGCTCCGCACCACAGTTCGCACAAATTCTGGTTTCATTCATTAGTAATTCCTCCATTTCATTTGGTGAATGTTAATATTCTTCAGCAAGCAGCATAGTGGAATGCGTTAAATCGTCGATGACAAACACCTTGGCATTTACTGCATCGTCACACGGCACATCGAGTTCATAACGATAGGGCGGCTGTTCCTGCTCGTGGACGATGTGTTGGCCAGTCGGTGTTTTCGTCAGTGTGAATACCTGCAGGTAATCCTTGGACTCAACCTCCATCGTCAAGACCATGTGCCACATAAGGTTGGTCAGCCATGATGGAAGCTCAGCCATCACGCCGCGCGTCAGGAATTTTTGATTGTTGAACATTTTCGTTTTCTCCTTTCGGACAAAAAGTAAGCTCCTGAGAATATCCCAGGAGCTTCTACTGCTATAATATATAGCTGAAAATGGAGAAAAAACAGAAAAAGTGTATTTACTTGCTTGAGTGCCGGGAAGCGTTTCCTTCTCCGGCTGGATATACCGGTAGCAGCTATCAGCCATCGATAAACCATACGAACTATTTTTCTGGCAGTTAAAGCATATGCACCATTGCCGGGCAATTCACTAACGAATAGAAGCAATGAATCTGTCAAATCATCCACCGGTACACCGATGTCATCCCGCACCATCAGACAACCCCAAAGCGAGAGCGCCTTACCATGCAAGTGATTCTTCCCTATTCTTTCAGCCATAACTCCGTATCAGTTCAATAGAGTCCATATCGTCCGACAGAAAGGGAACTCCCTCGCCGCTGCGTGAGCGCTGAAAATGCATCTCCTCGCCCGAGGGGGAAATAAGGATTGGAAAGCTGCCGCTGAGAGAGGTGCCGGTACCGGCGGAAAGCTCCAACCGAAGGCAGTCATCCTCCATGCGCCACACGCCGGAAAAGACCCGTGTCAGTTTTGTATTGTCCTCAAAGCGGTGGTACAGCTCGGCAATTCCGGCATACTCCGGGTCGCAGCCGCCATAGCGCAGATCCATCATCCAGTCATCGCAGACCCAGGTGCTGTCCGCCAGTCCCAGATCCGTAGGCGGCAGCCACCAGTCATCGCCCGCCGGTTCCCAATTCTCCGGATAGTCAATGCCTGTGGCAGCGCCAAAGTTTCCAAAATCCATCAGCATGGGGGCGTAGTTCACGCCGGTGGGCACGACGGGGCAGCCGGACGCATCGGTCAGCGGATACCACTTCACCTCCAGACCGTTGTTGGTCACAAGGTTGATCTCCGTGTCCGGCTCATCCGGCCACTCCTCATAATTCACGAATACCAGCACAGGCTGCGCGTATTCTTCCCGATAGAGGACCTCGTCCGCCACCGGCCACACTCCGTTTCCCTGTGACTCCCATGTCACATGGTTCACGGCGAGGCTGGTGTTCTCGTCCCGGGGGACAATGCAGTAGAGCTTACCGCTCTCTCCGCCGAGTATACGCTCCGCCGGGATTTCCAGCAGAAACGGCAGTTCAGAAACAAGACCGCCGTTGTTTTCGAGCAGCCAGTCCGTCATCGACGATCTGTCGTTTGGCTCGCGCTGACCAAGGCAGGCCACCGCGCCGGCCAGCTGGTCATCTTCTGCCATACACGCCCTCAGCAGGTCAAGTCCCGACTCCGCTTTCTCTGAATCGTCTGGATCGTCCTTTGGTTCAGACACATTGCCCTTTCCGCCGGAAAATGCTCCTGCCATGCTGCTGCCGTCTTCCGACGGCGACGGCTCGCTTTGTCCGCCGCAGGCAGTCAGGCTCAGCGCCAGTGTCAGGCTGACAAGCGCCGCAAAAAACCGGAGCAGAATCAACCGTTTCATTTGTCTGCCTCCTTTCAGGCAACACCGCACAAGGAAGGCCGCGGCTCCTTGCGCAGGCTCCGGTCGCGCTGCCGCGGCTCCTTGCGCGAGTTCCGTCCGCGCTGCCGCGGCTCCTTGAGCAGGCTCCGTCCGCGCTGCCGCGGTGATTTACGGAAATGATGCGGCATGGTTTAGAATTTTCCGCTGCGTCCGCTGCCACCGCCGCCGCTGCAGCTGCTGGTACCAGAGCTGCTGCTGTCATCGCTTCTGGAAATCTTGCTGCGAACCTCGGTGGTGTGGGTATAGCGGTCATACTGCTTGCTCAGCTGCAAGCCGCCCGGTGCAACATACTCGTTTGCCTCGACTTTCTGATGTACGGTTTTCATGCTGCGCTTTAAGAACAGACAAATCGCGCCGGACAAGAGGCAGGAGGCTACAACGGCAATCACAATCAGCAGTGCCGGACTTTCCCGCACGGGTTTTCCTGCGTCAGCCCGGGTCAAGTACTCGTCGCAAGTGCTCAGATAATTGGAAACGCCGCCATACCAGTCATCTTCCTTGAAGTTTCCCAGGAATGCCTTTTCCAATTTTTCCTGACCGTAGCTGTTAAAGGCGGTTTCCGCATACGTACCGTAAACAAACATGGCGTAATCCCGCTCCGCCATGCTCAGCAGAATGATAATGCCGTCCCGGTCATCGCCCATACCCAGTTGATCTCCGTGGTAGAGCTGATACGTGGTTTTGTAAACACCGCCGCCGTCGCTGTACACGGTGTAATCATCTACAAACGCAACGTAGACGCCGCAATGATGGCGCAGGGAAATTTCCTTTGCCTGTGCCTCCAGCTCCGCCCGCTGGGTATCGGTGAGCATGTGGCTGTGGTCGAACACATAGCTCATGCTCTCGCTTTTCAAGGTCCGGGGCACATTGGGCACCGCCGTAGTGGGCGTTGCCGCCGGCTCCGGGTCCGGTTCCGTCTCGCTGGGCGGGCAATTCGCGTTGATATACTCCGTCACGGCATTCATCATGGCATCGGTGGCTTGAATCAGTGCCGTTCCGCTCATGGTCACGTCTTCCCCGTTCCATGCCCGCTCCGCCATGTAAGGTGCCACCGCATCATATACGGTATCCGCCAAATCCTGCGCGCTGCCCCGGGTCTGGCTCAAAAGGGTATAAATGCTCCAATCGTCTTCTGCCAGTGCATAGGTTCCGTCCGGCTGCGCCCGCATCAGCAGCGTCAGGGAAACGCCGTCCCGGTTCTCGCCCCAACCATAGCCGCTGTTTTCATAGACGTATTCTGCAATGTCCATGACGTCGGTATCCGCAGACACGTCCTCATCGGTAAATACGTCAATCCGCAGGTCCATCTGCAATTTTTCCGAAAGCTCCGGCAGGGCATGCTCGCCCATGTAATCCAGCTCCACGGAGCCAAGGGAATCGGTCTCGTCATAAATCACACCGTATTCCGACACCGCCATGGCAGGAACACACAGTGTCAGCGCCAACAGGAGCGCCATCAGCAAAGCTGTGAATTTCTTGTTCATGTCCGCCCCTCCTTATCGCAGCATCAGCACTGAGACAATCGTTCCCAAAATCGACAGCGGTGCGGCAATGGCGGCAAACAGCCCCCAAAACCGTCCCCAACTCATGGGAAGGTCGCCCACCAGTTTTCCGGTCTGTCCGTTCATGGCAAAGGTAAAGTCCTTGCCGTGCCACTTCGTGTTCAGCATCCACACCGGCATCAAGGCATAATGCACCTTGCCGCGCTGTAGACTGGAGCTGCCGTCGGTTTGAATGCAGGTATCATAACCTCTCACGCTGCTCCGCAGCGCTGCGTCCAAGGTTCCCTGACAGCGCTGATCCGCCCGCTCCCGGCTCTGCTCCACGGTGACGTCGAATTTATCCGCCAAATACCCGGGAAGATAGGCCGTGGAGAAGGGTTTCAGCTTTTTGTAGTCATAGGGTTCGATAGAATCCATGTGGTCATCCGGCATTTTACTGGACGCATCCACCGGAACCTTTTCAAAAGTCACTCTGCCGGCGCGGTAAACGTCAAAATGTTTTGTCTCCGTGATTTCATAATCCCCGGAGGTGTAGGTGCGGGAGCGGGTTGCCTGATAATGGGCATCGCCCTCCGCCTCGCCGTCAAACATCCAGAACGGAACATAAATGCCCTGAATTTTCTGAATATGGTTTTCGTTGGTGAAACTCTTGGGCAGGAAAATTTTTCCTGTGCAGTGCTCTTTCAGCGCCTTGACGGCGTCCTCTTTGCTGTACTTGAAGGGGATAATGAAATCCGGTTTCAGCTGACCGGCAAACTGCCCGGGCACCACGGTGGGGTTGCCGCAATAGGGGCAGGACGTTGCCGCCGTGCTCTCGTCGCAGAGCAGCTCCGCGCCGCAGCTCGGGCAGCTGTATGCCTTCATACTTTCCCCCTCCTCGCCCCAGTCCTCACTGAAGCCGGAGGTATCCCAGTCTCCGCCGTCGGCGGATGCTTCCTGTTTTTCTGCGGCCTTTTTCTCCTCTGCCTGCTGCGCTGCCGCAGCCTTTTCCTCCTTCTCTGCGTAAAGTGCCTCAATCTCCGCAACATCGTAGCTGGCACCGCAGTAATCGCACTCCAGCTTGCCGGAAGCGCCTACAAAGTGCAGCGGTCCGGTACAGCTGGGGCATTGATAGTTGGTTACCTGTGCTGGCATAGATGGTTTCACCTCTTTCATTTTCTCCCATAACGGTGTCCGCAGATGCGGACACCGTTTCCTGTATTGCGGTCAGGGAAAGTCTGCCCTGAATCATTCCGCGTTTACTTGATCGTCATGCTGCTCAGGATGACATCAGGCGCCGTGCCCGGAGCGCAGTCCAGCTTTCTCAGTCCGATGGACAGCGCGCGTCCGTCATCGATCTGCGCGACGTACTCGATCCAGTCGTAGCCGATGTACTTGTAGGTACGTCCGTGGAAGGTGATGCCGCCGATCTTGCGGTCCGCAATATCCTGATAGTTTTCGAACTTGTCCTTGTAGTAGTCGAAGTCCTCCACCTTGGCCTGCACCTCGAAGTCAATGGCACCCGCGCCGAAGGCCGATGGATCATCGTTTGCCACCAGGCATTTCTTTTGCTCGTCATACGACCAGCCGGACTTCGGGATCTTCGTCGTGATCTTGACCAGCACATCGTCATGTGCAAACTGAGTCACAGTTGCAGAGAAGTCCTTCGTTCCCCCGCTTGCGACGGAGGCCTTATCCGCCTCAGCTGCCTCGGCCTTCACCGTGTCGAGATACTTCTCGATGGCCTCCGTGCCGGAGAAGCCGCTCGTGTTGTACGCGCTGACCGTGAAAACATTCGGTTCCTCTTCCGCGAAATTGACATAGATAAAGTGGTTTTCGTCATCCTTGGAGATCCATTTGTAGTAGCGCTGGTTTCTCTTCATGTGGTCGCTGTACTCTTCCTTGACGAACTTGCCCTCTACGCCGAAGTAGTCGGCAATCTCTTCGTAGGTGGTGTCAAAAATGTTGTTATTGACCTCGTTCATCCAGACATAGCCCTTCTGCACCTGCTCCTCGGTCACGATACCGGTGCCGCCAGGAGCGCTCTTGCCTGCCGCCGTGCCTGCATTGCCGCTGTCCGCCGGTGCATCTGCACCGACAGCATCCGGCATGGACTTGCCCGCCTCGATCAGCGGCAGATACCAGCTGCTGTAAAGGTTAGGCCGCGAGTCTTCGTCCATGTCATCCCAGGCGGTGCCCCACGGACGCAGATAGATCTCATAATAGAACTCGTCGTCGCCGTTTTCATACCAGCCTTCAATCCGGATCAGGTTCTCATAATCCTCCAGACCGGGATCTATGATCCAGTCTGCGTGCTCCAGATCCACGTCCGTGAAGTGGCCGCTCTCGGATGTCAGCGTGCCGTGTTCGCCGGTGCCGGATGTGCTCAGACTGACCGCAGCCTCGGACATCGGGTCGTCCTTTGAATAGTCCTCGTCCCAGAGCGTGACGGTGCCGGTCTTATCCGCGCCAATGTCGATGCTGCCGCAGATGTCCCACCATTCGCCCTCCATGTCCTCGTAACCGCCCGAGCAGCTGCTCATCGTCCACCAGCCGTACCAGTCGCCGTTCCACCAGTCCAGCAGTGCATCGCCGGTCGCTGCCGCTTCGGAAGCACCCTCCTTCCGGAAGGTTATGGTAACCTCATTACCCCAGAGGTCGGTCAGCGTGATCATACCGTCCTTGAGCGTGCCGTTGCTCTCCAGGCTGTCCCGGGTCAGCTTGAGCGTGCCGTCGCTCTCGAGCATCCACTTGATGTCGGTCGCGTCGCCGCCCAGACAGAACACGCCCTTGCCGCCGTCCTTCAGTTCGATGTAGCTCTCACCTTCATCAAAGATCTCACTCAGACTGAACCAGTTGCTGCCGTCGCCAGAGTACTCCTCGCCGATGTATTTTCCGAGATTCGGATCATCGGATGCTCCGCCTCCCTTGCCGCCGCAGGCGGTAAGAGAGAGTATCAGTATCATCACAAGAGATAAAACTTTTTTCATTTCTTACTCCTTTTACCGTCGGTTATATCAAACCACTGTGTTTCGCGCCTATCATTCTTCACGGCCGCGCCGCTCAGTTTCGCTGGATCACGTTGCCGTTCTTATCCGTAAATTTTCCGGTGGCGATCTTGATAAGATCCACGAGCCAGCCGATGCCGAACAGACCGCCGGTGAACAGATAGAGCACGCCCGTGCCGATCTTGCCTGCATAGAAGCGATGAATTCCGGCACCGCCGACGAAGATGCACAGCAGCAGGAGCGTCAGCCAGTTCAAGGGCTTGTCCGCGCCGGGCGCGACTGCCGGCATCACATAGTCCGCAACCGCCTCATCGGCAAGGATCTTCTTGATGGTATCGGTCACTCCATCAATGTACTGACCCTGCAGCATCGGTCTGCTGGCAACTCCCTTGATGCCCTTGCGCATAACGCTGTTCTTACCTACATCAATGCCGTTGATCGTGGCGCTGCTGCTCTGTGTAACCGGCGTGATCTTGATGTGCGTGCCGTTCTTGACGTGGAGCCAGATAGTAACATCCAGGTTCGGCTCCTTTGTGAAAACGATGCGCTCGCCAGGAACGCCGCCCTTGATCGAAAACGGCATCTGGAACGCCGCTGCATGGGCATTCAGCTTGTCATAGATCTCCTGGATCGTCATTGCATTGGGAATATCGAATTCACGAGGAAAGGTTGCGGTCATAGAGTCCTTCAAATTTCCAGTCAGGTTAGCCATAATCGTTTCCTCCTCAAATTTTATTTACTGTTGATACCTTAGGCTTCTCCCATAGGCTCTCGTTATTTCTGTTACGGTCTGCGGGCAGTTATCAGGGGCGGGGAGACCCGCAGTATTCGCAAAATCTTCCTGTGTTGGCACCGCCGCAGGCAGGACAGGTCCAACGTTCTGCCGCAGAAGTGACCTGCTCCGCTTCGTTCGTCACGGTGTCCCCTTCCGGCACAGTGCTGATGGGCTGTTTTTGCCTGCACGCCTCATTCAGCCTTTGGCAGATCTCCTCACCCATCTGACGGTATTTGCGGTATTCCGCACAATCCTCCGGGTCAACGCGGCCTGCACTGAGCCTTTTGGGATGATTCATCGGGGAACGGCTTATCAGAGCGTGCTGCGGTTCATAGTACACAGAGCTGCTGTTAAGCGGGAAGCGCATCTCGTCAAAATAGGGATGACGGACGGTGATGATAAGGAAAAAGTCGTAGGAATACTCGTAGCGAGGCGGAACATAGCTCACGTCCTTGCCGTCTGCGTCCTCGCGCGTCAGCTCCGTGCGATTCTCATCAATGTCCAGCCGGCATCCGGTGATGGCGTCAAAGTCCAGAATATCGGGATTGGCCTCCGCCAAATCCCGCGCGCGGGTGACGGTGAACCAGCGATGCTCCTCATCGAGCAGCACCTTCCGTTCTTCGCCAAACGAGCGGGTGATGCGGAACTGCGCTGCCTTTTCCCGATTTTCCTCACGATAAGCAAGCTGGCCTTTGATGTCCTCCACCGTGGAACGGCGGCGGTCGCTGAACCACGGCGAGAGCTTTTTCGCACAGTCCTTACAGAGATTGCCGTCCTCTAACTTGCGGTTGCCGAGAAGTCCGATCTTTTCACCGCATATATCGCAGTATTTCTTATCAAATAAGCCCATGATCTATCCCTCCTGTTCCTGTGTTTTTTGGAATGTCACCGTTTTCTCGCTGTCGTCCGGACGCTCCAGCTTCAGCACCAGCGTTCCGCTGCCCTCGCCGCTCCCCGCTTCGTGACCAAAATCCTCGATTTTACCGTGAGGAACACCGTCCGGCGTCGCAAGCTCGCGCTCCTCCAGTTCAAGCTCTGTCCAATCCGCCTTGTCCGGCCGGAGGTAAGTGAAATACAGCGGGGACGTTAAAACAGTCTCTCCGTCGGCGCGGAGGACAATGCTGCTCTCCTCACCGATGACCGCCTGCCAGCGGCCATTTTCACCTTCCCATGTTCCCTTCAGCACGGACCAGAGGTTGGAATTGTCCACATAGGTACGGTCGCCGTCCAGCAGGAAAGCGGTGTCCGGATTTTCCATGCCGTTTCCCCCATCCATGATCCGGTCTGTGACAAAGTGCTTATAGAGCCCGGAAAGGGCAATCCCCACGAGTATCCCCGCCAGAAAGATCCAGATCATTCGGTGCTTCATCCCACGATATCCCCATTGTCAAAGGGATCGCCGCACTCGGGGCAGAATTTCGGGGGATGCCGAGGATCAGCCGGCTCCCATCCGCACTTGTCACATTTATACTGGGGGACACCGGCAGGCTTTTTCGCGCCGCACTCAGAGCAGAACTTACCCTTGTTCACCGCACCGCAGGAGCACTTCCAGCCCTCGTCCGCAGGAACAGGTCTGGGGCTGCCGCATTCGGGGCAGAACTTTCCGTTGGCGGTGGCGCCGCAGATGCACTTCCAGCTATCGCCGGCAGGCTTGGGCTCGGGCTTTTTGCTGCCGCAGTTGGGACAGAAGTTGCCGGTGATGCCGCTCTGGCCGCAGGAGCAGGTCCAGCCCTGCACCGCCGGAGCGGGAGCAGGCTGCGCCGCCTGCTGCATCTGCTGTTGCTGCTGGCCCATCTGGAAGAGGTTCTGTGCGTTCATGCCGCCGGCCTGACCGGCCATGCCCATGCCCATGAAGGCCATGGCGGGGCCCGCACCGGTGTTGGCGGCTGCTGCCTTCATCGCTTCACCCTGCGAGCCGACAAGGTGCGCCGCCGCACGGGTGGGATCCATAAAGGCTGCATTGCGCTGCAACTCCTTGATCATCTGCTCGTCTTCCTCGTTGGCCTTCACACTGGAAACGCCGAAGGAAACGATCTCCATGCCGCGCAGGTCGCGCCACTTACCGGACAGCTGTTCGTTGAGCGCATCTGCCAGCTCCAGCGTATGGCCGGGCAGAGCGGAGTAGCGGATGCCCATCTCGCTGATCTTTGCAAACGCAGGCTGGAGCGCGGTCAGCAGCTCGGTTTTCATCTGGCCTGCGATATTCTCGGTCTTATAGTCCTCGCCGACGTTGCCGCAGACGTTGGTGTAGAACAGCAGCGGATTCTTCAGCCGGATGCTGTACTCACCGAAGCAGCGGATGCCGATATCGAGATCAATGCCCGCACGCTGATCCACTACGCGGAAGGGAACGGGACTGGGAGTGCCGTACTTGTTGCCCGTCAGCTCCTTGGTATTAAAGTAGTAGATGCGCTGATCCTTTGGAGCCTCGCCGCCGAAAGTGAAGCGCTTGCCGATGTTTTGGAACACGCTCTTCACGCTGTCGCCCAGATCGCCGGAAAAGATACTCGGCTCGGTGGACATATCATAGGTGTATTCGCCCGGCTCGGCACATACATCGACCACCTTGCCCTGCTCCACGATGAGCATGCACTGTCCGTCTGCAATGGCGATCAGGGAGCCGTTGGTGATGATATTGTCATCGCCCTTTGTGTTGCTGGATCGGCCCGTGGCCTTTTTCCTGCCCTTTACTGCCAGCACGTCCGAGGGGATGGACTCACAATAAAAGTATTCCTTCCACTGGTCGGCCATCACGCCGCCTGCTGCGCCCAATGCCGCTTTGATAAGTCCCATAATCTTCGTCTCCTTTTTTATCTTAGTCAGCGCCGCGCACTGAAAGCTGCGGCGGCACTGCCCTGAAATCTTTTTAATGAATGACTGCAGCTCCGCCGCCGGAGCTGCGGACCGCTGTTACGTTTCCGTCAGGAAAGTGTGTCCGCTGACAAAGAACGGATCCTGATCCGTAACAGGCCAGGTAAACCAGCTCTCATCCCACGGCCGCTTCATAAACAGGCACAGCCTTGCGTTCTTCTCCGGAATGGAAAGTGAGAACCACTGCGGCTCGTCAATCCGGAGTGTACCCTCATACAGCACCGTATCCGTGATCCATTCTCCCAGCGTGCCGTCCGCATTCTGCTCGGCACTGCCTGTGCAGAACTGGATATCCGTCTCGTACCAGCGCCCTATCAGCAGCAGCCTGTTTTCCCCGCTGTTCTCCAGCACGGTCACAGGAAGCGCCGCCAGCGGCTTTGCCACCTCCGCCGGCGGGTCCCGCCAGTAAAACATCAGCGCATCGTCCGGCTCGTCCGCCATAGTCTGCGTCAGCGCCTCCGACATGAGGCTCTCCTCGCGTGTATAAATGGCGGTACAGGCTGCCGGCGCGTCATATTGCTGAAGGTACAGGGTATTCCGGTCTGTCAGGGAAACACGAAACTCCGTATCAGATTCTTCGGCGTAGAGCCGAGCAGACCAAAGCTCGTTGGGAAAGCCGTACATCAACGGCTCATCCAGCTTTTCCGTCAGCAGGTTCTTCTCCGTCTTGTATTTCGGTGCATCCGTATCCAAAAGCCGGGCGTTGTAGTAGTCTGCATGCAAGTTATAGCCGCCCTCATCATCGGACCACCAGCGCTCAATGTTCAGCAAAGAGGCCATATGCATCTCCTCCGGGCTGAACTCGTCGCCCTCCGCTTCTCCGGCGCTCATCCGCCAAGCCCCCTCCAGGTCCGCCATGCAGAGTTCCCCACCGGAAGCCGGCCGTTCCGCCGGTTCAAAATAGAAACGGTTCCCATACGGGGTTTCCAGCATCACGGAGCCTTCTTTCTCTATCCGTCCGTCCATAGTAACGGATTCTCCGTCAGTATCCTCTCCGGTCAGCCGCAGGGCATTGTCCGCCCCCAGCCACCATTCGGCGTTTATCAGGTAGGAGGCGTAGCCAAAGCCCAGCACCTCTCGGAACAGCGCTGTTCCGTCCTCATTGAGGTAGAGATCCGCCCACCATTTTTCCGTGGGCATGGTGCTGACCTCCGTGCGGCCAAAGGAGGGATTGTAGGACTCATGCCGCACGGCAGTCCAGTAAGTAGCATCAAACGGTGCCGACTGCGGCGATGGACCGCCTTTTCCTTCACCGATGCCGGAGAGAGGAGTGGTGGTATCCGGCCGGCCGGTGCAGGCACTCAGACTAAGTACCTGCAGCAGCGCCAACACCAGCATAAGACATCTCTTTCCCATAGCGTCATCCCATGGAGTCTGCGCCGTGACCGGCAGACAGCTGCATGGCGTCCTCCTTTCTCGCATCATCCGTGAGGCTGTCGAAGAGCTTCCCTGTTCCGGCTGACACAGAACACGAATCGCCCGAAACCATCAAAACTGTTATCGATAGGTGCGGCTCCAGTTTTCGCTGCCGCCGGATTTAGTATAATCATGACCGTTGGCGGCCTCCATGGCGTACCAGTATGCCCAGTGGCTCTCGGTCACGTCCGCAAAGGCTCGAAGCTCACCGATATGGCTGCGGATATAGGTCTGATCCGCGCTGCGTTCCAGCAGACGGCAGGTGACCGCCGCTACCTCGGCGCGGGTGATGGAGTGCTCCGGCTTGAAGGTTCCATCCGCATAGCCGGTGACCCAGCCGCGGGTAGCTGCAAAGTTGATATATTTGACTGCCCAGTGGGTGTCCGGCACGTCGGTGAAGCTCTTGCTGCCCTGAGTCAGCTTTTCAAAGCGGCTGGCAATGGCGGCGAACTCAGCGCGGGTCACAGGAGCGTTGGGACGGAAGCTGCCGTCCGTATATCCGGTGACGATGCCGAACTGCTGCATATAGCCGATGTAGTTGGCCGCCCAGCAGTCCTTCGCCACATCGTTGAAGGTGCCGGAATAGGTCTTATCCGCCTCGATCTGCTCGGTCAGCAGACGGGCGAACATGGTGGTCACCTCGGCGCGGGTCATGTCGCGCTCCGGTCCGAAGGTACCTTCGGCGTAGCCTACCAGAAAGGCGGTGTGGTCGCGCCGGTTCAGCTCCGCCGCCCTGCGGTTGACGAAGGTGACAGGAGAATAGGGCTTGCCATTCATCGTGACGCGGGAACCGCTGACGGTCAGCTCATAAGTCTTGTCCGAGGTTACATAATCCTCCGGAGCAGCCTTTTCCAGCAGCGTATAGGTGCCGTTGCCGACCCTGGTGAAGCGCACGATGCCGCTGGCGTTCGAGGTGGCCTGATAGGCCTCCCGTCCCCGGCTGTCCTTCAGCACGAAGGATGCGCCGGCAAGGGGCTTGCCCAGAGCGTCGGTCTTGTTTACCGTGATGGACGCGCTGCTGGAGCCGCCACCGCCGCCGGAGCTGCGGGTGTAGGTGTTGGTGAAGGTCATCTTGTTCGCCGGCGTCCCGTAATCCACATAATCGACACCGTTGTCGCTTTTCTCCCGCTTTGTGGTGTGGATGACAAGGCGGTCGTTCGCGTCCGTCTCCGGCTGCGTATCAGCGGGCAGATTATTGACCAGCGGCGCATCTACATCTACGATATAGCTGCCCTCCGTATCGGTTCGTTTCGGCAGGATGTGCCATACCGCGTCGTCATACGTCCAGTTGGCGGTACCGGCGTTCTTTTCCCTGACATAGAAGCCCTCGCAGACCAGATCACGCACCTGATCCGCCGGGCCGGAAATGACCAGTTTGCCATCGTAATCGCCCGCGCCGTTGGTGGTGACAGCTGCCGTATAAAGTTCCTTCGCGTGCTCCTCCATGATTTCGACGCCGACATCGAAGATCTCCAGCTCGAAGTTCTCCTGTCCGGGAGCGGCGCTGCCGCCCAGCTTCACTGTCTTGGTGAAGGGAAGCTCATATCGGGTCTCGCTGTATGTATAGGTGTTGGTAAAGGTGGCCTTTTCGAGGTGATTGCCAGCATCCTCCCCGTCGACCCGGTCAAAAGAGTAGGTGTAGGTCTGGCCGTCCTGGGTATTGCGGTTTACACGATACAGCGCGTCGGAATACGTCCAGCCGGCGTCACCGCCATTCTGCTCACGCAGATAAATGTAGTTTCGGCCAAAGCCGTCCGCACCGTCCAGATCTCCCGGAACCTTGAATTTGAGAGAATATACTGTAGTTCCCGCGCCGTTGGTGATGATCTCCTCCGTGTCGAGCACCTGATAGATGGGGTTTGCTTCGCCGTCCGCATTGCCGCCCTTCAGCAGCTCAAAGGTAAAGCTCGCCTCGCCGGGGGCAATGTTGCCGCCCTGCTCCACCGTCTTTGTGATGGGAATCTCCACTTTGATGTCTGCTTTTTCATACGTGTTTGTGTCGGAACTGCCCGGCACCTTGCCCAACTCATCTGCCAATGCCATAGGAACAAGCATTCCCATCACTGTCACAAGACAGAGCAGACGACTCAGGAACTTCCCAGTGTTTTTCCGTTTTCTCATATCGTTTCATCTCCTATTCTTTGAAATTCTTCCGGCTGATTCGGCGGGTGCTCTCCGTGGGTCGGAGACCTCCCCTGCCACAACATCGCCGCGCACCTGCAATGCTTTCGCACAGGCAATGCACAGATCCAGATCCTCGCAGATCAGAAAGCATCGGTCGCACACCAGCCTACCGCAGACCGGACAATAGTTGAAAAACTCTGCGGCCTCCGCCGCGGCCTTTTCCCGGGCGGCCTCCCGTTCCCGCTCATAAAGCGTGCGGAGGATCGTGCGCATTCCCTCCGACTCCGGCTCCGCGCCGGCTTTGGAAAAGCGGATGGGACTGCTGTGCCATATTCCACCGCATTCCTGGCAGCGAACGAGAAATCGAAACTCCTCAACAGTGGAGCAGTCTCCCATTGCCTCTTTCACGACCCGCTTCATCTATCCGTCCCTCCTCTCCGGGCAGTTCTTTCGATTGCGGCTTTGCTGATTTATTCATATCAGTTTTTACAAGGAAAAAATATAGGCCTGAGTCATGTTTTGGGGGCGAAAACACCAAAACATGACCCAGTCATAGACGAAATGCACAATGGCAAACAGTGGTTATTGGTTATTTCAACAATGAGAAAACAGCCCTGATTCGCGCGGCAACGCACCTCCCAAAGCGTTTCCTGCGCAAACGCACGAAAACCGAGGACATACGCCTCGGTTTCCGCACAGGAACTTTCTTCCTTTATTTACCGCCGCCCTGAAGCAGCTCCTCCAGCCGCTCACAGCGCCGGAGAACATCCAGATATGCCTTCAGGCTGTCGTAGGAATTCACGCCCAGCTTGCTGTAGATATGGCTGTTATGCCCCTTTACAGTACCCACGCTGATAAACAGCAGGCCGGAAATATCCTTGACCGCATAGCCCTCGGCATAGTAGCGCAGGATCACGCGCTCCGTACTGGTCAGTCCCTTCGCCCGGTCGATCAGCTCGGACACAAGGCTTTCCACCTGCCACGGCAGGGCATCCTCGGACGGTCTCTCCCGCAGACGGCTGTGAAAATAGGCCGTCAGCTCGTCGATCTCCCGAATGCCCGTAGGCTGCCAGTCCTGCTCCTGACTTCTGGCTGCGGCAAAGCCCTGCGTGATCGGCATGGAAAAGCGGCGGGAAAGTGTGGCGGCCAGCACCAGCATACCCACAAGAAAGCCGAGGGAACCCATCACCCAGCCGATGCGGGCACTCTGCGCCCGGTTGTGGTAGCCGCTCTCCGGCACCAGCGTTACTGCCGCCAGCGGATAGCCGTCCGCCAGCCGTCCGGGGATGATCTGATACTTGCCGAGATAGGCCGTATCGTTCCATATAAAGGTATCGTAGTCCCGGCCGCCGCGAATCTTCATCTCGCCCGAAGCCGACAGATTCGTTCCCTCCGTGCTGCCCAGCATGGCCTTGTCCAGAAGCAGGGTATCCCCGTTCATGGGCGCCAGCAGCATCACAAAGCTGCCGTAAGGGCCGGAAACCGTGCTGTGAGACAGTCCGAAGTAGAGTTCGCTCAGCTCCATACCGCAGACACCGCGCACCGTTCCGCTCCCGTCCCGCACAGGGACGCACAGCAGCGTCACGTTCTCCCAGGTATCCAGCAGCGGCACCCGCTCTGTCCAGAGACAGCCTCCAGAAAGCCGGTCGCCCTCCCACGTCATGACCTGCCGGTAGCCGGGGATCAGGGACGTATCAAGCTCCGGATTCCAGCGGTTGTGCAGCTGCAGGCCGTTTGCCCGTGCAGCATCCACCGTTCCCCGGAAGCAGGCTGTGCTGCCGCTCGGATGGGCAGAGCGCAGACCGGAATAGCGCAAATACACTCCCATGCGGGAGGTTTTAGACTGCGGCAGCGATGTATTGGCTGTAGCATCCAGGCAGAAATACACGCCGCTGCAGGTGCTCCCCGCCATAGTGGTCTCCAGCGAGGGGATTAACGCGGTCTCCAGTTCTGCGATAAGGGCCGGATCGTCATTCAGTGCATCGAAGGAGAGACTGCGGCAGGCAAGAAAGCGCTCCAGTTCTCCGCTGACCGTTTCGGAAAGCTCAATGCCCTGTGCAGAGAGCGCATCCATCTGCGCGGTGAAAAGAGCGGCGGTATTATTCTGCTGTAATGCCGCCGTTTCTCCAAACTGGCGCGCTGTGCGTGAGAGAACACCCGTCACGCTCAGCAGGAGCAGCGCGGCAGCCAGCATCGCCAGCGCCATGCACAGCCAGTACAGCACCAGACTTCTGCCGATGCTGCGGTTGCCCGCTGGAATATCAGTTTTGGCCAGATGCCTGCTCCGCAGCATGAGAATTCCCCCTTCTCTGTTATCTGTCATAGCTTTTCCGCAGTTCCTCCAGCGTGGTTTCCATCAGCGTATCCAGTGCTGCCGCGCCCTGCTGCTGATACTGTGCCCGCCCGGCCGCCAGACGCAGACGCGCCGTTTTTTCAAAGCGGGTCTCCAGCGACAGATAGTCCTCCCGCTGGGGCGGCACATAGAACGTATAGTCCTGCCTTGTTTTCAGAAAGGCCTCATACAGCGAAGCATACATAGGATCTGTCAGCGTTTGAATAGCAGCAGGCAGGTCGCGGTCAAACCCCTCCTTTGTCACCGGCATATAACCGAGAGAGGTAGCGAAATCCACGTTCCGCTTCGGCTCGGTCAGCCACTTGAGAAAGGTCATGCAGGCTTTTTCGCGCTCCGGTGTGGATTTCACGGTACAGATTCCCGTTCCGCGCTGCATGACCAGCTTTTCTCCGCCCTCAAAGATAGGACAGGGCAGCGAAATGATCTCGACCTTTTCGGTGCGGTTGTTCTCATCGGTCACTACGTCGGAATAGTACAGCACACTGGCAGACGAGGCAACGGATGCGATCACATCGCCGGTGCGCAGCGGTTCGGTGGCGTAGCCGCTGCCCAGCCACAGTCCGCCGGTCAGCGCGGCTCTGGCGTAAGGCTTCCACGCGCGGGTAAACGCAGGACCGAAGGCGATGCCGTCCTTGTCAAAAAAGTTCTCTCCCAACGATTCCACACCCACCTGAAAGTAGTTGAAGTGGTAATCGTGGACGAAAAAGCTCTTGCCGCCCGACCATTCCGCATATCGCTCCGCCATCGCGTACAGTCCCTCCCAGGTGGACAGCTCGTCCAGCGTTGCGCCGGTTTCGGCGGAAAAACGGTCGAAAGCCGTCTTGTTCACAAAGAGGATCTCTGTGGATTTTGCCAGCGGCAGAATGACCAGACGATCATCAACCGTCCCTTCCTCAATAAATTCCGGAAGGTAGGCATCCAGCTCCTCGTCTGTGAAATAGTCGTGATAATCCGCCAGAATGTTCTCATCCGGCAGGGCCAGCACGGTCTTGGGGTAGGATACGAACAAATCCGGCAGCTCAGGTGCGCCGGGGTCCTTGTAGGCGGCAGCCAACACATTTTCATGGATCACGCCGCTGTTGCTAACGCTGTCCACCCGCACACGAATGCCCTGCTCCTGCCCGACAGTACGGTTAAACTCATCCACCAGCGTATTCATGGGCGAGTTTACCTCGCCGCCGTAAACGTGCCAGAGGGTAATGGTAATCGGTTCTCTGTTGTTTTCCCCGCAGGCGGCGAGGCACAGCACAAGACCGGCAGCCAGCGCCGCCAGCATAAAAATTCGTTTTTTCATGGTTATGCCTCCTCGCATATGGGGAAATACTTCATTCTTCACGCCTGCTTTGTTCACAGGCGGCTGCTTTCAAAGAGAAAAGGGCGCGACGGCGATGCCGCCGCGCCTCATTCTGCTGATAAACTGCTGCGCTCGTGTTTACTTCATCGCGCGATGCAGAAACGTTACGATCTGCGCACGGGTGCAGGTATTGTCGGAGCCGAACAGGCCGCCGCCGATACCGCCGGTAACGCCGTTCTTCTCTGCCCATGCAACCGCTGCTGCGTAGTATGCGTCAGCCGCTACGTCGCTGAAAGCGGAATTGCCGCTGACAGCGGGGCTGCCGCCTGCGCGCCACAGGAAGGTAACGATCTGTGCGCGGGTGCAGGAAGCGTCCGGGCTGAACGTGGTGTCGCTCGTGCCCTTGGTGATGCCGTTTTCAACTGCCCAGAGGACAGCCTTCTCGAAGTAGCTGCCTTCCGGTACATCGGTAAACGGCATAGCCGCGGACTTCGGCTCGGGAGAGCCTGCCGCACGCCACAGGAAGGTCACAGCCTGCGCGCGGGTGCAGCTGCCGTCCGGGTTGAAGGTCGTTGCGCTCGTACCGGAGGTGATGTCCTTCTTAACCGCCCAGATAACAGCGTCCTCGTAATAAGCGCCGGAGGGAACATCGGTAAACGGGTTCTCGGATGCCGGAGCCGCCGCCTTGAAGGCTGCGGAAACCGTAACCTTGCCGGCGGGCATGGTGAAGGTGTACTTTCCGTTCTTCTCGGTCAGCTTGACCGCCTTGTTCTTGCTGTCCAGAACGTTCAGGGTATCGAGCACATAGCCCTTGTCGGGGGTGACGGTCAGGGTCACGGCCGTATCCTTGGCTGCGGACTTGTGGCTTGCGGTCACGCCGCCGTTCTTGCTGTTCTGAACGGTGATCGTATAGGTGGTGACACCGGCGCCGCCGCCGCCACCGGTGGAACCGCCGCCGGAGGAAGAACCGCCGCCGGTTGCGGGAATCTCGGTGTTTTCACTGCGCTTTGCGTGGCAGTCGGGGCACTCCTCGTGCTTCTTGCCTGCCGTGGTGGAGGTTGCGTGGGTATCTACCACCCACTGCCAGTTGTGCGGCTCATACTTCGTATTGTCGCCTGCTGTGCAGGTCATGGTATGCGTGCCGGGGTCCATGTATACCCAAGACTGGCCGGTGTAGTCGTGGGTATGAGCAACCGTAACGGTGCAGGTGGCCTTCTTATCGCCGCAGGAGACTGTGATAATTGCCGTACCCTGTGCCTTAGCAGTCACCTTGCCGGTGCTGTCAACTGTTGCCACGCTGGTATTGTTGCTCTCCCAGTTCAGGCTGCCTACTGCGTTGACAGGCTCCTTCACGGCGGAGAGCTGATAGGTCGCGTTAAGCTCCAGATTTACCTTCGTCGGGGCAACGGTAACACCGGTAAGTGTAATCGTGGGAGCCTTGGTCACGGTGACATAGAAGATGGGAGCCTTAGGAAGCGTTTTGTATTCGTCGCTTTTATCCTTGACGGCAACCAGATCCAGTCTGGTTTTCTTCGATTCGGCATGAGCCGCTTTCGGCTTGATGATCTTGCCGTTCTCCAGCGTAATGTTATCGTCGCTCGTCTTATACGAAGCGCCGTAGGCTCCGACCTCGACAATGCGCCATTCCAGATGATAGCCGCTGTTCTCAGGCAGCAGCTTCGGAAGCTCGGTCGGAAGCTCCGCCGTGTCGTTTTCGCTCAGGGTAATATCCGCGTATGTGTAAACATTCTCAAGCCTCAAAGCACTGGCCACAGTGGAATCATCGTATACAACCACATTCCATGAGCCGTAGTAGTTGTTTGTACCGGGGTAGCTGGCTTTCAGCGTTGCGCTGCCCTTAGAAACGCCTTTGATCGTGATGGAATGGCCATTGGGGAACGCTGTGGGCGTCGTGCCGCTTGCGTCAATTTTGGCATTGGAGATTGCGATGTTGCTTGCTGCCCCGCCATTATCATCCTTGAAGGTGATCTCATTCCAAGAATTGGCGTTGATGGGGTCTGCGCTGACCTTCAGCTCTACGCTCTCGTCCTTCTTGATGTAGATCGTTTCGCCGCTGTTGTAGCCTTCCAGCGACACGTACTGCAAAGGAACATGGTCATACAGCTTGACGCTGTTTTTGCTCACAATAGAGCCTGCCGTATGGGTGGCGGTCTCCTTGAAACGGGCGAAAACATAATAGGTGGTATTGCTCGTCAGACCGGTTACGGTATTGGAACTGATTTGATTTTTGCTCCAATCCGGCGTATCGGTCGTGCTGTAAACATACTCGCAGTCGGAGTCAAAGTTCGTGATTTTGAAGCCGTTGTAATTGCCTTCGCCATTCTTCACGGCCTCCAGCTTAATAACCTCGGGATAACCGTTGTTGTCGGCCTTGCTGACCTTCACCGCTGCGCCGACGATCTCGCCGAGATAGCCATTCGCCGTGATCTTCACGCGGATGCGGACATTCTCGCCCATGTCAGCCGCCACGGGAGTGTACTTGCCACTGGTCGCGCCCTCAATATTCTTCCATGTGCTGCCGCCGTCCGTGCTGCGCTGCCACTGGTACGCCAGGGTGGCTTCTGCGGGGGTCACGCTGGGAGCGATGGAGATGGGGCGGCCGTAGACGATGCCGCTGGTGTAGTAAACATTGCCCGCGAGGGTGGGATCGGGTTTAACCACCGGCGCCTGATTCACCACCAGCTTAACGATATGCTCGTTGCTGTAAATACCGACGTTGTAGTCGCTGCCGTTCTTTTTCAGATTCAGCTGCAAATCAAAGGAATAGACCTTGGGGTCTGCGCCCGCAGGAATGGTGAAGCTGTATTCGGTGTCGGTAGCGTTGATGGTATCAGTGGTGGGCTTGGTAGAACCGGAGATATAGCGGTCGCACGTTGCACGATAGCTGTAGCCTGCGTCTTTCAGCTCCTGCGCCAAAGGCTTCCACTTGAACTTGAGGGTATGCGCCTTGCTGTTGTCCATCTCCTCAACGGCGCCCTTCCAGTCCTTGGCGTAGTTGATCTCGGGACCGTCCAGCGTGACATCGGTAATGCCCCATGCGTTGGGGATGATTCGGACGGGGTCGGAAGCAGTGCCTTGCAGCAACATTTTATAACATTTTTTACCAAAGTGGTCTAACTTTTCCAAGATAACAGCAGTGTGAGCATTGGGACCGGCAAAGGTGCCGGTCGGCGTAACAACTGCGCTGTAGCCAAAGCACTCGTTCAATCCCAGCGCAATATTGGGGTTGCCTGTCGGTTTATCTTTTTCATATATATCGTCATCTGCGCAAAGGTCTACTGTGCCCTTAAAGGTGCCGCCATTCAAACGGTACGGCATATAAAGGCTTTCCTTCCAAGACCATCTCTGCAAATAAACAGTGCCCTCAAAGGTGCCGCCGTTCACTGTAACAGCAGGATTGGAATTGTTCTTCTCTGCCGTGTACAGCACCTGCACATCCTTCTTGAATGTGCCTCCGCTGATTTGAATAGAGCCGTTGGTGTCTTGATATCCGCTCAGCTTTACATGGCCGTCAAACACGCCGCCGTCAATGATGACCTTACACTTTCCGTCTGTACGCAGAGCGTAAGAATTTCCGTCAAGATCTATGTAGGAATGTTCAGGGTAAAATTTGCCCGGATGGCTGATAGTCACGCCTTCCTTGATCGTAATATTGCTGTCCATAGCCCGGACTGCATCGGCATGATCCTCATGCGGCGCAGAAGTAACGGTAATACTTCCATTTTCCAGCGTTAAGCTACTTCCAAGCACATGGAATAAGCAACAACCTGCATCACTGCTAATATAGTTCTTAAAAGCGCCGGTGATCGCGCCGGTTTTCGCAGGGCTACTGTCCTTGATTGTCAGATTACTTCCATCGTACACTCGAAGGAACACCCCCATAGGGAGTAACCTGGTCATCAGCGTCAGGGTTTTTCCGTTCAAGTCGAGAGTACAGGTTTGGTTTTCAAAAGTCAGCCAATCCTCTACTTCCAAGCCGCTGCCTGTGGAATGGAAATTGGTGGTGTCAATGTCCGTCCCCAACTTGATGTATTCCTTCTTGTCTTTGACTGCCGTTTGCAATTCCTCATAGGAATTAACGGTCGTCCATTTCGGCTCCGCCGCGCTCGCCGTCGCGCCCATGGCGGGCAGCAGTGAGAGCAGCATGGCCAGCGTCAGCAGTAAACTGGTAATTCGTTTTCTCATTTTTTCTTCCTCCTTTATAGAAAAATCGGTCGATTTGCCGCGTTTTTGTCCCGGTTCGCGGCCGCCGGGGCGGTTTTTACCGCGCGTGTCCGTTCTGCATGGCCTGCGCCGTTTCGTCCAGCCACGCTCTCGCCTGCCGGTCTGTCAGGTCTCCCAGACAGTAGCCGTCGATGAGCTTTAGCTCCACCGCCTTTTCCAGCGCCGCCTGCTTTTCCGGGTGGCCGTCCTCACAGAGGAGATAGACCCGGCACTCCGGCAGCCTGCGCCGCACCTCGATGGCGATGTCGCAGCGGGCGGAAACGTCCTTGTCCTCCACGCCCTCGGAAAAGTCGGTCTCCAGCAGCAGGAGATCCGCCTGCTCCGCCGCGCACTGCCACACTACGTCCTCGCAGTCGTCCGAGAGGATGGCGATGGGTTTGCAGCCCCCCAGCGCCCGCAGCCAGTCCGCCGCGCGGCGGGTCATGGCGGGACTGGCGCAGCAGACCGCGGCCTTCGGCGGCTCCCGCCTGCGAAACAGGCTCATACCGCCGCCTCCCGTCTCTCCGGCAGACGCGCGCCGCACTCCGGGCAGTAAACCGCCACCTCGGTGACCACCACGCCGCAGCCGGGGCAGCAGCGGTGGCGGGAACGGTAGAAGTCGTAGAGGGTCATCTCCGGCAGGGGCGCGCCGCAGTCGGCGCAGTGCGTCCGGTCGGCGCGGCCCGCCCGGCCGCAGACCGGGCAGATCTTGCGTCCCCGCAAGGTCTCCGGCCCGAAGCCGTATTCCAGCAGCACCACCCGCCGCAGGGCCTCTCGCGTTCTCAGGTCATAATCTGTCATCGGCGGCTCCCTCCTTTCCGTCTGTGCCGCCTACCTGCAGTCTCGCCCCGCAGACGGGGCAGAAGCAGGCGTCCGGTTCGCGGAGCCGTGCGCCGCAGTGATGGCAGAATGAGGGGTACTCGTTCTCCCACGGCGCGCAGTCCAGACACCGGCCTGCGTTGACGTTGAACATGGCGGAGGAGACATACCGGCCGCACGCCGGGCAGCGGTTGAACCGCCACCGACCCTCCTTCTCCCACGCGATCTCCAGCGCCGCCTGCTCGGTGTCCGCCCGGATGGGCTTCGTCTCGCAGCACAGCTCGCCGGAGATGTCGCAGTAGAAACGGAAGCTCCGTCCGCCTCCTGCATCCGTGACGACCCGGTAGGTCGCCGTTTTTTTCGACTGCGTCATCCGCATCCCTCCTTCCTTTTTCTGCCTTGTAAAAGGGCGGTGGAATATGATACAATGAAGGAACAGAAGGGGGACTCCCCCTTTACACGTTCCTTTGATCATTTTTACGGTGCCGCGCCGTATGGCATTGGCTCCGTACACCCCTCTTATACCATAGATTTTGAATCTTGTCTGTCCCCTAAATCCTTCATTTAGGGGACAAACCCAAAAAAAATTTTAAAAAAACCCGAAAAAATGCCGCAAATTTACGAACATTTGTTCTATTTTGGAGGTTCTGCCCATGAAAAAGCGCGTTTTATCCCTGCTGCTCTCTGCAGCCCTTCTTCTGGCCCTCTTCGGCTGCGGAGAGAACACTCTGCTGAATAAGAGAGAGCCTGTAACTGTCACTTTCTGGCATGTTTACGGCGAGCAGTCCGGCTCTCCCATGGATGTTCTGGTGCAGGAGTTCAACCGCGGCGTGGGTACGGAAAAGGGCGTCCGGGTACAGGTGACGAATCTCTCCAGCGCCTCCATGATCGGCGGTTTTCTGAAGGAGGCCCAGAAAGGCGGCGACCTTCAGGATATGCCGGACCTTTTCACCTGCCACATCAGTGACGCCACCGCGCTGGGCGAGGACAATCTGGTGGACTGGCGCGACTGGTTCACGGAGGAGGAGTTGTCCGACTTCGTCCCCGGCTTTTTAGCGGATGGCACCGTGGAGGACGGAAAGCTGCTGCTCTTCCCTATCTCCAAGTCCACTCAGCTTTTGATGTGCAACGGCAGCGGCTTTTCCCGCTTCTCGCAGGCCACCGGCGCAGACTATGATGACCTTGCCACCTGGGATGGCTTCTATGACACTGCCCGGAAGTTCTCTGATTGGGCCGGCACCCCTTTCTGCGCTCTGGACTACCCGATTCGCGCCGTGGAGCTTTGCGCTCTGGAGCGGGGCAGTGGGAATCTCTACACGGAAAACGGCTGGTATGACACCAACAACGCCGTTTTCAAAGAGTGCTGGATGCAGTTCGCCCGTGCGCTCGCCCAGGGCCATGTGGTGGTTTCCGATCTCTACTCCAACACGCAGGTCATGACCGGCGAGGTTCTGGGCGGTCTCGGTTCCTCGGCGGCGATCCTCTACTATAATGATACTGTCACCTATCGGGACGGTACGCGGGAGCCTATGGATCTTCATGTGCTGCCTATGCCCATGAGCGCAGGCTGCGACGCCCTGATGACTCAAGCAGGTGTAGGGCTTGGCGCTTACAAGACCACCGAGCAGAAGGCAGAGGCTGCGGCTCTCTTTGTCCGCTGGCTGACCGAGCCGGAGCGCAATCTGGACTTCGTCGCGCAGACCGGCTATATGCCGGTGCGGAATGGTGCCTTTGACGGCATCGAAAACTATGATAAGTTTCCGGAGCCGGCGGAGAGCTATCAGCAGCTCTATGCCGCGCTGAAGACCATGCGGGAGGACTATACCCCCGTATCCGAGCCCCGCTTCGAGGGTTATTACAGTAAGGTGTCCGCCCTCTACGACGGCCTGCGTCAGCTTCAGAAGGAGCTGCCTGCACGCGCCGCAGCCGGCGAGAACGTGGATGCTCTGGCAGAGGAGACTTGGGCGCTGCTTTGCTCCATCCGGTAAGGAAAACGGCCTAACGATCTTTGGAGGTTATGGGGCATGACGCGACCCGCTCTTTCAGAATTGCATAACATCCGGCGCTCCATGCAAAAGCGGCTGGCGTTCTACATGATCACCTTAGGCATCATTCTGGCAGCGACATTGGTCGCAGGACTGTTCTTCTTCAATCAGTTGAAAAGTCCCCGGGAGGAACTGGTCACATCGTTAAACTTCCGCATGGAGGCGTTCGCCTCGGATATGGAAGCCCTGTGGCGGAACGTTTCTGTGATGGGTGTCCATCTTTCGGAGGACATGACCGACCTCATCGAGGAACAGACATCGGATTTTTCCTCCCTCAGCGGAGATGTAAACGCTGTGGAGGCTTTGCAGGAGACTATGCTTGAGCCGCTGTGCCAGTATGGCCGACAGGTGGACTGCTCCGGCGCGTTCGTGATGCTGAACACTTCCCTGAACGACAACGGGTCTTTCAGCGGTCTGTACATCCAGCGGAGCAACTCTGCCCGCATGGCCAGTGACTTTCTGCTCTATCGTGGTATGGCTGACGTCGGGCTGCGGCATCATGTGATGCCCCACCGAAAATGGTCCCAGGAATTTGATATATCCGAGTTCCCCAGCCTCGCCGAGCACCTGAATACAGCGTCTGCACCCATTGACTATGACTGCCGGACGACTGCGCTGCTGACCCTGCCCGACACCTCGGAACGGGCGATTTTGCTTACCGTGCCCATGATGGGCGCGGACGGCACGGTGTATGGACTCTGCGGCTTTTCCATCAATCAGAGCTATTTCTTCGCCCACCATGTCCAGCCCTCCGATATCCGCAGCCTTGCCTGCCTCCTGACGGACGGTGCGGCAGGACTGAATATTCCCAAAAGCCTGATCACCTATCCTGCCGACGGCTTCTGCTTCGTGCCGGATGAGATACTGACGGACAAGAGCATTCGGGAGGGACTCACCGCCTACAGCGGAACCAAACACTCCTTTGTAGGGCTTTCCGAGCCGTTTCTGGCAGCCAGCGGAGATGCACAGCCCCATACGCTGACTGTGCTGCTCCCCAGAAGCGACTATAACCAGATTCTGCTGAAAAGCGTACTGGAGATCGTCGGCCTTTTGCTGCTGCTATTGTTTTTCGGCGTGGTCTGCTGTCTCTACTATACCCGCCGCTACCTTCGCCCCGTCATGCGGGACATCGAGCTTCTCAAGAAGGCTGACTGCGGCGGTGCGCAGATGACCTTTGACGAATTGCGGCCCGTCTCCGCAAGACTGCGCTTCCACGAGCAGACTATCACGCATCTGGAAACAGAGAAGCATGACATCCAGGAACGCGCCGACCATTTCCGCTCTCAGAACGAGCAGCTTATCAATGAAAAGCAGGACCTGCAGGGACAGGTAGAAGATATGCGCAGTCAGACAGAGAACATGCAGGGGCAGCTCGACGATTCCCTTGCCAAGATCCGCCGTTTGGCGCATTTGGGAAAAAAGGAAATCGATCTGGCGGACTATGAGCGATTTCTGGAGGGCTATGCCAAACTGAGCGCCAAAGAGCTTGAAGTATGCAAAGCACTTGCCAGTGGGCTGAGTACCCGTCAGTGTGCAGAACAGATTGGCTGCGCTCAAAGCACCATCGATACCTACCGCAAAAGACTCTATGAAAAGACCGGCATCCATAAAGCACGACAGCTTCAGCTTTGCTGCGCGCTCCTGCAAATGGAGCAGATGGAACAGGAAACGCAATAACAGCAAAAATTCCTTTGGCGGTTCACGGTTTTCAACGCTCTGTTGCAAAATAAAAATGCATCAGCAACTTGCACAAGGAAATAGCACAAATAGAAACCCAGAACCCTTTTTGAGCTTTTTTGCCCTAAAGGTTCCGGGTTTTGTGCAATATTTTCCGAAAGCTATTTTACAACAGTTTCTTCTTTTCCGTGAAAGGTGATATATAAAACGATACTTCTCAAGCAAAAAGAAAACAACAAAAAGACAGCTCTCGCTGTCTTTTTGTTGTTTTAAGTAAATTTTCAAATCGGCATACGATTCAAAATCGTTGCCAGTTCTGCTCTTGTCAGTGTGCTCTTCGGTGACAGCTTACCCTGATCATTGCCGCTCAGCAGTCCATGCTCGATACAATACTGCATGCCTTCCTTCGCCCAATCCGAAACATTCGCTGCATCGCTGAACTGATCCAATGTTTTGCTGCCGGAGGCAATCGTCAAATTCTCTGCCTTTGCATAATTTGCCGTCATAACCGCAAACTGCTCACGTGTAATAGCAGCATTCGGTGCAAAGGTTGTATCCGAGGTACCCAAAACAATCTTGTTAGCTGCTGCCCAGCCAATATACGGTGCCGCATAGTGTGAAGACACAACATCCTTAAACTTTGCAGCCGAAGCCGTATCGCCCTGAGCACCTGCTGCACGTCCCAGAACGGTTACAACCATGCCGCGTGTTGCTGCTGTATTCGGGCTGAATGTCGTTGCCGAGGTACCTGTAAACCATCCGCGGTTTACTGCATTCTCTGCGGCATTCTTTGCCCAATGCTTGTTCAGATCTGTAAAAGTACCTGTCTGCTTCTCAACCTTTTTGCCTTCATAGTACAGACTGCCGTCCGAGCCTCGCGAATATTTAGAGAAAAACTGCAACCAGATCATGTCTGCTTCCGTTGGAATATAGGCGTGCGGGGAGTTATCTACAACCGTGTACTGCACCAGCGGAATATCACTGCCGGCTGCGGTATATACTGAAGTCGTATAGCGTCCCGATACATCCTTACTCTGACTGGAAGGTGTGCTTTCTGTACCATTCCGTGCTGTCCAGTGAGCTACCGCCTGTGCATTCGAGCTGACATTGCCTGCCGGTGCACCTGTCGTAAAATCAGCGCCGCCATCTACATCATAGATACCCTTGAACATCCAAGTCGGTAGAAGCTCACTGCACTCATTTGCCGGTGCAGTCGTTCCAATCGACATCGTCGGAGACATATTATTGTTGCCCGGTGCACCGCGGTACGAACCGGAATTATGTCCTACCGGCGCGATTGCCGCAAACAGTTCTGCTGCGTCCAGGCCGAGCGCCCACGTCATCGTTGCGCCGTTTGAATGTCCGGTTGCATAAACACGCGTGCTGTCAATGCTATATCTCTTTTCTGTCAGAGAGATCAACTGTCGAATAAACGAAACGTCATCTGTTGCCGTCTCTGTCAGCTTATAGGAATATGTGTGCCATACCGGCGCCAATACTTCACCGCGTGTCGGAAAGTCATTTACATATGCCTGTGGGAATACAACGATAAAACCATTCTTCTCTGCTACATCCTGCCAGCGGCTGTCACCCGTGAAAGCATGAATCGCACTCGAATAACCATGGATTGCCACTACCAGCGGCACACCAGTTCCTGCCTTATAATCAGAAGGCACATAAGTATACCAACGGCGAATCTTGCCGTCAATCTTCTCTTCCGAATAGAAGAAACCGGTCTTGCCATTGTTGGTATGCGATACTGTCATCTCCAGACGACCGCCCGGATCGCCCACGAAGCGCTGTACACCAGTCAGGAACTGACTGTACAGAACCTCAGGCGTTATCTGCGCTGCATGAGCGCTGTCTGTCAGCCAGACACGAGCTGCTTCATTCTCATAAACTTTCTGCGCATAAGCGTTCGATGTGCCCTGTTTTGCTCCATTCGCCTTGATCCAGTATTCTGCAACCTTTGCATTATTTTTCGAGCTATCAGCCGCGTCTACTAGCCACATGGGCACCGGCACTTCATTATTCTTGATATTGTTTTCCGTTTGTCCCGCCATGCTGCCCGCCTGTACAAATGGATAACAGAGCGTATTACCGATTTGTTCAACCATCGCATCCGGCACAGCATATCCGTCCACCGATGCTGCACCGCAGACCAGTGCAGGCCAGGTCATTGCAAATTCCTGTGCTGCGGCACCGCCTTCGTCATAACCGACTACATAAAAGGCGCGTTCATTCAAGTTAAATGCGGCATCCTTCTGCTTATTCTTGCTGTGGAAGTTATCCGATACTGCTTTCAGATAAGCGGCTTCATCACGCCCATCTTTGCCATCCAGATTCCAATCCTGCCCATCTTCTGCCTCTGCAAAAGCAAGTGCAATACCGTATTTTTCACTGACGGCCTGCCAAGCCTGTCCCAACAACGACTGCGTAAATGCTTTCGCCGTCATATCCTCCGGGACAGCGATCATCACACCGGTGACGCACTGCTCGATCGTAGACGGCAGATATACGCTGTACTCACCCAGATTTTCTCCGGCAGTCTGATCGTGGAACATGCCAGTCACTGAACCTGCATACGGATGATCCGGATCCTGCGGCTTCTGCTGTGCCACCGCTGATGCGTTGACAGCCAGCATGGAACCGATCAGCACAAATGCTCCTGTTCGTTTCCATATCGTAGTGCTCATTACAATGCCTCCTCACTTATTCTCCGATGTGGATCTTACATAACCAAACTATACCTTAGATCCTTGAGAAAAGCGATGGACGCAATTATAATTTTTTGTACTATTCCACACTCGCAGTCGGATAATACAACTGCTGTATTTTTTCCATAGCCTGCTGCGGTGTGCACAATTCTAAAAGTGCCTCTCGATAATACTGATAGATTTGCTTCATATATCTGCTCTGTTCCGGTGTCAAGGCAGTCTCTGGTGCATCATAGCCATCCAGCACCAGTGCAGGATCAATACCGTATTCAGGCAATTTCCGTGTCAGGATATCCCGAATACTCTCGTCCTCATATGCCGGTAGAACCAGATTTTCCGCCAGTGTTGCTGCACCCTGCTTCCCGCACAAGTATTGTACGAATGTCCATGCTGCTTCCGGATGCTGTGTATTTCTGTTGATACATATCGGCGTCAGCATCATGGCATTGTACGGTTGATCTGTTCTCCAATTTGGCTTTTCCGCAACTCCCCATGCAAAATGAAAACGATTTCTGTCATTCTGCAGATAGTTTAGATACCATGTTCCATGCACAAATAATCCGTAATTTCCGGTTTCAAACATACGCTGCGATGCACTGTAACTCTCGCAAACCGAAAACGGCAGAATATACTTTTTCCGTTGCATTGTACGCAGCAACTCCATACCATCCTGCAGCAACTGTATATTCTCCTTGCTGCCACTCCATGACCGATCCCGCATATATTGTAATATCTGTGTTTCATTCAACAGAAAGCAGGCCGCAAACTGACCGGACCACAGGTTTTCTGATACCTCTCCGGTATATTGCATAAAGTCTATCCACGACATAGTATCAGTCGGATACTCCACACCTGCCATGTCCAGTAAATCCTTATTGTAATACAGTAAAAACTTATCTCTGCGATATGGCAGTGCAAGCAGCTCTCCGTCTCTGCCGCGCAGCACATCAAGCCCGGGATAATGCTCTGTTGGCACGCCATCTCTTCGGATATAGCTATCCAACGGCATTGCCAGGTTGCGATCCGTAATTTGACTGAGTTGATCCAGTTGATTTACATAAATGACATCCACTGTTTCTCCGCTGTCCAGCAACGCGGTCAAACTGGAATTATAATAAGTTGGTGGATAGCTGATTACATCAATTTTGATATCAGGATGATCCTTTTCAAAATTTTCGATTAGCTCTCTATCGTATATAACCACATCATAATCCCATAGCACGACCCGCAAAGTAATCGATTCATCCTCTGACTGCACTGGTCGCTGCTGCTTAGAGACCCCTATAATGCTCATACCTACAGCCAGTAAAATGATTAGTCCTATCCATCTTCGTTTCATTTGCATTCCTCTGCCGATATTCCTTTGCGCCAGTCTCCCGGTGTTACGCCGGTAATACGCTTAAAAATTCTGCTGAAATAGTATTGGTCTGAAAAACCAGTTCTTAATGCAATGCTGTAAATTTTATCATTTGTTTCCCGCAGCATTTCCTTTGCGCGTTTGATGCGAATGTGTGTCACATACTCCGTAAAATTCTTACCTGTATTGCGCTTCATCAGCGCACTGAGATATCCCGGTGTCAACTCCAACTCCTCTGCAATCTGCTGTACGGATAATTCTTCTGCAAAACGCTGTTCGATCTGCGTACATGCTGCTGTTACCGCCAGATTTCTTCCTGCAGATTCCCGTTCCGCATCCCAAAACCGATGTACATCACGTTCAATAGATTCGAGCCATGCTGACACCTCCTCCTTGCTCTTTATCTTCAACAGCTCCTGCATAGAACGCAGGCTGTTCGGCATGACCGCTGCAGCATCCTGTCCGAGTCGCTCCATTGCTTCTCTGACACCAGTATATACCTCTACCGCATATTCCAGTGCAGTCCTGAACGACCGCACTTCTGCATGCCTTTTCGCCATCATCAGCAACTGATCCATTTGCTGCCGATCGAAGGCCACGCAGGCAGCTGTCATCTGTGTACGCAGTTTCTGCTCCTGCTCCATATGCTGATATTCCGCTGTTACGATTATATTGTCCGTCCAAAAACGATTCTGCACCGCTGCAGCAGCCTCTCTTGCTGCTCGGCTCAGCGACTCCGGTTGTGCATCACTTTGCGCCAAACCAATAACACACGAAATATCCAAATACCGTAGCAGCATTTTTTGAAGGCGCTCTGCTACACTCTGTACAAACGAGTCTGTTGATTCGAACTGAGACTGTACGCTTGCAAAAACATACAACTCTCCTGTTTTGCCATCTGCATAATATGCAGTCATTACATCTCCTACAATCTCTTCCGCAATGTTGCGAACAGAAAACTGCAGTGTGTAGCAGTCCTCATCCGAAACCTCCTCAAAACGGTATATCTCCCCTGCTTTGATCAGCATACACCAGATTGGTGCCGTCTCCCAGTCAATGCCCGCATTCTTCATCTGCTGTGCAAAATCTGTTTCATTCAAATAAAAATGTCCAATCAGTTCCCTCAAAATGCGTTCCTGCACCGGCTGCATTGTGGTAATCTCTTCCTGCTGAGCTGTTTGATTCGCGTTCGACAGCACATCCAACAGCTTGCACGGTTCCAATTCCAGCTTCAACAAATAATCTGCTGCACCCAACCGCATCGCCTCACGCACCAGCTGAAAATCGTCATAACCGCTCAATACAATCACATACATCTGTATTTTCTCTTTTTGCAGTACGCGCAGTAATGCAATGCCATCCATCCGCGGCATTTTCATATCCGTGATTAAAATATCCGGTGCCGACCGACGGCAGATCTCCAGCGCCTGTTCACCATCCGAGGCTTCGCCGATCAGCCGATATCCATGTTCCTGCCATGCAATCAACGATTTTAAGCTGATTCGCATCATTGCGTCATCATCCACAATCAAAACAGAAAGCGGCTTCAATCTTCTTCCTCCTGTTCCCTACGCAGCAGTGGTAATGCCAAACGCATTACCGTTCCCATTCCCAGTTTTGTATCAAAAGACAGGCCATATTGTTTTCCCCAACGAAGCTGGATTCGTGTCTGTACATTGCGCAGTGCCATACCGTGACTGCCGTTCGGTATCGCCTCTGCATCGGCTATGCTCAGCTTTTTTCGCAGCTCCACTGCCTTCTCCTCCACAATGCCGCAGCCATCATCCGCTACCGAAAGCAGCAACACATCTTCCTGCTTTTCAGCCATAATTCTCAATGTACCGCCTGTCGGTCTGCTGCCGATACCATGCAGTATTGCATTTTCTGCAAGCGGTTGAAGTACAAATTTTAATACAGAGCACTCCATCAGTTCCTGCGGTACCTGCATCTCAATGCACAGTTTTCCTTTCAAACGGGTATCTTGAATATATAAATAACTCTCTAACAGGCCAATTTCCTCTCGCAAGGGTATCATTTCTTCGCTTCCTGCCAAATTTGCACGAAGCAGCCTTCCCAATGCCTCTATCATCTCTGCAATGCTGTTCTTTCCTTGTAGCGTCGCCATCAGGCGGATTGAATTCAGTGTATTATACAGAAAGTGCGGATTGATTTGAGACTGCAGCATATACAATTCCAGTCGCTGCTTTTCTTCCTGCTGATGCAGTAAACGCTGAATATCATCTCCCATATCCTGCAGTCTTCTATCCACCTCATCAATCTCACTGCTGCCTCGAACCATCGTTACCGCATGTGTAAAATCCCCACTGGATAAGCGGCGGATATGTGCTGTCAGACGTTCAATAGGCAGTGAAATGTTTTTCGACAGAAATACCGATAGCGCCACCAGAAATCCTGCGACAAACGCAACAAACAGACAGCCGGCGCTGATCAATGTCCATATTTGCTGTCCAAGTGCAGTTTCAGGTTTCTGCTGCAATTTCCATCCGGTAGATGGTATATCAACCGAAAGCAGTTTGGTCTGCTCTTCCGAAGCAGGCTCTGTTCCGGCAGAAAAAAGCAGCTCACCCTTCTCATTGTACAATCCTAAATGTTCATCATCGAGCAGTAATATTTCGGTTAATTCGTCCGCAAACAAATCCGGTGAAAACAGTATCAGCAAATCTCCCAGGCTCTGCCCTGTACTTTCATTTGTAATGTGCCGGTAATACGGAATCACCATTGTATTTTCCGTCAATGTTGTGAGATTTCTAGTTATTCCGTCCCACTGCGGAGATTTTTGTTCATGCTCCATGGCGAATCGTATCTGTGCCTCATCAATCAGATAGCCTTCTGTTCCTGCGCGCAGGTCAATTCCGTTATCTCCCATCAGGATAAATGCAAGCATATATCGTGTGATCGGTCGATAAGAAAACTGCTCCCGCAAAATCTGCGCCGCCGCATGACTTGTTTCATCGTATATTGCAGCCTGTTCACTGCTTCGGTACATCAAACTGCGTATTGTCTCATCCCGTACGGTCCAGCTTACGAATTCATTCACCTGCGTAATGCGGCTTCCTATTTTTTCTGCTGCGTGTTCTAATAAAATTCGCCGTTCGTTCTGCATCTGACGCTGCATTTGTCTCTGTGTGGAATAAAGATAACAGCCTAAAAACAAAAATGTCGGTACTAATGATATCAACAAAAAATATCCCAGTAATCTGCGCTGCAGCACGTTTTTCACACCGTTCACCATACACTTTTTATTCCATAATATATTTTTTCTTATTTTATTTTTATTATAACACACGCCCTATTTCTCTTGCCAGTCCATTCTTCTTTATCCATCTTATGAAATTATATAAGATGGCTTCTACCGTTTTTATTCGCTAAATTTCCGCATTAAACTTTACACATCTCCAAGTCGGTTGATCTGATTCTCTAAAGCTAAATATCATCTACAGAATACTACAGATGTTTCGACTAACGCTTCCTGCTGCCGAGCGCGTAGCGGACTTTCACCGCCTATTCGTTGTCCATGCTGGGCGCACCAATCAAAACCCATGCCTTTTCAATAGAATTGGCATGGGTTTTGTGATTTATAGAACGAATTTCAATTCTTCGATCTCTGCTTTATCCTTCAATGTAATCGGCTGAATGCCAAGCTTTTTGAACTGCTTGCGCACAGTGCGCAGCTGGCTTTCGGACAGCTCGCTGTTTTTCACAGCCTGTGTATAACATTTGCAATCGGACAGCTTTTTGACAAGCAGACGCATATTTTTGCGAGTTGAAGCATGTTTCACGGTCTCAATCTTCGCCATACAATCCGAATACCGCACAAACGGCAGGTCTGCGTGCAGCATTTCCATATAAGAACGGATGGTGTCCTCGGACTCGTCCATGACAGTTTTCAGGATTTTCTTGTTGCTGCCCTTGACTTCATCGGACAGTCCGCGCTTGAACTTCGCTCCCGAGCGGGCCACCTCGAACCGGAGCATCGGCGCATCATACTGCTCCAGCAGATTCTCCTCCATCAGCTGAAACGTCTTGTCATAGACCGTCAATGTGGTCGTCTTGCAGCAAATACGCCACGAATGTGCGTTCTTTTTCTTACGATTTGAGAATTCTTTACCGAATGTGCACAGCTTGTACTGTTTCATGTACGGACTGCGGCGAACGACGCGCAGCGCCTCGTCAACCCAGTCCTGCGAGTTGGGGAAGTAGTCCAGACAGCAGTCAATGCGCGAAAGTGTCAGCTGCTCAAATTCGCAGTTCAGACCGATTTCATGCAGCAGCTTGGTCATTTCCTTATCAAGCGATTTTAACTGATCCGCTTTCGCTTGGAATACCTTCTTGGGCACATACTCTCCGTGCAGCAAAGTATGCGGATTGAGCCGAAAATGAATAAAAGATGCAAGATTTTTCTTTGTTTTGTTCTTGCTGCGCACCTGCTGGTATAGATAAAGCACTGTGCCCTGACCGCAGTAAGAGGTGCAGATATACTTCGTCAGACCTTTCTCAGAATGATATGTCGTGTCCGGATAAAAACTGCCGGAATTCACACTTTTTAGATGCTGAAACACCTTGTTGAAGTCCTTCTTAGACACCCTGTGAAATAATTCGATCGTGTGGATGCCATAGCGAGAGTCCATGATTATTCACCCTCCTTCGCAAAGCAGCCGATGACCGCATCGTGTAAATCATCCGATGACTCGCAGATCGCATACAACTCATTCACGGCATCGATCGCGCGTTCATCCGTATTTGAGATGATGTCAAGGTTCATCTGAAAATCAGCGTCATTCCAGAGCAGCAGCGCCTTTGCACGTTTTCTGTCGCGCCCGGCTCTGCCTGCCATCTGATAGAACGACGCTGCGCTGAATGGAAGCTGAGAGACGATAATCAGACGAATATCCGGGATATTCACGCCCATACCGAACGCAGAAGTTGCAATCATAATACGCGCCTTGTCGGAACGAAAGCGCTGCTCCTGCTCATGGACAATGTGTTGACTGGTCAGCGTTTTCGTTAGCTTGAATACCTGCAGGTAATCTTTTTCCTTGACTTCCATCGTCAAGACCATGTGCCACATAAGATGAACAAGCCATGCGGGAATCTCGCTTTCTATCCCGCGCGTCAGGAATTTTTGATTGTTGAACATTTTCGCTTCCTCCTTTTTGACAAAAAGTAAGCTCCTGAGAATATCCCAGGAGCTTCTACTGATATAATATATAGATCGAAATGGGGGGAAAACAGAAAAGGCCTGCCAGCGCAGGCCCTTTCCAAAAGAGGGGTGAAATCGGGCGGTTTGGGTATCAGGAACGCCCGAAGGATCAGTTCTGATTTTCTTCGTCGTGCCGCTTGACCACGCGGATGCCGATCGTCAGCAGCACGGCGGAAATGATGGCTATGGTGAGGACAAAGCCGTCCTGAAGCGTAAACAGGAACCGGTCGGCCAGCATGACCGTGCAGATCAGCACGCTGCCGAGCGCTTCAAGCTGAAGGCCGCGCCGACGCGATAACTTGGAAAGCATATGCTCTGCCTCCTTTTACTGAACGCCCATTGCCGCCAGAATGATGCGCATGATGACAAGGCTGATAGCCGCATCAAGCAGGCAGACGGCGATGAGCAGCGGATGCCACTTCTTGTTGGTATCGGTTACGAGCACGATGCGCGCATAGTGGCCGATGAGCGTGCCCATCAGGATACACGCCGGGAGCATCATGGAGGCCTGACCGAGCGTCAGCGCGCCAGCCTCATACATGGAAGCAGCGGTCGCGCAGCCGGAGGCCTTGGCGAAGAACGCCGAGATCAGAACGGCGAATGCCTCGCCCGGCAGACCAAACAGTCCCATGACCGGCGACATGACCGTGCCGAGGATGTCCATCAGACCGGTCTCCTTCAGAATGTACACCAGTACATAGCCGAGGATCATTGCAGGGGTGATATTTTCAATGCCGACCTTGAAGCCCTTTGCGCAGCCCTTGAGGAAGGTATCTACGATCGAGGGTTTCTTTGCCTTTGCCGGTGCGGCCGCAGCCGCCGTATTGGTTGCCTGATTGCTCATTTCTGTTACCTCCTTATGCCTTGCCGCGCTTTGCACGCAGGATCAGACGGACGATGTTCGCGCCGATCAGCTTGCAGACGAACATGATGACGATGCACGGACCGAGTGCCACCGGGCAGATCGCCACGAGCGGCGCGCCGCCGGTGATGGTGTTGTTGATGCACGCAGAGCCTGCGTACTGATACGCTACGAAGATCGTGCGCTCGTCATCCGTGATCTCGCCGTCCTCGTACAGCTCACGGGTCATGACGGCCGCAACGTCCGAACCGGTAAAGCTCGAGATGAATGCGATGCCGCACTTGCCTGGGATGCCGAGCAGCGGACGAAGCAGAGGACGGAACAGGATGTCCGATGCCTTGAATGCGCCGAGCTGCTCGAATACACCGAGCAGGCCGCAGAAGAACATGACCGCCGGGATCAGGTTGAAGCCTGCCATGAAGCCGTCCTTCGCGCCGGTGCCGCCCTTGCCGATGAGGTTCGCACCTGTGTCACCGATCTGTCCAAACGAGCCTGCCAGATTGGTAAAGTCAAGCACCTTGATTGGACCCTCCGCCGTGCGGAATGCACCGGACAGCACAAGAATGAGCACAATCAGTGCCAGCCACGCGCCAATACCGATCTTTTCCTTGTTTTCTGCCTGTTTCTCTTTGTTTGCCATGAGTTTATACCTCCTTATCCCTTTTGCGCCGCCGCTTATTCGGCAGCCTTTGCAAAATCGTCGTTTAGCGTATACGCTGCGCACGCCGCAAGCACGCTGCGCTGAAACAGCGATTCTACTTCCGCATATTCGTCCGGGGTGTGATTGCCCTCGCCGCGCACGCCCATGCCGCACACCGTCGGCACGCCGCACGCTACCGTAATGCCGGAGTCCGACAGACCGCCGACCTGGAAGCAGCCGATCTCACCGAAGCCGCAGTCATGTGCGGTGCGCTGCAAATGATGGAACAGCGCCATAACGCCGTCGGTCGTATCCATACACTGCATAACACGGCTCAGATCGAGCTCTGCCGTCGTATCCGGCACCGAGTTGTGATTGGTTGCACGATGCAGAATTTCGAAAATCTCGTCTCGCACCTCCGCGTTCGGGAAACGGATGCCGATGCGCACCTCGCAAGAGTCGGGGATGGTGTTCTCACCGATGCCGCCGTCCACCATGCCGCAGTTCATCAATCTGCCGCGCATGATGTCGTTCTGCGACTCGATCTCAACGATCTTGTGCGCTGCCTCGAGCACCGCCGAGCGGCCCTTCTCCGGCGCAATGCCCGAGTGGGATGCTCTGCCGTGAATCCTGATGCTGACCGGGCCGCCGCCCTTGCGGCCGACCACGAAACGGTTGTCCATGTAGCCGGTCTCGAAGTTGAACGCCGCGAGCGCGCCTGCTGCCTCCTCTGCGAAGATCTCCTTCGCGTCCGAACGCATATGCAGGTTTTCCTCGTCGCTTGCGAAGATGAACTTGATCGGACGCTCCTTCCAGTCCACGCTGTCGAGTGCCTTGACCGTGTACAGTGCCATGACCAGACCGGCCTTCATGTCCAGCACGCCGGGGCCGTGCGCCATACCGTTCTCGTCTACGCGGAACGGATTTTCCTTCGCCGCGCCCTCTTTAAACACGGTGTCCATGTGGCCGATGAGCAGCAGAGGCGCTTTGGCGCTGCCGGGGTTCCACTCGCCGATGAGCATGTCACCGGAGTTTTGAATGGCGCGGACACGGGTGTGGATGCCGGCGTTCTCCATCTCGCGGCGCAGGATGCTGCATACCGCGTTCACGCCGTCGATCTGCGTCGTGCCGCTCTCCGTGTTCACCAGATCGCGCCAAAGGTTCAGCATCGGCTGTCGGTTCTCGTCGATGTACTGACGAATCTGCGTGTAAATTTGCTCCATTTTTTGTGTACCTCCTTGATTGGAAAACCTGTTTATTTATAAGTCTCAGTTCACAGCATTTTCACCGCCGCGCCTGCAATGAGCACGGACACAATGGTAACGGTGACGAAGCCTGCCGTCAGCATCTTCGGCAGCAGGAAATTCAAGATTGCTTTCTTTTCCTTCTCGTTTCGTCCGAACGCCTCGGAGACCTCCTGCGGAATGAGCATGGTGGTCGGGAAACCGAACGTGCAGCTGATGCCGTAGGCCGCCGCAAGGCTGATCGGGATGCGCAGCAGCTTGGCGCACAGCAGCGCGGCCGCCATGGTTCCGAAAACGCCGCAGGCCGCTGCGGTCAGCAGCGCAGGCAGAACGGACAGCACCTGCTCCGGCGTGGTCTGCGCCAGATTGGAAAAGATCAGAATGGTGACGAAAAACGTGATCAGGCTGGAGGCTTGCGTTTTTCCGAGGATGCTTTTATCGAGAAAGCCCAGTGCGAAGAACACCGCTCCCATGATAAGGCACATGACGAAGTAGTGAATCGCGCCGCCGGTCAGCTTGGACGCATAGTACGCGATGACCGCAACGACTGCCAGCTTGGCGAGATACATCGAAGGACGCTCGCAGCATTTCGGCAGATGCAGCGGACCGTGATGCGCCGCGTCGTTTTCCTCCTGCAAAGTGCTGTACTGCTCCACGAGCACCGTGTCATCGCGGATGAGCCTTGCTGTGCGCCGCAGCAGGAGAGAGGCGATCGGTACGCCGATGAACTTCTGCGTCACATAAAGCACGATGCAGAACGTCGCCGCCGTCGTGAGGTTCATCTCCTTGAGCGTGCTCGTCATGATGAGCGTTGCTGCGCTGCCGCCTGCGAAGATCGGTGCGCCGGCGATCGCCATTTCGCTGCCGATGAACGGCCGTCCAATCAGCACGATTGCTGCAACTGCGCCGCACACGCCGCACAGCGCCGTGATGACTACCTTCCACTGCCGACGCAGCTCCGCGAAGTCGATCGTCGTGCCGAGCGACACGATGAGCAGGCCGGCAATGATGTTGCCGAACCCGGTGATCTGCGCGTCGTCGATCAGTGTGCGCGGCAAGATGCCGCTCCAGAAGCCTGCAAGCAGCAGGATCGCAATGCTGAGCACCGTGGAGAATATTGCTTTGGTTTTCTGCGCAATCAGCTCGCTGACTGCGTAGATGCAGAATAGAATCGCAAGTGCGCTGATCGGTGTCATAAGCCTCATTCCTTTCTGTGTCTATACCGTATCATAAATTCGTTATGCCTGTCCAAATCATAAAAGTTATAGCGACGTTATAACCGGGACGGAATAGTATTCCTGTACAGTTTAACGCCCGCTTTTCATGAAAAACAGACAAAAGAATAGGCGCTGTGACTAAATCACAGCGCCTTTGCTTTGACACTATTCAGTATACCATTCTACACTTTTTTGTCCATTTCACTTTTGTTATAACCCAGTCATAACAAAACGGAATAGCCTGTTATAACCACCAAAACGTCTTATTTCTCATTCTTCGGGTAAAGCTCCTCCAGCATCTTCACAAATGCCTGTGCTTCCGTGCTCAGCATTTCGCGGCTGCGCTGGATCCAGCCCACATTGATCTGCACCTGACAGTTTCGGATCGGGATGGTGCGGATGCCGTACTCCGCGAAGTCCGGCGCGCTCAGTCCCGGGCCGAGGCGAACCACATCGGTCGAGCGCAGCAGCGACAGAATCGCCGCGCTGTCGTTGACGTAAACGACGCGCTTGAACTGCTCCAGACGCACGCCGTCGATCTCCAGATAAAAGCTCAGATTGGAGAAATAATCGTCTGGAAGGCGCACGAACGGATGGGGCAGGAGCTGCTCCATCGTTACCTCAGACGCATGGTGCAGCGGATGGTTCGGTCCGAGGTTAGCATACCAGGTGTCCGTGCCCAGCGCGTGGAATTGCAGGTTTTTGAACTTCAGCATGTGCTTGAGCTCCTTCACCTGCACGTTGTTGCTCATCACAAAACCAATCTCCGCTTTGCCGTGCTCCACGCTCTCGATCACCTGCTGCAAACGGTTTTCCACCAACTTGAGCGCTACGCGGTTATCGTGGTAATTGTTGTAGAACTTTGCCATCAGACGTCCCATCGTGATGATCGGATAGGACGCGATGGACAGCACCGGCGCGTGCTCCTTCTCCGACAGGCCCTGAATGAGCTCCATCTGGTTGATGATCGTGCGCGCGTACTGATAGAGCTTTTTGCCCTCGTCGGTCAGCGCAACGCCCTTGTTCGTGCGGTTGAAGATGCGCACCTTGAGTTCGTTTTCCAGATTGCTGATGGCCTTGCTCAGATTGGGCTGCGTGACAAACAGCTTCTCCGCGGCCTTGTTGATGCTGCCCTGCTCCGCAATGGCGACAAAGTAGGTAAGCTGCTGAATCTGCATAACTCTGTTCCCTCTTTTGCATGTAATATCTTCAGTATAGCATATCCGGGCGGAAAATGTCAGCCATATTTCTATGGGGAATACAGCTGATGCGGATGAAAAGCATGTGGGTATTTTTCTCCAAAATTCCATAATCCCGTTTTTCAGTACTCCCTACTTCAGGTCAATCTTTACGGATGGGAGCAATTCGTTTGTTGTCAAAAGAGAGCTGAAGGAGAGGGAGGACACCGTACAGCAGCGTGAACCGCGCCGGTATGGAGCTGGGTGAGCGCATCGGGATGCTGGACGACCCCAGCGCTGCGCGTACACATTTCCTGCGAGACTACATTATGGGCCGCATTTGACACCTTTTCTTCCCCCATACAGCCGGAGAACTGCCAGTAATGGTGGTTCTCCGGCCTTTGTGTCTGTGCTTCGGCATGATGAAAAGTAAGCGAAATCACTTGCAAAGGGTTTCGATTTTGCACGCATATAGGCGTGATATTAGCTGTAATGTACCTTGTGTATTCCATACCATACAGAAATATATTTTTGTATTTACGCAAATAGCATAAAAGTATAATTAAAGCGTGTTTTGCCTATTCTCACTTACAGATATAATGAGAATAAGTTAAAACAATAGCGTAATTAGGAGGCTATTTGCGTGAACAAACTGGAACTGGGGCAGAAGATCCGCGCATTGCGAAAGGAACGAAAACAAACACTGGAAACGCTGGCGGAGGCCGCAGACATTGGACTGGTCTATCTGGGAGAAATCGAGCGCGGTATCAAAATGCCGAGCCTTAAAACCTTTATCAAGCTCGTAAATGCGCTGGATGTTTCGGCGGACGAGCTGATTGGTTTGGAAACCAAATCCGGTCGGGATTATTATACGCAAAAGCTCTCTGAACAGCTCCAATCGCTGACACAGGAAGAAGCCGCTGCAGTGCTTTCGATTTTGGAAACAACGATACAGCAAGTCAAAAATTTGAGAAACGAAACGGTCTGATTGAATAAATCAGACCGTTTTTTCGTGACAAATTTTGTCGTATGTGCTATACTCGAATTATGCTAATAGCTTAATTATAAGCTAATATAAATTTAGTGACAGCATATAGATCTCACGAGGGGGAACGTAAAATGAACAGTACGAAATGGAGAAAAATAATAACGTGCATATTGGCCCTAACTTTGCTAGCCGGATGTTCAGTTAGTGACTCACTGGGTATTACCACCCATTCGGCACAGGATGTCGAAATCCCTGCAGCGGATCAGGAACGCTTTTCGATGCTTTTCCACGATGAATATGTCGATCAATTCCAGTTGGATGTCGAAAAATTCAGCCAGCGTGAACAAGCTCTGCAGCGAGGTTACGCCCTTGTGAATAGCGAGGAGTCCGAATCCCTTGAGCGCGGGAAAAATTTATTCACTGGTTTCTGCTACTCAATCACTTCCAGAGGATCTACACTGCAGTACTTTGGCGAACTCAAGAACAATAAGCCGGATGGATTCGGTGTGATCTATGATAATTCGATGAGCTATTACACCTATATCGGCAACTTCTCCAAAGGTAAATTCAGCGGTTACGGAATTCAGTTCTCAGATAAGCTGAATGATAACGGCAATGTAGACTATGCCGTTCAGCAGGGCGAGATTTCACCTGAACTGGCTACTAAGCTGAGTGATTACTTTGACCATTATGTGACCTATGAAGGCGAATGGAAAAACGGTGCAAAAAGCGGACGCGGTAACGAATTCACTTTAACTTCTGAATCCGGTTATCCGGAACTCAAAAATTATTGGGCTGGCTCCTACTATCCCGTTATCTATTCCGGCCAGTTTTCCAAGGACCAATATAACGGTAAAGGCCGACTGTTTGAATATGGCCGATTGACCTACGAAGGCAGCTGTAAGAAGTCTCACCCTAATGGCGAAGGTACAAAGTATTATTCCAACGGGCAGGTGCAGTATGAAGGCCATTGGAAGAATGGTAAATACGATGGTTCCGGAACGGCATATAACGAGGACGGCTCTGTTGCATACTCCGGCAAATGGAGAAATGGCGACTACGCGTAAAAAGAGGATAAAATCATGATTGATTTATCACATATTCCATCTAAGCGCCAAGCGGAACAAAAGAATCGCTTCACTCTCTGGGGACATACATTTTCGGTCGATCCGGATATGATTCCATACAACTCGATTCGAAAACAATTTCGTGGATTAGCCCATGAGGCAGAAGCGAATTTTGAGAGTCGTGTCGTTAATCGGTGTAAATCGCTGGACGATTTGATCAAGTACGGTTCAGATATTTTCGGAGAATGCATGCAGCCTCTATGGAATGCATGTGTACAAGCCTTGATTTCGGTCGGTATCGTACACATTGATGTAAGCGAATTTATCGCTAGATACCAAGACTATTACGACTATTGGAATGAAGCATTTGACGTAGTAGCCGACCAATACGCAGCAATCGTATGTAATCAAGCACAGTTAAATGCTTATCGAAAACAACGCCGCGAAAATCGCAGTCGCTTGGAAGGCGGCGGTTTCGGATTGGCCGGAGCTGCAAAAGGCATTGCAGTGGCCGAAACCGTCAATCTTGCATTTGGCGCTGCACATATGGTATTCAACGGATTAGGCAAACTCGGTTCGTCTATTGCTGCAAGCAACAAGAAAAACCAGATCTTTCACAATCCCCAAACGCACAGCAATCTCGCCTATGCAGTTTATCGTTCCGCATTTTTCACCCATACCGCATTGATTGCATGTATGAACGAGGAATTAGGAACAAGTTACTTTACGGGAGCCTCTTCAGCATTGCAAGCAACTAGTGATGGTATTTTGCACAATATACAGCAGTATATGGCCAACAAAGATGCTGCATGGCAGCTGCTGTTAAAAGGGTTATCTATGAACCCCTATCATATTGGTTTTTACCAGTATATCATTGATTATTATGCTGATCCCAAGGGGGAGTTGGAGCAATTCGCTGATTATTGGGGCATTAATATATCTCATTTGAAAGAACTTGCCATAGACGAATGCTGCAAGAAGTTCGATGTTTCCACGGTTGAGACTGCCCGAGCATCTCTGAAACAAATGCAAATCTATATGGACAAATACCATTTCTATGGTGATTTTCCAACGAAAACGCGTGCAAAGAAAGTCTTAAAGGCGTATCACGATTCGCTTTGTTCCGTAAGGTTTGATCTTGCTAAAGCAAAGCCGTATATATGCGAAACGCAGGAGCAAGCCAAGCATATGCAAGCGCAAGTGGATTACATCGAATCGATGATCAAGAGTCATACACTACGAGATGAACCAGATTGTATAGCCGCTCGGCAGCAGCTCGAAAATTTGGAGCAAATCAACGGTGAACCGGTTATGGAAGAAGCAAAACGACCGTATACCATGGCATTGAATCAAATATGCGAAGATTATGACTTAAAGGCGAGAACTCTGTTCGGGAAGGTATATCCGAATCGAGAAACTGTACAAGATGTTTTGGAAATCTATAACGATATGAAAAGAAGGCTGGATAACAATCCAAGTCCTCAGCAATGCGCCAATATTCGTTATCGTCTGGAGGCATTGGATCTTGCTGAAGAAGAGAAGGTCAAAGTCCGAAAACTTATATTTGAATGTGAAAACAAAAAGGAACTAAAAAAGATACGTTCCATCAACTTTGTAGCCATTCTTCTGCTGATTGCTATGATTGCAATCGGTGCCTGCCTGCCGATTACTGCAACGCCGGAACTGCACGATATGCATGTCCTATATCATGGACAGGAGCTGTTATTGCACGATCATAATGTTGTATCCGGTGCACTTGGCATTGTCGAAGGTCTGAAAAACGGTGCGGCTGTGTTCGGCAAATCGGTACTGACGCTGTTTCTCAATGCTTTTGCAGATTATCTGGACGGATTTCACGGGACACTTGACGGTCACATCTTCTGGATGCTGTTCGGATGGATCAAGGCCCTGTGGGATAATATTTGGCTGACTTTCTGTCGTTATGGTGCCAGCTTGTGGTATACCTTCCGACAAAGCAACGGAATCGGTTATTGTGCCGGTTACATTACGTCTACTGTAATATCGTGGGTCATTTGCAGCCACTTGTCCAAGACGGAGGAAGAACATGTTGCTGCAATGAAGAAAAAGTAATATTTATACGAGGTGAGTAAAGTGAAAAAATTCTTATCAGCTATCCTATCGCTATGTTTAATGCTGCAGCTGTTCTGTATCGGTGCCGGAGCGGTATCAGCGGATCAATTCAAGGATTTGAAAAACCATTGGGCCAAAGGATATATTGATATTCTTTGCCAGCGCAATATTATCAACGGATACAGCAACGGTACGTTTGCGCCTAACAAATCTCTGACGAAGGCAGAAGCAGCCAAGCTGATCTGCTTATCCGCCGAAATTCAGCCAAGCTCCACCGTTGATACCAATTTAACTGATATCAACATGCATTGGGCTAAGAAGTATATTGCTGTTTTGCCGGAGACGCCGAATAAGAATGGTCAATTTCAGCCTAATACACAGATTACTCGTGCAGAGTTTGCTCAGATGGTCGTCGGTGCGATGTACGTTGATACGGCCTCGACGGATACCTCTGCTCTGCGCAAGCGCTTTAAGGATTGGGCTTCCATTCCGTCTGAGTCTGCAGAATTTGTGGCGGTTGCTATTGAAAAGGGCATCATCAACGGTTATGAAGACTCTACTTTCCGCCCCAATGCTACGCTGACGCGTGCAGAAGCCTGCACCATGCTGAAACGCGCTTTCTATCCTGATGTAAAGCTGACTCCCAGCCATTACTATACGGATACCGTCGCCTACGCGAATAATGTTACGCAAATGGTCTGTGCAGCAGATGAAAGCCTGTATTATGTTGCCGATAATCAGGTCTTCCGTGCCGGACAGAGCGCTGCTGTTTTCCGCGCAGAAGATATCAGCTATACGGCAAGCGCAGATGAGATCCTAAGCCAACCGGAATCTAAGCATTATGATGGCCAAAGAACCATATCGGCAGGCGATTGTGCACAGAAAGTCGAAGAATCCGGAAGCGTAGATTTTGATAACTTTACGCTTGCAGGTATCGCAGCAGATACTGAATCTGGCGATGTCTATGCCATTGTATGGAGCAAGGTGAAAGAATATCACTTTGTCTATAATCTATATATGGTCGCTGCATATGATATATCAGCACCAGATAAACCGGTTTCTGTATTTTTTGATTCAGGTGATGGGGATTATGCAGCAGCATTGCCTAATGGTGAAATGATTCAAAAATCCGGAGATTATATTTATTACGCAACTGGATATGATTCGGTGCATAGATCATCTTGGGCACCCGAAACACTGCGGTGGGATTTAACAAACAGACGTCTAACTGTACTGAATGAACTATATCTTCAGCGCGGCATATACAGCGTCGGAGTATTTAACAACTCCATTTGGTGTATGGCCGGCTATTCGGACGCAACACTCTGGAATATGAATACTAATCAGAGTTACGACTTCGGCGAAATCGGATTCGATACTGCCGGTGCATGGAAAAATAATTTCTATTTCTGGAATGGCAAGGAATCTGCACTCTACTGTGCAACCATTCCGGCATCTGGTTCGGGCAATCTTTCTATCCGTCGATTGGTTAGTTCCGAAGATATTCTCAGCACCGATGGATATACGTTTGGAAGATATGGCTATCAGGGTTATCCATTGTGGACAGCTAATTCGGATACCATATACTTCTACAGAGACAGCGCTAATGAAATCCGCCGCATTTACGGAAAATAATACATATCTATTAACTTCTAGTCCGTCAAATGAACTCCCTGCTTTCTGGCAGGGAGTTTCCTTTTGACATACTATAACATCTAATTTACAATCTACAGATTCGTCTCGAAAAACTCCATAATCCCAGCTTTCAACACTCGCCACTCCCTGCCAACTTTCACGGCAGGGAGTTCTTCGTTTGCGATCATCTTGCGGACCTGCTGGCGTG
>OLNN01000396.1_pt1 | contig 47467 bp, 40 predicted proteins | sample 1672141 | NCBI WGS metagenome assembly OLNN01 (sample SAMEA3136652, study PRJEB25190) | human gut metagenome | biome: human gut; feature: human-associated habitat; material: faeces | place: Austria | collected 2013
ACGTTGTAGTTGTTTTTCGTCTGCATGATCCGGTCTCCGGTGCGGAACAGCCGCTCTCCCCACTGGATCTCCCGTTTGTCCGCCGCCGGCGGGTTCAGCGCCGCCTGAAGACAGCGGTTCAGATTCTCCGTGCCGCTGGGCCCCTTCCGGGTGGGCGTCAGCACCTGGATCTGGTCCGCCGGGATGCCCATGTGGTCCGGCAGCCGGGTTTTGCACAGCTCCACCACCGTGGAGAGGGTCCGCTCCCCATCCCGGCGGCAGAGGAAGAAGAAATCCCCCTGGTTCCCTTTCAGTTCCGGGGATTCTCCCAGGTTCACCCGGTGGGCGTTGCGGATGATGGCCGACTGCTCCGCCTGGCGGAACACCTCCCGGAGGAACACCGTCTCCACCCTGCCGCTGCGGATCAGGTCGGAGAACAGGTTGCCCGGCCCCACGCTGGGCAGCTGATCCGGATCCCCTACCAGCACCAGCCGGCACTCATTCTTCATGGCCCGCAGCAGGGCCGCCATCAAGGGCACATCTACCATGGACGCCTCGTCCACAATGATGGCCTGGACGTCCAGCGGGTCCTCCTCGTCCTTGGAAAAGGCCAGTTGGCCCTGCTCCCGGTCGTAGCCGGCGCCCAACAGCCGGTGAATAGTGGCCGCCTCGGTGCCGCACAGCTCACTGAGCCGCTTGGCCGCCCGTCCGGTGGGCGCTGCCAGAGCAGTCTCCAGCCCCATGGCCTCGAACAGCCCCAGAATGCCCCGCAGGGAGGTGGTCTTACCGGTGCCCGGGCCGCCGGTGAGCAGCATGATCTGGACCTTTCCGGCCAGCTCCACCGCCTCTCGCTGCTGGGGTGCGTAGGCGATGCCCTGTTCCCGCTCCACCTGGGCCACCAGGTCCCCGATTCCCTCGGGAGGCAGCAGTTCCCGGTGGCACATCTCTTTGATCCGCCAGGCGATATAGCGCTCCGCCTCGTACAGGTCATAGCGGTACACCGCGTCCTGTCCCGCGATGGATTGGCATTTCACTTTGCCCTGAAACTCCAGCCCTTCCAGTCCCTCCGCCAGCAGAGCGCTGGGAATGGGCGTCTCGCCTGCGGACAGCAGCCGACTTGCGGCTGCCAACAGCTTGCGCAGTGGCAGGAACACATGTCCCAGATCCTGGTTGTGGGTCAGGGTATAGAGCAGGCCCGCCTCGATCCGCTGGCTGTCGTCGTACTGGATTCCCATGGTGCTGGCCAGCCGGTCCGCCTTGGCGAAGGGCACTCCGTACTGGGGCTCTGTCAGGATGTACGGGTCCGCCTGGAGCAGGTCCACCGCGTCCGGCCCGTACTCCCGCCACAGCTGGAGGCCCAGCTCCAAGGGCAGTCCGCTGGAGGTCAGGAACTCCATGAGCACCCGCATGCCCGCCTTTTGGAGGAACTCACCCTGGATTTCGATGGCCCGCTTCCGGCTGATGCCGCGGATCTCCGCCAGCCGCTCGGGCTGGGACTCCAGAACGGAGAAGGTCTCGCTGCCAAAGGCGTCCACCAGCCGTTCCGCCATCTTGGGTCCAATGCCCCGGATGACGCCGGAGGCCAGATAGTGGTACACCGACTCCAGCTCGGTGGGCATCTGCCGCTGGGCCGACTCCATCTTGAACTGACGCCCAAAGGAGGGGTGATTCATCCAGCGTCCCTCCAGAATCAGCCGCTCGCCGGGGCTCACCGCCGGGAGAATCCCCACTGCCGTGACCTCTTCCTCCTCCGTCCGCAGCCGAAAGACCGTGTAGCCGTTCTCCTTATTCTGAAAAATGACGCCGCTGACGCTGCCGGTCAACTGCTCCCGCTGTTCCATCGCTCACCCCCCTTTCTCTCACGCTGTTTTACTGCTTCCAGAAGGCCTCGATCTCGTCCCGTTTCGCCTGGACGCTGCCCTGGGCGAAGAAGGGCTTTCCTCCGCCCCGGCCATTGCACTTCTGGTTGAACTCCTTGATCGCGGCCCTCAGATCGCCGTCCTTTTCTCCGATGGCGTACTTGTAGCCGCTCTCCTCGTCTCCGGCAAAGACCGCGCACCGGCCGCCGCAGGTCTCCATCACCGCAACCGCCAGCTTGCGCACGCTGTCCGGCGCCATGGGACCCTCAAAGAGCACTACGTCGCCGGCTCCGGCCAGAGCCTCCGCCTTCTGCTGGAAGGTCGCCTGCTCCAGTCCGTTGAGCTGGTATTCCAGCTGAGCCTTTTCCGTCTTGAGCCGCTCCACTGCCGAGGCGGTTTTCATGGGCTTGGCGGACAGGGCCACCGAGATCTGATGGTTCTGCTCCAGAATCCCGTTGACGTAGGCCAGAGCCCGGTCCCCGCAGAGCATCTCAATCCGGCTGCCCTCCTTGAACTTCTGGACCGAGATCAGCTTGATCAGGCCGATCTCTCCGGTCCGGGTCACGTGGGTGCCGCAGCAGGCACAGGTGTCCGCGCCGGGAAAGGTGACGATGCGCACGTCGCCGGTGAGCTCCTTCTTGCTCCGGTAGTCCAGGGCTTTCAGCTCCGCCGCCGTGGGGTGGAAGACCTGGGTCACCCCGTTGGCCCACACCACCTGATTGGCCTCCGCCTCGATCTCCGCCAGCTCCGCCGCCGTCAGCTCCACGTCCAGATCCACCGTGATGGTGTCGCTGCCCATGTGGAAGCCCACGTTGTTGCCGCCGGTCCGCCGGTGGATGATGCCGCTGACAATGTGCTCACCCGAGTGGTTCTGCATCAGGGAGAACCGGTGGGCCCAGTCCAGCTGGCCGGTGACGGTGGTCCCCGGCTCTAAGGGTTGGTCGGTGATATGTACAATCTCCTCGCCCCGCTCCTGAGTATCGGTGACTGTCACGCCGCCCAGGGTCCCACGGTCGCCGGGCTGACCGCCGCCCTCGGGATAGAAGGCCGTCCGGTCCAGCACCACCTCGTACCCCTTCTTCTTCCGGGGCTGGCAGGAGAGAACCTGGGCCTCAAAGCGCTGGCAGGTTACGTCGCTGTAAAAAATTCGTTCCGTCATGTTGATTCCGCCTCATTTCTCTGGGAAAAGGGCGCTTGTTCCCGCGCCCTGCATCGTTCTTTTTTGTGTCGATGACCATAGTATAGCACATATTTTTGTCTTTTCACATAGTCGAAAATCCGCTATAATGGAGTTGCATGGAAACATACAGGAGGCAAATTTATGAATCCTAACCAAATAACCCGTGAAATCATACAGCAGTTCCGCACCCTCTCCGCCATCCCCCACCCTTCGGGCCATGAGGCCGAGCTCTCTAAGGCGCTCACTCAGCTATTCCAGTCCATGGGCGGTACCGTTCAAACCGACCCGCTGTGGAATCTCCGCTGCGATCTCCCCGCCACACCCGGCCTGGAACAGGCCCCACTGGTCTGCATTCAGGGCCATCTGGACATGGTCTGCGCCAGGGCGCCGGGCAGCCACTACCTACCGGAGCGGGATGGCATCGTATGCCGCACCGAGGACGGCTGGCTGAAAAGCGATGGCAACTCCTCGCTGGGCGCGGATAACCTGCTGGCCAGTTCCGCGGCCCTCTGGCTGCTGCGGCAGCAGTTCCGTCACGGGCCCATCCGTCTCCTGTTCACCACCCGGGAGGAATGCGCTCTGGAGGGTGCCCAGGCTTTGGATCCCCACTGGCTGGACGACGTGCGCTACCTGATCAACACCGACGGCTTTCAGGGCAACCGGATTATCATCGGCTCTGCCGGCGGCTGCTACCAGATCTGGCAGCGGACCATGGAGACCGTTCCCGATTCCCGTACCCCTTACCGGGTGACCCTCGGCGGCTTCCCCGGCGGGCACTCCGGCTCTGATATCACCAAGGGCCGGGTCAATCCCATCCGCCTGCTGGCCACCCTGCTGGCGAAGACGGACGCTGAGATCGCCGCGTTTACCGGCGGCTCCGCCATGAACGCCATCCCCTCGGAGGCCGCCGCCACAGTGATTCCCAAAGACATTGACCTTCTGCGCAAGGCTTTGGAGCGAATCCCCGAACTGGGCGGCACAGTGGAACTGGACCCCCTCCCGGAACCGGTTTCGGTCTGGTCGCCGGTGGACCGGCAGGCGGCCCTGGACTTTCTGCTGTCCCTGCCCAACGGTGTCCAGGCATGGCTCCCCGACTGGCCGAAGGTTCCCGCCTGCTCCGCCAATCTGGGAAAGGTGGAGTGGGCATCCGACACCCTCTCCCTCCACCTGTTCCTCCGCGGCGCCCCGCAAGAGGCCATGGACCGGAGCGCCCGGGGCTGCGTGCTTCTGGCGGACCGGTGCGGATTCACGCTGGCCCAGGAGACAGGGTATCCGCCATGGGACGGCGCACAGAACACCGCTCTGGCCCGGCGCATCTCCAATCTCTGGGCCAAGCGCCACGGCACTCCCATGGAGATCACCCCGGTGCACGAAGGGCTGGAGCCCTCCCGGCTGATCCCCAAGCACCCCGATGTGCGCGCCGTCATCCTCGGCACCACCATTCTGGACGCCCACTCCACCCGTGAACGGGCGTCTCTGGAGGCAATCCCCCACTTTGTCCACCTGCTGAAGGACACGCTGGAGGAACTGGCCCTCCACGGCTGACCGGAACAAGAGAAAGGATTTGGCTATGCTGAACTGTATTTCCTGGAACGTCAACGGGCTGCGTGCCTGCCTGAAAAAAGGGTTCGCAGACGTATTTTCCACCTTAAACGCGGATATCTTCTGCCTTCAGGAGACCAAGCTCCAGGCAGGTCAGGTGGAACTGGACCTGCCCGGCTACCATCAGTACTGGAACTATGCTGAGAAAAAAGGGTACTCTGGCACCGCCGTGTTCTCCCGGCAGGAACCCCTCTCCGTTCGCTACGGGCTGGGCATTGAGGAACACGACCAGGAAGGCCGTCTGATTACCCTGGAATTTCCCGACTTCTACTTTGTCTGCTGCTACACCCCCAACGCCCAGGGCGAGCTCAAGCGCATTGACTACCGGATGCGCTGGGAGGACGATCTGCGGGCCTACCTGCTGGAGCTCGACCAGAAAAAGCCGGTTATTTACGCAGGAGACCTGAACGTCGCACTGAACGAAATCGACTTAAAGAACCCCAAGAGCAACCGGGGTAATCCGGGCTTCTCCGATCAGGAGCGGGCCAAGCTGGCGGAACTGCTGGACGCCGGCTTCACCGACACCTTCCGCGCCCTGTACCCGGACCGCACCGGCGCCTACTCCTGGTGGAGCTACCGCTTTAACGCCCGGAAGAACAACGCGGGCTGGCGCATTGACTACTTTATCGTCTCCAACCGGCTGGCTGACCGCATTGCGGCGGCGGATATCTACGCCGAGATTCTGGGCAGTGACCACTGTCCGGTGGGCCTGACCCTCTCCCTCTGAGGACGCAAAACAGGAACCCCCTTCCCATTTCGGAAGAGGGTTCCTTTTCTTTTATCGCTATGCCACTGTGTAGGCCCACAGATTTTGCATCTGGTCCATCAGGCGCTGCAACTCCCAGCCCTGATCGCTGTTCTTGGGACTGTTGGGATCCCGTATCTGAATGGTACCGTCGTCGTTCAGACCGGACAGGACAATGAAGTGCCCCGAAACCGTGAAGTCTCCCGGCCCCATCGTGCAGATAATAGGCTGTCCGGCCTCCAGCCGCCCGCGGATGATGCCCTCTGACAGGGAGAGTTCCTCTGCCGTCAGCCCCAGCTCCGCCGCGCCCTGGGACATCAGCGCCCAGGCGGTGCCGGTTCCCTCCACGTAGTAGCCATTTTCCTCAGAATACTGGGCCACCTCCCAGGGCGACCAGTCGGCGTCGCCGGTGAGGGCGCAGAGCACCATGGACAGGCAGGTGGGACCGCAACCGGTGATGGCCATCATATCGCTGCCATAGGTGCGATAGCCCCAACGCTTGTCCCACTGCAAAAACAGGGGAACCGTTCCCCGGGACACCTCATCTGACAGATCAATCGTATGGTCCCGATCCTTCTCCTGCGGGTAGTCGAAGACAAATTGCAGGGTCTCCGGATTGCGTTCCAACAGTTGGAGCAGAGAGTCCGGGTAGTCACTGGCGTGGCTTTGGATGTATTCCTCCATGGTGGGCTCGTTTCGCGGTTGTTCCCGCTCCTGCTCGGGCTTTTTCACCGACTTCTGCAAACCGCGCACCACGCCAATCAAGCAGCCCGCCGCAAGGACCACCAGCAACAGGCGACGCATCCGCCTCCTTCTCCGTCTTTTGGCCCGTAAGCGGCGACGGCGTTCCGCCTCTCTTCTCCTCTGTCTGTCCTGCATAAACCTCTTCCCTTGTAAAACAATCGGCATTTCCGTAATGGAATTATTATACCAGCTACGAAAATGCCTTTTTTAGCTATTTTGTAAATTCTAAGTTTCTTTTTCGCCTGTTACCAGAGCCAGCACGCCAACCGTCCCCCAAAACAGCCCAGAATGACCATCCAGAGCACGATGGCAAGGGGAACGCAGACCCGAAATTTCGTCTTCCGGGTTTTGTGGTGAAACAGCGCCATGCCCGCCGCCGCTCCGATTCCACCGCCGACAAAGGCCAGAAGCAACAGCGTCTGTTCCGGAATGCGCCATTGCTGCCGGCGCGCCTTGTACTTGTCCAGGCCGTACAGAAAAAATGCCACCACATTGACTCCGATCAGATAGACCAGCAGTCCCAACAGCAAATTGCTCGCCATCTCAATCCTCCAACTCTCGCCAGTACAGTTCCGTGTACCGCACCTTTCCCTCCACGCGGTCCGAGCGCATCAGTGAGATGCCCCGCACAGGCACTGCGTCCGGAACGGGCCGTGTCAGCACCGTCTCACCCCGGTCCCGCAGGCGCCGGGCCAGGGTCAGGTGAGGACGGTAGGGTCGTTTCTCCAACCGTAACCCTTCCCGCCGCAGGGACTGGTGCAGCTCCGCCTGTAAGGTCATCAGCGACTCTGACCGGTCCACGCCCAACCAGAAAATATCGCCGCCCTCCCGGCGGAACCGGCCGGAGTCGGTCAAGCGCAGGGAAAACTTCTGTGCCTTCACCCGCTCCATGGCCGTGATGACCGGTGCGGCGCGCTCCACCTCGCCCAGAAACTCCAGGGTCAGGTGGAGATTTTCCCGCCGGGACCAGCTGGCCTTCACACCCTGCCGGCGCAATGCCTGCACGGCAGATTCCAACCGGTCCTTGACCGCATCCGGGAAGTTGATCGCGATAAACAGCCGCATTACAGGCTCGCCTTCAGCTGCCGGTACTTTTCCTGCATCTCCCGGCACTTCCCGCAGCTCATATTGCCCTCCGGACAGCTGCCGGTGCAGACACAGCTGGGACCGCTGGCCGCAAAGAGATTGGGCGCCACCTGGTAGACCAGCTTCAGCATCTCCTCCGCCAGTCTGCGGATCTCCCACTGGGCCCGGTTGCAGCAGCGTAGCTGGAAAAAGTGGTTGAGACTGCGGGCGTTCATGGTCACCACCATTTTCGTCTCGCAGGCGTTGGGGAGCACAAAACGGGCGTCCTCATTGGCCAGCTTTTCCGCCTTTCGTTTGGCCTCCTGCTCACTGAGGCCCTCCGCCATCAGCTCCGCCTGGTGCGCCTTTTGCAGGGAAGCAGCCAACGCCAGATAGGCCTCGCCCTGGGCCCGCATGGCAGCAAGGAAAATCTCCTTGGCCTCGGGATTTTTCTCCACCTCCGGGGGAATCACAAACTGAAAGTCATCCAGCCGCACATAGCGCTGGCTCTGTACGGAATAGGAGGCCAGCCGGTGCCGCGTGATCTGCGCCAACAGCGCCCGGGATACGCCCTCGATGGCAAAGGTAAACGACGCGTGCTCCACTGGGCTGGCGTGGCCCAGGTCGGAAAGCATGGTTAGAAACTGCGCGCTTTTCTCCTCGGTCAGGCCGTCCAACAGGTTGGTAGCCCCCACCTTGGAATAGCACAGCTTGGCCGCCGCCGCTACCACGCGCTCCGGTTCCGGCGTGTGGGCGATCAATGTGACATGCAGCATGGTAGGTCCCTCCTCATTTCTGCTTTCCACAGTATAACACAGATTCCCCCTTCTTGGGAGTATACGAAGCTGTTTTTTACCGTCCCATACTGCTTTTTTCCCGATTTGCACGCCCTGCCCACAGAAAAGGGACGGCATTACACCGTCCCGGTCAAAAAATCGTCCCGATTTCGTTCTGTTTCAGCTCCGCGTACTTGTCCGCGCCGTAGTAACTGCGCAGATACAGCTCCCGCACCTCTGTCACCAGTGGATAGACCGGGTTGCAGCCGGTACACTGGTCCTTCCACGCCGCTTCGGTCATGGCGTCCAGGGTATCCAGAAAATAGGCTTCCTCGATGCCATATTCCTGAATCGCCGGATAGATCTCAATGGTCTCCTTCAACTCCGCCACCTTCCGGTACAGCGCCTCATAGGATTCATCCACCGTCCGACCGCCGAACCCGCAGAATGCCGCCAGCTCTCCATAGCGCTCGCGGGCGTGGGGATACCGGTACTGGGAGAGCGTTCCCATCTTTTCCGGCACCTTCTGGGCGTTATAGTCCATGACCTCCAGCATCACCAGCGCATTGGACAGGCCCCAGGGCAGGTGATGCCATGTGCTCAGCTCATGCGCCATGGAGTGGGTCAGGCCCGGAAACGCATTTGCAATAGCAATCCCGGCCAGCGCGGAAGCATCCGCCATCCTGGTTCGCGCCTCCATGTCCCCGTTCAGTTTTTCGTAGGCCCGGGGCAGGTAACGAAACACCGTTCGGCTGGCGATCATGGCAAAGCCATCGGTGTAGTCGGATGCGTACAGCGAGACATAGGCGTCCAGCGCGTGGGACAGAACACCGATTCCCGCCGTGCGGGTCAGTCCTTTGGGCATGTCCGCCATATTTTCCACATCCACAATAGAGACGGTGGGCAGCAGTGCATAGTCTGTCATCACCCACTTTCTCTCAGTAGTCTCGTCGGTGATCGTGGCATATGGCGTGTTCTCGGAACCGGTACCGGCAGTCGTCGCGATGGCAAAAAAGACCGACTTCTTCCCACTCGGCGTGGACTTGCAGATTTTTTTGCGCACATCTAAAAAAGGCGCCGCCAGATCCTCCCACACGGTCTCGGGATGCTCATAGGCATACCACATCAGCTTTGCCGCGTCCAACGCCGAGCCACCGCCCACTCCGATGATTCCATCAGGCTGGAATTTTTCCAACGCGGTCAGGCCCTTCCGAACGGACTGTAACGTGGGCTCCGGGCCGAGGTCGTAGAAACTGGCATATGGTATCCCCATCTGCTCCAGCTGCTTCAGCACGGGACCGGCTTTTCCGTTCCTGTACAAAAAGTGGTCCGTAATGACGAACACTCGCCCGCACCCGTACTCCTCCTTCAACTCCCGCAGGGCCACAGGCATACAGCCCTTTTTGAAGTATACCTTTTGGGGCAGACGAAGCCCCAACATATTCTCTCGCCGTTCGGCAACTGTTTTGATATTGAGCAGGTGTTCTGGGCCGATATTGGCGGAACAACTGTTGCCGCCCCAGGAACCGCAGCCCAGCGTCAGCGAGGGTGACAGGCCGAAGTTGTAGAGATCGCCGATGGCTCCCTGGGAAGTGGGGCTGTTGATGACCAGGCGACATGTTTTCATTTTGGCCGCCCACATCTTGATGTTTTCCTCCTGCTGAGGATTGATCCACAGCCCGGTGGTATGGCCGAGTCCGCCACCCCGGATCAGCTGACCTGCCAGTTCCACCGCTTTCTTAAAGGTGGGCGCTTTGTACAGGGCCAGCAGTGGGGATAGTTTTTCATGGGCGAAGGGTTCTTCTGGGCCAGTGGAAGTGACCTCCCCGATCAAAATTCTGGTCTTTTCTGGCACTTCAAAGCCCGCTAGTCGTGCAATATCTGCCGCCTTCTGTCCGATGATCGCCTGGGAAACCGCGCCACTGGCATCCAGAATCAGTGGCCTCACTTTTTCCAGCTCCCCGGCAGTCAGAATATGCGCATTCCATCTGTCAAACTCCTCCTTCACCCGCTGGTAATTGTCGTCGCCAACGACAATCATGGACTGCTCCGAAGAACAGATCATGCCGTTATCAAAGGTTTTCGAGTGGAGGGTGGAGTAAACCGCATCCCGAATATCAGCCGTTTCGTCCACAACGGAGGGACAGTTGCCGGAACCCGCTCCGATGGCAGGCGTGCCGGAGGAGTACGCGGCCTTAATCAGGCCGGGACCGCCGGTTGCCAGAATGGTATCGACTGATGCCATAGCAGCTTGGGCCAGTTCCATGGTAGGTTCCTCGATACAGGCGATGATGCCATCCGGCGCACCCGCCGCGTAAGCTGCTTCAGCCAGCACGCGGGCCGCTTCACAAGTACATTTCTTTGCGCCGGGATGCGGACTGATGAGGATTGCGTTTCTGGTCTTGAGGCAGAGCAGAATCTTGAAGATCGCAGTGGAGGTGGGGTTGGTGACCGGGACAATCGCGCCGATAACGCCGATCGGCTCCGCAATTTTCCTGATGCCAAAAGCGGTATCCTCCTCTACCATGCCGCAGGTCCTGCTGTCCTTATACTTATGGTACACGAATTCCGCCGCATATTGGTTTTTGAGCACTTTATCCTCTAAAACGCCCATGCCGGTCTCCTCAATGGCCAGCTTTGCCAACGCCATCCCCTGCCGACTGCCCGCCATCGCCGCGGCGCGGAAAATTGCATCAACCTGCTGCTGCGAATAAGTCGCAAAGATTTCCTGCGCCTTTCGAAGTTTGGCAATCTCAGCCTGCAACTCTTCAACAGTCATTTTATTCGTCATGCGCGCTCGCCTCCTGTTTCTTCCCTCTTGCACAGTGATTGCATTTAGTCTATCACAGAAGGTTTTGACTTATTCCAGCGCATTTTTCGCGCAGACATGCCGGCAACGACAAAAAAGACTGCCGCGCAGCAGTTTTGCTACGAGGCAGTCTCCGATTATGTTCTCACATGCAATAATGACTGATAATCTCTTCTATAATTACAGAGCAGCCACCTTTTTGCATTCTTCGGACACGTTCTTGATCATATTGTACTCAGTCTTGTCACCAAGGCCGCAGTCAACAGCCAGCTCGACCAGAGCAGTCTTGTCAGCTGCGCCAGAGATCAGCTCTTCGACGGTCTTAGCTTCATCCACCGGAGCACCATCCTGCACTGCGCAAGCATAAGCCATGCCTGCCAGAGTAGCAGCATTCAGCAGATTCTCGCATCCAACGGGATCCTTGGCAGGATCAGCCATCACGTTTGCCAGATTTTCAAAAACGATCCGCACAGCATCTCTTGCGTAGCCCTTTGCATAATCATTGACCTCAGGCACAACCAGCGCAGCGATTGCGTTCTTGAGTGCCTGGAGGGCACCCTTCTTGAACTCGGCACCAGACAGACCATCAGTGTAATCAGCATCAATGACTGCCATTTCCGGAAGCAGATTATAGCTGTTCAGGCAAATCTTCTTACCGGCATCAACCACTTCTGCATAGGGGGTACACTCACAACCAGCCTCGACAGCTGTCGTGACCAGAACCAGCTTTGCCTTGGTGCCCATCTGGGGATATTCTCCACCAGCGGCCAGCGCAGCAACATCAAGATCCGGATTCTCATACATCAGCCACATGATCTTCGCAGCACTCAGTGCTTCGGTGTCACCGATACCGACAATCAGGTCAGGCTCAAATTCGTCCATTTTCTGCAGACCGGATTTCAGGTTCTCGATGGTGGGCTGTGCTTCCAGCGTGAAGAACTCGCAGGTGTGAAGTCCAGATTTTTTCAGGCACTGATCGACAGGATCTGCCACGCCCTTACGATAGATATCGGAATTCGTAATCAGAAATGCCTTCTGAAGTCCGTATACCTCATGCATCTCCCGCAGGGCGACCGGAGTACAACCTCTTTTAAAATAAACCTTCTTAGGAATTCTCAGTTTTTTCATTCGTGCCTCCTAGCCCAGATAGTAATCGTGCGAGCCGATACCGCAAAGGTCTCGGCTCGCACCTTAATTACGATATTACATCGGCTTCTTTAAAGTTTAAGCGAGTTTAAGTAAACACCACTTGGACTTTATTACATGAAACCGCCCTTCATAGCCGGATCCAGCGGAATGACAGGAGTATCAGCATGTCTGTCAAGCGGCACGTCGACAGTGATCTTCTGGCCAGCATACAGCTTCTCGAAGGTCTTGTCGCCATAGTAAGCGCGCAGATAGCATTCCTTCAGTTCTTCGAAGGTCGGATAGACGGGGTTGCAGCCGGTGCAAGCGTCATGGAATGCCCATTCAGCCATGTTGTCGACGACAGCCAGGAATTCCTTCTCGTCAACGCCCCAATCCTGAACGGTCTCGGGAATGTCAACTTCCTTCTTCAGGTCTTCAGCAGCCTGAATCCAGTTTGCGAAGGTCTCTTCGTCATCCTTGCCCTTGAAGCCACAGTATTCAGCCAGCTCAACATAGCGCTCGAAGGCCTGCGGATACTTGTACTGGGAGAAGGTGCCCATCTTGGTCGGGGTGCGCTGTGCATTGAACTTACAAACGGTGGTGAACATCAGAGCGTTTGCAGTACCGTGCGGAATGTGGAACCAGCCGCCGATCTTGTGGGACAGGGAGTGGTTGATGCCCAGGAATGCGTTAGCAAATGCGATACCAGCGATTGCAGATGCGTCAGCCATCTTTTCACGAGCCTCGGGATCCTTAGCGCCGTTATGATATGCTCTGGGCAGATATTCGAAGACCAGCTTGGAAGCGGTCTTTGCGAAACCGTTGGTGTAGTCGGTTGCCAGCAGGGAGACATAAGCCTCGACAGCGTGGGTCAGCACGTCGTAGCCGGAAGCCTGGGTAGCCTTGGGAGGCAGGTTCATCATGTTATCAGCATCGATGACAGCCATTTCGGGCATCATTTCGTAGCCGATGATGGGCCACTTCATGCCGGTGTTAGCGTCAGAGATGATGGTGAAGGGAGTACATTCGGAACCAGTACCAGCAGTGGTGGGGATGCAGACCAGCTTGGCCTTCTTGCCCATCTGCGGCAGGAAGCGGACTCTCTTACGGATATCGATGAAGACATGAGCCATATCCAGGAACTTCTCTTCGGGATGCTCATACATGATCCACATGATCTTAGCGGTATCGATTGCGGAACCGCCGCCGACAGCGATGATGACATCGGGCTCGAACTCGTGCATCTTGGGCAGGCCCTTCATAGCGTCCTGAATCTGCGGGTCGACACGGATGTCGAAGAATTCAGCGGTCATGATGCCATTGGCTTCCAGCTGTTCCTTCATCTTGTCGATAGCGCCGAGTTTGAACAGGACAGCGTCGGTGATGAAGAAAGCTCTCTTGAAGCCATAGACTTCGTACAGTTCCTTCAGAGCGACGGGAGTGCAACCCTGCTTGAAGTAAACCTTCTTGGGCAGCTGCAGCCACAGCAGGTTTTCTTTTCTGATGGCGACAGTCTTGATGTTCAGCAGGTTGCCATAGTTGGTCTGGCCTGCGAAGGAGGACTTGCCCCAGGAGCCCGGGCCCAGAGTCAGGGACGGAGCGATGTCGAAGTTGTACAGATCGCCGATACCACCGAAGCAGGTCGGGGTGTTGATCAGGATACGAGCAGCCTTCATGCGCAGTGCGAATCTGTTGATCTTGTCTTCCTCAGTGGGATCACAGTACATTGCTGCAGTGTGGCCAGCGCCGCCTTCATAAACCAGCTTAGCGCAGATGTCCATGGCTTCGTCGAAGTCCTTAGCCTTGTACATACCGAGCAGCGGGCACAGCTTTTCGTTTGCCCATGCGTTGTCATGGCTGGTGTCGTCGGTCTCGAAGATCATGACCTTGGTGTTGGTGGGAACAGTGATGCCAGCCATCTCTGCCAGCTGCAGCACGCTGCGGCCGAAAGCGTTGGCGTTAACACCGTGAGTCTTAGCATTGAAGAAGACCTTAGCAACCTTGTCAGCCTCGTCCTTGTTCAGGAAGTAGCAGCGGCTGTTAGCGAATTCCTGCTTGACCTTGTCATAGATGCTCTCCAGAACAGTGACGTGCTGTTCGGTAGCGCAGATCATGCCGTTATCGAAGGTCTTGGAGTGGATGATGGAAGCAACGGCAGTGCGGATGTCGCAGGTGTCGTCGATGATAACGTTACAGTTACCGGGGCCAACGCCGATTGCCGGGGTGCCGGAGGAGTAAGCGGAACGAACCATGCCTTCGCCGCCGGTAGCCAAGATCAGGTCAACTTCCTTCATCAGCAGAGCGGTCAGGTCCAGAGAAGGCTCTTCGATCCAGGTGATGACGTTCTTGGGCAGGCCAGCCAGCTCAGCAGCTTCCTTCATGATCTGAGCAGCTCTGACGGTGCACTTCTTAGCCTTGGGATGCGGGCTGATGATGATGCCGTTTCTGGTCTTCAGGGAGATCAGGATCTTGAAGATAGTGGTGGAGGTGGGGTTGGTGGTCGGGATAACGCCGCCGATGATGCCCACGGGGGAAGCAACGCGCTTGGTGCCGAAGGACTTGTTCTCTTCGATCACGCCGCAGGTCTTAGCGTGGCGCATATGGTTCCAAATATGCTCTGCAGCATAGTTGTTCTTGGTGATCTTGTCGACCACGATGCCAGCGCCGGTCTCTTCATGAGCCATCTTTGCCAGCGGGATCCGCATCTTGTCAGCGGCCAGGGCTGCTGCTTCGCAGATTTTGTCGACCTGTTCCTGAGTGAACTCAGCGAACTCTGCTTGAGCGGCTCTAATTTCAGGAAGCTTTGCTTCCAGGGCTGCTGCGGAATCAATCTTGTCAACGATTTTCTTTTCTGCCATAATGTCCCCTTTCACTATATGCTTTGTTTACATTGGCATTTATCAATCAACTGACTTCTTCAGTCAATCAACCGACGTACTAAAAAAATCAACCAAAAACCGTTCGTTCGAAGAATTCTTCTTTCTTAAAACTGTTTATGTATGATTGATCGTATTCGGGATAGCATCCCGTTCGGAAACGACTTGAAATTCCCGGCAAACGGTCTCTTACCCCCGCCGCGTCGGGTCTCGTCAATTCGCACATCCTTCGCCATTTATATTAACGGATTTTAGTCCGTTTTGTCAACCTCATTTTATGTTTTCGTCATTTTGCACAATTTTATTTGTTGACTTAACTTAAATGGTCACTTAGCTGTTCTTTTATACTCCACATTTTTTTCTGATATACCAACCTTTTTTCGATCTTTAACCAGTTATTTAAATTATATTAAAAAATAGCAAAATCACGCCCTTCTTTTCGTTTCTGACGCCCTTTTTACAGGTTTTTGCCAGATTGATTTTTCATTCTTTTTTCCACAGGCACTCTCTCAGGGGCCGTCTTATACGTATTCACCAAATTTCCAGGCTATGCCCCCCTTTCATTCTGTTTCTTTTTACCTATCCCCATTGAAAAAGCCGGAAAGGGACTCTTTCCGGCTTTTTTCCACACACACTGCGGACAGGCAGGTACCCTTTCCGCACGTATCTCGGTATCTTATTTATGCTTTTTGCTGTGCAGGCTCTTCATACGCAGGTCATTGGAGAGAATCCGCTTGCGCAGACGCAGATGTGCCGGCGTCACTTCCAGCAGCTCATCGTCGCCCAGGAACTCCAGACACTGCTCCAGACTCATCTGCTTGGGCGGGATCAGGCGCAGCGCCTCATCGCTGCCCGAGGCACGGGTATTGGTCAGCTGCTTCTTTTTGCACACGTTGACCGTCATATCCTCGTTCTTCGGGTTGATGCCCACGATCATGCCCTCGTACACATCGACACCGGGGCCAATCAGCAGCGTACCACGCTGCTGGGCGTTAAACAGGCCGTAGCTGATGGCCACACCGGTCTCATAGGAGATCAGAGAGCCGGTATTCCGCCGCTCCACTTCCCCTTTATAGGGCGCGTAGGAGTCAAAGACAGAGGCCATAATTCCCTCACCCTTGGTGGCAGTGAGGAACTCATTCCGATAGCCGAACAGACCACGGGAGGGAATCAGATACTCAATCTTCATCCGGCTGCCCACCGGGTTCATATCCTGGAGCTCGCCCTTACGGATGTTGAGCTGGTCGATGACGCTGCCCACGTAGTCCTGGGGCACGTCCACCACCAGCCGCTCCACCGGCTCGCATTTGACGCCGTCGATCACCCGCATCAGCACACGGGGCGGAGAGACCTGGAACTCGTAGCCCTCCCGGCGCATGGTCTCGATGAGGATGGACAGGTGCATTTCACCCCGGCCGGCCACGTTAAAGCTGTCTGTGGAATCCTCCACCTCGGTGACCCGCAGGGATACGTCCTTGAGCAGCTCCCGGAACAGCCGGTCCCGGATCTGGCGGGAGGTGACGTACTTGCCGTCCCGGCCGGCGAAGGGACCGTCGTTGACCGAGAAGGTCATCTCCATGGTGGGCGCGGAGACCTTGACAAATTCCAGCGGCTCCACACACTCCGGCGCACAGACCGTGTCGCCGATGGTGATCTCACCGATACCGGACATAGCGATGATATTGCCTGCCTCCACCTCGGTGACTGGCACCCGCTTCAGTCCATCGTACTCATAGATCGCGGTCGCTTTGAACTTCTTGCTCACCGCATCCGGATCGTGATAGTTGCAGACCTGAATCTCCTGATTCTGCTTGATCCGACCCCGTTCGATGCGGCCGATGGCGATTCTGCCCACAAATTCGTTGTAGTCGATGGAGGATACCAGCATCTGGAAGGGCGCATCTAGCTCTACCTCCGGCGCGGGGATGTAGTCTAGAATGGTCTCGAACAGGGGTTTCAGGTCGGTGCCCGGCACGTCGGGATCCCTGGAGGCCACGCCAGCCCGGGCAGAGCAGAACAGGATGGGCGAATCCAACTGTTCATCGGTGGCGTCCAGGTCCATCAGCAGCTCCAGCACCTCATCAATGACCTCGTGCACCCGTTGATCCGGCCGGTCAATCTTGTTGACCACCACGATCACCCGGTGGCCCAGCTCCAGCGCCCGGCTGAGCACGAAACGGGTCTGGGGCATGGGGCCCTCCGCCGCGTCCACCAGCAGAATGACGCCGTTGACCATCTTGAGGATGCGCTCCACCTCGCCGCCGAAGTCGGCGTGGCCCGGAGTGTCCACAATGTTGATCTTGGTGTCGCCGTAGGTGACGGCGGTGTTTTTGGCCAGGATGGTGATGCCACGTTCCCGCTCCAGATCGCCGGAGTCCATCACCCGCTCTACGACCGCCTGGTTGTCTCGGTACACACCGCTCTGCTGGAGCATGGCGTCTACCAGGGTGGTTTTGCCGTGGTCAACATGGGCAATAATGGCGACATTTCTCAGTTTAGACTGTTGCATGGAAGGTAACCTCGCTTCTCTATAGCATGAAATTCGATTTGGGTCGATAAAAAGTCCTTGTCTATTATATACCGTTCGTATCAAATAGCAACCTTATTTGTCCATATCATTGACAAAATCAGCACATTCAGGTAAACTAGTTTCGGTTTCGGCGCGGTTTTTGCCATTTTTCCCAGCGTCTCAGCTTCGGCGGGAAATCCAACTCAGCCAACTGCCCCGAAAACCAGATCTGGTGGATGCTTTTCCATCGGTTCCTTCCATTCCAGCCGATCCGAAAAACCAAACCTTTTTGATATGCCCCCGTACCTCACCAGGATAGAGGGTCCGCCTCCTAAGCGGAACGTAGTGAGTTCGAGTCTCGCCGGGGGTGCCAAAAAGAGCGCTGCAACCTCAACATAAAAGAGGTTGCAGCGTTTCCTTTTATCCTCAGTCTGTGGAAACTTCTTTCGCACGCTGTTTTACTCTGAATACCGCAATGCAGAGCAGTACCGCACTGCCAACAGACATCGCCAAAAAAGCGATGTTTAATCCATGGATCTGCGCGTTCGCCCCATAGGACGCTGCCGACCGATTTGCCACTGCCGTCATGATACTGACAAACAGGGCCGAGCCAATGGCACCGGCGACTGTCCGCAGGGATGTGAGCAGCGCGGTCGCGTGAGCGGTTAAGCTTTGACGGATGCCACTGGTTCCCCATGTGACGATGGGCATCATCAGGCAGCCGATGGAAACACAGCGTATCGCATTATACACAGCGGGAAGCCAGATGGGCGTCTGCATGGTGATGGACACCATCCCCACGTTACTGAGTAGCATACAGAGTGCCCCCGCCACAAACAGCACTTTCATGCCGACTTTGTCGTAGATCCTTCCGGCAAAGGGGCTCACAATCGCCATCACCAGTGAGCCGGGAAAGGTCACAAGACCGGACGTCGTGGCGGAACAGCCCATAATGGACTGCACATAGAGGGGTAAAATCACAGAGGAGCCCATCATGACGAGATAGAGCAGCATACTTCCGATGACACTCAGCGCATACGCCCGGTTCTTACAGATTCTGAGCTCCAGAAACGGTTCGCGCAGATGAAGCTGTCTGTACACAAACAGGCCGGCAGCCACAATCCCTGCCACAAGCAACAGCAACACCTGAACACTCACAAACGGATAGGTGCCCAGATTCCCGATTCCCAGCGTAACGCCTCCAAAGGCAACGGCGCTGATCACAAATGACAGCGTGTCAAACTTCTTTTTGGCCGTATCAAGCACGTTTTCGATTGTGAAAATGGCAAACACCAGGGAAATCAGCATAATTGCGATCGCAACGTAGAAAATCATTCTCCAGCCATATGCGTCCACCAGTATCCCCGCCAGGGTCGGCGCGACAACCGGTGCCGCTCCGGCAGACAGGCCATACCAGCCCATGGCAGTTCCCTTTTGCTCGTCCGGATAAATGGTCAGGATAATCACCTGCGCCATAGACATGAGAATTCCGTTTCCACAGGCCTGCAACACTCTGCCGCACATCATAATTCCAAAATTGGGTGCGATAATGCAGAGCAGCAGCCCTGCAAGAAAGCCGATAATCGCCGTCAGATAGAGCTTCCGGGTGGGAAAGCGATTGATTAAAAACGCCGTCAGCGGCATCATAATGCCCATGGCAAGGGAATACCCGCTGGTCAGCCACTGTCCCGTGGTAACGCTGATGTTGAAATCCCGTATCATATCGGGGAGCGCGGTGGTCAGGGCTGTCGCAAGCATGGAAGTCGCAATACAGGCAAAGACAATATTGAGAAAGATCAGCGTCCGTTTGCGTTTGGTGATTACGATTGCATCACTCATGACCGGTTCCCCCCATCTGATTTTTTAACAGGAAATCGACCATTTCCCGTTGCAGTTCCACAAATAAAGCCGCCTTCTCCTCGCCGAGGCTTTCAAAAAAACGCACCGTACATTGATTAAATACGCTTTCCTGCTTTTCGTGCAGCTTTTTCCCGTCAGGCAGCAGTTTTACAATGGTGTTCCTGTTATTATCCGGATGCCTTTGCCGTACCACCAGCTTTTTCCGCTCCATCTTGTTTAACAGCGCCGCAATGCGGGCTGTGCTGACCTCCAGCGCCTGGCTCAGTTGGACCGGCGTCGCCTCATCGTTGTGGTGCACCAGGTAGCTCAGCACAACGCCCTCTCCCCGGTTGACCTCCACGATCTCCCGGTACTCCGAGATTTTCAGTATTTCCTTATTGATCTCGCCCAGTTGCCGGGCCAATTCCAAATAGGTCATATATCCGCCTCTTTCCTAATCCGGTTAGCATAACCTCAATAAAAAACAGGTTAGACCACTAACCCGGTTAGTATTATAGCACGCCAGCTCCCTTTGTCAAGAAGGGGAAATGCCAAGAGCGCCGCCCTGTCGTTTTACAAGGGCGGCGCTCCATTGTTCTGCCTCTTCCATTACGGTTCGGACAGGCCCACCTGCATCACCCTTACAGTGGTCCTCCTGCTTCAGCCCCCTCTTCTCCTAATGTGAGCAAAGCGTCTGGCTGAATCAGCACAGGCGCTCTGCTTGTATTTATCCTTATGATCTCAGTTGTGTTGACTTAGTTCTTATGCAGCGCACCGACCTCGTCTTCTACATATGTGCCGCCCAGGTACAGGACTTTTTCGTTGTTCTTGAAGCACGCAAACATGATAACATAGACCACGCCGGCCACTACCATGCTGTTGATTGCGGACACACCCCAGTGAACCGTAAAGCCTACGATGCACCCGACAACCCAGGCTACAATAGCGGGAAGTGCGCAGAAGTGATGAACCGTGCCCTCTCCAAAGCTGTAGTTCTGTTTCTTAACAAAGAAATAGTCGAGCGCCAGAATACCCGCCACGGGAGGAATGCCTGTTCCCAGGATGCCCAGCCAGCTTGTAAAGTAGTTCACAACGCCCATTGCACCTACCAGGGTAGCCACGATGCCGAACACCAGCACGATGCTCTTTTTCTTGAATCTGGGCACAACGACTGTGGCAGCCAGCGAAGAGAAGTACAGGTTGTTATCGTTGGTTGTCCACTGCGCCAGGATGAGCATCAGAAGTGCCCACGAACCGAAGATTTGCATCAGAGCTACGGCAACGTCGCTGGTAGCCGTAGCAGTACACATGAAGTATCCGCTGATAATGACAAAGGAGTTTGCAATCATAAATCCCAAAACCGCGCCGATCACGCTGTGGGAACCCTTTTTACCATATCTCGTGATATCCGGCTGGAGGACTGCGCCCATTGCGTAAGCGCCGATGACGGACACAATTCCGGTCGCCAGCGTCATGCTGCCGTCAACATTCAGCGAAATTTCATTAAACGCATCCAGACCGCCCACCTGATGTGCTGCGATCATGCATCCCAGAAAACACATAATGAGAATGATCGGTGCCGCTACATTACTCAGAATTTCCAAGCCCTTGTATCCGATATACGCAGTTGTCATCATCAGGATGCCGCCCCAGATACCTGCTACGGTCGGGTCCGTTATAAACCCTGCATTGGGGAACATTGCGTGAATGGTAGAACCGAAAAATCCGCACTGATATGCGAACCATCCAATCTCAACGACCGTAATCAGAATGGAAAGAATGTAGTTACCGAGTACGCCAAAGGACTCTCGCATGAGCATGGAAATGCCCACGCCCGTCTTCGTGCCAATATAGCTTAGCGCGCCTCCGAGAACCGCAAGAACGATGTTGCCTATGATACAGGCGATGATCACCTGATTCATGGTCAACCCTCCGACAAAGCTTGCGCCGGTGTATATGGAGCTCAAGCAGATAATACTTCCTATCAGTACCATTGCCAGGGAGAAGGAAGATCTTCTTTTATCCTGGGGTACTACCAGTGTGGCATAGTCATTTACATAATCCTGACCACTTTTTATTTTCTTCTCAGCCATTTCATATCCTTTCTCTGTCACCATCAGCACTGTCGGCCAGCTCGCTTTCACAGATTCCCGCATAAAGAATAGACGTTCTGGTCTGTCGTCTGATCGGCTCTTTCCGGATCTTCCTTTTTACTACTTTTTGTTCTCCCCTCCGATCTATCACAACACTTTACTGTTCCCAGTCCAGAACCCGCCGCTTGGGACGGACCGGACAGTAAGCCCGTTTGCTGTGGGCAACGCCCTGCAACGTACAAGCCACCGCGTCATACAGTGCGGCGCGGAAGGGCTCGATGATGGGCACGTCGATGCCGCGGGCCAGCAGGCCCTCTCTGGCGGCACCCACCAGCGGTGACATACCGGTGCAGCCAAAGACCAGTGCCTTGGCCTTGTCCTCCCGGACAGTGCGCTCTCCCACTTCCACAATCTGGCTGACCACCTGATCCACATGCTCGTGGAGCTCCAGCACCGGGGTATCCACCACCGGGATGTTGGCCAGCATGCCGATCAGGCCGTACCTGCGGAGGTTTTCCTTGATACAGCGATCCATGTCCTCCAGGATGCCGATCACCGAAAACTCTCCGCCCAGCCGCATGGCCAGACTGCACGCGGACTGGCAGACGCCGAAGACGGGCATGGTCAAGTACTCCCGGCACTCACCCAGCCCCGGGTCCATAAAGCAGTCCAGCACCGCGGCGTCGTATCCGTCCTTCTGGGCCTGCTCCGCCATCCGGACGATGTACGGAACCACCATCCCCGCGTCGTAAAAGCACTCAATGGACTCGCTGCCCTTCTCCACACACCGGCAGTCCAGTTCCACCAGTCCGTTGGTCCTTTCCAGCAGCTGTTCCTTCAGCGCCGCGCGGTCTTTGAGCTCCTGCTCTACACCAGGAGAGTAGATGTCCGGGAAGATATCCAAAATTCTGATCTTCCTCATCCCGCTCACCTTCCTTTGCGTTCCGTCACTTGTTCCGCTCTTCCACAGGGATATAGGGGATGTCCGGATAGCCGAAATAACCCGGTCCCACTACGCTGATGCCCCGCTCGCTTCTCCACAGAGGGCTACACGGGATGCCCAACACTACCACCCGGGCGCCGTATTTCAGCGTCTCGGTGGTGACGGGCAGGGTGGCCTCCAGATCCAGCATGATAATCAGGTCGGGCACCGTACACAGGATGGTGCCGTCGTCCCGGATGGCAACCAGGTTCTCATTTTGGAAGGAAATCTTCAGGCGGCTGCCCTTGTACCCTTCCAGGCCGTCCAGCTCGGTCTCGCCCCGGACAAAACCGCCCACCGTATTCCGGTTTACGTCGATGATCTTGCCCCGGAACAGCTCGATGCCACCGGTGACCTCTTTCAGCGCCGCAAGGGGATCCAGCTTCTTGGACTTGGCCTCCCGAATCACCCGGCCGATGGTCTCGCTCTTGGTGGTCGTGCCCCGGATACTGCTGGCCTTCATCTGTTTGCCGGTCATGGGGTAGCAAGACATGTAGCAGGAGCCGCCCATCACTGCGGTGGCGTTGCGGCACAGCCGCTCGGCCCAGACGTTGTCTTTGGCCGTCACGCTAACGCAGTTCCCCTTTTCATCGCAGACACAGGCCGGCGTACAGGGAATGTCCTGCAAGCTCCAGGTGACCATCTGGATCTCCGGAAACGCTCTGCCCATTCCGTCCGCGTCAATCAGCGGCAGGTTGTTGGATGCCGCCAGCACCAGGGGCAGCATGGAGTTGATGCCGCCTGCCTCAAAGGGGATGACGCCGAACACCTTCTGTCCCAGCGCCTTGCTCACGTGGTCAAAGGCATTTTGGAGCTCAGTGCCGCTGGGAATCTTCTCCACCAGTACCGTGGGTGCTCCGATCATGTTGGCCGACGCCACCATGACATCATCCGGCACCTCGTCTACATCCAGCAGGGTGACCTCGCCGAACTCCTCCACCGCCTGGAGCGCCATTAGCTTGCCCACATAGGGGTCACCGCCGCCGCCGGCGCCCAGCACTGCGGCGCCTACGCTCATATCTTCAATTTGCTGCTTTCCTATCGTTCTCATACCTCGTCGCTCCTCCTCAGGCAATCAGATTTCCCACGGCCTTGACCCGGATACGCACAGCGCTTCCCAGGTATGCCAGAGGAACATACTCAATATCAATGATCTCCACCGACTCCGGCGCCGCACCGGCGGAGATGGCCTCTTCCACAGCCAGCTCCTTCGCCTCCTGCAGGGCTGCCTCCCGGGTGGTATTTTCCAGTGAGAACACCTTTTCAATCTGACCGCTGACCTGGGCGATGGCGGAGCCAATGGCGTTCGCCACGCCGAAGTGCTCGGGCAGCAGGACCTCCGAGGCGCCCTCCAGCTCATGGGGCACCAGAATGCTGCCGCCGCCCACCAGAATCACCTCGATGTCGCCGGAGGAGGTCTTCATCTCGTCGATGCAGGTCTCCACCATGGTCTTCATCTTTCCATAGGCCTGCTCCAGCAGAGCCGGGTCCAAATGTGCCACCTTGGCGGGATCTCCTACTCCGGGCGCCTTTCCCAGGGCCACAACGATGTCCGTGGCGGTCAGCGTACTGCCGCCAAAGCAGAGGGCCTCTTCCGTCACCCGGTAGCCCACGCTCTCCGGGCCAATTTCCACCGTGCCGTCCGGCTGCACCTTCACCAAAGTGCCGCCACCCAGGCCGATGGACACCAGGTCGGGCATCCGGAAGTTGGTGCGGATATCGCCGATCTCCACCGCGATCATGGACTCTCTGGGGAAGCCGTTGCTCAGCACGCCCACATCCGTCGTCGTGCCGCCCACGTCCACCACAAAGGCGTCCTTTTTCTCGGTCAGGAAGGACGCGCCGCGAATGCTGTTGGTGGGGCCACAGGCGATGGTCAGGATGGGATACCGCTTGGCGTAGTCCACCGACATCAAAGTGCCGTCGTTCTGTCCCAGGTAGACTGCCACGTCTGTGATGTTTTCCCGCTCCAGCGCCTTCGTAAAGCTCTCCGCCGTGGTACGGGCCACCCGGACCAGGGCCGCGTTCAGAATGGCCGCGTTTTCCCGCTCCAGCAGGCCCACGCTGCCGATCTCGCTGGAGATGGTCACGGGGAATGCCTCGCCCAGCTCCTCTTTCAGAATCTGCATGGTGCGCTTTTCGTGTTCATCGGACACCGGCGAGAACACCGCCACCACCGCCGCGGACTCCATCTCGTTATCCCGGATCCAGCCCGCAATCTCGTGAATTTTATCCTCATCCAGCGGGCTGATCTCCCGCCCGTCAAACTCGTTGCCGCCTTCCACGATAAAGCTCTTCACCTGCATGGCCTGCTTGATATCATCCGGCCAGTCCGCCATGGGCTTGACTGCGGTGGTAGCCGGTGCTCCCAGGCGAATGACGCAGACCTTGTTCAGATGCTTCCGCTCTACGATGGCGTTTGTGCAGTGCGTTGTACCCAACATGGCGTAGCCAATCCTCTGCCGGTCCTCGCCGATCTGGGACAGCACCGCGTGCATGGAGCGCTCAATGCCACTCATCACGTCTTCCGTCGTCGACGTCTTAATACTTGCAACCAGTTTCAGGTTTTCATCGATAATGACGGCATCTGTATTAGTTCCGCCCACATCGATTCCAATTCTCCAATTTTTCCTGCAAGTCTCCACTTTTTACATCCTTTCCCATACCGCGAAGGTTCCCGACCTTCGCAAGTAAAATAAGAGCAAAGAGGAACCGATCGCCCTTTGGGCCGACTGGGCCTCTTTGCCCTTTTGTCTCAGTTTATCATCTCCCTGCGCTCCGGTCTACGGGCGCGCCTTACAAAAAGAAAGCGGGCTGATTATGCGTCACGCACAGTCAACCCGTTTCTTTTACAAAAACTTCCTCAAATAGAAAAGAATGCTTAGCTCCAAAAAGCGCTCGTGCTCCTCCGGTGAAAATCCCAGAATCGCCTCGATCTTCTTCAGCCGGTAGGTCAGCGTATTCCGGTGGAGGAAGAGCTGATCCGCCGTCACCTGCTTCTGACAGGAGTGGGCGATGTACACCTGTAGGGTCTCCATCAGCACTCCCTCGTGCTCCCGGTCATAGGCCTCCAGCGCCTCCAGCGGCTCCCACATGCGCTGGATGGCCGCCTGATTGTCCTTGGCCACGTTTTTCAGCAGCTGGGGAAACCACAGCTCCTCAATACACGCCACGCTCTTCTCCGGCGCCGTTTTGCGGATGATCTCGATGGCGTCCACCGCATTCTGGTGCAGTCCGGCGATCTCCATGTACTTCTGCCCGGTCTCTGAAATGCCGACCCGCATCCTCTGGTTCAGCCGCGCCTCCAGGCGCAGCAGGATCACATCAATCAGCCCCTTCAGCTCATCCAGATCTCCCCGGTCCCTTATGACGCCCACGAAGTTGTCGTTTTTGGGAAAGACCACCCCGTGAAATTGATCTTTCTCTCTGAGGGAGTCCGCTATGATCTTCAGGATCTTCTCCTTCCGCTCCAGCAGGGCCTCCACATCTAAACGCTCCCGGAGCTCCTTATACCCGCGAATATCGAAAACCACCACCCGGATGGGCAACTGGGGCCATTCCAGCGCAGCCGTTCTCCGCTCGGCAATCTGCTCCACGGGAATCACCCCGGCCTGGAGGTCCTCAAACAGGTTCCGGTTCATAGTCTGGGTCCGCGTCTGGTCCAGGCTGCTCTGCACCCGCTTCAGCGTCGTGTTCTGGGACTCCACAATGGCCTCCATAATCGGGTGCATCAGGGAGATAAAAGGCATATCGTCCGGCCAGGCAATGAGCGGAAAGGACAGCTGGTCCGCCAGCTCTCCCGCCTCTCTGGGGAACTCACTGAAAAACGTCGTCTTAATCATCAGCCCTGCCGCACCGATGTCGTTGAGATTCCGGATCAGCCACAGCAGCTGGTCCTTGTCCCCTTTGATGACGTAGCCTGTGGTGATCATCAGCTCATTTTTCCGGACCCAGCCCGTGATATCCGGCTGTTCCATGGCGTTGATGTACCAGATCTCCCGGTCCAGCCCCGCCCGGCCTCCCAAAATCTGGCACACCTTGACCGCCTCAATCTCCAACGCTTCTCTCACCGTAATCGCCACGTTACACACCCCCTTTGCGGCCCTTTTAGCTCATTTTCAACCAAATGATGTAACCTATCTTACCATTTCAGCCTGTCACAATCAAGAAACTTCAAAACTTCCCACCTGCAATGAAACGGACGGCCTGCAAACGTCTTGCAGACCGTCCTCCGTCTTGTATTCTGTTACAGCAGCAGCCAGGACAGACCCCAGGCCACTGCGATCACGCCGCCGCCCAGGAGAAACCAGATCGCACCGGGCAACTGCCGCCGCTTTTTCTGCCGTCCCTCGGCGTTGCGGCGGATGTATCCGGCCGCCGCCTGCCGGGCCTCCGCCACCACCTGATCTGCGGAGACGGTGCCGTTGTGAAACGCATCCTCCTTCATCAGAAAAATCGCCTGCTCAAAAAAACGGGGGTCCGGTGAGCGGACTACAATCACTCGGCGGGAAATTCCCTTCACCACATCAGCCACACCTTTCTCTGGAAAATCGCACGGGCTTCCCGCCCGATATTTCCAGTATGGCCCAGTTCCGGCGAATTTATGCAGACGTCCCCACCGGTCCGGACCGCTCGTCCTCACCCCGCCGGCTCAGCAGAATCACCACCGCCGTCCGGTCATCATCCTTTCTGGCGTGGGGATCCTCCAACAGAGCCAGGGCCAGCTCCCGGGGCGAACTGCCTGGAAAATTCTCACTTCGCTCCCGGAGCCACAGATCCTCCGCTCCGTCCGTGACCCCGTCGGTGACCAGGACGAGCAGATCTCCCGGTCCCGCCTGGAACCGGGTCAGGTCAATTCGCTCCTCTCCCGCCATGCTCAGTCCGGCGGGCAGGGCGCTCTGGCCCAGCCGGTTGATGATGCCGTTTTTCCGCAGGTAGCTGGGTGCCGCCCCCAGCTTGTACACCACGCCCTCGCCGGAAAACAGGTCGATGCGCAGCAGGTCGATGGTGCTGAATCCGAACCCCTCCTGAGCCCGGACCGCCAGGGCGCCGGTGAGGGTATGCAAGGCGGTCTCCGCCGCCACGCCGGACCGCAGAAAGCTCTCCAGCAGGCGCAGGGCCAACCGGCTCTCCGCAGCAGCAGCACTGCCTACGCCCATACCGTCGCAGAGCACCACCCACAGCGTCCCACGGTCATCTTTGAACCAGGTGCCGTTGTCGCCGCTGACCGACTCCCCCTCCTTGGGACGGGCCGCCGCGCCCACCTTGGCCGCCAGCCGGGGACTCTCCCGGAACCGGAGCCGCTGGCCCTGTTCGGTGCGCACCAGCTCGCCGCCCTCCAGGGGAATCCCCAACGCTCCGGCCAGCCGTCGCCGGCCGTCTGCCGCCGCCATGGCGGACAGCTCCTGCCCCGTCAGTTCCACCACCCGGCGGCCCTGACCGTTCCGCTGGACAGACACCGTCGCCGTCACGCCGTTGCTGCGTAGCACCCGCTTCACCGCGGCAATTCCTCTGGCATCCGGCATCAACTCACCTCCCAACTCCACCGCCGTATCCTCCAGCAGGTGGGACATCTGCCGAAACTGCCGGACCACCATCTGACGGCTGTCCCGCATCTGAACCTGAAACCGCCGCCGGTTGCGCCAGGCGTATAACTCCTCGTTGGCGGCGGTGACAAAAGAGCGGATGCGCAGACAGCGGCTGGTGAAGCTCTCCGGGAAATCCCGCTCCCGGCAGTAGCCTCGCTCCTCCATCACCTGGAGCGCCCGGTTGAGCACCTGATAGGTGTTGCGGTAGTCCCGCTGCCAACAGATCTTTTGCAGGGCGCAGCCCTTACAGATCCGTTCCGCCGTCCGGTCGAAGATCTCGCCCGGGTACTCCTGTTTCTCCTCCTTCAGCTGGCTCTCCAGTTGCTGGCTCAGCTGACGGTAGGCCGCCGCACGCTCCCCTAGCTGATGGCTCACCGACTGGCGGATGCCGTCGCCCGCGGGCATGGACGCCGTGGAAATGGCCGGTTCCCGCTGGAAAAATCTGCGCAGCCAGGCCTCTGCCTGCCTGGGCAGGGCCAGGTAGAGCAGCGCGCCCACCAACAGGTTTCCGGCGTCCCGGACCGCGCCGCCAAACCAGATCACTGCCGCCATACCCGCCGCCAGAAACAGCCCGATCTGTACCAGTCTGCCCCGGTGCCGGGCGCCCTCCGCCAGCAGTCCGCCAGCTCCCAGCGCGCAGGTATACAACCCGCCGCCGCCCAGGGTCAAATCCACAGCCAGGCCGAATCCCGCGCCCACGGCGGCCCGGTACCCCGGGTTGCCCTCGCCCACCGGCAGGACAAAAAAGCAGGCCAGAATGATACCGGGCGACAGTCCCCAGGTAATCCGCATAGGGCAGAACGCGATGAGCACCGTGGCGATGAGAAAGAGCCGCTCTGCCACAGGCGATTCCTCCAGCTCCTCCAGCAGGTCTGGCAGCCGCCGGTAGCACAGACAGGCCGCTCCCGCCAGCACCACCTCAGTGGCATAGCACACCGCCGCCGTCCCATCCCATCCGGCCTCGGATAAGTAGATAAAACCGGTCACCGCCGTCACGCCGCCGGCAGCCAGCGGCATAAACCACTCCATCCGGTAAATGCGCAGGTCACAGAGGGCAAAGGCGGTGGCGTAGATGAGAATCCCCGCCGCCACATAGCGCAGGCCCTCCACCAGTCCCAGTCCCAGCAGATACCCCAGAGCGGACCCCAGCAGCGCGGCAAATCCGCCGGGTCCCGAGCCGGACGCGCCGATCCACCCCAGGGCAAAGGGTGCGTATCCGGAGAGAATCTCGCTCCGCGACAGCACCGCCCCCAGAATGAACCGTCGGGCACACTCCGCCGCCTGAATCAGCATGGGCGACTGGAGCACTACCTCGCCCTTTTCCCAAAAGTCCTGCCGGAACTGGCCCGCCAGCCGCAGAACGGTCTCTTTTGTGCGCATGGGTACCTTCCCCTCTCACAGTTTCGTTGTTTGGGACCAGTATAAAGGGAATCCCGCCAAAAAATCCGTCGGGAAATGAGGGCCCCATTGCCCGGCCCGGCGGAACGTGCTAAAATAACGGGGAAACGCTTCCAAATGGGAGGGACCCTATGAAAATTGGAACTGTGGAAATTCCGGGCAAGGTGGCACTGGCGCCCATGGCCGGCGTGTCCGACCTGGCCTACCGGACCATCTGCCGCCAGCTGGGCTGCGGCTACACGGTCACTGAGATGATCTCTGCCAAGGCCCTGTGCTATCAGGACAAAAAGACCCGCCGGATTATGGAACTGGGCCCCGACGAGCACCCGGTGGCCATCCAGCTCTTTGGCAGCGATGAGGTGTGCATGGAAGAGGCTGCGGCCAGGATCATGGAGCTGGAGCAGCCGGACATCATCGACATCAACATGGGCTGTCCGGTGCCCAAGGTGGCCAACAATGGCGACGGCAGCGCCCTGATGAAGGACCCCGACAAGGCCGCCCGGATTGTGGAGGCGGTGCGGCGGGGCTGCGGCATTCCGGTGACGGTGAAAACCCGGAAGGGCTGGGACAAGGGCCACGTCAATGCAGTGGAGTTCTGTCAGGTGCTGGAGAGCGCCGGCGCGGCGGCCATCACCCTCCACGGCCGGACCAAAACCCAGATGTACTCCGGCAGGGCGGACTGGGACATCATTCGGGCCGTGAAGGAGGCCCTCTCCATCCCGGTGATTGCCAATGGCGACATCTTTGAGCCCGAGGACGCCGCCCACATCCTCCGGTACACCGGCGCGGACCTGGCCATGATTGGCCGCGGCGCCTTTGGGGATCCCTGGATTTTCCCACGGGCCCAGGCCGCCATTGAGGGCCGGGACATTCCACCCCGTCCGCCGCTGGCGGAGCGCTGTGAGACCGCCCGGCGGCAGTTCCAGCTGGCCCGGGATCAGAAGGGCGAGAAAATCGCCTGTCTGGAGGCTCGTAAGCACTATGCCTGGTACCTGCGGGGCGTGTCCCACTCGGGCTACTGGAAAAAGGAGATCTCCCAGATTTCCACCATGGAGGACATCGACCGGATCACCGAGGGCATTTGCCGGGAATTAAAATAAAGGAGCGTACACAGTACGCTCCTGAGGGAGTCGACTGCGCGCCTTCCCTTCAGAAAGGTGCTTGCGGGCTGAGTAAGTAAAAAAAGTGACGCACATGTCGTCACTTTTTCAAATTTGATTTTATTCCGGCCTCAGAGATGCCGGAACTCTGTCGAGGCCTTTTGTGATGGTCAGTCTTCCAGTCGTTCATCTACAGTCCGAGGAGCGTACACAATACGCTCCTTTATTTTGTGACGCAGTCCAGATAAAGGGTCCCCGCCGCTTGGGCGAAGAGCCGGGCGCCGGCCAGGGCCTGCTTTAAGGTATTGCCGCTGGTGCCCACCTCCACCAAAAGGGAGCCCGGTGTGGCATGCTCATTGAAGCGCTGGCGGCGCAGGTCGATGGGACGGGGCAGCTCGCTGTCAATGGCCAGCATATTCTTCTGAATCTGCACCGCCAGAGTCAGGTGGTCCTTCCACTTTGGGTGGGTCAGTCCCATGTCGTTGGTCCCCACCACCAGCATCACCTGGGCCACCTCCTCTCCGTCAATCTCGGTCTTTTTGGCGTAGCTGGTGCCGTCACTGCCGATGATGGCGTCCCTGTGGACATCCAGCACCACCTGGATGGTGGGGTACTTTTTCAGCATCTTCTGAATCCCGGTCAGAGCCCGGGAATAGGAACCGGTATAGCTGGGGTAGTCGTATTTGGTCTTGTCGTGGACCACCGACAGCCCCATCTCCTCAAAGACGTTCTTCATCTCCTCCCCCACCCGGACCATATTGTAGTCGTTGTCCGTGGTGCGGGCGGTATCCGTCTCCTTGTAAGTATCCTTCTTGCCCTTGGTGTAGGCCTCGGTGGTATGGGTGTGCAGAATGAGAATCTGCGGACCCTCCTCGGCGGGCTTGAGCTTCAGACTGACCTTTTTGTCAAAGTAATCGGCCGCTTTGACAGAGATCCCATTCGTATGGTTGTCCAACCGGATGGCAGAGGCCTTGATTTTGGAGGTGTCGATGGACAGTGGCTCCGTTTTCTCCTCCTGCTCCTGTTTCTTCTGGGCTTCCTCCTCTTTCGCCTTCTGCTCCGCCTCTTTCTTCTCCTCTTCCTCTTTCGCCGCCTGTTCTTCCTCCGCCTGCTCCGACGCCTCTGCCCGGGCCTGAGCGGACCGCTCTGTCGCCTGCTCCTCCGCCAGGTAGTCGTTCACCGCGCCCTGACTGCTCATCAGCTGAGGCGACTCTGTCACCACCAGCCGCTCCCAGGCCGACAGTGCCAGCTGTCCGCCGTCCTCTGCGGGCCGGATCAGCTCCTGCCGCACAATCTCCTCCACCAGCTCGGAGCCCTGGCGCAGGCCGGACAGAGACTGACTGACCGCCTGCCAGTTGACCGTCCGGGTCATCGTCCACACCGTGGCCGCCGCCGCGGACAATGCCACCAGCCGGCGGGTGGTCCGGCTCTTTCCCGGTGCTCTCTTTCGTTTCACGGGCAATCCCTCCTTTGCTCACTGGGTATCTTTATGCGCCGCCGGTCGGAAATATGCCCCCCTTTCCGGGAAATACGGCAGAATTCCTCCGGACACGCCTCTGGAATGTTCTTGACAGCCTATCGGTTTGGCAGTAAAATAAACTGTGGATTGTTTTGAAGAACCGATCGGTCCTGCCGCCGCCTGCGATGGGACTGTGAGGGTTTGGTTTTTCAATATGCGTTTGCCCGCTGTGCGGAATCATGCGGTCCCGTACAGCGTCTTTTCATGTTATGTGACAAATCGAACGGACATTACCCGAACACAAAATTTTGAAAACAGGAGGTGTATCCATCAGCTATGTTGCTTTATATCATCATTGGCCTTGTCGCGGTCCTGCTTCTGGCCCTGTGCTTTTTCCTGGGCTATCAGTACCGCCGGCGCAACGCGGAAAAGGAAATCGGCTCCGCAGAGCAGGAGGCTACCCGCATTCTCAACGAGGCGCTCAAGGCCGCTGAGAACAAAAAGCGGGAGGCTCTGGTAGAGGCCAGAGAGGAAATTCATAGAGAACGCAGCAGCTATGAGCAGGAGGTCAAGGAACGCCGTGCTGAGCTGTCCAAGCAGGAACGCCGGCTCCAGTCCAAGGAGGAAAACCTGGACCGGAAAACCGACGCCATAGAGAAAAAGGAAGAGAAACTGCAAAACCGCATCGCCGCCGCCGACCGGACCCGGGAGGAAGTGGAACAGATCAAGCAGGCTCAGCTGGAAACCCTGGAGAAGCTCTCCGGACTGTCCACTGAGGACGCCAAAAACTACCTGATTAACCAGGTGGAGGCGGAGGTCACCCACGAGGAGGCCATGAAGATCAAGGAGATCAAGGATCGCTTCAAGGACGAGGCTGCCGTCTACGCCCGGGAGATGATCGCCATGGCCATCCAGCGCTGTGCGGCGGATCAGGTCTCTGAGATCGCCGTATCCGTGGTCCCACTGCCCAATGACGAGATGAAGGGCCGGATCATTGGCCGGGAAGGCCGTAATATCCGCACTCTGGAAACCCTCACCGGAGCGGAACTCATCATCGACGACACGCCGGAGGCCATCACCGTCTCCTGCTACGACCCCATTCGCCGGGAGATCACCCGGATCGCCCTGGAGCGCCTGATCACCGACGGCCGTATCCATCCCGCCCGCATTGAGGAGATGGTGGAAAAGGCCAAGCGTGAGGTGGAACAGGTCATCAAGGCCGAGGGGGAACGGGCTGTGCTGGAGACCAATATCCACAGTCTCCACCCCGAGGAAGTCAAGCTGCTGGGCCGGATGCACTACCGCACCAGCTACGGTCAGAACGTCCTCAACCACTCCATCGAGGTGTCCCACATCGCCGGCCTGCTGGCCTCCGAGCTGGGCGCCGACGTGGCCACCGCCAAGCGGGCCGGCCTGCTCCACGACCTGGGCAAGGCTGTGGACCACGAAATCGAGGGCAGTCACGTCCAGATCGGTGTGGACCTGGCCCGGCGCTACAAGGAGAATGAGCTGGTGGTCCACGCCATCGCCGCTCACCACGGGGACATCGAGCCTCAGACCATCGTGGCCTGTCTGGTTCAGGCCGCCGATGCCATCTCCGCCGCCCGTCCCGGCGCCCGCCGTGAGAACGTGGAGAACTATATCAAGCGTCTGGAAAAGCTGGAGGAGATCGCATCCTCCTTCAAGGGCGTGGACAACGCCTACGCCATCCAGGCCGGCCGGGAGATCCGCATCATGATCAAGCCCGAGGAGGTCTCCGAGGACGAGATGATTCTCCTGGCACGGAACGTGGCCAAAAAGATCGAGGAAGAGCTGGAGTATCCCGGTCAGATCAAGGTGCATCTGGTGCGGGAGACCACCGCAGTGGAATACGCCAAATAAATACGCTGAGACAAGTAAAGCGAAGCATCGTTTGGGATGCTTCGCTTTTTTTCGCGTTACCGTCCCGGACCGCACCGGAGACAGGCCGCGTACCGGGCCTCTGCCGCCGGCCAGTTGACCACGTTCCACCAGTCGGACAGGTAATCCGCCCGCTTGTTGTAGTGCTTTAAGTAATAGGCGTGCTCCCACATGTCCACGTTCAGGATGGGACAGAGCCCGGCCGTCAATGGCGTGGCCTGATTGGCCGTGGTCAGGATGCGCAGCTGGCCCCGCCGGTCCGACGCCAGCCATCCGTATCCGGACCCGAACACCCCTTCTGCTGCTGCGGCAAAGGCCTGCTGAAAGGCCGCAAAGCTGCCAAAGCGCCGGTCGATGGCCTGGGCCAGAATGCCGCCGGGCTGATCCGGCCCCTCCGGCGTCATACCGTCAAAGTAAAAGCGGTGGTTGTAGACGCCGCCGGCATTCCGTGCGATGGGAACCCCCGCCTTGGGCGGCAGTCGTCCGGCCATGCAGATCAGCTGCTCCAGTGAGAGACACTGAAACTTGGGAAAGGGCGCCAGTGCCTCATTCAAGTGGTTGACGTAGGCCTGCAAGTGCTGGTCGTGGTGCAGGTGCATGGTCTGCTCGTCGATGTACGGCTCCAGCGCATCATAGGCGTAGGGCAGCGGCTCATTGACCCACAGTTGAGTTTCGTGCAACGTAATCCCTCCTCCCCGTCAGTCTATGCCGGAGAGCGGTCATATTTGCATACTACCCAGGCCGCGCAACCAAACGTAACATGACAGCGCCGAAAATGCCGTCTGCGATTGGTGGAAATCGGGCCGCAAGTGGACTACAATTTGAGGCGTGAGAAAATACGAGCGACGACAGGAGGCCGCGCCCATGAGCATATTAGAGGTATCTGATCTCCGCAAAACCTACCCCGCCTTTCAGCTACGGGACATCTCCTTCTCTCTGAAGGAGGGCCGGATCACCGGTCTGGTGGGCCGCAACGGTGCGGGAAAGACCACTGCTTTAAAATCTATTCTGGGCTTTCTGCACCCGGATCAGGGTGAGATCACCTTTTTCGACGGCATCCCTTTTGCGGGCAAGGAACAGGCCGTCAAGCAGGACATCGGCTACATCTCCGGCGGGGTCAGCTTTTACCCCAACAAAAAACTCCGTGTCATCAGCGACGTGACCCGACGCTTTTACCGGAACTGGGATGAGACCGCCTACCGGGACTGTCTGACCCGGTTCGGACTGGATGAGGGCAAGACCCCGGCTCAGCTGTCCGAGGGCATGAAGGTGAAGTACGCCCTGACCCTGGCTCTGTCCCACCGGGCGAAGCTGCTGATTCTGGACGAGCCCACCAGCGGGCTGGACCCGGTGTCCCGGGAGGAGCTGCTGGACCTGTTTCTGGACCTTCAGGAGCGCGGCGTCACCATTCTGTTCTCCACCCACATTATCTCGGACCTGGAGAAGTGCGCCGACGATCTGATCTACCTCCAAAAGGGATGTATCCGGGCTCAGGGCGAGCTGAAACCCTTTGTAGCCGGTTATCAGGCCGTGACTTTGACGAAGTCAGAGCGGAAAACTGCGGATGCCACTCTGCTGATCGGCTGTAAACGGAGCAAGGAGGGCTTTACAGCCCTGGTCCGGACGGAGGATGCCGCCAAAGTTCCCGGAACCGTCCGCCCCGCCGATCTGGAGACCATCATCGTCCACCTGGAACAGGAGGAATCCCTATGAAAACGCTGCTGCACAAGGAACTGCGGCTGGCCCTGCACCCCACCGCGCCTCTCTTTCTCTGTCTGTCCGCCATGCTGCTGATCCCCAACTACCCCTACTACGTGGTGTTCTTCTACACCAGTCTGGCGGTCTTTTTCATCTGCCTCACCGGCCGGGAAACTCACGACGTATTCTACTCCGTCCTCCTGCCCATTGGCAAAACTGATGTGGTGAAGGCACGGTTCGCCACGGTGGTCCTGCTGGAGCTGTTTCAGGTTGCTTTAGCGATTCCTTTCGCCGTCCTGCGTCAGCGGCTGAATCCGGCTCCCAACGAGGCGGGCATGGACGCCAACATCGCCCTGTTCGGCATCGCCCTTGTTCTGCTGGGGCTGTTCAATCTGGTGTTCTTTGGACTCTACTACAAGGATGTCCAGAAGGTGGGCAAGTCCTTTGGCATCTCCTGCGTGGTGACCTTTGTAGGGATCGGACTTGCGGAGACCTGCACATTTATTTTCCCCTTCTTCCGGGACCAGCTGGACACCCGGGACCCGCTGTACCTGCCCCAAAAGCTGATCGTGCTGGCAGTGGGCATCCTGCTCTTCTGCCTGCTCACCGGTCTGGCCTACTGCCGGGCCAAACGGGACTTTCAGGCCCAGGATCTGTAACCACTGGAATAGTTCCGAAGGAAATACGTCTAATAGACAGAAAGCGAAGCACCATTCAGGTGCTTCGCTTTTCTTTTCTCAGTTCTCAGTGGAGACAGGCCTCGTACCGTGCCTCTGTCGCCGGCCAGTTGACCACCTGCCACCAGTCAGACAGGTAATCCGGCCGTTTGTTATAGTGCTTCACATAATAGGCGTGCTCCCACATGTCCACAGTCAGGATGGGACAGAGTCCCTCGGTCAGCGGCGTGGACTGATTGGCCGTGGTCAGAATGCTCAGCTGGCCCTGACGGTCCGACACCAGCCAGCCGTACCCGGAACCGAACACGCCCTGTGCCGCCGTGGTAAATGCCTGCTGGAAGGCCGCAAAGCTGCCAAAGCTCTGATCGATGGCCTGGGCCAGGGCGCCGCCGGGCCGATCCGCCCCCTTGGGCGCCATGCATTCAAAATAAAAGCGGTGGTTATAGACGCCGCCGGCATTCCGCGCAATGGCAACGCCTTTCTCAGGCGGCAACTGGTCTGCCTCAAGGAGCAACTGCTCCAACGGGAGGCTCTGCAGCTCGGGATAGGGCTCCAAGGCTTTGTTTAAGTTGTCCACATAGCTCTGCAGGTGCCGGTCGTGGTGCAGGTGCAGGGTCTGCTCGTCGATATAGGGCTCCAGTGCGTCATAGTCATAGGGCAAGGGTTCATTGACCCACAGTTGATTTTCACTCAAAACAATCCCTCCTTATAGCATTGTTTATAATGTCAAATTATAGCATGTATTATACCGGGAAATCAAGTCAAATTACCCAACTCCCCAGGGCAGTAAGCTGCCACACGCCTCATTCATATCAAAGCATCCTCTTGCGTTTGAACCATCTTAGGGAAAACTTAATCATTTCTGCTCTCTCTTTTAAGAAAACGCAAGGCAGTTATTAAAGTTTCGCCCTCGTACTTCTGCTATAATGAATGACAGCGGGAATCCCAATCCCTTATCCCAGCTTTCACTTTGAGAGGAGTGCGCAGTCATGAAACAAGCCTTTCTCGCCGTGGCCGACGACCAGAACCGGCAGCCCACCGCCCAACCCACCAAGGGTCAGGCCAACCTGTTCGGCTGTCTGGTGGCCATCCTCCTGATCGGAGCCCTCTTTGTCAGTAATTTTGGCGGCCTGCGGGATCAGGTCCAGTCCCTGCGGCCACTGTCTGCTGTGGCGGCCTCCTCCGAGGATGAGGACACCAGTCCGCCCATCGCCACCAGCGATGAGGGTGAATGGAACCTGCTGCTGGTCAATCGGGACAATCCCCTGCCGGAAAACTATCGGGTGGAGACCACCCAGCTGTCCAACGGACAGTCGGTGGACAAGCGGATTTATCCCGCCCTCCAGGCCATGTTCGACGACGCCCGGGCCGACGGCGTCTATCCCATCGTGGCCTCGGGCTACCGGACCGCCGAGAAACAGCAGAGCCTGATGGAGGAAAAAATTGCTTCCTTTGAGGCAGAGGGGTACTCCCACGCCAGGGCCCGGGAAATGGCGGAGGATTGGGTGGCCCTCCCGGGGACCAGCGAGCATCAGACCGGCCTGGCCGTGGATATCAACGCCGACGGCATCCACTCCGCCGGCTACGAAGTATACGACTGGCTGAACCAGAACGCCCACAAATACGGGTTTATCTGCCGCTATCCCTCGGATAAAACCGACATCACCGGCATCTCCAACGAGCCCTGGCACTACCGCTATGTGGGCGTCACCGCCGCTATGGAAATCCACCGGCAGGATCTCTGCCTGGAGGAATACCTGGCGGAGCGCTCCTGAAGGCAGGTGCTCGTTCAAAAATAATAGCCCGCTATTGACAGCGCCGCAGATTTGTGGCAAGATAACAGCGCACTAGGAAACGAAGGTGAGTCAATGGCATCCTCTGCCGACTGCGGTATGCTGATGAGGCAAATCGTGAACAGCATCGCCAAACAAGCCAACAACCAGCTGCGGGCCAACGGGCTCACACTGTCCCAGATCGAATATCTGGATTACCTCGCCGGAAGGCCCCATGAGAAGGTGCCGCTGAAGGAAATTGAGGCCCATTTCAATGTGGCCCAGTCCACTGTGGCGGGCGTGCTGGCCCGGATGGTGAAAAAAGACCTGGTCGTGATGGAGCAGAGTCCGTGGGACGCAAGGGCCAAAACCGCTTCCCTCACCGGGAAGGGCCTCGCCCTTTATCTGGAGGTATCCCAGTGCCGCGATGAGACGGAGGCCCGATTGCTGGCCCCGCTGACAGAAGCAGAGCAGCAGTCTTTCCGCGAACTGCTGAAAAAGGTAAACAACGGCTTGAAGAATGTCTGAGCAGTCAAGCCCTGCTCGGGCTTTCTTCCGCCCATATTGATAGCGCGCTATTTTTTAGGAGGAGACACAATGAAACAGAGACAGAACATGGAGTGCTTCGCCACAGGGCCTGTGTCAAAGGCGGTGCTGCAAAATGCCCTGCCCGCCATCGCGGCCATGCTGATGGTACTGGTTTACAATCTGGCCGACACCTTTTTTATCGGCCAGACCAACAACGATTACATGGTCGCCGCCGTATCGCTGGCGACACCGGTTTTCCTGATCTTTATGGCGCTGGGCGTCCTGTTCGGCATCGGCGGCACGTCGGTCATCTCCCGCGCCATCGGCGAGGGCCGGTGCGACTACGCCAAACAGGTCTCCGCCTTCTGTATGTGGGCCTGTATCGCGGTGGGCATCGTGGCCATGGCGCTGCTCTGGCTCTTTATGGATGAGCTGCTGGTGCTCCTCGGCGCCAGCGCCGACACCATCGACTATACCCGAACCTACCTGAATATCGTGGTGGGCTGCGGCGTGTTCTCCATGATTTCCAACTGCTACTCCAATGTGATCCGGGCGGAGGGCAAGTCTGTCGTCGCCATGGGCGGCACGCTGCTGGGCAATCTGCTGAATGTGATTCTGGACCCCATCCTGATTCTGTGGCTGGACTGGGGCATTGCCGGTGCCGCCATCGCCACGATGATCGGCAATATAGCCGGCGCGCTGTTCTATCTCCTCTACTTCTGGATGGGCAGATCCAGCCTGAGCATCCGCCTCCGCGACTTCTCCGTAACGAACCGGATTCTCAGCAGCGTACTGGCAATCGGGGTCCCCGCCTCCCTGGGCAATCTGCTGATGAGCCTGTCGCAGATGATTACCAACTCCCGGATGGCCGCCTACGGCGATATGGCAATCGCCGCATACGGTGTCGCCGCCAAGGTTCTGATGGTGGTCACTCTGGTGGGCATTGGTCTGGGACAGGGCGTCCAGCCCCTGCTGGGCTACTGCTATGGCGCCAAATATCACCGGCGGTTCCGCGCCTGCCTCCGGTTTTCGCTGGGCTTCGCCCTGATCCTCTGCGTCACCATCGCCGCACTCTGCTTCGTCTTCACGGAGCCTGTGGTCGAGCTCTTCCTGACTGATACCGCCGCGCTGGAGTCCGGCATCCGCTTCTCCCGCATTATGCTGTCCACCTCCTGGCTGTTCGGCACCTTCTATGTCCTGCTCAACACGCTGCAGGCCATGGGCGCCGCCACCCCCTCACTGGTCGTCTCCCTCTGCCGGCAGGGCATCATCTACATCCCCGCAGTCTTTCTTATGGGCGCCCTCCTCGGCGTGGACGGCCTTGTATGGGCTCAGCCCGTAGCCGATGTGCTGTCGCTGGTGCTGGTCGCCGCGCTGCTGGCAGTTCAGATGAGACGGGATCTGCTGCCTGCTGACGCCGTTCAGAACGCATAAAAAACGGGTGTTCCCAGGTTGTGGGAACACCCGTTATCATATCATATTTACCCGATCAAAACTCGTTGCCGGGGAACTTCGGAATGCCGTCGAAGCCCACCTGCAGGTCCTCATCCGTGGGGATATAGTCGCTCATCTCGCCGTTGTGGAACTTTTCGTAGGCCACCATATCGAAATAGCCGGTGCCGGTCAGGCCGAACAGGATGGTCTTTTCCTCGCCGGTCTCCTTGCACTTCATGGCCTCGTCAATGGCCACCCGGATGGCGTGGCTGGACTCGGGCGCGGGCAGAATACCCTCTACCCGGGCGAACTGCTCTGCCGCCTGGAACACTGCGGTCTGCTCTACGCTCACCGCCTCCATCAGGCCGTCCGCGTACAGCTGGGACAGGATGGAACTCATGCCGTGATAGCGCAGGCCGCCGGCGTGGTTGGGGCTGGGGATGAAGCCGGAGCCCAAGGTATACATCTTGGCCAGCGGGCACACCATGCCGGTGTCGCAGAAGTCATAGACGTACTTGCCCCGGGTGAAGGAGGGACAGGAAGCCGGTTCCACGGCGATGATGCGGTAATCGGCCTCACCCCGGAGCTTTTCGCCCATGAAGGGGGAGATCAGACCGCCCAGGTTGGAGCCGCCGCCGGCGCAGCCGATGATGATGTCGGGCTTGATGCCGTACTTGTCCATGGCCGCTTTGCTCTCCAGGCCGATGACCGACTGGTGGAGCAGCACCTGGTTCAGCACGCTGCCCAGCACATAGCGGTAACCGGGGGTGGAGGTCGCCACTTCCACGGCCTCGCTGATGGCGCAGCCCAGAGAACCGGTGGTGCCGGGGTGGTCGGCCAGAATCTTGCGGCCGATGGCAGTGGTCTCGGAGGGCGACGGGGTGACGTTAGCGCCGTAGGTGCGCATCACTTCCCGGCGGAAGGGCTTCTGCTCATAGGACACCTTCACCATGAACACCTTGCAGTCCAGGTCGAAGTAGGAACAGGCCATGGACAGGGCGGTGCCCCACTGGCCGGCGCCGGTCTCGGTGGTGACGCCCTTCAGGCCCTGCTTTTTCGCGTAGTACGCCTGGGCGATGGCGGAGTTCAGCTTATGGGAGCCAGAGGTGTTGTTGCCCTCAAACTTGTAGTAAATTTTCGCGGGTGTATCCAGCGCCTTCTCCAGGCAGTAGGCCCGGACCAGCGGAGCGGGCCGGTACATCTTGTAAAATTCCTGGATCTCCTCGGGAATGGGGATATAGGCAGTGTCGTCATCCAGCTCTTGGCGGACCAGCTCTTCGCAGAATACGGGAGCCAGCTCCTCCGCTGTCATGGGCTGGAGCGTACCAGGATTCAGCAGCGGGGCGGGTTTGTTCTTCATATCTGCCCGGACATTGTACCATGCCTTGGGCATCTCATTCTCATCCAGATAGATCTTGTAGGGGATGTTCTTCTTGTCGCTCATGGTCACTGTCTCCTTTTCAGTCGATTTGGACAGAAAAAACGCCTCTGTCCCTAGCGTTCTGCTGGGACAGAAGCGATACTGACTTCTGCGGTGCCACCCGGCTTGACACGTTACCGTGCCCACTCATGTATGCCAACACATACCGTACTTTGTTAACGGAGGTACATACTCCGGCTCCCCTACTGCCCTCAGGCACTCAGGTCGCCCTCAGAAGGCCATTCCTCCCTGCTGTCCGTACCGCCTTGCACCACCCGGCGGCTCTCTGTACCGTACTCACAGGGGCTACTCACCCTTCGTCATCGGTTTACACTGTCATGCTAACACACTAAATCAGATCTGTCAAGACGGAACTTGCCCTCTTTTCACAGTTATCTAACCAGCCCGCAGAGCCGAACTGGACAAACAACCCCACCGCCTTCAAACGAAAACGGTGGGGGCTGGTGCGGGTAACAGGACTCGAACCTGCACGTCTTGCGACATGAGAACCTAAATCTCACATGTCTGCCAATTCCATCATACCCGCAAATCTGGATTCATGTTACCACAGTCGGGCACGGCTGTCAAACACGATTGCAATCCGGGTGGGAGCCCGATATAATAGGAGGCGAACTCTGGAGGGTATATCTATGATCGCAAACACAGCTCAACTCAATCAGCTGACCATTCCGCTGCTGGAGTGGTTCCGGGACCACCAGCGGACTCTGCCCTGGCGCAGCGATCCCACGCCCTACCACGTGTGGGTGTCCGAGATCATGTTGCAGCAGACCCGGGTGGCGGCGGTCCTGGGCTACTACCGCCGTTTTATGACGGCGCTGCCCACCGTTCACGATCTGGCCCGGGTAGACGAGGACCAGCTGCTCAAGCTGTGGCAGGGCCTCGGCTACTACAACCGGGCCCGGAATCTGCAAAAGGCCGCCCGCCAGATTGTGGAGCAATGGGGCGGACAGTTCCCGGCCAGCTATGCACAGCTGCTCTCCCTTCCCGGGGTGGGCGAGTACACCGCCGGCGCCATCGCCTCCATCGCCTTCGGACTGCCCGAGCCCGCCGTAGACGGCAATGTGCTGCGGGTGGTGGCCCGGATCACCGGAGACGCCTCGGACATCTCCCGGGCGGACACCAAAAAGGCGGTGCGGAGTGCCCTGGCGGAGGTCATCCCACTCAACGCTCCCGGCGACTTCAACCAGGCGCTGATGGAGCTGGGCGCCCTGATCTGCCTGCCCAACGGAGCGCCCGACTGCGCCCACTGTCCTGCCGCCACCTTCTGTGTGGCCCACCTGGAGGATCAAACCGATTTTCTGCCGGTAAAAGGAAGCAAAAAGCCCCGTACCATCGAAAATCGGACCGTTTACCTGATTTTTTACGGCGGAAAAGTGGCCCTGCGGCGTCGGCCCAACCGGGGCCTGCTGGCGGGACTGTGGGAGTTTCCCAACGAGCTGTCAGACAGTCTGGTGCCCGAACAATGGGGTCTGGCACCCGCTTCTCAGGAATTTTGCGGCGTGGGCCGCCACATCTTCACCCACCGGGAATGGCACATGACCGGTCAGCTGTGGCTCTTACCATCAGAACAGCTCCCGGAGGGCTGGGTCTGGGCGGACAGTGCCGATCTGCGGGACAAATATGCCGTCCCCAACGCCTTCTCCGCCTTCCTGCCGGTGGTGGACCAGTACCTCTCAACTACCAAACCGAAACCAGGCGATTGCTTATGATTTGTAACCTCTGTCCCCGCAACTGTAACGCCCTGCGCACGGAAAACCAGGGCAACGGCTTTTGCGGGATGCCTGCCACTCCGGTGGCCGCCCGGGCCGCCCTCCACTTCTGGGAGGAACCGCCCATCTCCGGCACCCGGGGCAGTGGCGCAATTTTCTTCTCCGGCTGTCCTCTCCGCTGTGTCTTCTGCCAGAACGAGTCCATCAGCCAGAAACACTTCGGAACTCCACTGACCCCGGAGCGGATCCGGTCGCTCTGTCTGGATCTCATCGGCCAGGGCGCCCACAACATCAACATGGTCTCTCCCACCCACTACGCCCACATTTTATCCGAGGTGCTGGCAAAACCACTGCCGGTACCGGTGGTGTGGAACACCGGTGGGTATGAAAAAGCGGATACTCTGGCGGCGCTGGAGGGCAAGGTTGACATCTACCTGCCCGATTTGAAGTATCTGGACGGGACCGTGGCCGCCCGGTACTCCGCCGCGCCTGACTATCCGGCGGTAGCCACTGCCGCGATCCGTGAAATGGTCCGGCAGGTGGGACCGGTGCAGCTGGACGAAAATGGAATCCTGCAAAAAGGCGTGATCATCCGCCACCTGATCCTGCCGGGACAGCTGCCGGGCGCCCGGGCAGTGATGGACTGGGTGGCAGAGACCTTTCAGCCCGGCGAAGTGCTGTTCTCCCTGATGAGCCAGTACATTCCCTGTGGACAGGCCGACCGGTACCCGGAGCTCAACCGCCCGCTGCGCAGAGCCGAGGCCCGGAAGGGCGCGGAGTACATGGCCCTGCTGGGCCTGGAGGGCTTTACCCAGGAGCAATCCGCCGCCAGTCAGAGCTACATCCCGGATTTCGATCTGACCGGGCTGACCACAGAATAGTGCGAAAAAACCAGCCAATCGGTGATCGACTGGCTGGTTTTGTACTGTAGATAGTTGGACGATTCGCCTTAGTCAGCCACGTAGGGCAGCAGTGCGATCTGACGTGCACGCTTGATGGCGACGGTCAGCTGACGCTGATGCTCTGCGCAGGTACCGGTAGTACGACGGGGCAGAATCTTGCCGCGCTCGGAAATGTAGCGGCGCAGCTTGGCAGTGTCCTTATAGTCAATCTGCTGGACCTTGTCCACGCAGAAGGAACAGACCTTTCTGCGCTTACGTCCGCGAGGACCTCTATCATAAGCCATAACAGAAACCTCCTTCTTGAGAGTATGGGGTCACCTGGACCCGTTTAGAACGGCAGTTCGCCGTCATCATCGCTAAGTTCCGCGAACCCGTTGCCGGGGACACCGGCAGAGGGCGCGCCGAAGTTCGCCGGGGGCGCATAGCTGCGGGGAGCAGCGGGCGCCGCGCCGTAGGAATCGTAACCGCCCTGGGGCGCGCCGTAAGGAGCGCCGGCAGGCTGACTGTCGCGGCGGGAGTCGCCAAAGTAGACATTATTGGCCACTACCTCGGCCGCAACCCGGCGGTTGCCATCCCGGTCGGTGTACTCGCGCATCTGCAGGCGGCCTTCCACCAGCGCCATACGGCCCTTGGTGAAGTAGCGGGAGACGAACTCTCCAGTATTGCGCCAGGCCACGATGTTGATGAAGTCCGTGTTGGATGCACTGGGATCCTTGCTCTTAAAATCCCGGTCCACCGCCAGCCGGAACGAGGCCACGGGAGTCCCCTGCTGCGTGTGACGCAGTTCGGGATCCGCCACCAGCCGGCCCTGCAGGAATATCTTGTTAAGCACGCGCGCGCCTCCTTATTCGGGCTGTTCCACTACGATGGCACGGATAATGCCGTCAGTAATGTTGTAGATACGAGTCAGCTCCGCGGGGAAGTCTGTCTTGGACTCAAAGGTCATGAGAACGTAGTAGCCTTCGTTCTTGTGGTTGATGGGATAGGCCAGACGGCGCTTGCCCCACTCGTTCACCTCGCCCAGGGTCGCGTTCTGCTCCACCAGGGTCTTGAACTTTTCCACCAGGCCGGCAGTTGCCTCGTCGGACAGGGTGGAGTCGATGACGAAAATAGTTTCGTACTTACCACTGAGTTTTGCCATGTGTTTGCACCTCCTTATGGACATATGGCCTCCGATCCGCGCCGGAGGCAAGGACTGTCTGCATCCATTTGCAGACTTATCAATTATACCAGCTTTCCCCGAAAAGTCAAGGAAAACGCTCCATTTTTCGGGAACCTGCCGTTTTTTCAGCGCAGTGCCCTGAACACCGGGAGCTTGGGCAGCACCCGCAGCAGCAGCGTCCCCAAAACGCAGCAGGCCAGGGCCTCTCCAATGCCTACGGTCACGCCGTTCCAGAGCCAGGCGGCGGCAAATCCGGGCCCAAAGCCCACCTCAAACCAGGCGATCTCCGCTCCCACGATGACCATATTGCAGACCACCGGCGGGATGGGCGCCATCCAGCGCTTGGGCATCCGCGAAGTCCAGAGGGCCGCCAAAAAAGTGGCCAGGGTTCCGAAAATCCAGTCCAGCACGTAGGGCGATCCCAACAGGTTGGACAGGAAACAGCCCAGCGTCAGGCCGGTAATGGCCTCCGGGCAGAACCAGGCCAGTACGGTGAGGGCCTCGGCCAGGCGCAACTGCACCGGTCCGTAGGCCGGCACGGGCAAAACCAGGGTTAAAATGGCGTACACCGCCGCGATGGCGGCGCTGAGGCAGAGACTGCGGGTAACCTGCTGACGTTTTTCAATCATATGAACTTCCTCCATTTTCGTATTTAGAGTATGGCGTGCAGTGACACCATACAGCGGCGCGTTCCTACGACAGATGCGCCGGTTGGACCGGGTGTGGAAACCAGTCGTCAATATTTTAATCCGAACCCTGCAACTTTTCAACCCCCTCCGCCGTCTAAGGGGTACAGGAAACCGGTTTCTGTGAAAGCGAGGTTGTGTTATGATGAAAACTTCCCTGTTGCCACTGCTGCTGACGGCAGTGCTCTCCTCCGTCCTGGCCCTGCTGTGCGGCGGTCTGGTCCTCCAATTTTGGTTCTCTTACGGTGCAAGCATCGCCCTGGTACCTCAGACAGCTGCTCTGAGCCTGATGGCCCTGCTGGTGGCCGGAGCCTGGCTGGGCTATTTTATGGAGCGGCGGAAACAGATCAACTCCGCCCGCCACGCGCTCAGTCAGCCGTGACGGATGGGATCCGGGATCCGGTTCCAGGCGCCTTTGCAGCGCAGAAGGAGGTTCCACAACCTTGAACGCAGATATCCAGACGCTGGTGAGCCAGCGCTTTGTTGAAAACTATCCCCGCTTCTACCGGCTGGCCTACCGCTATCTGGGCCAGGAGGCGGATGCCCAGGACGCAGTACAGGAGGCGGCCTACAAGGCCATCCTGAAGTGCCGTTCCCTGCGCAGTCCGGAGTGGATCGACACCTGGCTCTACCGGATCGTCATCAACGAATCCCTGTCCATCCTGCGGAAAAGGAGTCGTCAGACCGACGGCGACGCCGTTCTGGACCAGATCCCCGCCCGGGAGCAGTTCCAGGACCTGGATCTGCAGGAGGCCATCGCCCGGCTGGACACGCTGGATCAGACCATCATCACCCTCCGCTTTTTCGAGGAGCTGAAGCTGGATCAGATCGCGGCCATCACCAGACAGCCTCTGAGCAAGGTCAAAAGCAGGCTGTACCGGGCCATGAAAAAACTGAAACTGTCTCTGACAGAGGAGGAGGCTTCTCATGAATGAACAGTGGGAACAGATGAAGCGAGACTACCACGCAGTACAACCGCCGGAAAACGGCATTCAGGAGGTAAGAAAGCAAATGGAACAGGCAAAACGAGAACAGAAAAGGCGTGCCACAAGGCGGACCCGCTGGATTGTCGGCGTGGCGGCGGCACTGGCCGTCTGCATCGCAATCCCCAACGTGAGCCCGACTGCGGCTGCCTATCTCAGCAACATACCCGTTATCGGCTCCATTGTCCGGGTGGTGACCCTGAACCGGTACCAGTTTGACAACGGCCACTATCAGGCGGACGTGAAAACTCCCGCCATTGAGGGGGACGGCAGCGCCGTTCAGGAGGTCAACCGGGACGCGACCACCTACACCGAACAGCTCATCCAGCAGTTCAAGGCGGATATGCAGCTGGACGAGGCCAGCTATCAGGCCCTGGATGTGAACTATGAGACGGTCACCGACACCGACACCTGGTTTACCCTGAAGCTCTGCGTGACCGAGACCCAGGCCAGCGGTTACCAGTACAACAAGTTTTACAATATCGACAAGACCACCGGCAAGGTCGTGGCCCTGAAGGACCTGTTCCGGAAGGACGCGGACTACGTGACAGTGCTCAGCGACGACATCAAGGATCAGATGCGGGCCCGGATGAAAGCGGACAGCAGTCAGGTCTACTTCCTGGACTCCGAGGACTCCTTCGCGGATTTCCAGGAGATTCAGCCCGACCAGTCCTTCTACAAAAATGCCAAAGGACAGCTGGTCATCGCCTTTGACGAGGCCGAAGTGGCGCCCGCCTCCATGGGCACCCTGGAATTTGTCATCAGCGACGACGTTTACTCCTCCATCCAGAAATAACAGTCAACAGCGCGGAAAAGCGGCGGACATCTATGATGCCCGCCGCTTC
>OLNN01000400.1_pt1 | contig 47106 bp, 46 predicted proteins | sample 1672141 | NCBI WGS metagenome assembly OLNN01 (sample SAMEA3136652, study PRJEB25190) | human gut metagenome | biome: human gut; feature: human-associated habitat; material: faeces | place: Austria | collected 2013
GACCAGCAGGCAGATATGTACCTGTGGGCGGTGGAGCGGCTGGCCCAGGCGGGCTACGACCAGTATGAGATCTCCAACTTTGCCAGAGAGGGCAAGCGGTCCCGCCACAACCTGAAATACTGGATGAGCCGGGAGTATGTGGGCTTCGGACCCGGGGCCCACTCGGACTTCGGCGGCCGGCGGTACAGCTATGTGCGGGATCTGGAGCGCTATATCGACGGGATGCTCAGCGGCGGGAAGATTGTGGATGCCTCCGAGCTGATCCCCTTTGAGGAACGGGGCTATGAGTACCTGATGTTGCGCCTGCGCACGGTGATGGGCATCGACGGGGTGGAGTACAACCGGACGTTCCGGATGAATTTCGCCCCATTGGAAGAGCTGCTGTGCCAGTACCGGGATCGGGGCTGGGCGGTACAGGAGGAATCCGGCCGGTGGCACTTCACGCCCCAGGGCTTTCTGCTCTCCAACCAGCTGATCGGGGAACTGCTGGAGGCCCAGGAGGAGAACCGACTGGAGACCATGCTGCCCCAGTACCAGCGGGAGATGGTGCTGCAATAGCGTATGTGGCCTGTCCGGCTCCGTTCGTATCGGCGGACCGGGCAGGCTTTACTGCTCTTTGGACGGTTCCGCGTCGGCTACCGGCTGGTAAGGGCACTCCTGACACTGCAAGAAGGTGAACTCCGGGTGATAGGTGGTGGCCCAGTGGCAGATGCTGTGGAGAAGCGGGATGGAGGAGAGTCCCTTTTCGGTGAGGGAATACTCCACCCGGGGAGGAATCTCATCAAAGGACTGGCGCTTGACGATCTGGTCAGCGATGAGCTCCTTCAGGGTGGAGGCCAGCACTGCATCGGTGATGGTCACCATTTTGTCCCGCAGCGCGCTGTAGCGCAGGGTCTGGGCCTCGGACAGAAGGCAGACAATGCGGGTTTTCCACTTGCCGCCGAAGATCTTCAGGCCGTATTCCAGCGGACAGCGGAGATCCTTTTCCAGTTTCGACTCGTACATACTGTAAACACCTCAATTCTTTCTGACTCTATTATAAAGGCCTGATATGGTTTAGGCAAGTTACTATGGAATTTCATAGTAACTCATAAATTTGCGGCGGTCTTGCGTCCACTGCGGCGGTCCGATATACTAGGGGCATGACAGGAGCGGCAGAGCATCCGTTTCGCGGCTCCAACGCACCAGGAAAGTATGAAATATGATTCAGGAGGTTTATGAGATGGAAGACGTAAGAGCAATTTTGAATGACTTTATGAACGGTGTCAACACCCTTTCCAAGGAAGAGGGCATGACCGTCCAGGCTTTCATGAGCCTGCAGAACGCCGCCTTTGAGCCCAGCGCACTGGACGTCAAGACCAAGGAACTGATCAGCGTGGGCATCGCCGCCTACAACCGCTGCAAGTACTGCATCGTGGTCCACGTCTACAACGCCTATCAGGCAGGCGCCACCCGTCAGGAAATTCTGGACGCCGCTATGGTCGCCGCAGGCGGCTTCGGCGCAGGTCCCAGCATGGCCTATTCCTCCACTTATCTGCTGGCAGCCGTCAACGAATTTGAACACGATTTCGACAAATAAGAAACGCGTGACAGAAAATCCTCCAGCTCCTCTGAGCTGGAGGATTTCAGTTTGTCGAAAAACGACTGGACCATCACGAAAGGCCTCGCCAGAGTTCCGGCAGCTCTGATGCCGGAATTCAGTCAAATGGGAAAAAAGAGACGACAGGTGCGTCACTTTTTTCACTTCTCAGCCCGCAAGTGCCTTCCCGAAGGGAGGGCGCGCAGTCGGGCTGCTGTCTTCGGAAAAATGCTTGCATTTTTCCGAGAGGGTGTCGGCTCTGACGGCACCCTCGGATTTTTGCATAGTCGGACCGCTTCTGTGCCATACTGTAGGGAAGAAAGGTGTTGAGAACCATGGACATGACGAATCAGGAGTACGGCAAGCTGGTCAACGAAAAGTCAAAACCCTCTCCCATGTGGAAGAACCTGATCTGGGCCTTCTGCGTGGGCGGCGGCATCTGCTGTATTGGCCAGGCGCTCCAGGAGTTTTACCAGTACCTGGGGATGAACTGGGAGGACGCCGGCACCACCGCTACCATCACGCTGATTTTCGCATCGGCGCTGTTCACCGGTCTGGACCTGTACGAGAAGCTGGCCAAGCGCGCCGGTGCGGGAACGCTGGTACCGGTGACCGGCTTTGCCAACTCCATTGTGGCTCCGGCCATGGAGTTTAAGAGTGAGGGCTTTGTCACCGGCATGGCGGCCAAGATGTTCACCATTGCCGGGCCGGTGCTGGTCTTTGGCATCGGTTCCAGCGTGATCTACGGCATCATCCTCCAGCTGATTGGCCTGGGGAACTAGGAGGTACACCATGGCGAAACAGGGAATGAAGCGTCCGCAGCGGACCCATACCAAGCCGCGCAACGATGCCCCGCCGGTACCGGAGCTCCAGGGAAAAGAGAAGACGGGTAAGAAAAAAGCGTAGTGGGCAGAAGGGCCGCAGGGAGTGTGGGTACTCGCTGCGGCCCTGATTCTGTGCGTCAGTTGCGGTGGTGAGAGAGGGTGTAGGCGCCGATGGCGGCGCAGACAATGGCAGCCGCCCCAAAGGAGAGGGCGATGATCACCTGCACATTGCCGTTGAAGAGCACCGGATCCTGCCAGTTGGCAAAGTTGCAGGCGGGAAGGATCTGGGGATAGTAGCTGGGGTAGTAGCCGCTGGAGACGTAGCCGGCCCGGACTAGGAACCAGTCGATGAGGCCGTTGGAGTAGAGTTCCAGCAGGCCGGTCCAGGCCAGACAGCAGGCGGCGCGGAACCATCCGTTCCAGGGCAGATACCGGATCATCAGAAAGCAGCCCCAGGGCAGCAGCAGACAGTAGAGGGTGATGGGAAGGCCGGGCATCCAGAACCAGTGGTCAGAGCCGTAGCAGTCCACGGACAGCATCAGCAACAGCAGCAGGACCGTATTTGCGGCAAAGTAGAGCACGCCCTTTTTGTCGGCCAGAAAGTCGGGAAGGGGCAGCTTTTGCAGGACGTAGGGAAGAAAGACCACGGACAGTCCCAGCAGGGTCCCCAGTGCCGCCACCGGGAACCAGTCCGGCGTGCCGGTGAAGAGGGCGCAGGTGAGCAGCAGCACTTCCAGACAGAGGGTGAACGCGCCCAGGGTAATCAGGCCGCGCTGTCTCTCCACTAGGATGGGCAGCAGGGTCAGAGAGGCACAGAGGAGTTCGGAGGTCAGCACCACCCAGAACCAGTCCAACGTGTGGCCCACCGCCAGATTGCAGATGAAGCAGATCAGGGCGGCGCCGCCGTAGAGCAGATACTGTCCCACCTTCAGGCGGCGCAGCATGCGCAGATAGCGCTTGGCCAGCTGATCGGCGGTGCGGGCTTCCACATCCTCGCTGGCGGTCAGCAGCTCATGTTCGGACACGCCTAAAATGGCGCAGATGTCGCGGATCATGGTGATGTCGGGGTAGCTCATGCCACGCTCCCACTTGCTGACGGCGGATTCGGTGAGAAACAGCTTGTCGGCAAACTCCTTCTGGGTCATGCCCAGTGCCTTGCGCTGGGCGCAGATGTAGGCGCCGAAGCTCTTTTTATTTTCCATAGGAACATCTCCTTGTCACAGTATCCCGGGTGCCATCAGGATAGCGTAAAGACGGGGAAGAAGTCAATCATTTGCCCGTTTTTTCCCACTCGACTGTCAGGAAAGTGACGAAAAGATGATGGGATTTCGGAGTTTTTATCAAAAACAGATACAAAGTCAGCGTGTTCTGACTGTGGCACATTCTGAAAGCCGGTTGTATTCAAAGTGCTGCTGTTGACACGGGGATGTGGCTGTGCTAATATGCCTATAAACAAGGTGTGTTAATTGGTTGATGTGGGCGACGGATGCGTGCGCACATATGCTGGAGAAGAGGCCACAGACGAACGCGCCCGGCCTGCTATGCGCCAGCAGAATCCCCGCCAACCTCTCATTTTTGCGATAAGGAGCTTGTACGATGAACAATCCCTTGCGTTATCAGCTGACAGAATATGACTGCGGTCCCACTTCCGTGCTCAATGCCGTGAGCTATCTCTTTCCACGGGCGGACATCCCGCCGGAAATCGTCCGTAGCACAATGCTCTACTGTCTGGACTGCTTTGGAGCAGACGGCACCTGCGGCAAGTGCGGCACCTCCTGCATGGCGATGATGTTCCTCAGCAATTGGCTCAACAGCTTTGGACAGGCGGGGCATCTGCCCATCTCCAGCCAGTACCTCTCCGGAAGAGAGGTGAACTTTTCCCAGAACGGACGGCTGCGGGATGCGCTCTATCGGGGCGGGGCGGCGGTGGTCCGGCTGGATCTGGATGGCTGGCACTATGTGTTGCTCACAGGAGTCCGGGAGGAACAGGTTTATCTGTTCGATCCGTACTATCAGGAAAAGCCCTTTGACGACCCTGCCCTCCAGATGATTTCGGACCACCCGGCGGAATACAATCGGATTGTGCCGGTCCATTATTTTGAGCGCGAGGAACAGGTGGTCTATGCCTTTGGCCCGGTAGAAGGGCGTGAAGCAGTGCTTCTGTTCAACGAGCAGGGGAAACTGACCGAGGAAGAGACGATCGAATATATTATTTAGCGGCTTGTGTTTCCTATACGCAGACACTCCCGGATTGGCATCGGTCCATCCGGGAGTGTTTGTCATTATAGTCGTTTGGAAGAGAAGGGAAAACCAGATGCCGGCCTCCACTATCCCTGCCAGCCGCGCCGGGCCGGATCCAGGGTACCGGCGGCGGTGTAGAGCAGGGCATTGCAGATGGCCGCCGCCACATTGCTGCCGCCTTTGCGGCCCATGGCGATAATAGCCGGGACGTCCCAGCGCCGGCAGGTGTCCAGCAGCCGTTCCTTGCTCTCCACCACGTTGACGAAGCCCACCGGCACGCCGACAATCAGCGCCGGCCGCAGGCCCTGCTCCATCAGCGCGCAGAGTGCCAGCAGTGCCGTCGGGGCGTTGCCCACCGCCAGCACCGCGCCAGGATATTCCCGCGCGGCCTTTTCCATGGCGGCCACAGCGCGGGTGGTACCGGCTGCCTTTGCGGCGTCAGCCACGTCCGGGTCGGCCATAAAGCAGTATGCCGCACTGCCCAGCTGAGTCAGCGCCGGTTTGCTCAGCCCGGCCCTGGCCATGTTGGTGTCGGTGACGATGACCGTACCGTCCGCCAGAGCCTGGATGCCCTTTTGGACGGCGCCGGGCGTAAAGGTCAGGGTCTCGGCGTAGTCAAAATCCGCTGTGGTGTGGATCACCCGCCGGATGACGGCGGCGTGTTCCGGCGGCAGCTGGATGCCGCGCTGGGCCAGCTCTGTTGCGATGATCTGCATGCTGGTGCGCTCGATGTCGGCGGGCAGGGTATGTCTCTCGTGCTTCAAAATTCCACTCCCTTTCTGGCTGTCACGCCTATTTCATAGGGATGGCGGTGGCAGCGCATTTCGGTCTCATAGTCGGCGGCCTCACGCATCCACTGGGCCGGACTGCGGCCGGTCAGCACCAGCTCCTGGTCCGCCGGGCGCTGCAAAACCGCCTGCTGAAGCAGGGCGTGATCTACCATCTCCAGCTGCCAGGCGGCGCAGGCCTCGTCCAGAATCAGCAGGTCCGCCTGTTCTGCCAGCGCGGCCCGCAGATGCTCGGTCTGCATGGCGCGGGTCTGCGTCTTTTCCGCTTCCGTCATCTGGAAGACGAATTTTTGACCGGCCTTACCCCGGTAGATGGTCGCGCCCAGCTGTTCCAGCAGGGGTATTTCACCGCTGGACGCTCCTTTCAGGAACTGTACGATGACCACGCGCTGGCCCGCGCCCAGTGCCCGCAGCGCCAGCCCCATGGCGGCGGTGGTCTTGCCCTTGCCCTCGCCCCAGTACAGGTGTACCATGTGTCATTCCTCCATTATCCGGTAGATCGCGTCCATATCCAGCGCCGCCCGCACGCCCGCGGCCAGCTTGTCGTACTGCTGATTCAGGTAATCCGAGCGGTTCACGGGCGCGGCGGTCCTGTAGTCGATTCCCTTTTTGCGGCAGAGCGCCCGGGCCAGCGTCTCAGTCAGGGCGCCGGAGTCGAACAGGCCGTGGAGATAGGTGCCGAACACATGGTCCGCAGCGCAGCCATCCAGTGTTCCGTTTTGCAGGCGGCAGAACGGTGCGCCCTTTACGGTGGTGCGGCCGGTGTGGATCTCGTAGCCATCTATTTGTGCGCCGGTAAACGGCGCCGGCAGGGCCTTGCCCTGGACCCGGGTGCGGGTTTTCCGGGTGTCAAAGACGGTGTCCACCGGCAGCAGTCCCAGACCGCGCAGCGTCTGGGACCGGTCGCCCTCGGCGCCGGTGGGGTCGGACAGGGTCCCGCCCAGCATCTGGTAGCCGCCGCAGACGCCCAGAATCAGCGTGCCCTCTGCCGCCCGTTTTTGGATCGCCGCCTCCAATCCACTTTGCCGCAGCCACAGGAGATCGCTCATGGTGCTCTTGGTGCCGGGCAGAATCAGCAGGTCGGGCGTACCCAGCTCTTCCGGGCGCGGTACGTAGCGCACGCCGAACAGGGGATGGGCCTCCAGCGGGGCGAAGTCGGTGAAATTGGAGATGCGCGGCAGCCGGATCACCGCCACATCCAGCGGTTTGTGGACCGCAGTCTGGGTCAGGCTGGGAGCCAGCGAGTCCTCATCGTCCACATCCACCTGGAGATAGGGCACCACGCCCAACACCGGTATGCCGGTTTTTTCCTCCAGCATGGTCAGGCCGGGACGCAGAATTGCCTCGTCGCCCCGAAATTTGTTGATAATCAGGCCGCGGATCCGCGCCCGTTCCTCCGGCTCCAGCAGGGCCACCGTGCCGTAGAGCTGGGCAAATACGCCGCCCCGGTCGATGTCCCCCGCCAGCAGCACCGGAGCGTCCACCAGCTTTGCCAGGCCCATGTTGACGATGTCGTTCTCTTTCAGATTGATCTCCGCGGGACTGCCCGCGCCCTCGATCACAATGACGTCACAGGTCTCGGTGAGGCTGTGATAGGCCGCCAAAATATCCGGTATCAGCTGGGTTTTGTAGCGGAAATACTCTGCGGCGGGCATCTGGCCCCGCACCTCACCGTTGACAATGATCTGACTGCCGGTGTCGCTGCACGGCTTGAGCAGGATCGGGTTCATGCGCACGTCCGGCTCCACACCGGCCGCCTGGGCCTGCATGACCTGGGCCCGGCCCATCTCCAGCCCGTCCAGGGTGACATAGCTGTTCAGCGCCATGTTTTGACTTTTGAAAGGCACCGCCCGCAGACCGTCCTCTTTGAAGATACGGCACAGCGCCGCGCACAGCAGACTTTTGCCCGCGCCGGACATGGTGCCCTGAACCATGATACACTTAGCCATCGGTCAATACCTCCCTCAGCGCCGCCAGCAGGACGGCGTTTTCCTCCCGTGTGCGCACCGCTGTGCGGTACCAGGTGTGGTCCAAACCCGGATAATTCCCGCAGCCGCGCAGTAAAATGCCCCGCTGCTTTAGTCTGTCCAGCGGCACTGTGCTCTGAAACAGCAGATAGTTTGCCTCACCGGGGATGACAGCCAGCCCCAGATGTTTTAGACCGGCCGTCAGACGGGGCCGCTCTGTCCGGATCAGGTTTTGGACCTGCCGCACATAGGCGGTTTCCTGTAATGCCGCCAGTCCCGCCGCCTGAGCCAGGCCGGAGACTGCCCACGGCTGACCTGCGGCCCGCATCGCCTCCAGCAGACCGGTGTCGCCGCAGAGACAGTAGCCCAGCCGCATTCCGGCCATGGCGTAGATTTTGGTAAATGCCTTGAGAATCAGTAGATTCCGGTTGGTTTCTAGTTCCCTCACCAGACTGTGGGCGGCGGGATCGTCCAGAAAATTGTTGAAGCACTCGTCCAGCACCAGCAGTGCGCCGACTTTCTGGCACCGTGCGGCGATCCGCAGGAGCAGTTCCCGGGAAGTGGTGCGGCCGGTGGGGTTGTTGGGCTCGCAGAGAAAGACCTGGTCCACACCGGGGACAATGCGCCGTAAAAAGCCCTCATCCAGCGCGAATCCGTTTTCCGGGGTCAGGTAGTAGCGCTCCGGCACACAGTCCACTGTCTGGAGCGCGGCCTCGTACTCGGCAAAGGTGGGAGCCGGCAGCAGGGCACGGTGGGGCCGGCGGGCCAGGACAGCCCGGAAGATCAGCTCCGCCGCACCGTTCCCGCACAGCACGAAGCCGGCGGGGACTTGTTCCCGTTCCGCGATTGCCGCGCAAAGGGCACGGCATAAGGGATCAGGGTAGCGGTCGACGGTCTGAGCCGCCTCGGCAATGGCCTGGCGCACGCCCTCCGGCACGCCCAGCGGGCTGATGTTGGCCGAAAAATCCAGAAACGGTCTGTGATATTGTTCCTCGTAACCGGCCCAGTCGCCGCCGTGCATCAGCCGCATCACACCCACCTCACGATCAGAATACGCAGCGCCAGTCCCACAGCCAGCGCCAGAAATCCAGCCGCGTAGAGAGTTCGATTGGCACGCAAAATATCCGCCGCCTCAATGGGCCGCACTGGATCGCCGATGTACGGTTTCGCATACTGCTGGCCGAAATAACAGGCCGGACCCGCCAGCTGTACCCCCAGCGCCCCGGCACAGGCGGACTCACACTGGGCCGAGTTGGGGCTGGCGTGGTTGTGGGCGTCCCGACGCCAGATGCGCCAGGCGTTTTTGGCGTCCTGGCTGGTGACAGCGGACCCGGCGATCCAGAACAGCGCCGCCAGACGAGAAGGGAGATAGTTCACCGCGTCGTCCAGCTTCGCCGCAGCGCGGCCAAAGTAGAGATACCTTGCGTTGCGATAGCCCACCATGCTGTCCATGGTGTTGACGGATTTGTAGACCATGGCCAGCGGAGCGCCGCCCAACAGCATGTAGAGCAGAGGAGCAAAGACGCCGTCGGAAAAGTTTTCCGCTACCGTCTCCACCGCTGCTTTGGTGACGCCCTCGGCGGTCAGATTTTGAGTATCCCGCCCCACAATCCGGGCCACGGCGCGGCGTGCGGTGGGCAGATCCTCTGTCTGAAGAGCCCGATAAACACCGCGGCTCTCGGTGGCCAGTCCCTTCATGGCCAGGGCCTGCCAGCACCACAGGGTCTGAAACGCAAAGCCCAGCGCCGGATGCAGTCTGGCCGCACCCCAGCAGATTCCACCGGTGATGGCCAGCGTGCCCAGAGGCAGCGCCGCAGCCAGTATACAGCCGGCGGCCAGCTCTCCTTTGGGTGTCTGGGAAAACAGGCGGCGCAGCATTTTTTCCAGCGCAGAGATACAGCGTCCCATGAGCACCACCGGGTGGGGACAGTGGGGGAGAACTGGGTCGCCCAGCAGAAGATCCAGCAGAAAGCCGCACAGAATAGCCGCGGTCACCATAGAAAGCAAACCTCCTCCCGCAGTTGGAGGGTGTGGGCGGCGCGCCACATTTCCGCGTCGGTCTCCAGCAGAAAGCCGCCGCCGGTGGGAGCGTGCCAGCTGTAGTAGTCCCGACGTGGCAGAGCGTAGCGCTCCAGCACCGCCATCTGGGTGCCGCCGTGGGCCACAATGACGAGGCGCTCCCGATTTTGGGCCAGCGCTGTGTCCACCAGCGCCGCAAAGGCCCGACAGGTCCGGGCGCAGAACGCCGCCTTACTCTCGCCACCGGGGATTTTGCCCAGCCCGCCGCTGTCCACCCAGGCCAGATAGTCGGGATCGTGGGCCATTTCAAGGTAATTGCGGCCCTCAAACACGCCGAAGTGCATTTCAGCGAAGTCGGGTACCGGAATCTGTTTGGCGGTTGGGAACAGAATCGCCGCAGTCTCTCTGGCCCGGCCCAGCGGGCTGACGTATACGGTGTCCGGCGCAAACCCGGCAGGGCGCAGAGCGGAACGTCCCGCCGGAGCGAGCGGGATGTCCAACTGGCCCTGATAGCGTTTTTCAGCGTTGTAAGCGGTCTCACCGTGGCGCAGAAGGTAGAGTTCCATGGTCATAGCGTTCCTTTCAGGACGAGAGGCAGTCCGCAGAACACCCGCACCACTGTGTCCGCCCGTTCAGCCAGCAGGCAGGCCAGCCGTCCTGCGGCCTCACGGGCTTCCCGGGACTCTGGCTCCACCGGCACCACGCCGCCACCCACCTCAGTGGCGATCACCACCGGATAATCTGCGGCCAGACGGTCGGCCAGAGCGGGCAGGTTGTCACAGTGGACAGCCAGGTCCTGCACCTCGCAGATCATCTCCTGTTCGGCGCAGAGCGTGCGGGCAAAGGCACGCTTACCGCTGTACAGCGGTCCGGTGATAAAGATCATACGGTCACCCCCAACAGCTGGCAGGTGACGAGGACCGCCAGCTGCCAGAACTCACATTTTTGTAAAAACCAGCCGGCCAGGTCGCCGGATAGCCCGCCAAATTGCACTTTGCTCACGTGGGCGTAACGCCACAGGGTGAGCAGTGCCGCCGCGGCCATGACCAGTCCGGCCACGTAGCCCACCAGGGCCTGCGCTGCCATCAGCAGTACGGCCAATACGCCCAGCACCCACCGTACGGTTTTCTGATTGGCTGCTGTGGCGAATGTGTGGGCCAGACCGGTGTCTTTGGCCAGTGGCAGGGTGGCGATGGCCCAGCCGGACAGGGCCCGGGAGAGCAGAAAGCCTATCCCCATACAGGACACGGCACGGATAGTCGGTTGCAGGGCGGCGCACAGGGCCAGGTTGGCGATGAAGTAGGTACACAGCCGAATGACCGCAAAGGCCCCACAGTGGGGATCCTGTAGGATCGCCTGCTTTTTGGCGGTGTCACCATAGCTGGCCAGGGCGTCGCAGGTGTCGGCGTAACCGTCCAGATGGATGCCGCCGGTGATGAGCACCGGTGCCAGACAGAATCCGGCGGCCCGCAGGAGCTCCGGCAAGGGCAGCAAGGCAAGGCACAGCCAGACCAGTCCGCAGACTGCGCCCACCAGCGGGAACGCGCACAGGGCGTACCGCATATTTTTTTCGTTCCAGGTGGGCTGCGGCACCGGCAGGGCGCTGAACATGGCGAAGGCCACGGCGACGGTCTGCAAGAGGATCATGGGCCCGGCTCCTTTCCCTTGTAGTAGATGGCCTGACCGCAGACCAGTTCCGCCACGTTGTCGGCCCGGGCGGCCAGTCCCCGGTTGACAGCGGCCAGGATCTTCAGATAGCGCAGGGTATCGCCGGCATAGTCGCTGCCGCCGGTGAACACTTCATTGCTGACGATCACCAGATTCTGACACTGGGGCAGCAGGGCGTCCACGCCGCGGAGAACCGCCGCCACAGTGTCATAGCCCGCGCCATCGGGGCTGTATAACTCGTTAGCCACCAGGTTGCTCATGCACTCCAGCAGGACTGCGCCGCGCTGAGGCAGCCGCACGCCGTCCAGCCCGGTGTAGCATTCGATGGTTTCAAACTGTCTGTAGGCGCGGCTGGCCTGATGCCTGGCGATGCGGGCACGGCATTCGTCGTCGAAGGGCTCCATGGTGGCGATATAATACCGGGGCAGCATCCCGGTCTGCACGATCAGACGTTCGGCGTATTCGCTTTTTCCGGAGGCCGCGCCGCCGACGATCAGCGTCAGCATCCCGCACCTCCCAGCGGCTGGTAGGCCGGTACGCCGCACTCGTCAAAGGTATAGCTTTCGGTGTAGACGGCGTGGGCCATATCCAGCAGCGGCATGGCCGCCACTGCGCCGGTGCCCTCGCCCAGGTGCAGTTCCGCGGTGATCAGCGGCTTTTTGCCCAGGGCGTCCAGCACCATGTGGCTGGCAGGCTCCGCCGAGACGTGGCTGGCGAAGATGGCCTGCGTGGCCTGAGGACAGAGCCGCACTGCGCACAGTGCCGCCACCGTGCTGATAAAGCCGTCGGCCAGCACCGGGATGCGATGGATAGCCCCGCCCAGAAAGACGCCGCACAGTCCGGCGATGTCCAGTCCGCCCACCTTGGCCAGCACATCCAGTGGGTCCGACGGATCCGGGTGATTGCGGCGGATGGCGGTTTCAATGGCGGCGATTTTGCGCGCCAGCCCGGCGTCGGAGAGTCCGGCGCCACGGCCCGTTGTCTCCGACGGCGCCCGTCCCAGCAGTACGCTGGCCACAGCGCTGGAGGTGGTGGTGTTGCCAATGCCCATCTCACCGGTGGCCAGCAGGCGCATACCGGACGCCTTTTGCATGGCGACCAGCTCAATGCCGGTCTGCACTGCCTGTTCCGCCTGAGCGCGGGTCATGGCGGGACCGAGGGTAATGTCCGCCGTACCGTTGGCAATGCGGCGGTTCAAAATGCCCGGTGCGCCGGCGAAGTCCCGGATTCCCATGTCCACCGGAACCACGTCGCAGTGGGCCACCGCCGCCATACGGCAGACCGCCGTGCGATGTCCCGCCAGACCACGGGCCGCAGCGGCGGTCACACTGCTGTCAGTCTGGGTGACGCCCTGGGCCACCACGCCGTTGTCGGCGCAGAGCACCAGTACGGCCCGTGGCGAGAGGGCGATTTCAGTGCTGCCGGTCAGAGCCGCAATGTCCTCCAGCGCGGTCTCCAGCAGGCCCAGCCCGCCCAGTGGGTGCGCGCAGGCCGCCCAACGTGCGTGGGCTGCGGCCCGGGCAGCTTCATCCGGCGGCGCGATTGCAATGTTCATACTTGTGCCTCCCTTGCGGCCTTTACAAAGCGCTCTGCCAGCTGGGGCCGTCCCGCAAAATACAGGTGCGGGAACGCCGCGTACAGAGTGGGCGTGGCGAAGCCGCAGCGCCACGTCCGGCCGGTGATGGGTTTGCGGACGCCAAAGGCAGTGCCGTTTTGAGTGCAGTCCCAGTAGTGGAACTCGTGGACGGGGAACTGTTCACCGGCACGAAACAGCAGGCTGTCCGTTTCGGCGGTCAGCTCGGCATAGCCAAACCGCACCAGCCGTTGGGTTTGGACGCCGTCGCCGGGCAGGACCCCGGCCATGGGCCAGCGCTGGCCCTGTGCGTCCTGTAGTGTTTGACTCAGGTACAGAAAACCGCCGCACTCTGCCACAGTGGGCAGGCCGTTTTCTACGGCATGGCGGATGGAAGCGCGCATTGCGGCATTTTCCGCCAGCGTCTGGGCGTACAGCTCCGGGTAGCCGCCGGGCAGGTACAGCCCGCCGATGGCATTGGGCAGTGCGGAGTCGTGGAGCGGGCTGAAAAAGACCGGCTCTGCTCCGCACTGACGCAATACCTCCAGCGTCTCGGCGTAGGTAAAGCAGAACGCCTCGTCCTTTGCCACTGCGATGGGGACGGTAGACGGTGCTTGTGGCGTCGAGAGCAGCACCGGTCGGGACGGGTGCTCACACAGACGCAGCAGACGGTCCAGATCCGCGTTTTCCTCCAATGCGGCGGCCATTTTGTCCAGCCGGGCGGTCAGATTTTTGATCTCGGCGGCGGTATAGAGCCCGAGATGGCGGCTCTCCAGAACCGCCTCGGGCAGGTGGGGCAGGCATCCCACCACCGGCAGTCCAGTCTCCCGCTCCAGCATGGGTGCCAGGCTGTCCGCCAGCATGGGCGTGCAGTCGTTGAGCAAAATCCCCGCCAGATGGCTGGGAGTGCGGAAGGCTTGCAGTCCGCGGATCTGGGCCGCCAGCGTCAGACTGGACCCTTTCGGCCGCACCACCAGCAGTACCGGCAGATGAAGCGTGTCGGCCACCTGCCAGGCGCTGGCGTGGGTGGTCACGCCGCCCACGCCGTCGTAAAATCCCATCACACCCTCACACACCGCCGCGCTGTGGTCCCGGCAGGCTCCCTCATACAGGGTGCGGACCGTCTGGGGATGGGCCAGAAACAGGTCCAGGTTGTGGCTGGGTACCCCCAGCACCGCCCGGTGAAACATGGGGTCGATGTAGTCCGGCCCGCACTTGAAGGCGCAGGGCTGAAGCCCGCGCCGCTGCAGTGCCCGCAACAGGGCGCAGGTCACCGCGGTTTTACCGCTGCCGGAGGCCGGCGCGGCCAGTAATACTTCTATCATAAGCAGTTTCCTGTGATCAAAAAGACGGGATTGTTGGCCAACAGCAGGTGCAGTTTGCCCGCCGTCCGGGTCCTGCTGACGGCCAGCTGGGTGATCTCCGCCTCAATGCCGTGAGCGGTCAGCGCCTCCACAGCGGTGTGCAAGGTCTCCAGGGCGATGGCGGTGACGCACACCCGGGTGGCGGGATTTTTGGCAAAGACCGCGTCCAGAATCAGCGGCAGTTCGCCCTTGCTGCCACCGATGAACACGGCGTCCGGTGGAGGCAGTGTGTCCAGTGCCTCCGGCGCGCGGCCCTCCACAAGGGTCAGATTCCAAGCGTGGAATTTCTCGCGGTTTTGGCGGATCAGCTGGCAGGCGTCAGCTTCGCACTCCACCGCGTAAACAGGCCCGCCCACCGCTGCCAACTCCACGCTGACACTGCCGGTACCTGCGCCGATGTCCCAGCACACTTCGCCGGGAGTGATGCCCAGCTTGGCCAGAGCAGTAGTCCGGACCTCCTGTTTGGTCATCGGCGTCTGGCCGCGGATAAACCAGTCGTCCGGCCAGCCGGGAGTGCGGCGGGGCATCACTGGTGCGGCCTCGGCCAGCAGCACCGAGAGTGGCGCGAATGCCCGGCAGGCGCATGCGGCGGCAGTGCCGGTGAAAATCCGTTCGTCCGGACAGGCCAGATTTTCTCCCACAGTGACGGTGAGATCACCTAGACCAGCCCCGGTCAGCTGCCGGCACAGTTCCGCCGGGCCGAAGGCGCCGCCGGTGAGGAAAAAGGCCGGTCTGCCCTCCATGACGGCGGCCACCGGGTCACAATGAACGCCATGGGCCGAGACCAGGGTCCAATCCTGCCAAGGATGGCCCAGCCGTGCCGCCAGCAGCTGTACGCTGGAAATGCCGGGCAGGACCTGGGCGTCAAAGCCGTTCTCTTCCAGCAGCGGCAGCAACAGCCGTGCGCCGGAATAGAAGCCAGTGTCGCCGCTGTATACCACAGCGGCCCGGTCCCAGTCCGCCTGTTGCAGCAGCGCCAGAATCTCCGTTGGGTGGGTGGCTGCAGCCCGATGAGCCGTACACTGGGCGGGGAGGGCGTTGAGCAGGCGCACCGCGCCGATGATATACTGGGCCCGGGTCAGGGCGTTGTAGGTTTGCTCCGTCCAGGTCCCGGATGGACCGCCGCCCAGTGCCAGAAGGGTTACGTTCATGCCAGCATCTCCCTGCAAAATTGTAAAATCGTCTCAAAATCCTCACCGCTGTCCGCCGGACGGCGGAGCACCACAAGGCTTGCGCCGCCTGCCTCAGCTGCGGCCGCTTTTTCGGCAAAGCCGCCGTTGGGACCGCCGTCCTTGGTCACCAGATATTTGATCTGGAACTGGCGGATCAGCGCCAGATTCAGTTCCGTGGAAAAGGGACCCTGCATGGCCACAATATTGCGGTGAGGAATGCCCGCCGCCTCACAGGCGGTCAGGCTGTCGTGCTGGGGCAGGACCCGAGGATAGAGCCGCTGGCCGCCCAGCGCCGCGAAGAGCGGCAGTGTTTTAGAGCCGGTGGTCAGCAGGATGTTGCCCTCGGTTCCAGCCAGATAGCGGACGGCGTCCTCCGGGCCGGCGACCACCGTGCTTCCTTCCGGGATAGGGCTCTCCCGGCGGAGCAGACGCTTGTAGGGCACCCGGGCCACTGCGGCGGCGGTGCGGATGTGTTCCGTCGCCTCGGTGGCGTAGGGGTGAGTGGCGTCAATGCAGAGCGCCGCGCCCTGTAACAGCGCGGCCATGGCCTCCACATCCAGCCGCCCGCTGTGTACGGTAATGCCGGGCGTTTCGCCCTGTTCCTCGCGGCCGTAGTCGGTGGCCACGCAGACGGTCACCGATACGCCCAATGCGGCCAGTGCCCGGGAGAGGGCCCGACCATCGCTGGTGCCGCTGAAAATCACGACTTTCATTTTCGGTCATACCCCCGGGGTGTCACCAGATGCGCACCCGCCAGACGCGTGGTGGAGCTGCCGATAAACACCGTTGTGAACATGTCCAGCACCTCGTCCCGCAGGGCAGACAGAGTCAGCGTCCGGGAAGTCTGGCCCGGGCGACCGATGTTCTGGACCCAGCCGCAGACTGTATCCGGCGCTTTGCCAGCAGCCAGCAGGATGTCGCAGGCTTTTTGCAGGTAGTCCGCCCGCTTGCGGGAGGCCGGGTTGTAGAGACAGATCGCAAAATCTCCTGCGGCAGCAGCTTGCAGGCGGGTTTCGATTACGGACCACGGCGTCAGCAGGTCAGACAGAGAGATCACGCAGAAATCGTGGCCCAACGGTGCGCCCAGCACAGCGCCGCCGGAGAGGGCCGCAGTGACCCCGGGTACAATCTCGATGTCCACGTCTGGGTACTCCACGGATAACTCCAGCAGTGGTCCGGCCATGCCGTACACCCCGGCATCGCCGCTGCAAACCAGCGCCACAGTCTGTCCGGCGGCGGCGGTCTCCAACGCCCAGCGGCAGCGGTCCAGTTCCCGGGTCATGGGGGTGGTGTAGGTCTGCTTCTGTGGGTAAAGGGGACGAATCAGATCAATATACACAGTGTAGCCGCACAGCACGTCGGAGGCATCCAGTGCGGCCCGGGCCTGCGCGGTCATGTATTCCGGGCCGCCGGGCCCCAGTCCCACGACAAATACGTTATTCATCACGCCATCTCCAATCCGGTTGATAGGGTTTCAGTGCCAACGCCATGGTCACGCCGTTTCCGGCCAGCTTGTTACAGTACAGCGTTCCGCCGGAAGCCAGTACAGCGGCACGCTCACAGACGTTGTCCACGCCGGTCACCTGCTGCACAAAGGCGGAACCGGTAAAGGTGCCCTGGATCTGGCGCAGCTGCTCCGCCGTATAGGTGGACAGCGGCCAGTTGTGGGCATCGCAAAAGTCCAGCAGCGCCGGTTCATCGCCCTTGCGGTCGATGGTGGCCGCAGCGCAGATCGCCTGCACGCAGATGCCGGCCCGGTCCAGCAGGGCGACAAGTGCATCCTCCAGAGCGACGTGGGAAATACCGCGTCTGCACCCCACGCCCAATACAGCCAGCGGCGGTACCAGACAGAGGGCGTCCGGATCTCCACCCAGCAGATCCAGCCGGACCTGGCAGAAGTCGTCCTCTGTCACTGCAACTCCGGCAGGCGGTGTCCCGGCGATAGGCCAGGCGCTGCGCACCCGCACCGTGCCGCCCGCCAGCAGCAGGCTGGACACCTGCTTGATCTGCCCGGGATTCAGAACCAGACAGCCCTGCCGTTTGGCCCACTCATCCACCGCAAAGATGCCGTTTGCATCGGTGGCGGTGGTGATCACCGGTACGGCGCCGCACACCCGGGCGATCTGACGGGCCAGATCATTGGCACCGCCCAGATGGCCGCTTAAAATGGGCACGGCAAAGTGTCCGCACTCGTCCACCACCACCACAGCCGGGTCGGTGGCCTTGTGTTTGAGGTGCGGCGCGATGGCCCGCACTGCGATACCCGCCGCACCCACAAAGACAAGCCCGCCGACGTCAGCGAATTGGGCGGAAGTCCACGCCTCCAGGGAGAGTGGCTGGTTACAGCGCATGGCGGTACCGCCCAGAGCGGTGGCCAGCTCGTCGGCCAGGGCTTTGCCCTTGGCGGTAAAGGCCAGATAAGCCAGCTTCATGGGGTGTCACCTCTGCGGTAGCCGGTGGTGAAGCTGGGGTCGTACAGCTTGCTGCGCTGGTAGTCAGAGCCCAGGAAATCCCCCACCAGCACCAGCGCGGTGTTCCGAATTCCCGCCGCCGCACCACTTTCCGCCAGAGTGCCTACGGTGCAGTGCACGATCTTTTCCTCCGGCCAGGTGGCCTTGTAGACGATGGCGGCCGGCGTCATCTCCGTGTAAGCGCCCTTGAGCAGTTCTGCCTGCACGCCGTCCAGCAGGGCGGCGGAGAGAAAGAGCACCATTGTGGCGCCGTGGGCGGCCAGTGCGGCCAGATTTTCCCGTTCCGGCACCGGCGTGCGCCCGGCCAGCCGGGTAATGATCACGCTCTGACTGACGCCCGGCAGAGTGTACTCGGCGTTGAGTGCCGCCGCAGCGCCGCAGAAGCTGCTGACACCGGGAGTGTCGTCATAGGAGATGCCCAGGGTGTCCAGGGCGTCCATCTGCTCCCGGATGGCGCCGTAGAGACAGGGGTCGCCGGTGTGCAGACGCACGGTGGTTTTTCCACTGGCCTCGGCCTGCTGTACGGCGGATAGCACCTGTTCCAGGGTCATTTCAGCGCTGTTGTAGATGGTGCAGCCCGTTTTGGCCAGTCCCAGCAGGGCCGGATTGACCAGACTGCCCGCGTAGATGATGACGTCAGCGGTTTTGAGCAGCTCCGCGCCGCGCAGGGTGATGAGGTCCGGCGCGCCGGGACCTGCCCCGACAAAATGTACCATAGGGTTACTCCTTTACGATGATGGTGGCAAAATAACCGGTGGTTTCCGGTAGGTGTTCCAGCGTGGGATGGACCTGCTCACCGGGCAGGCCGCAGTTCTGGACCATGGCGGCGTGTTCCAGCTGGCCGGTCCGGCGCAGGGTGTCTACTACCTGCGGAATATGGCTGCCGGACTTCATCAGAATCTTCGTTCCCGGCAGGGCAAGGGATTCTTCCAGCGGTCCGCTGTGTGCGGGTACAATGTGTAGCGGCTGATTGGGCTCGGTGAGGCTGGTGTTGAGTCGGGCTGCCACCGCGCAAAAGCTGGGGACGCCGGGGATCATTTCAGTGGGATATCCTCTGTCCTGTAAGATCGCCTGCACATAGCTAAAGGTGGCGTAAATTGAGACGTCTCCCAGGTTCAGCATGGCCACGTCCTGACCAGCGGTTAAATAAGATTCGATCTGCGCTGCGGCAGTCTCGTGGGCGCTGCGCCGTTTGGACCGGTCCCGGTCCATGGTGAAGTCCAGAGGCAGGATGGTTTTTCCGGTCAGATCCACCGCCTGTCTGGTGATGTCCAGCGCCAGCATCTCACCGCTGGCGGTGCGGGGTGCGGCGATGACCGGACAGTTCTTCAGAACGCGGAGTGCCTTCAGGGTCAGCAGCTCCGGGTCACCGGGACCGACGCTCACGCCGTAAAAAGTGCCTAACGCTTCCATGTTGTTACCATCTCCTCTGCGGTTTCGGTCTGGCCCAGCAGACCGTATTGATTGGAAAACAGCACTGCGCCGACTTGGTAGGCGCCGCCGGCACGGTGGTCCAGATGATGCTGAATTGCCGTCAGCAGACGGTCCATCACAGGCTCCCGCAGCTGTACACCGTCCAGCAGGGCCAGACAGGCGTCGGTGGTGGCGGCCTGCATCAGGGCCCGGCAGGTGTCGGAATTGGCGCCGCACACCGCCGCGTGGGCGCAGAACAGCTCGGTGCGGCAGTCGGCGTACCGGGAGTGGGTGTTCATGATCCCGCCCGCCAGCTTGACCAGCTTGCCGATGTGGCCCACCAGCAGTACCTGCTCAAAGGGCAGGCCAGCGGCGATGTCCAATGCGTCGCCGATAAAGTTGGAGCACTTGACCACCGGGATGCCCAGCGCGTCCAGTCCCTGGGCGTGGAGAAAATCGGCGCCGTAGTTGCCCGGTGTCAGAATCAGACGGGACGAGCCGGTGGCTGTGGCCTGACGCAGTTCCACCGCGATGGTGTCCACCAGCGCCTGCTCGCTCATGGGCTCCACAATGCCGCTGGTACCCAGAATAGAGATGCCGCCCTGGACGCCCAGCTGGGGGTTGAAGGTGCGTTTGGCCGCCTCCTCTCCGCCGGGGACGGAGATGGTGACGTTCAGTCCGCCGTCATATCCGGTTCCCTCGCAGACGGCCAGCACCTGCTGCTGAATCATCTGCCGGGGAACATGATTGATGGCCGCCGCGCCTACCGGCTGATCCAGTCCGGGCTTTGTCACGCGGCCCACGCCCGCTCCGCCGTCGATGGCAACTCCGGGTGTCGGACTGGGCATCACCGTGGCCACGATGACCAGCCCGTCGGTCACGTCGATGTCGTCGCCGGCATCCTTGGCGACCCCGCACGCTGCGGCGTGTTCTCCGCAGAGACGGCAGAATTCCGGCTCCACCGTGACCCGTAGCCCTTTAGGTGTACGAAGCGTCAGGTGATCCGGAGCGCGTCCAGTCAGCAGGAGCTGTGCGGCGCCTGCGGCGGCCAGCGCAGCACAGGTGCCGGTGGTGTAGCCGCAGCGCAGCCGCTTCTGCCCGCTGCGGATGTAGTGTTCAAAGGCCATGTTATTCCTCCAAAAGACCGCGGCTGCGCGCCAGTTCTACCAGTGCCCGGTTGCGCTGGTTCATGGTGCCGAACTCGCTCAGACAGCAGAGCACCTTCCGGCACTGTAGCAAGAGGTCAGCAGCTTGCTGGAAAGCTGCCTCGCCAATGGGCTCAAAGGCCTGCTCGGAGATCACCTGCGTGGCCAGCGCCTGCGCCACCGGGAAGTCCAGATCGTTTTCATGGAGCACACCGGCGGCGAAGGGGACTCCCATGCGCTGTAATTGGCGGTAGGTGGTGATGCCCTGTCCACCGCCGCCGATCACAAAGACCTGGGGCGTGCCCGACGGGGCCTGGAGCTCCAGACAGCCGAAGGATTCGTTGTAGCTGCCCTGAGTGATGTCGTACAGCTGCTGGATGTACCCGTCGGAGAAGATCTCCTCCGGTGTGCCGTACCGGTCAATCTGACCCTGCCGGACGCAGAGAATTTTGTCCGAGGACTTCTGGGCCAGATCCAGCTCGTGGAGCGTCATCACGACGGCTACATGCTGTTTCAGCGCCAACTCTTTTAGAATGGCCAGCAGTTCCAGCTTGTGGCGGACGTCCAGATAGGAGGTGGGTTCGTCCAGCAGCAGGACCTTGGGTTCCTGACAGATGGCCCGGGCCAGCATGACCCGCTGGCGCTGTCCGTCACTGATCTGGCTGAACTCCCGGTCCCGTAGCTCTGCCACATGGACCAGCTCCATGGCTGCGGCCACCTGAGCCCGATCCTGGGCGGACAGAATGCCCAGCCGTCCGGTGTAAGGGTAGCGTCCGGCGCTGACCACGTCCTCGCAGGTCATGCGCTCCGGATCCACCCGCTCGGTCATCAGGATGGACATGGTGCGGGCCAGGTCCCGTTCTGGCAGGCCGGACAGTGCCTTGCCGTCCAGCCAGATGGCACCCGCCACCGGCTTGAGCTGTCGGGTGATGGTCTTCAAAATGGTGGATTTGCCCGCGCCATTGGGGCCGATCAGGGTCAGAATCTCGCCCGGCCGCACGGTCAGCGCAATGTCGTCGATGAGAGCCTTGCCGCCATAGCCCACGGCGAGGTCTCTGGTGTGCAGTATCAGCTCACGCATGCTGTTTCCTCCTGCCCGGCTCACGCCTGAGTGTGTCTGCGCAGCATCATCCAGATGACGATGGGCGCGCCAAAGACCGCCGTGACCGAGCTGATGCTCAGTTCGTTGGGGGCAAAGGCCGTGCGGGCGATCAGGTCGCAGAACAGACAGAAGACCGCGCCGCCCAGAAAGCTGGCCGGTATGATGAGAAGGGGCTTGGAGGTGCCGAACAGGCTCTTGACCAGATGGGGCACCGCAATGCCCACAAAGGAGATGGGGCCGGCGAAGGCGGTGACACAGGCGGAGAGCAGACTGGACAGCAGGATCAGCGCCACGCGGAACCGGCGGATGTTGACCCCCATGTTGGCGGCGTAGACCTCGCCCAGCTGATAGGCGCCCATGGGCTTGGAGAGCAGGAAGGCGCAGATCAGCGCGGCCAGCACCACCCAAGTGATGGTGCGCACGTTGCCCCAGTTGATGCCGGAAAAGCTGCCCAGGGACCAGTTGTGCAGGTTGACGATGTTGGAGTCGTCCGCGAAGGTGACGACAAAGTCGGTGATGGCCGAGCAGATGTAGCCGATCATGACGCCGCAGATGATGAGCAGTGACATCCGCTTGACCCGGCCGGAGACCGCCAGCACAAAGCCCATGGAGATCATGGCGCCCAGGAAGGCTGCGCCGATGAGAGCCGCCGAACCGAGCACAATGCCCCGCTCCAGGGCGAAGATCATCACCAGCGCCACCACCAGCTTGGCGCCCGAGGAGATGCCCAGCACGAAGGGTCCGGCGATGGGGTTGGCGAAGAAGGTTTGCAGCAGGAAGCCGGAGACCGACAGCGCACCACCCAGCAGTGCCGCCGCCAGAATGCGGGGCAGGCGAATCTGCCAGAGGATCTGTGCCTGGGTGCTCTGACCGCCCCGCTGGGTGAGGAGAGAGAGCACTTCGCCCGGCGTCAGCGCTACGCTGCCCGCGTTGACGTTCAGAATCAGCAGCAGGCAGAGCAGGACTGCCAGCACCAGATATCCGGTTACGGTACGCTTTGTTCGGTTCTGTCTCATGGAGATTCCTCCGCTCAGGTCAGGCGATGCAGGTAGGTGAGTTGGGTTTCTTCATCGGCCTGTCCGGTGACAATTTGGTTTAGATCAAGGATCATTTCACTGACGCCGGTGGTCTGCTGGAACATGTTCTTGCCGGTACACCAGACGTTGCCCTCCTGTACCGCCCGAAAACTGGCCAGCAGCTGGTCCTTTTCCAGCAGTTGGTCCATGGTTTCCAGCTCGCCGTCAATGGCACTGTTGTAGATCAGATAATCGGCGTCCCGGGCGCCGGCGTAGAACGCCTCCATCTGCATGTTGGTGGTGGACAGGGCATTGTCCTCGGTCTCCAGATCGGAGAACACATACTGTCCGCCCGCCAGCTCGATCATCTTGGAGATGTAGTCCCCGGGCTTGTGGACGTTCACATAGCCGTTGGAGCTGATGTAGAAAAACGCCACCGTTTTACCGGTGTTTTCCTGGGTCAGAACATCGTCCAGTTGCTCCACCTGGCTGTCGAAGAAGGCTTCTGCCTCCGCATCCGTCCCGGTCAGCAGGCCGTACAGGCGGGTCCACTCCATGCGGCCCAGCGGGTGGGACTCGTAGCTGGAGCGCTCCACCAGCACCGGGATCCCCAGTCCTTCCAGCTGTTCCTTGACCTCGGGACTGTGGTAGATCATGGTGGACTCGATGGCAAGACGGCAGCCCTCGGTCAGAATCAGCTCATAGTCCGGCGCGCTGTATTTCCCGGCGTAGCACATGGTACCACTGTCCAGGGCCTGCTGCACTTCGGGTAGACTCCAGTTGGCGCGGGTGGTGCTGGTCATGCGGATGCGGTCCAGCTCGTCCAGCTGGCGGAAGGAGTCCATGGCGGAGGATGCGGCCAGATAGATGGTGTCCAGCGGCTGCTGCAGGACGGTGATGTCCTCTTCCAGACCGGTGGGGGGATCGGTGTCCTCGGGCACGACCAGATAGCGGTCCGTACCGCCGATTGTGACCAGCGCCAGGCCGTCCTCGTAATAGTCTACGGTGAACTGTTCGGCGTATTGCAGCTCCATGCTGTGGGTGGGCGTCCGGTCCTCCCAGGCGGTATTCTGCTGTTCCTGAGTTGCGGACGATCCGCAGCCGGAGAGCAGACAGGCTGCGGCCGCCAGAGCGGCCAGCCGCAGCCAGAAGGGTGCCCTTCGCGTCTTTGTCATTGTGCGTTCAGTGTGGTCGAGTCAAAACAGAGGGTGTACTCGATCTCATGGGGGGTGCTCATGGCGGTGGTGTCCGCCAGCACCGGCATCTTGTAGTCAAAGCCGTTCACCGGGATCTCAAAGGTGGAGTTGCCCTCGGTGTTTGTGGGGTCGTAGCGCACGTCGTCCACCTTCATGTAGTCGTAGTTGGAGCTGCTCCAAACGATGGTGGCAGTGGCCTTGCCGTCCTGCACCGTCAGCTGCGCCGGAGACTCCACCGTGGCCCGGCCGGAACCGCCTTCCAGTGCGACCTCCACGGTATAGCTGCCGTCGGCCAGATTCAGGCTCTCCACGGTGGTCAGTGCGTCGTCAGAGCGGGCGTCTGCCGGCAGGGAATCCGCCCGGAACACCAAGGTGCGGTCATACCACTGTTCCTTCTTCTTGCTGAAGGCGGCACAGTTCACGCCCTTATCCAGGGCCTCCACCGGCACGGTAAAGGTGTGGGCGCCGTCTGCCGTCTCCTCAAAGGAGATGTAGGCGCTCTCATCTGCCGCAGCGGCCTCCTCACCGGTGCCCATGTAGACGTACAGGTAACCTGTGCCGCCCATGGTCATCACGGCGGTCATCTCGCCGTTCTGCACCGTCAGCTCACAGGCGGTGATGTTGAACATGGAGGAGCTGGAGTCCACGGTGATGGAATACACGCCGTCCTTCAGGTCACTGCCGTAGACCGGTTCCATGCTGTCGTCGGTGACCTCCACCGGCGTTGCCATCTCAGAAGAACCCGCCACCTGGCTGGTGTCCTTTGCCGGTGCGCTTGCGGAGGCGCTGCTGGAGGAGGTGGTGTTGCCGCAGCCGGCCAGCAGGGGCAGGGTCAGCAGGCCGGCCAGTAGCAGGGAAATACGTTGCTTTTTCATATGGATTGATCTCCTTTACAAAAGGCGGCCCGGAGTGCCTCCGAACCGCCTTGATTGACAAAATTACTGATTCAGAGAGTCGACAGCTTCCTGTGCATGTTCCACGAACAGCTGCTGGATCTCCTCCATCTCGCCGAGGCCGCGCACTAGGCATTCCACCTGATAACCGGTATTCTCGAAGGTGGTCTTCCAGGAGCCTTCCTCGTCGCCAGCCATATCGTTGTTGGCGTGGTCACCGGCCACGATCATCAGCGGCTCCAGCACGACGCGCTTGTAGTCGCCGGCCTTCACCTGGGCCAGCACGTCGTCCAAGGTGGGGGAGGCCTCTACGGTGCCGATGTAGTAGTTTTTGTAGCCGCCGTCGGTCAGCACCTGCTGCATTTTGGTGTACACCTGATTGGATGCCGCCTCAGTGCCGTGGCCCATAAAGCAGATGGCCGTCTCACCGTCGTCGTACTCGGCGGTGGCCTTGGTGATGGCCTTTGCCACGGTGTCAAAGTCGGCGTCGCTGGTCAGCAGCGGCTTGCCAATGGCGATTTTTTCAAATGCGTCCGAGTAGGTGGCCGCTTCCTCCACCAGATCGTTGTACTCCAGACCGTCCATCAGATGGGTAGGCTGGATGACCAGGTTTTTCACGCCATTGTCGGCTGCACGCTTCAGTGCCTCACCCACGTTGTCGATGGAGACGCCGTCCCGGGACTTGACGTGGTCGATGATGATCTGGCTGGTGAAGCCACGGCGCACACTCCAGTCGGGGAATGCCGTCTCAAGGGCGCCCTCAATGGCGCCGATGGTCAGGCGGCGGCTGTCATTGTAGCTGGTGCCGAAGCTGACCACCATCAGCTCATTTTCACCGATCTCATCCTGATTGCGGGGATTGTCCAGGGATGCGTCGCCGGTCTCGTAGTTTTCTTCATCCTCCGCGCTCCCGGCAGAGGTGGACCCGGCCGCGGAGCTGCTGCCGGACGAAGCGGTTTGCGATGTGCTGCCGCAGCTGACCAGCATGGCGGCGGCCAGCATGGTAGCCAACAGGAGTGTGAGTTTTTTCTTCATGGTCTGTTCCTCCTTGTGATATATTCCACCATGCGGAGCCGGGGAAACCAGCTGAATGGTATAGGAAACAAGCCCGGCGGAAAGGGCAGAAGAAAAGCCCTTTACCCACCGAGTAAAAGGCAACATAAGAGGAACATCACCGCGAAGCAGTCATGTCCGATACGATACGACCAAGAACTCGTGGCCCGGGATGCGGGATCCCTGTACCAGACAGGCGGCAGGTTTCCTGGCTGATGGATCATCACGCAAAGCAGTCTTCCCAACCCGCAGGTCAGTGACTGTGCCGCGGCACGTTGCCTTGCACTCCCCAATCACAGTGACGAGATCGTACAGGATTCACACCTGTTTCCCTTTTACCCTCTGGCCCTGCGGCGGACCGCAGTCAGAGGCACCGTCTATCTTTGTATTCAGTTTTTACCGTGTTCCGTTCACAGCTGAAAACAGCATGGTGAAGATAGTTGAATTGTACCATAGGCTGTGTCGAGATGCAAGTGGTTTGGTACCATTTACCCAAAGGGTGGGGAAAGCCGGAGCGTTGCAATCCGGGATGGCCTGTTATATACTGGCGGTGTTGAGCATCACTTTGCGGAAAGGAGAATGCCATGACAGATTGCAGCGTGACCCTCAGCGCGAACGCAGGGGTGTCAATCCGGCTGGGGGATTGCCGAATCTGGGTGGACGCACTGCACACCCAACAGGTGGAGGGATTTTCCACGGTAACGCCGGAGCTGTGGGACCGGATGCGAGGGGACAGGGCATTTGCGCCGCCCGATCTGATCTGCTTCACCCACTGCCATCAGGACCATTACTCCCGCAGTCTCACCGCTCAGGCTAGGGCAATGTGGCCTGAGGCGACGCTGATTCTGCCGGAGCCGGAGTTTGACGGGCAGATTTTGCTCCAAGGAGAGGCGTTCCACTTTGCCACGCAAACGCTGACCCTCCAATTTCTGAAGCTGCCCCACGAAGGGGAGGAGTTTGCAGCGGTGCCCCACTACGGCCTGCTGATTACCCGGGACAACTTCCGGATTCTGATCCCGGGAGACTGCGAGGTGGCCAGCACGGCTCTGGCAGAGCGGCTCAGAGGGATGAAGATTGACCTGGCACTGTTGGATTTTCCGTGGATTGCCCAGAAAACGGGCCGGGAATTTATCGAACAGGTAATTCAGCCCCGGCATCTGTTTCTCTATCACCTGCCGTTCCAGGAGGACGAGAACCACCGCTACCGGGCAGCGGCTCAGCGGTGTCTGGGACGGGTGAACCTGCCGGATGTACGGCTGTTACTGGAACCGCTCCAGCAGGAGTGGCTTTGAGCAAAAAGGAAACCTCCGCTGTGGTACGGCGAGTATGTACCACGGCGGAGGTTTTTTCATGGTTTATGCCAGTATGCCGGGAAAGCGGGTTGCCTGAGATTGATCTGGCTCACGCACAGTTCCGGCAGAGAGGGGAATCACTGAAAGAAGTGCTCCACTACATCTACCAGCTCGGCGCCGATACGCTTCTGGGCCTCGTTGGTGCCTGCGCCGATGTGGGGCGTGCAGGATACCGCGGGATGGCTGGCCAGAGTCCAGTTGGGTTCCTTCTCACTGAGCCACACGTCCAGACCGGCGGCCTTGACCTTGCCGCTGTTCAGCGCGTCCAGCAGAGCGGCTTCGTCCACGTTGGCGCCGCGGGAGACGTTGATGATGACCACACCGTCACGCATTTTTGCGATGCTCTCGGCGTCCACCAGAGGCTTGTCGCCGCCGGGTGCGCAGAGGACGATGATGTCGGACCGGGACAGCAGTTCGTCCATGGAGACGAAGTGCATGGTGCCGCACTCACAGCCATCGGGCTTGTGGCAGTGGACGGTGGACAGGACTTCCATGCCCAGGGCCTGGGCCTTGTCGCCCACCATGTGGCCGATGCGGCCGTAGCCAATGACGCCCACGGTCTTGCCGGAGAGCTCAAAACCCTTGGAGTAGGCCTTTTTCTCCCACTTGTTTTCCCGCATGGTGTGACCTGCGATGGAGATATTCCGGGCGCAGGAGAACAGCAGGGCCAGGGCCAGCTCGGCCACGGCGTTGGAAGAGGCGTGGGGGGTGTTGCGGCAGGCGATGCCAGCGGCCTCAGCGTAGGGGATGTCGATGTTGTCCATGCCCACGCCGGCGCGGATGATGAGCTTCAGGTTGCCGCCCTTTGCGGCGTCAATCTGCGGCGCCTTGATCTTGGTGGCGGAGCGGATAATGACGGCGTCAAAGTCCCGCAGAGCGGTGCCCAGTTCGTCGGGCTCATAGAACTGCTCAACGACTTCGAATCCATCCTTGCGCAGCTGTTCCACTGCGCTGGCGTCCATACCATCGGTGACGAGAATGCGAGTAGCCATAGTAATTTCCTCCTCAGATCATCCCGGATGCGGGATGCGGCAGTATTGAATATGGTTCAAATGTCTAAAAATGTGGTTCAAATGTCTGAAAAAGGGTACAAGAAGGGGGCCGAAGCCCCCGATTGATTACTGGTGTTCCGCTTCGAATTTCTTCAGGAAGGAGACCAGAGCCTCAACGCCGTCCTTGGGCATGGCGTTGTAGATGGAGGCACGCAGGCCGCCCACGCTTCTGTGACCCTTCAGGTTGTCGTAGCCGGCGGACTTGGTGGCGGCGACCACTTCGGCGTCCAGTTCCTTGTCGCCGGTGGAGAAGGGGACGTTCATCAGGGAGCGGGAGGCCGGTTCCACAGTACCCTGGAACAGCTTGGAGGAGTCCAGGAAGTCGTACAGGACCTTGGCCTTGTCCTGGTTGCGTGCGTCCATGGCTTCCAGACCGCCGTTGTCCAGCAGGTACTTGAACACCTTGCCGCAGCAGTAGATGGCCCAGCAGTTGGGGGTGTTGTACATGGAGTCGTTGTCCGCATGGGTCTTGTAGTCCAGGTAGGTGGGGACCTTGGGATCCAGGTCATCCCGGAGCAGGTCCTCACGGATGATGACCACAGCCATACCGGCGGGGCCCACGTTCTTCTGGACACCGGCCCAGATCAGACCGTAATTTTCCACGTTGCAGGGGCGAGACAGGAACATGGAGGACTGGTCGGACACCAGGATGTGACCCTTGGTGTTGGGCAGCTGGGAGAAGGTGGTACCGTTGATGGTCTCGTTCTCACAGATGTAGACGTAGTCTGCGTTGTCGGGGATGTCCAGATCGGAGCAGTCCGGAATATAGGAGTAATTCTTGTCAGCGGAGGAGGCGACGACCTTCACCTCGCCGTACTTCTGGGCTTCCTTGATGGCCTTCTTGGACCAGGTACCGGTCTCGACGTAGCAGGCCACGCCGTTGCGCATCAGGTTAATGGGCACCATGGCGAATTCCAGCGTGCCGCCGCCCTGGATAAAGAGGACCTTGTAATTGTCGGGAATCCCCATCAGCTGGCGCAGGTCGGCCACGGCCTGATCGTAGATGTCCTGGAATGCCTTGGAACGATGGCTCATCTCCATGACACACATGCCGCTGCCGCGGTAGTTCATCATTTCGGCGGCGATCTCCTCCAGAACGGGCTCGGGCATCATGGCCGGACCGGCGGAGAAATTATAAGTGCGATCGTATTTCATCATTAAATCCTCCCTCGTTAGTTGTTGTTCAGTTTTTCCAGCAGATTCTCCAGCGCGTCTGTGAGGGCCTCCTCAAAGGTGGGATGGGGACGCATGGCGCGCAGGACCTGTTCTGCGGTCAGATGATTGGCGATGGCCTGGGCGAGCTCGGAGATCATATCGGTGCTGTGCTCGCACATCAGCTGAGCGCCGATAATCTGATGGTTGTCGGTGCGGGCGACCACCTTCATCAGGCAGCGGTCACCCTCTATAATCACCGTTCTGGCGTTGCCGCCCAGGACGCACTTGCCGGACTTGGCCGGGATACCGGCCTCCTTGGCCTCCTGTTCGGACAGGCCCACCACGGCGATCTCGGGACGGCTGTAGATGCAGCTGGGCACCACGTTCATATCGACATCGCTCTGACCGCCGCACAGCAGCTCGGCGAAAGCGGTGCCCTGGGCAGAGGCCATGTGGGCCAGCTGAACCTTGGAGGACACGTCGCCGATGGCGTAGACGTGGGGGATAGAGGTCTGATACCGTTCATCCACCCGGATGCTGTGGCCGTCCAGCTCCGGAGCGAGCTCGGGAGCGAACAGGCCATCCAGATAGGGCTTGCGGCCGATGGCGCAGAGCACCTTCTCGCCGGAGACGGTGCCGGCGCCCTTTTTGTCGGTGTAGTGGACGGTGAGCCCGTCCTCGCTCTGCTCCACATGGTCCACCATGGCGTTGGTGAGCACCTTGACGCCGCGCTTTTTCAGGATCTGGCCCAGATTCTGACCCAGTTCCCGGTCCAGCAGCGGGAGCAGACGGTTCATGCCCTCGATCACGGTGACGTCGCAGCCCAGATCGTTGTAGAAGGTGGCGAACTCCACCCCGATGACGCCGCCGCCAATGATGACGATGGAGCGGTACAGGTGGTCGCTGCCCTCCAGCAGCTCGTCCGAGGTCATCACGCCGGGCAGATCCAGCCCGGGGATCGGCGGACGGACGGGAACGGAGCCGGTGGCGACGAGAATATCGTCGGCGGTGTAGGTCCGGGTGCCCTCCGCGCCTGCCACCTGTACGGTGTTGGGTGCGGTGATGGTACCGATGCCCCGGAGCAGCTCCACCTTGGAGCTCTTAAACATGGCCTCAATGCCGCCGGCCAGCTGTTCGGAGACCTGGCGCTTGTGGGCGAAAATGGCTTCCATGTCCACCTGTACCGACTGGGCCGTGATGCCGGCGTGCCGGCCGGTGGAGATGTCGTGGAAAATCTGAGAGGAGTGCAGCAGGGTTTTGGTGGGGATGCAGCCCCGGTTGAGACAGGTACCGCCGGTCTCACGGTTTTCCACTACTGCCACATGGAGTCCCAGTTTCGCGGCGCGAAGGGCCGCCACATAGCCGCCGGGACCGGCGCCAATGACAATCAGTTGATAATCACTCATAGGTTAAATCTCCTGTTCTGCCAGCATGCTGCACAGGTCCTCCCGGACGTCCGACTGACTCAGCTCGGTGCGGATGCGCTCTTGCAGCGCGTCCAGGGAAAAGACGCAGCCCGGCAGGATTTGTTCCAGCTGGGGCGCGATGCTCCAGTCCATGGCGTCGGAGTAGGCCTGTACCTGCTGGACCAGACCGCCCTCCACCTGTAATTGCAGCTGGATGTCACCCCACTCGTAGCGGCCTTCGCAGGAGAAGGTAAAGGGGAGCTTGCGGCCGTAGAGCCACTCCCGGCTTCCGTTGCGCTTCCGCAGGGCCTCGATGACGTCCTGATCCAGGCGTTCCGGCGGGAGAATCTCGGCCTTAAGGCCGTAGACCTCCTCAAATGCGGTGGCCAGATGGGCTTCCATCTGCTGGCAGGTCAGATCGGGGACGTATTCCCTCAGGTTGATGACCCGGGAGCGGACGGACTCCACGCCCTTGGCCTCCAGCTTGGCCTTGGAGGGGCTCAGGTAGCGGCCCATTTTCTCGGTGTCCACGTGCATCAGCAGGGTGCCGTGGTGATAGGAGCGGCCGCCGTTCTGGTAGAAGGCGTTGCCGGAGAATTTACGGCCTTCTGCCACCAGATCGTTCCGGCCGGAGATCTCCGCAGGGATGCCCATGTCCTGGCAGGCCTTGCAGATGACCGACAGCTGCCGGTTCACGTCGTAATCCTCCGTGGGCACCAGGAAGGTGAAGTTCAGGTTGCCCAGGTCATGGAAGACGGCGCCGCCACCGGAGAGGCGGCGGGCAAGATGCCCGCCCTCCTGTTCCAGCAGAGTGGTACGGCACTCCTTCCAGGCGTTCTGGTTGCGCCCGATGACGACGGTGTTGCTGTTCTGCCACAGGTAGAGGATGCAGGTGTCCTTCTCTACGGTCTCCAGCAGGTACTGTTCGACGGCCAGATTGTAGTAGGGATCAAAGCTGTCGCTCTGAAAAAGTTGAATTTTTTGAATCATGATTTCTCCCAACGCAGGACGGGTTTCCGGGCGGCCCGGACCTCGTCAGGACGGCCGATCTGGGCGTTGTGAGGCGCGGCATGCATAAAGTCCGGATCCTCGTGGGCCAGATCGTAGAGCTTACGGAAGACCTCAGCGGCCCAGTCCAGGGTATCCCGGCTCTCGGTCTCGGTGGGCTCCAGCATCAGGGCCTCGTGGACGATGAGGGGGAAGTACATGGTTGGCGGATGCATCCCGTAGTCGATGAGGGACTTGGCCACGTCCAGGGCGGAGACGCCGGTCTCCTTGTGGAACTGGCCCAGGTCCAGCACGAACTCGTGCATGCAGATCCGGTCGAAAGCGGGCTCGAAGGTGCCCTGAATCTTCCGCATCAGGTAGTTGGCGTTGAGCACGGCGTTCTGAGCCGCCTCGGGAATGCCTTCCCGGCCCAAGGTCAGGAGGTAGGTGAGTGCCTTGACGACCACTAGGAAGTTGCCGGCAAAGCCGCGGACCTGGATGTGTCCTTCGCCCTCCATGCTGACGGACTGGGGCAGGAACTGGGTCAGGAACTCCTTGCAGCCCACAGCGCCTGCGCCGGGACCACCGCCGCCGTGAGGCGTGGCGAAGGTCTTGTGCAGATTCAGGTGGACGCAGTCAAAGCCCATGTCGCCGGGACGGACCACACCCATGACGGCGTTGAGGTTGGCGCCGTCGTAGTAGCACAGGCCACCGGCCTCGTGGACCAGACGGGTGATCTCCAGGATGTTCTCGTCAAAGATACCCACTGTGTTGGGGTTGGTCAGCATCAGACCGGCGGTGTCGTCGCCCAGCACGGCCTTGAGGGCCTCCAGATCCACGCAGCCGTCGGGAGCGGAGTCGATGTTTACCACTTCAAAGCCACACATGGCGGCGGTGGCGGGATTGGTGCCGTGGGCGGAGTCGGGGACGATGATCTTGGTCCGCTTGGTGTCGCCGCGGGAGTCGTGGTACTGCTTGATGAGCAGCACGCCGGTGAACTCACCGTGGGCGCCGGCGGCGGGCTGGAAGGTCATACCGTCCATACCGGTCACTTCGCACAGATACTTCCGGGCGGTGTCCAGCACTTCCTGACAGCCCTGGGTGGCGCGAGCCGGAGCCAGCGGATGGACGCCGGTAAAGCCGGGCAGAGCAGCCATCTCCTCGTCGATGCGGGGATTGTACTTCATGGTGCAGGAGCCCAGGGGGTAGAAGCCGCAGTTGACGCCGTGGACGTTGTGGCACAGCTCAGTGTAGTGGCGGGACAGATCGGTCTCGCTCATCTCCGGCAGGATAGGAGCGGTCTCACGACGCAGGCTCTCGGGCAGAGAGACCTCGGGTACGTCGCAGGCGGGCAGCATGCTGCATCCGCGGCCGGGAACGCTCTTTTCAAAGATCAGCTTCATTTGGCCAGCACCTCCTTCACAATCTCAACGGCCCGATCCAGCTCCGCTTTGGAGACCTTCTCGGTGGCGCACCACAGCACGCCGCCCTCGACGGGCAGACCGCCCAGGATGCCGGCCTCTTCCAGAGCGGCCAGTACGGCGTCCGCCTGGGGAAGGACGGTGACGAATTCGTGGAAGAAGTCGCCCTGATACTTCAGGGAGACGCCGGGGAGCTTGCACAGCTCATCGGCCAGATAGTGGGCCTTGGACAGGCACTGACGGGCGGCCTCAGCGATACCTTGGGGACCCATGGCGGCCATGTAGACGCTGGCAGTCAGGGCGCACAGAGCCTGGTTGGAGCAGATGTTGCTGCTGGCCTTTTCCCGGCGGATGTGCTGTTCCCGGGCCTGGAGGGACAGGACGTAGGCGCGTTCGCCCTTGCTGTCCACCGTCTCACCGACGATACGGCCGGGGAGCTTGCGCATGTGCTTTTTGGTGGTGGCCATGTAGCCCAGATAGGGACCGCCATAGCTCAGAGGCATGCCCAGAGGCTGACCTTCGCCCACGGCGATGTCTGCGCCGCAGTCTTTCGGGGTCTTCATGATGCCCAGGGCGATGGGGTTGCAGCCCATGACGTACATGGCGCCGGCCTCGTGGACCAGCTGACCGATGGCATCGGCGTCCTCCAGCTGGCCGAAGAAATTGGGCTGCTGGACGTAGAAGGAGGCCACGTCGGGAGTCAGCATCTCCTTCAGAGCGTCCAGATCGGTCTTGCCGTCTTTCATGGGGACCACCCGCAGCTCATCACCGGTGCCGTAGCAGTAGGTGCGGACGGTGTTGATGGTGTCGGGATGGGCGGCGGCAGAGATCAGGGTGACAGTGCGCTTCTTGGAACGGCACATGGCGGCGGCCTCAGCGGCGGCAGTGGCGCCGTCGTAGACCGAGGCGTTGGAGACGTCCATACCGGTCAGCTCACAGATCATGGTCTGATACTCGAAGATAGACTGGAGCACGCCCTGGCTCATCTCAGCCTGATAGGGGGTATAGGCGGTGAGGAATTCCTCTTTCGCCGGGATGTATTTCACAATGCTGGGGATGTAGTGGTCATAGGCGCCGGCGCCCCGCAGCACGGTGGAGAAGAGGGTGTTCTTCTCCGCCATGGCGGTCATGGCCCGGCTCACCTCCAGCTCACTTTTGCCGGAGGGAATATCCAGAGGATGGTCCAGAATCATGCTCTGGGGCACATCGCGGTAAAGGTCCTGATAGTCCTTCAGCCCGATGGCCTCCAGCATTTCCTGCCGTTCCGCCTGGGTAGAGGGTACGTAGCTTCCCATGGTGCTTAACCCTCCTGGGCGCAGAAGGCCTCATAGGCGGCGGCGTCCAGCAGCTCTTCCTGGCCGTCCAGGTTTTCCACCTTGATGATCCAGGCGCCGTAGGGATCCTGGTTCAGCAGCTCGGGAGCGTCCAGCAGCTCTTCGTTGACTGCGCAGACCACGCCGGTGACCGGGCTGATCAGGTCGGAAACGGCCTTGACAGACTCCACGTCGCCGAAGCTCTCGCCGGCGGTGACGTCGTCGCCCTCTTCGGGCAGGTTGATAAAGACCACGTCACCCAGAGCGTCCTGGGCGAAGTCGGAGATGCCGATGACAGCGACGCCGTCTTCCATCTTGACCCATTCGTGAGACTTGGAATACTTCAGTTCAGCAGGATAATTCATAAATAATACCTCCATTGTTATCGGTTGGTTGGATTTTGTGTAGGATAGAGCCGGTTACGGCTGAAAGGTTGCGGTGCTTACAGGCCGATCTGTCCCAGCAGAGCTTCCATAGCGGACTCGAACTCGGGGCCGTCGAAGCAGTAACGCATCTGGGTGTGGGCGGCGCGCAGCTTTTCCACGTCGCCGCTGACGTCCTTGGAGCGCAGGATGCAGTCTGCCATCAGCTCGGCCAGCTTGGCGAAGTCCTCTTTCTCGAAGCCGAAGCGGGTCATCTCGCTGACGCCCATGCGCAGTGCGCCGGAAGCGGTGAAGCCCTCTTCGTCGGGAGTGGCCTGATAGTTGACGATGATGTTGTTCTCCTCCAGGCGCTCGGCCACTTCGGGACCGGTGCCGTAGCCCACGGAGACGATGACCTGATGGGTTTCGGTGTAGTCGTTGGCGGGATCGCCGGCCACATCCAGACCCTGGGCCTTCAGGCACTTGGCGAAGTGCTTGGCGTTTTCGACGACGGCCTTCTGGTACTCGTCCTTGAAGGTGTTCATCTCGTAAGCGGCCATCAGCAGACCCAGCTGGGTGCCCAGATGGTGGTTGGAGACGCTGCCCGGGAAGGCGCGGGACTCGATGGTCTCCCACAGGCCGTATTTCAGCTCGGGCTTCTTGTAGTTGACGCCGATGACGCCGCGCTGGGGACCGAAGAAGGTCTTGTGGGTGGAGCCGGTGACGATCTCAGCGCCCTCTTCGAAGGGCTTCTGGAAGTGGTCGCCCACCAGACCCAGGACGTGGGCCATATCGTACATAATGGTGGTGGGGATGTTCTGCTCATCCACGAACTGACGGATGGCGGCCACGGGCTCAAGGTGGAGGACCATGCTCTTGCCGAAGATAATCAGCTCAGGACGGTACTGGTCGATGATCTTCTTGGTCTCTTCCACGTCGATCTTGTAGATGTTGTCCTTGCACACCGGGAAGTTGACCACGGCGGAGCGCTCGGTGACCGGATCCACGGCGATGTAGTCGTGGAGGGCGCCCATGGGCTGAGCGGACAGGTGACCGCCCTTGATGATGTGGTTGTTGAGCACGTAGCCCAGACGCTGGGGATTGTGCTTGCGGTCCAGACGGTTCTTCCAGTCCATCAGGGCGGAGAACACGGCCATATTGGACATCTGACCGCTGATAACGCGGGTTTCCACCTCAGCGCAGCCCAGATACTGTTTCATCTGTTCCACCAGCAGCTGTTCCACCTCGTCGATGAACTTGGTGCCCTGATAGTAGAAGACGTCCTGATCGTAGAAGGACTTGATCTTTCTGTGCTCCGCGTACCGGAAGGCGGGGTCGGAGGCGCAGAGCAGCTGGACAGCCCGGCTGGCGCTGTTCTCGGAGGGGATCAGGTTGATGCACAGCTTCTGACGCCACTCGTGGTTGTCGGATGCTCTGCGGAGCAGATCCACTGCCTTGGCAGCGCGGTCGCCGGTGTCGGCGGCGCTGGCTTCCTCGTCGGGACGATAGAGGATAGGACGGGCAAAGGGAGGTGCATCCACCCGCATGTGGTAGGGCGGAATGACGGCCTTCAGGCGCTTGCCGCGGATGTCGACGTAGACAATGTCGTCTTCCAGCACGTCGCTGGCGATGTAGGCCAGGCCGATGGCACGCTTTGCGGTGGTGTCCAGGATCTTGGTGGACAGCCCCTCGCCCTCATGGCGATAGTAGGGGACCATGGTGCCGCTGGTGACCCAGCCGATGACCTCGTCGTCCCGGTAGATGGGCATGCCGGCACGCATAACGCCGCGGTCCAGCAGGGTGATGGGCTGGATGCGTTTGGGCAGGTCAGCCATGTCGCTGAAGTCCCGGTTCATGATGCGCTTGAAAGCGGCAGACTGCTTTTCCAGATGCTTGCGGCCGATGTAGTCGCCCTTCTGATCGGAGAAGCTGACGGCGAACTTGGCCATGGGCACGGCGAAGATGGGAATGGTGCTGCCGTCGGGGGCAACGCCCATCTCGTGGCCGTACAGCGGGAAGCCGGCCTCCAGACGGAGGGTATCACGGGCGCCCAGACCGGCGGGCTTTGCGCCCAGCTCTACCAGGCGGTTCCACAGCCAGGCGGCCTCGCCGCTCTCGATGTACACTTCATAGCCCAGAGGCTCGCCGGTGTAGCCGGTCTTGGCCACCCGAACGGTTCTGCCCTCGAAGGAGAGGGTCAGAGCGTTCTTCATGGGCTCGGTGACAGCCTCACCGCCGGAGAGGATGGTGAGCAGCTCCTTGCTCTTGGGGCCCTGGACGGCGATGGCGGCGTAGTCGGGGGTGATGTTGGTGATGGAGCAGTCGAAGCCCTGGATCACCTTGTTCAGATGGGCCAGATCCTTATCCGTGTTGGCGGCGTTGACCACCAGCAGGAAGCGGTCTTCCTCGAAGCGGTACAGATAGGCGTCATCCACGGCGCCGCCGTCCTCCTCGGGGATGATGCAGTACTGGGCCTGGTTCAGGTCCAGCGCCATCACGTTGCTGGACAGGACGTGCTGGAGAAATTTTACCCGGTCGGGGCCTTCCACCAGCAGACGGCCCATGTGGGACACGTCAAACAGGCTGCAGGCGTGGCGGGTGTACAGGTGTTCGGCGACGATGCCAGTGGGGTACTGGATGGGCATTTCCCACCCGCCGAAATCCACCATGGAGGCGCCGGCCTGCACATGGACGTCGTAGAGTTGGGTGCGTTTGAGTTCACTCATGTTTGCGATTCTCCTTTTTCATTCACATAGATTGATCTATAATATGTAGTATAAGCACGCAAAAAGAGGCGCAAAATTCCCCGTTGGGAATTTTGCGCCTCCGTCTCATCTACCTGAGAGATTCCCTGCCGCCGCCGAAGGGCGTTAGCCGGCAGGTTGCCCCGTGGGTGTGCAGTCATAGACTGCCACTCTCCGGAGTGTCGTCCTAGTCCGATCCTTTTACCTGAGAGTTTTCGCATACCCCTTCGGTGTCGCAGCAAAGTGCGCTCTCTCTCGAACTAATCATCCGATCTGTTCAGTTTTATAATGGGTAACAAAGTGATAAGAATAATACTCCTTTGTAGTAAATTATCACATCATTCTAGCCTTGTCAAGGGTGATACGAGGGTCCTTTGCGGCGAATTTGTCCCATCGGGCCGTCCGTATGCCGCGGAGAGAAGTCCCTGAGCCGCAGATAACCTGCGAACCTCAGTTGTTCTGGAACGCCTTCTCGAAAGCGGCGTACACCCGGTTGCAGTAGTCCATCAGGAAACAGACGGTGTCGGTGGTCATCGCGACGGCATCCGCCTCCTGGATAAGGGTGGTGGCGATGGCCCACACGGTCCGCTTTTTCTTGTCCGCCCAGAACTTGACCAGGCGGGAGGTCTGATGGAGCTCGTTGGCCGTGGTGACCGCCACATGGCTCTTTCCCTTGGGGATCTCCACAAAGGGGAGCATCACGGAGACATAGCCGCCCTCCTTGGGGAAACGCACCACCAGGAAGCGGGGGCCAAATACCTCGCTGTTGACCAGAACGTGGACCTGATCCTCGTGCTCTGACTCGATCAGCTCACACTCCAGGTCACTCTTTGTAAATGCGTCCATAAACGCTTGGGAAACAGGCAGCATAGCTGAGAACCTCCGTATTTCTTTTCGTAAAATGATGTCATTATCATATCATTTCTTATCGTAGCGCGCAACCCAAACTTTTCCCACCGCCGGATGGAATTGTGGGAGGAAATCCCAGTCTGCACCCGTTGACAAGGGTGGGGTCCCGCCCGTATACTGAGGCCAGAAATCCCAGTCAGGAGTGTGATTTGACCATGAAAATAGAACGGATAACTGCGAAACAGGGCTTTCAGGTCCCCGGCCTCAACGCGATCGATGGGGAACAGAAGGTGGTCCTGATGGCCCACGGCTTCGGCAGTGAAAAACGGGGCCATACCCCGTTGTTTATGACCGAAGGGCTGAAGCAGGCGGGATTCGGTGTGTACGGCTTTGATTTTCCCGCCCACGGGGACAGTCCGCTGGACGGAGACCGGCTGAACATGGAAAACTGCATCGACAGCTACGCGGCGGCGGAGGCCCGGGCACTGGAGCTGGCTCCCGGTGCGGAGATTTTCTACTTCGGCTCCAGTTTCGGCGCCTATACCACCCTTTTGTATCTGGCCGCCCGGCCCCATCAGGGCCAGAGAGCCTACCTGCGCTCGGCCGCCATCGACATGCCCCAGCTGATCTGGCGGGTGGCCGAGGAGGAGGGAGAGGCCTTCCGGCGGGACGGGTACTGCAACCTGACCTATTACAACCGGCCCTTGAAGCTGACCCGGGCCTTTTGTGAGGACCTGAGCCATTACGACGTCTTTGAGCGGTATCAGGCGGGCACGGCCCGGCTGCGGATGATCCACGGCGAGCAGGACAGCACGGCCTCACCGGAGGCGGCCCGGAAGTTCGCGGCGGAGAAGGGCGCGGAGCTGATTATGGTGCCCGGCGCGGAGCACCGGCTCATGGAGCCGGGCAATCCGGAGCGGGCCCTTCAGGCGGCCATCGACTTTTTTGGGGGAAAGTAACGGGTTCAGCGTTGCTGGAGATCCTGACGGATCAGCAGCTTCAGCGCCTCGATGCCCACTTCAATGGCGGCGCTGGTGTCCATGCTCTCGGCCTGATCCAGACCGGCGGCCTCCCGTTCCTGATTCCAGACCACGTGGAAGCAGCTGCCGCAGCGGACGCCCAGGGCGTTGGCCGCCACAAAGAGGGCGGCGGATTCCATCTCACTCGCCAGAACGCCCAGCCGTTTCCAGGCCTCCCACTTGTTGAGCAGCTCATAGGAGACCGGCATCCGGCCGGGAGAGTGCTGGCCGTAAAAGGAGTCCTTGCACTGGACCACACCGGTTTTGCAGGGCTTGCCCAGGGCCTGAGCCGCCTGGACCAGAGCAGCGGTCACCTGAAAGTCGGGCACCGCCGGGTACTCAATGGGCGCGTACTCCCGGCTGGTTCCCTCCATCCGGACCGCGCCGGTGGCCACCACCACATCGCCGGACTGGACGTCGGTGCGGATGCCGCCGCAGGTACCCACCCGCAGGAAGGTGCGGACGCCCAGCTGAGTCAGCTCTTCCATGGCGATAGCGGCGGAAGGACCGCCGATGCCGGTGGAGCAGACGCTGACCGGCTGGCCCAGCAGGGTGCCGGTCCAGGTGCAGTACTCCCGGTTGGTCATTTGGTGGACCGGGTGATCGAAGTGGGCCGCGATGGACTCACAACGGCCCGGATCACCGGGGAGAATGCAGTATTGGCCCACCGGCGCGTCCCAGGGGAGCTGGAGGTGAAAGAGAACGTCCCGTGTAGATGGATTCATATACAATGCCTCCTAAACTGATATAACGGTCAGAATTGGTTCCTATTATACGGTTTTTTTGTCAGATTCGCAACCGGATTGTGCGGAATGCGCCTTGTGTCCCGGCGGAACTCCATGATATAATGTAACATATCTTGTGTTTTTGGGAGGTTCTCCTTATGTTAGACATTCTGCACACAGCTGCATACTATAAAAACGGGACCTTTGTCCCCGCCGGACAGGCCGCCGGTCTGCCTGACCCGGCGGAGGCCAAAAAGGGCACCATCACTTATGGCATCCTGGCCAGCCACAACACCAGCGGAGACATGTCCGACCTGAAGATCAAGTTCGACGCCATGGCCTCCCATGACATCACCTATGTGGGCATCATCCAGACCGCCCGGGCCAGTGGCCTCGAGGAGTTTCCGCTGCCCTACGTGCTCACCAACTGCCACAACAGCCTGTGCGCCGTCGGCGGCACCATCAACGAGGACGACCACGTCTTCGGCCTGTCCGCGGCGAAGAAGTACGGCGGCGAGTTCGTTCCCGCCCACCAGGCGGTCATCCACTCCTACATGCGGGAGCGGTACGCCGGTGGCGGCAAGATGCTGCTGGGATCGGACAGCCACACCCGCTACGGCGCTTTCGGCACCATCGCCATGGGTGAGGGCGGTCCGGAGCTGGTCAAGCAGCTGCTGAACAAGACCTATGACATCGCCTATCCCCGTGTGGTGGCCATCTACCTGACCGGCGCGCCCCGGCCCGGCGTGGGTCCCCAGGACGTGGCCTTGGCCCTCATCGGCGCCACCTTCGCCAAGGGTATCGTGAAAAACGCTGTCATGGAATTTTTTGGCCCCGGCGTGGCGTCCCTGTCCATGGACTACCGCTGCGGCATCGACGTGATGACTACGGAGACCTCCTGCCTGTCCTCGGTGTGGAGCACTGACGAGACGGTGCGGGAGTACATGGCGGCCCTGGGCCGGGAAGAGGAGTATAAGAAGCTGGCTCCCGCCGACGGCGCCTACTATGACGACGTGATCCAGGTGGACCTGTCCGCTGTGGAGCCCATGATCGCCCTGCCCTTCCACCCCTCCAACGCCTACACCATCGCCGACTTCAAGGCCAATATGATGGATATTCTCCACCAGGTGGATCAGGCCACCGTGGAGCAGTTCCAGCTGAAGGAACCTCCCGTGTCCCTCACCGAGAAGGTCCGGGACGGCCGGTTCTACGTGGACCAGGCGGTGATCGCTGGCTGTTCCGGCGGCACTTATCAGAACCTGATGCGGGTGTCCGAGATGCTGGCCGGCAAGTCCCTGGGGGACAAGGCTCTGTGGCTCAGCTGCTACCCGGGCTCCATGCCCGCCTTCCTGGCCCTGTCCAGGAACGGAGCGCTGACCAATCTGGCCGCTGCCGGCGCGTCGGTGCGCAGCTGCTTCTGTGGACCCTGCTTCGGCGCGGGAGATGTGCCCGCTAACGGCGCCTTCTCCATCCGCCACTCCACCCGCAACTTCCCCAACCGGGAGGGCAGTAAGCCCGCCGACGGCCAGCTGTCCTACGTGGCCCTGATGGACGCACGGTCCATCGCCGCTACGGTGCTCAACGGCGGCGCGCTGACGGCCGCCACCGAACTGCCTGACGTGCCGGCGGACCCGGCCCGGGAGCCCTATGAGTACGATGACACCCCCTACCGGAACCGGGTGTACTTCGGCGTGGGCAAGCCCCAGCCGGAGGCAGAGCTGGTCTTTGGCCCCAACATCGCCGACTGGCCGGAGCAGATCTCCATGCCCGAGGACCTGCTGCTGACTGCTGCCTGTGCCATCTACGACCCGGTGACCACCACCGATGAGCTGATTCCCTCCGGTGAGACCTCCAGCTACCGCTCCAACCCGCTGAAGCTGGCGGAGTTTACCCTGAGCCGGAAGGACCCGGCCTACGTGGGCCGCGCCAAGGCCATCCAGGCGGTGGAGCAGAAGCGCCGTCAGGGCGTTGTGGACGAGGAAGTTACCGCCGCGCTGTCCGGCCACAAGCCGGAGACCACCGGTCTGGGCTCCTTCGTCATGGCTCTGAAGCCCGGTGACGGCTCTGCCCGGGAGCAGGCCGCCAGCTGCCAGCGGGTGCTGGGCGGCGTGGCCAATGTGGCGGCGGAGTACGCCACCAAGCGCTACCGTTCCAACGTGGTGAACTGGGGGATGCTGCCCTTTATCGCAACGGACGTGGCCAGCTGGAACCTCCAGCCTGGCGATCAGCTGTGGATTCCCGGCGTAAAGGCCGCGCTGGAAGGGGATGCGGAGACCCTGGAGGCCACGCTGATTCAGAATGGGGCTGAGCGGCCGGTGATCCTGTCTCTGCCCAACCTGACCCGGGAAGAGCGGGACATCATCCTCTCCGGCTGCCTGATCAACTACTACAACGAGGAAATGTAATCGTTTTCCATCTAAAAAACGCCGTTGTAGACAAACGAATGGAAGCATGACAATCACGAAAGGCCGCACCAGAGTTCCGGCATCTTTGATGCCGGAATCCAATCAAGTTCGAAAAAAGTGACGACATGTGCGTCACTTTTTTCTCTTCTCAGCCCGCAAGTGCTTTCCCGAAGGGAAAGCGCACAGCTGGGCTGCAAGCTTCGGGAAAATGCTTGCATTTTTCCGAGAGGGTGTCGGCTTTGGCGACACCCTCAACGCCGTCTGTGTATCACAGGCGGCGTTTTTTTGTCCTGCGGAGCAGTGTGGCCGGTGTGAGCTGTGAGAGGGTCACCAGCTGCCGCAGGAAGGGAAGGAGTACCACAGTAGAGACGATATTAAAAACGGTGTGAATCATAGCGATGCCCTTTGCGTCGGGGACCAGTCTCTGAAAGAGGGCGGGAAACAGAGTTTGCAGCAGGTAGAATCCGGCCAGGAAGAGCACAGCGCCCAGAATATTAAAGTACAGGTGAAAGCGGGCCACAAAACGGGCGCTTTTCCCGGCGTTGGAGGCGGCCAGACAGGCGGTGCTGCAGGTGCCGATGTTCTGACCGCAGATAATGGCCACGGCGGCAGGAAAGGAGACGGCGCCGGTGGCGGCGAAGGCCTGGAGGATGCCCACTGAGGTGGAGGAGCTCTGGAGCAGAGCGGTGACCACCGTGCCTGCCAGCACCCCGGTTAGTGGATGGGACAGCTGTTCAAACAGGTGAGCTACAGCGGGCTGATCACCCAGTGGCGCCAGAGCCAGCTCCATGCCGGCCAATCCGGCGAGGATCATCCCCAGCCCCAGCAGAACACCGCCGGTGAACTGGACCCGTTGCCGCTGAACGGGCAGGGTGAGCAGGAGTCCTGCCGCCATCAGCAGCGGACCCAGGTGACCGGGCGCCAGCCAGGCCAGAGCGGCGGTGGCGGCGGCCTGATCGCTGAGCCAGAGCAGGTGGCCGGTGACGGTGGTGCCGATGTTGGAGCCCATGATGATGGACACCAGCTGGATGGGGCCCAGGATACCGCTGTCCGCCAGACCGATGCAGAGGACGGTGACGGCGGAGGAGCTGTGGACCGCGGCGGTGACCAGGAGTCCGGCCAGAAAGGCCCGGAATGGGGTGCCGACGGTGCGGAGTAAAAAGCGATTAAGATGGCTGCCAGCCAGGCTTTGCAGGCCAGTTGTGAGCAGTGGCAGTCCCGTCAGAAACAGGGCCACGCTGAGGGCAAAAAGAAGGAAATAGGTGAAATTCACAGGCAAGACTCCCGAAATTTGAGGGACGGTTGTGCAAAATGGAGAAAAAAGAACGGGAATAACGAAAAAAATACGTGAAATTTGTGGTTCGGTGCATGGAAATCTGCAAGTAAGATGGTATAATGGACAAAGCGACTTTGCAAAAAGTAGGAAATGAAGCGATCAAACTGAAGAGGAGCACGCGATGTCTATATTAGATGTGTTTGCGCTGCTGGGCGGCGTAGGCCTGTTTCTGTACGGCATGATGCAGATGTCCAACGGTCTGAAAAATGCCGCCGGCGATCACTTGCGCATTATTTTGGAGAAGGCGACCCGGAACCGTGTGATATCCGTTCTGGTGGGCGTTCTGGTCACGTTGATGATTCAAAGCTCTTCCGCCACCGACGTAATGGTCATCGGCTTTGTCAACTCAGGGCTGATGAACCTGTCGCAGGCGTTGGGTGTCATCATGGGCGCCAACATCGGCACCACCGTCACCGCCCAGCTCACCGCCTTTAACCTCAGCGCCTATGCGCCCTTGATTTTGTTTGTGGGCGCGATCATGTACCTGTTTATGAAGAAAGCTCAGGTGCGCTACGTGGGCTCGGTGATTATGGGGTTCGGTATGCTGTTCGAGGGCATTGCCCTGATGAAGGCGGCGATCGTGCCCATGTCAGAGACGCCGGAATTTGTAGCCATGCTGGAGGGACTGTCCAATCCGCTTTTGGCCCTGCTCTTTGGCGTGGCCTTTACCGCCCTGGTGCAGAGCTCCTCCTCCTCCATCGCCATCTTTCAGACCTTTGCCATCCAGGGCATTCTGGACTATCAGACGACGGTGTACCTGATTATCGGCGCGGCCATCGGCTCGGTGACCCCCAACCTGCTGGCCTCTCTGACTACCAATCGAAACGGCAAGCGCAGCGCCATGTTGAATCTGATCTTCAACCTGATTCGTGCCTGCATCCTGCTGGTAGTGATCACCGTGTTCCCCCAGGTGCTGACCTGGATTTGCCGTCTGGCGCCCGGCGATATTGGGCGGCAGATTGCCCATACCCACACCATTTTCGCCATCTTCGCCGTCCTGGTGGAGCTGCCCCTGTCCGGCCTGATTGTGCGCCTGTCCCGGAAGATCATTCCCGTCCTCCCTTCGGAGACCGAGAAGGCGGAGCACCAGCGCCTGGTCTATCTGACCCAGCTGGATAAGATCCCGGTAGCGGTGGCTCTGAACCAGGCCCAGATGGAGATCGTCCGCATGGGCCGGTTCGCCGAGCGCAATCTGCGCACTGCGATCGACTGCTTCCTGGAGCGGGACGAGGAAAAGCGCCAGCAGGTGCTGGAGACCGAGGCTGTGGTGGACTATCTGGACGGCCAGATCACCCAGGCGCTGATCAACATGCGCTACCACCACATGACCGACAAGGAGCTCAATCGCCTGTCCCGTATGCTGCTGGTGGTCTCGGACATTGAGCGCATCAGTGACCACGCTGAAAACCTGACCCAGTACATGATGCGGCTGAAGGAGCAGCGGGTCAGCATCTCCGAGCCTGCGTTGGAGGACCTGAAGGAGATCAGCGACGCCACGATGGAGGTCATGCACACCTCGCTGGAGGTCTTTGCCGGAGACGAGTTTGACCGGCTGGACGAGGCGGAGCGGCTGGAGAACATCGTGGACGACCTGGAAGAGCGCTGTGTGCGCAACCACATGGACCGGCTGATGGACTCCACCTGCAACCCGGTCTGCGGCGTGATCTTCTCGGACATGGTCACCGACCTGGAGCGCTGTGCAGACCACGCGGTGAACATCGCCTTCTCTCTCAGCGGCAAGTCGGAGAAAAATTTTGTCAAGGATTAACCTGTGCTGGAATACCCGGACCGGAGGACGGTCCGGGTATTTTTGCGGCCGGGCGGAACTGACATGGGACAATTTCCCTCTGGAATAGGCTTATGGGGAAGGGGGAATTTCTATGCTTTCCATTTTAATGCTGTTGTTCCTACAGGGGAATTTTGCGGCGTTGCGGCTGGGTTCCCAGGGGTCCTTTCCCAAGCCGCTGTCCGCCCAGGAGGAGCGTCTGGCGTTGGAGCAGGCGGCGGCGGGAGACCGGCGGGCCCGGGACCGTCTCATTGAGCACAATCTGCGCCTGGTGGCCCACATCGTGAAAAAATACTACACCCAGACCGGCGGCGACTCCGACGACCTGATCTCCATCGGCACAGTGGGGCTCATCAAAGCGGTGAACACCTATAACGCGGAGAAGAAGATCAAGTTGGCCACCTATGCCGCCCGTTGTATTGAAAATGAGATATTGATGTACCTGCGGAAAACCCGGCGGCTGTCCGGAGAGGTCTCCCTCAACGACGCCCTGGACCAGGAGGACGAGGGGAACGCCCTGTCCCTGATGGACGTGATTCGGGTGGAGGACACCATGCTGGAGGACCTGGATACCCGGGATGCCTGCCGGAAGGTGCGTGGAGCGGTGGAGCGCTGTCTCACCGAGCGGGAACAGCTGGTGGTGCTGCGGCGGTACGGGCTGGACGGTCAGCCACCACAGACCCAGCGGGAGGTGGCGGCCCAGTGCGGCATCTCCCGGTCCTACGTGAGCCGGATTGAGAAAAAGGCACTGGAGAAGCTCAAGGTAGAGTTTGGCGGTGACCTCTGACCCAGCGGAGAAAAAAGGTTGGTAAAGGGACGGAAAATGTTGTACAATAGTTACATGGAACCTGAAAAAACAGGGCGGTCTGCCGCCCTTCCCACAATACAAAGGAGGGACACCATGGACGAGAATATGGCGACATTGCAGCAGTGGGTGGACGAGAGCGATAACATCGTCTTTTTTGGAGGCGCGGGGATGTCCACCGAGAGCGGAGTTCCTGACTTCCGCAGCAAGGACGGCCTGTACAATCAGTGCTACGACGATCCACCAGAGACCATTATCTCCCACAGCTACTTCACCTGTTACCCGGATAAATTCTACAAATTCTACCGGGAGAAGATGATCGCCCTGGAGGCCCAGCCCAACGTGGGCCACCTGAAGCTGGCGGAGCTGGAGCAGGCGGGCAAGCTGAAAGCAGTGCTGACCCAGAACATCGACGGTCTTCACCAGAAGGCGGGCAGCAAGGAAGTGCTGGAGCTCCACGGCAGCGTCCACCGGAACTACTGCATGAAGTGCAGAAAGTTCTATCCGGTGGAGACCATCGTGGAGAGCGAGGGGATTCCCTGGTGCGACTGCGGCGGCATGATTAAGCCCGACGTGGTGCTGTACGAGGAGGCTCTGGACAACGACGTGATGGAACGGGCCGTACAGTACATCCGCAACGCGGATATGATGATTGTGGCGGGCAGCTCGCTGGTGGTCTACCCCGCCGCGGGACTGATCAACTACTACCGGGGCCACAGGCTGGTGCTCATCAACCGGTCGGCAACCCCCTATGACAGCCAGGCGGATCTGGTCATTCACAACACCATCGGCAAGGTGTTCGGACAGATTCAGGTGCGCTGAGCGGATCAAAAACACCCTTCCCGCCGGAAGGGTGTTTGAGGGTGTCGCCAAAGTCGACACCCTCTCGGAAAAATGCAAGCATT